>Ga0335074_10000087_pt1 | contig 169051 bp, 153 predicted proteins | sample Lox_Sample_23_FD_206715 | JGI IMG/M metagenome (GOLD analysis project Ga0335074, IMG submission 206715) | Soil microbial communities from Loxahatchee National Wildlife Refuge, Florida, United States - Lox_Sample_2.3 | ecosystem: Environmental > Terrestrial > Soil > Wetlands | place: USA...
CCCGACAGGCGGTGACAACCCGAGCACGCACCGTCCCCGGCGCCGAGGGAATCGCGATCACGACCTCGTCCGGCTCGAGCTCGTCGAGCACTCGGGCCAGATCTTCGGCCGAGTTCGTGCCGAGCACCTTGAGCCCGTACTCGTCCTTGATCCCGAGCTTGCGCGGATCGTCGTCGACGTAGCCCACCGGGCGCATGCGGAGCTGGGGGTTGCGCGCCAGCTCGCGCACCACGAGCCGCCCGCCCTCGCCGCCACCGACGATCAGAACCTCCCGGGCGCCGGGCTTGGCGCGGAAGCTGTGCACCCGCCCCTCGACGACCAGGTGGACGAGGAAACGGGAGCCAAGGAGAAGGGCGCCCGCCAGCAGCGCGAACAGGGCGATGACGCTGGCCGGCATGGTCACCGCGCTGGACACGCCGCCCGAAGGTGCGGTGAGGACTGGATGCAGGAGGGCGATGGCGCCGACGATCACGACCGTCGAGACGATGACTCCCTTGACCGCGGCCTCGTACTCCCGCTGGCCGACGAAGGTCCAGAGGCGCTGGTAGGCGCCGAATAGAGCGATCGCGATCAGCATCACCGGAATGACCCACCCGATCGTCTGCTCGAACAGCTCGTCGTACTTACCAGGCAGGCCCTGATCGAACCTCAGCCGGTAGGCGAGGAAGTAAGCGAGCGCGACCAGCAGACCGTCCACGACCAACTGGGGCAGCGAGTGGCGGTGAACGGGGAAGGCCGCGGATCTGATCCGCCGGCGCATGCGAGCGGGAATTCTAGAGGCGCGACGGCGGCGTGAAGCCACCGTGTTAGCGGCGCTTAACCCGCGCCGGTCCCGGATCAGCGGACGTTGATCGTGGCCGACGCCCCCAGATCCTGGCCGCGAGAGTTGTAAGCCACGATCTGGGCGTAGGCCGCTCTGGGGGTTTCGATGGCCGTTTCAAAGGACGTCTTGCGCGCCGTGGCCACGGGTTGCAAGGCAGTCGGTGAGCTGCCCTCCAAAACTCGCCAGGAGCTGACCGCGGTGGCCCCGTTCCAGCTCACGTACCAGGTCATGCGGTTGCCCGAGCTCGTGGCCGCGACCGACGGCGGTGTAGTCGGCGTGCCGCTCCAGGGGAAGCGGAAGGCGCGGTAGCTGGCCGTGTCGCTGACGAAGCGGGCATCGAACACGGTCCGTCCGCGCTGGTCGAACTCGGTGAGGAACGGCTGCTGGCCCCATCCCACCATCTCGTCGAGATCGGGCAGCTGCTGGACGTTGCCCTCGAAGTCTGCGGACAGAGCGGGTGTGTGATGCCACTGCTTGAACACGTGCGCCCGGTGGGTCTTGAAGTCCAGGTACAGCTCCAGAGCCCGCGACTGCTTCTCCACGACGGGCAAACCGGCGCCGTCGTCGAACACGGTGATGTAGCGATCCCCGGTGGAGTGGCTACGGACGTCGTGCTGGAAGGCGAAGCTGGCGCCGGGGAGCATCTTGAAACTGCTCTGCTTCCCATTCAGCGTCCACAGAACGGCTCCGCTCCGGTGATCGACCTCATAAACGGCCCACGTGTTGCGCGCCGAGATGAGCAGATTGCCATCGCCCTCGAGCTGGATCGAGTTGAGGTGGAAGTAGTCATAAGGGTTGCGGTACCCGACCTTCCGACCCTCCGCGGGAACGGGGCTGTAGCTGGCGCTGAGTGGCACGTGATCGAGGCTGTCCCACTGGTAGAGGACAAGTCCCGTCGGGATGTCGATCTCCTGGATCACGCAGTCGAAGACGATCTGCTGCTTGAGCCCGTGCACCGACGTCGCGTTCCAGTACACGGGGAAGTAGGACGTGATCAGCGCCGTCCCCTGTGGGGTGATCTGGAAGTCGTGCAGATCGGCAGTCAGGCCGTTGCCCGCATTGACCTGGGTCACCTCCTGGTAGGAGGTGTTGTAGATGTAATCCACGCCAGAGCCCATAGCCGCGTTCGAGTAACCCTCCCACCATGTGAGAACCGGCTTTCCCTGATAGCTCTGAACCTGGAAATTGGAGTCCATGTCGTTTCCGGGCGCCGGGTGGAACCAGACCAGGTGCCCGAACGGGTCGAGGATCTCCACACCGTCCTGCAGCGGGCCGTACTGGGGGGTGAGGAAGATGTCCGAGCTTCCTCCGGCCCCGGCCCCGTGGGTGACCTCCACGGCCGGTGGCTCGAGGCCCGGCTGGGAGCGGTACTGCCAGACGCCGCCGCGGACGTCTTGCACCCGCGGGTGAGGTCGGTAGGGGGCGCGCCCCGCCGGTACCGCCACCTGGAAGTGGAAGGTCCCGTTGTGGCCGCCGAGAACGTTCAGCGCGGTGCTGACCGTGACCGTCTCGCCGGGGTCAAAGGGCTGCGTCGGGATGAAGCTCCCGCCATCGTGGTCGGAGTCAGACTCGATCTGGCCGGTGTGGGCCCCGCTCTTGGAGCCGGTGACCGTGATCGCCCCCAGCTGGGTCGCCGGCAGGCCCCGGAAGACGATCTGGGCCTGAGGCGGGGCGACGCGGGACCCGGGGATCGGGTACACGGCGACCGACGACGGCTGAGCCTGGGCCGCGGCTGGCGCCCCAAGAAGCAATACGGCAGCGGGGACCGCGACGCCGCTTACCGCCAGCGCCCGGACGCCAATACGCAACCTGCCCCAAGCACTCCGCCACTTTCGCAATCCACCCCGCACGATAGCCCTACAACCCGTCTCGGGAACGTAAAGCTCGGTGCCTGGGCGCCGATGTTCGCGCGCAGACACGCAACTCACCGCGCCCCGGCGTGTCGTGAAAACCTGACCGCGACGTTAAGCGCCGGTTAGTACGCTTGCCACGAACCCAAGGGGAATGGAGGAGCCGGATGAGGCTAATAGGAGCAGGGCTACCGCGAACCGGCACGCTTTCGCAGAAGGTGGCCCTCGAGATGCTGGGATTGGCCCCGTGCTACCACATGGTCAACGTCCTCGGCGACCTCGACCAGGCCGCCACCTGGCGGCGAGCGCTCGACGGCGACGCCGTCTGGGATGAGATCTTTGATGGGTTCCCGGCCACCGTCGATTGGCCCGGCTCGTTCTTCTACAAGGAGCTGGCCGACTTCTATCCCGATGCCAAGGTCCTGCTCAGTGTTCGCGATCCCGAGAGCTGGGAGCGGAGCATGCGCCAGACCATCTGGGGCTTGTTCTACGGAGACATGCTGATCCGTGATCTCTCGGTTGCCCGCTGTCGCGTCGACCCGAAGTGGCGCAGCTACATCGCGATGATGGAGGAGATGTGGGAGAAGAGCGGACTCATCTCCGACGGGGCGGCGACCAGCCCGGAGTCGATGCGGAACGCCATGGAGCGCTTCCACCAGAAGGTCCAGGAGACGATTCCGTCTGAGCGGCTGCTTGTGTGGTCGGTCGGAGACGGCTGGGAGCCGCTGTGCAACTTCCTGGAGGTGCCGATTCCCGACACCCCATTCCCGCACCTGAATGACAGCCGGGTGTTCGCCGAGCGGATAGTCGACGGCGCGCTGCTCGCGATCAGCGAGTGGCGGGCCCGGGAAGACTCCGAAGTTCTGGCCGCCTGATCCCAGACGGGGCGGACAACGCGAGCATGGATGGCGGACGCGCTGCCGCGAGTCGGCTGACGCACCTGCAGCGACTCGAGGCGGAGAGCATCCACATCATGCGCGAGGTGATCGCGCAGGCCGAGCGGCCGGTGATGCTCTATTCGATCGGCAAGGACAGCTCGGTGATGCTGCGTCTGGCCCTCAAGGCGTTCTACCCCGGGAAGCCACCGTTCCCCTTCCTCCACGTCGATACGACCTGGAAGTTCCGGGAGATGTACGCCTTCAGAGAGCGCATGGCCACAGAGCATGGGCTCGAGATGCTGGTCCACGTCAATCGCGAGGGGCTGGAGCTGGGCATCAACCCGTTCACCCACGGCTCCGCCACTCACACCGACGTGATGAAGACCCAGAGCCTCAAGCAGGCACTCGATAAGTACGGCTTCGACGCCGCCTTCGGCGGCGCCCGGCGCGATGAGGAAGCCTCGCGGGCCAAAGAGCGAGTGTTCTCGTTTCGCTCGGCTCAGCACCGCTGGGACCCCAAACATCAGCGACCGGAGCTGTGGCGGCTCTACAACGCGCGCAAGCGGCGTGGCGAGTCGATCCGCGTCTTTCCGCTCTCCAACTGGACCGAGTTCGACGTCTGGCAGTACATCTACCTTGAGAACATCCCGATCGTTCCGCTGTACCTGGCCCGGGAGCGTCCGGTGGTGGAGCGCGATGGGGCGCTGATCATGGTCGACGACGACCGGCTGCCGATGGCGGCGGACGAGCAACCGCTGCTCAAGAAGGTTCGCTTCCGCACCCTGGGGTGCTATCCGCTCAGCGGCGCCATCGAGAGCGAGGCCGACACGGTGGAGGCGATCATCGCCGAGATGCTCCTGGTCCGCACCTCCGAACGGCAGGGACGCGTGATCGACCACGACCAGACGGGTTCGATGGAGAAGAAGAAACAGGAGGGCTACTTCTGATGGCCATCTCGGAGAACGTCGCCGAGGATGTCGCCGCCTATCTGAAGCGCCACGAGGGCAAGGGGCTTTTGCGCTTCATCACCTGCGGCAGCGTCGACGACGGCAAGAGCACCCTGATCGGGCGCCTCCTCTACGAGTCAGGTCTGCTCTTCGAGGATCAGCTGCGCGCGCTGGAGGCCGACTCGAGGCGGGTCGGCACCCAGGGCGAGGAGCTCGACCTGGCTCTGCTCCTGGATGGCCTCCAAGCCGAGCGCGAGCAGGGGATCACGATCGATGTGGCCCACCGCTACTTCCAGACCGAGCGTCGGAAGTTCATCGTCGCCGACGCGCCCGGACACGAGCAGTACACGCGCAACATGGTCACGGGCGCGTCGACGGCCGACTGCGCGGTGCTCCTGATCGACGCCCGCAAGGGCCTCGTGACTCAGACCCGGCGCCACACCTATCTCGTGTCCCTGCTCGGGCTGCGCCACATCGCGCTGGCGATCAACAAGCTCGACCTTGTGAATTACTCGCAGCCTCGCTTCCGCGAGCTCGAGGGGGAGTACCGGGAATTCGCGAGCCGGCTCGGGCTCGACCAGGTCACCTGTATCCCGGTGTCCGCGCTCCGCGGAGACGGGGTGGTGGAGCGTGGGGAGAACCTCCCTTGGTACTCGGGCCCCACGCTCCTTCAGTACCTGGAAACGGTCGAGGTCGACGATGACTACCTCCGGAGCGGGCCGCTGCGGCTGCCCGTCCAGTGGGTCAACCGGCCCAACTCGGAGTTCCGTGGCTTCGCCGGCCTGCTCGTGAGCGGGAGCGTGCGACCGGGGGACCCAGTGGTGATCAAGCCCCGTGGGCTCGAGAGTACGGTCGAGCGGATCGTCACCTACGACGGGGACCTGGAGTCGGCCGGAGCCGGGCAGTCGGTAACCCTGACTTTGGCGGATGAGATCGACGTGAGCCGCGGCGACGTGATCGCCGGGGTACAGTCACCCCCGCGCGTGGGCGAACAGTTTGAAGCCACGCTGGTGTGGATGGCCGAAGAGCCGTTGCTGCGGGGTCGCAGCTATGTGATGCGGGTGGGTACCAGCACGGTGTCAGCGACAGTTGCGCCGCTCAAGTACAAGCTCGACATCGACACCTTGGATCGGCTCGCGGCCGAGACGCTCGAGCTCAACGAGATCGGCGTCTGCGAGCTGGAGCTCGATCAGCCCATTGCCTTCGATCCGTACGCGGAGAGCCGGGACATGGGTGGCTTCGTGCTCATCGACCGGATCAGCAACCAGACCCTGGCCGCGGGAATGATCAACTTCGAGCTCAGCCGCTCGAAGAACGTGAGCTGGCAGAACGTCCGCGTCGGGCCCCTGGCCCACGCGCGTCAGAAGGGCCAGCGTCCATGCGCGATCTGGCTCACGGGGATCTCAGGCGCCGGGAAGTCAACCATCGCCAACCTCCTCGAGGACAAGCTGCACAGCCTGGGGCGGCATACCTACCTGCTCGATGGCGACAACGTGCGCAAGGGGCTCAATAAGGATCTTGGCTTCACTGACGCCGACCGGGTCGAGAACGTCCGCCGCGTGGCCGAGGTCGCCCGGCTCATGGTCGACGCCGGCCTGATCGTGGTCACGTCCTTCATCTCGCCTTTCGCCAGTGAGCGCCAGATGGCGCGGGAGCTGTTTCCGGAGGGCGAGTTCATCGAGGTGTTCGTCGACACGCCCCTGGAGGTGGCCGAGGCGCGGGATCCTAAGCACCTCTACGCCCGCGCCCGGCTGGGTGAGCTGGAGAACTTCACCGGGATCGATTCGGCCTACCAGCGCCCCGAGGCTCCCGAGCTCCACATCGAGACGGTGCACACCTCGCCGGAGGCGGCGGCCGAGCAGATCCTCGAAGAGCTGCGCCAGCGCGGGCGCCTGGGTCTCCACTGATGCAGCTCGAGGAGCCACTTGAGGACGTGATCCGGCTCGCGCGCGACGCGGGCCGGGAGGTCCTCACCGTCTATGGCAGTGCCTGCGAAGTGCAGAGTAAGGGCGATGGCTCGCCGGTCACCGAGGCCGACCATCGGGCTCAGGAGGTCATCTGCGCCGGACTTAAGCGCCTGGATCCGGAGCTCCCGATCGTGGCCGAGGAGGATGAACGCAGTCAACACGCCGGCCAGCTCCCGAGCCGGTTCTGGCTCGTGGACCCGCTCGACGGCACCAAGGAGTTCCTGAATCGCAACGGAGAGTTCACCATCAACATCGCGCTGGTGGCAGACGGGAGCCCGGTGCTCGGAGTGATCTTTGCCCCGGCCCTGGATCGGCTCTTTGCCTGCTCCGGCGGAGCTGGCGCCCTGGCCGAAGACGGTGGCGGGCGACGGCCGATCTTGACCCGTGCGGTACCGCCGGACGGTCCCACGGTGGTCTCGAGCCGCTCGCACGGGAACCCCGAGGCGCTTAAGCGCTGCCTGGGCGACCGCCCTCTCGGCGCCTCCATCTGCGCCGGGTCCTCGCTGAAGTTCTGCCTCGTCGCGGCCGGTGAAGCCGACCTCTATCCGCGCTTCGGGAGGACGATGGAATGGGACACCGCGGCGGGCGACGCGATCCTGCGCGCGGCCGGGGGGACCGTCACCGACCTTGACGGCGCGCCACTGCGCTATGGAAAGCAGGGGTTCGAGAACCCCCACTTCCTGGCGCAGGGGCGCGACCCGGTGCTGCCCTCAGGACTGGCGGATCAGTAGCCCTGGGGGAGGGTCGAGGTACCGCCGCCCGAGGAGCCGCTGCCCTTCGAGCCGCTGCCTGAAGACCCGCTGCCCGAGGAACCGCTGCCCGAGGAGCCGCTGGTCGAGGCCCCGCCCGAGGTCGGGTTCGACTGAGGCGCCGGTGCGGACTGCTGCGGGACGGGGGCCGAGCCGCCGGAGGAAGAGGACGAAGACGACGAAGAGGCCGCGGGGGTCGTGCTCACCGCGTGGTGCTCCACGTGATGGGACTTCTTGGGCTTCGGCTTCTCCTTGACCGGATCTTGCTTCTTGGTCACCGGCGCCTTGGCTGCCGCAGCCTTGGTCTGCGTGCTCGTGGTATGGGGGGCGCTTGCCCCTCCGCACCCCGCCACCGCAAGCGCTGCGATGCCGATCAATAGCGTTGGTCTCACGTACCTCATCCGATCGTCATAACCGCTCTACTCGCTCAGAGTAGCGGCCTGGGCGGCCCGTGTTATCTAATCGGCATAACACGGCCGAGGGGGCCGAGCGTAGCGGCTGCGGGAGTCCGTGTCGCGGCCGTCTTCTCACCTAAGATATCTCCGAATGGAGGCACCTCGTAGCTCCGCGGGGATGCCCATGACTGCTCTGCATCAGCTGCATCACCCGCCCCCGGCATGAGCCTCAAGGCCCCTGAACAGCCGCATCCCCCCGCCCCGGCATCAGCCGGACCGGCCCGCATCGCTCGTCCGGGCCTGCTGCTCGGCGTCTGCTGCGTGGCCCAGTTCATGGTCATCCTCGACCTGAGCATCGTCAACGTCGCGCTGCCCTCGATCCAATCGAGCCTCAACTTCACCTCGGCCAACCTCCAGTGGGTCGTCGATGCCTACGCGATCACGTTCGCCGGCTTCTTGATGCTCGGCGGCCGGGCAGCCGATCGACTCGGTCAGCGACGCGTGTTCGTAACCGCGCTGATTCTGTTCGCCGTCACCTCGCTGGTCGGCGGCGCCTCGACCAGCCAGGAGATGCTGGTCGCGGCACGGGCCGTGCAGGGACTGAGCTGCGCCTTCATGGCCGCATCGTCGCTGGCCATCATCACGGCCTCGTTCCCGCCGGGGCCACAGCTGCACCGCGCGATTGCGCTCTGGGCGGCGATGAACGGCGCCGGCGGGGCGGCAGGAACTCTGTTCGGAGGCATCATCACCCAGGAGCTCAGCTGGCGCTGGGTCCTGCTCATCAATCCGCCCATTGGGATCGCCGCGGCGCTCGTTGCCTGGACGGTGGTGAGCGACCGGCGGCGGGCGTCTGAAGGCCGCGCGTTCGATCTCGCCGGCGCCGTGACGCTGACGCTGGGCCAGATGGTGCTCGTGTATGGAGTCGTCCAGGCGGGGCTCAGGAGCTGGCACGCCACAGGCGCCTTGGTCCCGATCCTCGTCGGCTTCGGGCTCCTGGCCCTGTTCGGCGTGATCGAGTCGCGCATCGCCTCCGACCCCCTGATCCCGTTCCGAGCGCTGACCAAGCCGCTGACCGTGGCCAACTCGATCGTGCTCCTGTTCAGCGCTGCCCTGTTCCCGATGTGGTACGTCAGCTCGCTCTACCTCCAGCAGGTACTCGGCCTCTCACCCCTGCACGCCGGCCTCACCTTCCTGCCCATGGCGCTGACGATCTTTCTCGTGGCCTCGCGCGCCGGGAAGCTGGTCAGCCGTTTCGGGGTCCGTGCCGTGCTGGGCGGCGGGCTTTTGATGATGACCGCGGGGATGCTGCTGTTCACCAAGATCGCCTCCAGCGGCAGCGCGATCGTCTACATCGTCATCCCCGGCATCCTGATGGCCGCCGGGATCGGCATGTCGATTGTGCCGTCGACCATCGCCGCCACCCAGGGGGCCAAGCCGGGACAGGCCGGGCTGGCCTCAGGTCTCGTCAACACGTCGCGCCAGATTGGAGGCGGCCTCGGCATCGCCGTCCTGATCACGCTGGCCACGACCGTCACCAGCCACCTCATTGGGGTGGGGAGAGGGGTTCCCCAGGCCCTGACCGACGGGTTTCGAGTGGCCTACTTCGTCGGGGCGGGCCTGTGCCTAGCCGCGGCTCTGGTGACGTTTGTCCTCGTCCCCCGGACTGGTGCCGCGGACGCGCCAGTCACCCGCCGGATCCCGATCGCGGCCGGCGTGGGACTCGCGATCGCCGCCTTCGTCGCTCTCGCTTTCGGCTTCGGCAACTCCCACGGCGCTCCGCTGGGGGCCTACACGCTCGGCAAGGACACTTACAGCTTTGTCTCGGAGCCCACGCTCCATCCGCCCCGCGTCCGCAGCGACCTCCCGACCGCGAGCAACAAGGTGGCGCCCGGCTACATCTTCATGGCCAACTTCTACGACCTCAGCTATCCGCCGATGACCGGCCAGAGTGGTCCCCTGATCCTCGATAACCATCTTGACCCGGTGTGGTTCCAGCCGGTGCCCACAAGCGACGTGGCCGGCAACCTCAGCCTCCAGGTCTATAAGGGCAAGCCGGTGCTGGCCTGGTGGCAGGGCGACATCACCAACACCGGCGCCACCGAGCGTGGTGAGGACGTGGTGGTCAACCAGCACTACCAGCCGGTGGCGCGTCTGAAGGGCGCCGACGGCTGGGTCCTGACGCTGCACGAGATGGTCATCCAGGGCCATTACGCGTGGGTCACCGCCAACAAGAACCTGCCCATGAACCTGTCTCGCTACGGGGGTGCCTACAACGGGGCGCTGATCGACTCCGCGGTCCAGGAGTACGACCTGAACACAGGCAAGCTCGTCTACAGCTGGGACGCTCTCAAGCACATCTCGCTGAATGACTCCTACGCCTCCCTCCCCACCAACGGCTTCCCCTGGGACGCCTATCACGTCAACTCGATCCACCTCGTCGGCGACGGCTCAATGGTGGTCTCGATGCGCAACACCTGGGCCGTGTACCGGATCGACATCGCCGACGGCCACATCATCTGGACCCTTGGTGGCAAGCACTCGAACTTCAAGTTCGGCCCCGGAGCGAACTTCGCCTGGCAGCACGACGTCGTCACCTACAAGAACTCGCCCTACGTGACGATGTTCGACGACCACTGCTGCCAGATCACCGGCGGCGGCACCTACGTCTCGCCCACCGGCGCGTCCCGTGGGCTGGTCCTGAAGCTCAACCAGGCCAGCCATACCGTCACCCTGGCCGGCCAGTACAGCCATGGCTCGGGCTTCGCCGTCGACTACATGGGCAGCGTCGAGCCGCTGCCCGGAGGCGACGAGTTCGTGGGCTGGGGATCGCAGCCGCACTTCTCCGAATACAGCTCCTCTGGGCGATTGCTCATGGACGCCGTGCTCCCCGGGTCAGACATCACCTACCGAGCCACCAAGGAGCCGTGGGTCGGTCTGCCGCTGACGCCGCCCGCCGCCGCCTCCCGCCATCACGGAGGGCGGACGAGCGTCTACGCGAGCTGGAACGGCGACACCGCGGTGACCGGCTGGCGAGTCCTGGCCGGGACCGGTAGTGGGCCCCGGTCGCAGGTTGCCACAGTGGCCAAGGCGGGCTTTGAGACGGCGATCCCGGTGCCCTCGGGTTACACGAGCTTCGAGGTCCAGGCGCTGAACTCCGCCGGCAAGGTGATCGGAACCTCCCGCACGTTCAGCTGAGGGAGCCGGGGCGGGCGGTCAGGGCGCCGGCCGCGGGCGGATGCAGCGGCTCCGTGAAAAAACGTGCGTCTCGCGCAACGCCCGAGCGCACGACGCACCTTTTGGCCCTATATCGCACACAACGTGCGCCTCGGCAGCCGAGATGCAACGAGACGCACGTTTTGTCGCGTCGTCCGCGCCCGGCGACCCCGGTCGCAAACATCAATCAGCGCACCGGCCCGGATTGGGCTTCACGTTTGCACGCTATAGGCGGGCAAGCGTGCAGAGGATCGCGTCTCCCGCTCGGGCTTCACCTTTGCGGCGAGCGCGCCGCAAACCCCGCCCTACCGGAACGCCCGGGACCGCGCCAGGGCCATGCCGTGGCCGCCCAATGCCGCCACCTCGAACACGCGATAGCTGCCCTTGACGCTGATTGCGGTCTCGAAGCCCGACTTCGCGGCGCTGGCCACCGGCTTCAGCTGCGAGCGACTCGGTCCGGCGAGGACCTGCCAGCGCCCCACCTGCGTGTCTCCGTTCCAGCTCGCGTAGACGGTCGTCCGGCCGTGGCTCTGACGCGCGGCTCCGCTGGGCGGGTAATACGGGGTGCCAGCCCAGGTCGAGGTCCACAGCGCGCGATAGCTCTCGTCCTTGCCCGGGAAGCGGACATCGAGAAGCTGCTGGCCGGAGGCCGAGTACTCGGAGAAATAAGGCAGCGAGCCCCATCCCACCACAGACCCACCGCCGGGCAGCAGCTGCATGCTGCCGAGAAAGCCCGTATCCAACCGGGGCGTGTGCGAGTCGGCCTTGACCAGCGAGACGGTGCGGCGGGCGAAGTTGACCCGGAGGATCATTCCGCGGGAGGGCCCATTATTCGGGGCAAAGCCGCCCTTGGCGGTGATCCGGCAACAGCTGTCGTCAAACAGGGTCACCTCGTCAGTCGAGATGAAGCGGACGTCGTGCTGCCAGGCGAAGCTCGCCCCGGGGCCGAACTTGAAGGTCGAGTGCTTGCCACCAAGGGTCCACTCGATCGTGCCGGTGGTCGTGTTGATCAGGTAGGCCGCCCAGGTGTTGCGCATCGAGACGAGGACCGTGGTCGGCCCCAGGACCTGAATCGAGTTGACGTGGTAGGCGTCCCAGGCAGCGCCCGGGGCTGAGGCCGGCTGCTCGGACGCGGCCAGGGGCACGTTGGCCTTATGACCGGGATTGAGCGCGTCCCACGTGTAGAGGAGCTTGCCCGTCCGGAGGTCGTACTCCTGGAACCCGGCGTCATAGACGGTGCTGTTGCGATGCCCGCCGTAGGCCACCAGGTTCTGGTGGGGGACGTCGCGGTAGACGGTGACCCAGATGTCGCCGCCGCTGATGACCGCGTCGTGCAGGCTGATCACCCAGGGCGAGTGGGCCTTGAGCGTGGCCAGGCGACGGTAGTGCTGGTCGACCACGACCACCTCACCGCGCGTTGCCGCCCCGGTCGCGGTGAGCTGGCCCTGCCACCACACGAGCACCGGCTGACCGTCATAGGTCTCCTGCTGCAGATCCCCGGACACCGTGTTGGCGCCCATCGGGGCCAACCACACGGGCTGAAGCTTCTGGTTGACGATCAGCGGGCCACCCTGCCCGGTCATCGGACCGGGGACAACCTGGCTGGGCAAGGTGTCGAGCAGGAAATCGCCCACGGCGAGCTTTGCCGTGTCGGGCTTCCCGAGCGTGAGCAGCTTGGGAGGGTGCAGGCTAGGGGCCGAGACGAAGCTCCAGGCCCCGCGCGTGGTGAACGCGCCGGGACCCGAGGCCGCGACCGCCGGGGCGGCCATCAGCGCCATCCCGGCGACCAAGATGAGGAGCCGGCGGACATGCCTGGACATGGTTGCCTCTAACACTCCCCTGTTGACTAAGTTTCGAACGCTCCGATGGCGGCCACGACCTCGTCTACCTGGTCGGCCCTGAGGACCGGGCTCATCGGCAGGGCGAGGTTGGTTCGCGCCAATTCCTCGGTGATCGGAAGCTCGAGCCCGGCCGCGTAGCGCGCCATCGCCGGCTGGCGGTGGATCGGCGTGCGGTAGTAGCCGCGGGACTGGATGCCCTTCTCGGCTAGCGCATCGCGCAGGCGATCCGCCTCGGCGCCGGCTACGACGAACAGGTGCCAGGCCGCCTGTGCCCCTTCGGGGACCAGGGGCATCTCCACGTGCTCGGCCAGCCCGGCGGCCCGGTAGGCGGCGGCAGCGGCGCGGCGCCCCTCCACCCAGCTGTCGAGATGCGGGAGCAGCACACGGAGGATGGCCGCCTGGATCTCGTCCAGGCGGGAGTTGTAGCCGACGTACTGGAAGTCACGCTTGTCACGGGAGCCGTGGAAGCGCAGGGCCCGCGCCAGCTCGGCCACCCCCTCATCGTCGGTGGCGATCGCGCCCCCGTCGCCGAAGGCGCCGAGGTTCTTCGACGGATAGAAGGAGATCGTGCCCAGGTCGCCCAGGGCGCCGGCGCGCCGCCCCTCGAGCGTGGCGCCAAGGGCCTGGGCGGCGTCCTCGAGCACCGGGAGGCCCAGCTCCCGCAGCTCGGGGACAGGGGCGGGGCAACCGAACAGGTCGACCGCCACGATCGCCCGCGCGCGCGGCGTCAGCGCGCGTCGCACGGTCTCCGCGGTCACGTTGCGCGTCTCCGGGTCGACCTCACAGAACACGGGCGTAGCCCCCGCCGTGACCACGGCTTCGGCCGTGGCATAGAAGGTGAACGACGGGACGACGACCTCGTCCCCGGGCTCGACGCCCAGAGCCCGGAGTCCGATCGTGATCGCGTCGGTGCCGTTCCCCACTCCGACCACGTGGCGGACGCCTAGATATGAGGCGAGCTCTGACTCGAACGCTTCGACCTCGGGGCCGAGGACAAAGCGGCCGCCCTCGATGACCGCGCGGACGCGGTCCTGAATCACCTCGCGGAGCGGCTCGAGCGGGCGCTCGGTGTCGAATAGGGAGATCGCCACCTCAATGAGGAAACCGTAATTGCCCGTTCGGCGACCGCCCGGGGGTCGCTAGGCTAGCCGCCTTGCCCCTATTGATCGCTTCCCTCACGGAGCCGCTAGTCACCTTCGCGACCCACGTGATCAACACCCTCGGGCTGGCCGGCGTCCTGGTCATGACGACCACCACCGGGATCATTGGCATCCCCGGGACCGAGCCGACCATGCTGTTCGCGGGCTTTGACGTCTACGAGGGCCACCAGTCGCTGATCGGGATCATCGCCGCGGGAGTGATCGGGGACATGCTGGGGGCGACGATCGCCTACGCGATTGCCTACTGGGGCCGCCGCGAGCTGCTTGAGCGCCACGGCGGCAAGATGCACATGAACGCCGAGCGGCTGGAGCGCCCGACCCGATGGTTCGAGCGCTATGGGAGCCCGGTCGTCTTCGTATCTCGCCTGCTCCCTGGAATTCGGGCCGTGTTTCCGTACGCCGCAGGGGCGGCCCGGATGCCCTTCGGCCGCTTCTTCGGATTCGCAACCCTCGGGTCGATCGTGTGGATCACCGGACTCGCGGTGTTGGGACGGGAGGTCGGCAGCGACTGGACGAGTTGGCGCCACCACCTCGAGTACGGCGACTACGCGCTCGGGCTGATTGTCGTGCTGGTGATCCTCTACGTGGTCCTGCGACGGCTCCGAGGCTCGCGCCAGGCGGCCGGTGCGACGGTCTCGGAATAGCGCCGCCCTGAGCACACCGAGACCGCGCCTCACGTTTCGCCAGTCCGTCGCCCTCGGGCTCCTCCACGGGCCGACGGAGCTCATGCCGATCTCCTCCTCCGGCCACACGACCCTGATCCCGTGGCTGCTCGGCTCTGAGTACCCCAGCCTCGACAGCGACCTGCGCAAGGCGCTCGAGGTGGCGCTGCACGCCGGAGCCCTCGCCGGCCTCCTGGCCGACCTCCGGCCCTCGGAGCTCGATCATCGTGCCCTTCTTCTCATCGGCATCGGGACCGCGCCCGCCGGCCTGGCCGGGCTCGTGCTGGAGCGCCGGATCGAGGAGCGGTTGGGGACCCCCGCGATGATCGCCGCCGGCCTTCTCGGGGGCGGCGTGGCACTTGCGCTGGCCGACCTTCGCCCTCAGGCACGCCGGGAGGCGGAGGCGGGAATCCCGGATGCCCTCTGGCTCGGCCTCGCCCAGGCCGGAGCGCTCATGCCGGGGGTATCGCGGAACGGCGCCACCCTCGCCATGGCCCGGTTTCGGCGCTTTCGCCGCTCCGACGCCAACCGCCTCTCGCACCGGCTCGCCCTGCCCGTGATCACCGGCGCAACGCTGCTCAAAGCCTGGCGGGTGGGCCAGCGTCCCGAGCTGGCTGAGGACATGCCCGAGCTCGCCGCGGGCGCGCTGGCGTCGTTCGTCTCGACCGTTCTGGCCCGGCGCCTCATCGGGGGTCGGCGGGATGAGTGGACCCTGGCCGGTTACGGCGTCTACCGGGCAGGACTCGCGGCGTGGGCGCTCACGCGGCTGAGGCGGGCGGCACCCCCAAGCCGCCCGGGGCTGGGCCAGGACGCCCAGGATCAAGGACATGGCTACTCGGTGTAGTAGAGCGTCCGCAGGTGATGGCGCAAAATAGACGCGGATAGATGAGCACCCTGCTCGGCACCATCCTCAGCGGTCGCTACCGCCTGGAAGCGCGGATTGGTGCCGGTGGGATGTCCACGGTCTACCTCGCCCTGGACGAGACGCTCGAACGCCGGGTGGCCATCAAGCTGCTGAACCGCGAGGTGGCGACCGACTCGGACGAGCTCGAGCGCTTCCGCCGGGAGGCGCGCGCCGTCGCCCAGCTCTCGCACCCGCACATCGTCGGGGTGATCGACGCCGGCGAGGACGAGGGCCGGCCCTACATCGTCTTCGAGTACGTCGACGGCGAAACGCTCAAGGAGCGCATTCGCCGACTCGGCCCGCTCCCCATCCCGGAGGCCGTCGCCTATGCGATCGAGATCGCGCGGGCGCTGGGCGCCGCCCACGCCCGCCACATCGTCCATCGCGATGTCAAGCCGCAGAACGTCCTCATCGACGAGGAGGGCTCGGCCAAGGTCACGGATTTCGGCATCGCTCGGACGCTGGACGAGGAGGGGCTGACGGCGGACGGCCGCGTCATCGGGACGACCGATTACGTCTCGCCCGAGCAGGCCCTGGGTCATCCCGTGACCGGTCAGTCCGATCTCTACTCGTTGGGCATCGTCCTCTACGAGATGCTGACCGGGGAGGTCCCGTTCAAGGGCGACAGTCAGGTGGCCGTGGCGATGAAGCACGTCCGCGAGCCCCTCCCCGATGTCCAGCGGGCGCGAGGGGAGATCTCCGCTGCCCTGGCCTCCGTGGTCGACCGAGCCACGGCCAAGCAGCCCTCCGATCGCTACCGCGACGACGCCGAGCTGATCGCCGACCTGGAGGATGCGCTCGCCATCGAGGCGGCGCGCTCCGGAAACGTGACGGGCGAGGTGACCGCGGTGATCCGCTCGTTGCCCACCCGGACGCGCCGGGTGGTGCCGTTCCGGCTCCAGCACCGTGCCGCCGCCCTCCTCCTCCTGGCCCTGGCTGCGGCGGCGGGAATCGGCGTGCTCGCTTGGGTGGGAAGCCGGGCCCACCGCGGCAATGGGCCGCTGCCGATCAAGCCGCCCCACCGCTCGCTTGAGCAGGTGATCCCGTGCGGAACCTGTGCCCAGGGCTTTAACCCGCTCGGCTCCCCGACCGACGAGGCGCCCAACGCCAATCTGGCCATCGACGACGAGCTCGGGACCTTCTGGGACACGCAGCAGTACTACGACCACCGCCTGGATAAGGCGGGCACCGGGATCTACGTCAACTTCGGCACCCGCTCCCCCCAGGGAACGACCGGGAGCTACCTCCAGATTCTCGATGCCACGCCCGGGTTCACCGCCACCATCTACGCCCGCCACGACGCGCCCCCGATGCGCTGGCCTGACCCCGGGTGGAGGGCCGTGTCATCGCCCACGGTGGTGGGGAAGAGCACGTCGATTCATCTGACCAGCGGCGATACGCGCTACCGCTATTTCCTGGTCTGGATCACCAACCTGGGCGGCCACGAGCAGCTCTCGATCGACGAGATCGCGCTCTACACCTACCGGACGTCGAAGGCCGGCGGTTAGAAGCGGTAGCGGCCCTCGTCAGCGTGGCGCTCGAGGGCGAGCGTAAGCAGCCGGTCGAGCAGGTCCGGGTACGAGACCCCTTCGGCTTCGAAGAGGGAGGCATACACGCTCGTGCTGGTGAACCCGGGCATGGTGTTCAGCTCATTAACAAGGACATCCTCTCCTTCGACGAAGAAGTCGACTCGAGCCAGGCCGGAGCACCCGGCCAGGCGGAACGTCTGGACCGCCAGCTCCCGAACCCGTTCGCGTACGTCCTCGGACACCCGCGCGGGAACGATCAGCTCCATGCCCCCCGGCGTGTACTTGGCTTCGTAGTCGTACCACCCCTGCTCGCCTCCGGCGAGCAGGATCTCGCCCGGTTGAGAGGCCGTCGGCTGGCCGTTGCCGATGACCGAGCACTCGACCTCGATGCCCGGCGCCGCGGCCTCCACGATGACGAGCGGATCGTGCGCGAACGCAGCCTCCAGGGCCGGCACCAGCTCCGCCTCGCTCGTCGCGCGTGAGATCCCCACCGACGATCCCAGCCGCGCCGGCTTGACGAACACCGGCCAGCCCAGAGGCCCCACCTCGGCTGTGACGTGGGCATCGGTGGGCCGGTCCTCAGCGCGGAAAGCGCGGTAGGCGACCTGGGGGATCCCGGCCTGGGCCATCGCCCCCTTGAAGGCGACCTTGTCCATGCACAGCGCGGAGGCGAGCACCCCGGCTCCGACGTAGGCCACGTCGAGGCACTCGAGTAGGCCCTGGACCGTCCCGTCCTCGCCGAAGGGGCCGTGCAGGGCCGGGAAAACGACGTCCGCGTCCTCCACTCCCCGTCCGGGCACGAGCGCCAGCTCGGCGCCATCGCGCCGCCAGACGCCGTCTCGTCCCACCTCGATGAGCGCCGGGGTGTGGCCGGCCTGCCGCAGGCCCTCGACAATCGACGCCGCCGAGGCCAGCGAGACCTCGTGCTCAGAGGAGCGGCCGCCCGCGAGCACCGCGACGGACAGCGCGGTCACGGCGTGGTGAGACCGGGAACGGTCGAACCGGTCGACCCGGTCGCTCCCGTCGATCCCGACGGTGCCGTGTACACGCCCACGGCAATCGTCACCGTGCTTCCCTTCTTGGCCGTCGTGCTGCCGGCGGGGCTCTGGCTGACGACGACCCCATTGCGATCCGGATGGTTGACCTTCTTTGGCTGCTGGACGACCTTGAAGCCCGCCGCCTGGAGCGCGGCCTGGGCCGCCGATGCAGGCTGACCCTTGACATTCGGGACGCTCGCCGTCGTCGGCGCCTTGGCGACCGTGATCGTCACCGTCGTGCCGGGAACCGCCTGCGTGTTCCCGGCCGGCGACTGGGTGATCACGTTCCCGGCCTGAACGCTGCTCGACGTCTGGTTGGTAGCGGTGACCTCGAACCCGGCGGCGTGGAGGTCAGACTTGGCCTGGGCCTGCGACTCGCCGGTCACATCGGGGACGTTGACCTTGGCCGGCCCCGAGGAGACGATCAGAGTCACCTTGGAGCCAGCGGGCACGCTCTGATCCACGCCGGGACTGGACTCGATCACCTCCCCGTTGGGGGTCGTGCTGTTCGATTGATGCTCGATCGGACCCGCTTTGAGCCCCGCCTGGGCTAGGAGCGCTTTGGCCTGACCGACGGTGTTACCCATGAGCTGAGGGACGGTGACCGATCCAGGGCCCGAGGAAACAGTCAGGGTGACCGGAGTGCTCGTCTTGATCTTGTTCCCGGCCACAGGGTTCTCGCCGATGACCGTCTGAGCGGGCTTGGGATCGGCGACCGTGATCACGTTGATCGATGAGAAGCCCCGGTTCTGAAGGATCGTCCGCGCCGTGTTGAGGGGCTGGCCCACGACCGGCGGCAGCACTGCCTTGGCCGGGTTGAGGAGAAGGAAATATGCCGCCGCGCCGCCGCCCAAGAGGAGCAGGGCCAGCAGCAGCGCCAACCAGGGCCAGGGGCTCTGGCGGCGCCGCTCGGGCGGAGGGCCAAGCGGAGGCTCGGTGGCGCCGGACGCCGGGTCAGAGAGAAACGCCGGGACGGCGGCCGCAGCCGCCATCGGAGCCAGGGCGGCGGCGTCGACGGGGACCGCACCGGCCCCGACGGCGGCCATCGACGCGGTCCGCTGGCCGGTCTGGCCGGACAGGATCGAGGCGCGTGCCGCCTCCAGCGCCGCGATGAACTGGTCGGCATCCTTGGGGCGGTCGGCCGGATTCTTGTTCAGTCCCCAGAGGACGATCTGTTCGAGCTCGGGCGGGATCTGCGGGTTGACGGAGGTGGGCGCGGTGGGAGCTTCCGAGACGTGCTTGAGCGCGATCGTGACCGCCGACTCGGCGTCGAAGGGCACGCGCCCGGTCAGGAGCTCGTAGAGGACGACGGCCACCGAGTACACGTCCGAGGAGGCGCTCACGGCGTGCCCCTGTGCCTGCTCAGGTGACAGGTACTGGGCCGTGCCCATGATCGATCCCGTCTCGGTCATGTCCGAGGCGCCGGCCCGAGCGATCCCGAAGTCGGTCACCTTGACGTGGCCGGCGTCATCGACGATCACGTTGTGGGGCTTCAGGTCGCGATGGATGACCCCGTGCCGGTGAGCGAAGCGCGCGGCCTTGAGGATTTGCAGCGTCATGTCGATGGCCCGGACCGGTTCGATCGGAGCCTCTTCGCGGATGACCTGCTTCAGCGAGCGCCCGGGCAGGTACTCCATCGCGATGTAGTAGATGCCCTCGTAGTCGCCCCGGTCGTAGACGCTGACCACGTTGGGGTGCTGGAGTCCCGCCGCCGCCTGTGCCTCACGCCGGAAGCGCTCAACGAACCCGGGGTCCTCGGAGAAGCGCCGGTGCAGCAGCTTGAGCGCGACACGGCGACCGAGCTGCTGGTCCTCGGCACAGAAAACGTCGGCCATACCGCCGCTCCCGACCCGCGACAGGATGCGGTAGCGCCCATCGATCAGCGTGCCGGATCCGACCTCGGGGATCGTCATCGGCCCTCCGAGAGGAGCGTCTGGAGCACGGCCCTGGCGATCGGACCGGCGACGGTGGCGCCATAGCCGCCCTGCGAGCGGTCGACAATCACGTCGATCGCCACCTTGGGGTCATTGGCGGGCGCGAAGGCCAGGAACGAGGGCTGGGTCAGATTCTCCCCCGGCGCGCCGATCGAGGCCGTTCCCGTCTTGCCGGCGATGCTTATGCCGCCGAACTGGACGGTCGTTCCCGTCCCCTCCTCGACCACCTTGGTCATCATGTCCGTCACCTCACGCGCGGTCCGCGGGCTCATCACCTGCGCGAACACGCTGGGACTGATCGTCTTCACGGTGACGCCGTCCGCATTGACGACACGCGCCGTCAGGTGCGGGGTCATGAGCTTGCCGCCGTTGGCGATCGCCGCTGCCACCATCGCCATCTGGAGCGGCGTGACGCTGACGCCGCCCTCGCCGATACCAATCCGGCCGATGTCCTCGTCTCCGCTGCCCGGCGGCAGCGCCTTGCCGCTGGTGACGCTGACCACATCGCTCGCGCGCATCTCCGACGGTGGGTAGTCGAGGGGAGGCTTGGAGTAGAAGCCAAAGCGCTTCATGTAGTCGGCCATCCGGCCGCGACCAACGCGCTCGGCGACCTGGGCGAAGATCGTGTTGATCGAGTTGATCATCGCCGTGGTCAGGGTCTGAAGGCCCCAATCTTGGTTTCCGTCGTTCTCAAGCGGGACGCCGGAGACGGTGAGCGGCGACTTCCCGTCGATCTCCGAGTCCGGCGTATAGAGGCCGCTGTCGATACCCGCCGTGGCCGTGACGGTCTTGAACGTCGAGCCGGGTGCGTAGGAGGCCTGGGTGGCACGGTTGAAGCACGTCCCGGAGGCTTTCGGGCCACAGGGATTGCTCCCGTTGTCGTTGTAGCTCGGGTTCGAGTACATGACGAGCACGGCTCCGTTGCGCGGATTGAGGGCGACCACCGAGCCCTCCTGGCTGCCCAGAGCCTCCATGGCTGCCCGCTGAGCCTTGGGGTCAAGCGTCGTGTAGACGTCATCTCCGGTCCGGGTCGGGCTGAGCTGGCCGAAGATCGAGCCCAGTCCCGTCTGGAGTCCCCGGAGGTCGCTGCCGTCGGAGAGCTCGAGCCCGGCGGCGCTGCCCTCGAGCACGTTCGAGTAACCGACCGCCTGGGCGAACAGGGGGCCGGTCGGGTAGACGCGCTTCCAGGTCCCACCCCCGGCCGGAACCGATTTCGCCAGGACGGTTCCATCGTTGGCCAGAAGCCGTCCTCGCTTGATCCTGAGCTGCGAGACCAGCGTGAGCCGGTTGAGGCTGTTGTTATCGAGGCTCGCCTTGTCGATCACCGTCCAGCGCGTGGTGAAGACGACGAGCAGCGCGAACAGCAGCACGATCACCCCGAACAGCCGGCTGATCTGAGCGCTCACCGGCTCACCGGCCTTCTCGCCCGGTCCGATACGAGCAGCAGCAGCGCCAAGAGGACGAAGTTGGCCACGATCGACGAGCCGCCGTAGGAGACGAAGGGCAGGGTGACCCCGGTCAAGGGAATGACGCGGGTCACCCCGCCGACAATCACGAACACCTGGATCGCGATCATTGCCGTCAGCCCGGTGGCCAAGAGGGTCGAGAAGGAGTCGCGTGCCAGCACCGCGGCCTTGAAGCCGCGCCAGACGAACATCAGATAGACGAGCAGCAGGGCCACCGCGCCAAACAGACCCAGCTCGTCGGTGATGACGGCGTAGATCATGTCCGTCTCGGGGTAGGGGATGAGCGGAATCGTCGGATGACTGCCCGGGAAGGTCAGCACGGCCTCGCCGAAGCCCTGCCCGAACATGCCGCCTGCGGCCTGAGCGAACACCCCGTTGGCCACCTGATAGCTGCCGCCGATCCTGTTGTAGAGGGCGGGATTGAACGTGTGCAGCCAGACCTCGACGCGGGCGTGGACGTGGGGGATGTGCGTGCCGAGGTACCACGCCCCGAGCGCGAAGGCGATCAGCCCGATGACCACGAACCCGGCGCGGCCCGTGGCCACGTAGAGCATTGCCAGCAGGCCGCCGTAGAGCATCAGCGACGAGCCCATGTCGCTGAGCAGGATCATGATCACCATCGCCACGCCCCAGATCACGAGGATCGGTCCGAAGTGCTTGATGGGCGGGATGGTGAGACCGAGGACCCGCCGCCCGCCCGTGACCAGGACCTGGCGCGTGTCGCGCAGGTAGCTGGCCAGGAAGATGACCAGCCCGATCTTGGCGAACTCCTCCGGCTGGAAGCTCCCGAGCCCGGGGACCTTGACGGCCAGGTAGGCGCCGTTGGTGTACTCGCCCAAACCCGGCACGCGAGGCAGACCCAGGATCAGGAGCGAGGCGACGACGATCGTGTAGCGGTAGCGCTCCAGCTTGCGGTAGTCCCGGTAGGCGACGATCGTGCCCACGAACAGGATCAGCCCGATCACGAACCAGATGGCCTGGCGCTTGGCCTCGGCCGGATCGATGCGGAAGACGATCACGATGCCGAAGCACGCCAGCGCCGCGACCAGCGGAAACAGATAGGGGTCGGCGTAGGGGAGCGTCATCCGGATCACGACGTGGGCGACCAGGCACAGGCCGAGGAAGATCGCTCCGTAGGTCAGCGAGACGTTCGAGATGACGTTGGAGCGCTGGATGAAGACGCCGGCGAACCCCGCCGTGACGAGCAGCGAGGCGGGGATCAGGGCGAGCAGCTCGCGGTTGCGGGCGCTCATTGCGAAACCTGCCCCAGCTCAAGCTCCCGGACCAGGTTCAGGGCCTGGGACTGGGATCGGAGCTGGTTGTTGAAGAACTGGGCCCGCCGGTCGGGGGGAACGAGCGAGGCGGGGACGCCTGACACCGTGTAGGTCTCGTAGAGGTGAATCCCCGCCGGCAGGCTGTAGGGAAAGCCGCGATAGATGGTCACGATGCCCTGGGAGTCGGTGCCGATGAAGTACAGCTGCCGACTGGCCAGATACCCCCCGGCGCCGATCAGAGCCAGGACGATGACCACCGCCAGCAGCGCGGCCACCGGCTTGACGAACCGGCGCTCGGGCCGGGTGGTGGTGACCCGCTCGCGCCGCGGCGTGATCCGACCGCCGGTGCTCGGCGGGGACGCGGCCACGGCCACCGCCGCCGGAACATCCGCCGCGCCGTCGGACGCCGGCTCCTCAGCCCTCGCGCTCGGCCCGGCGATCATCGTTGGGTGGTCGCCCTCGGCGGAGTCACCGGCATCCTCAAAGCGAGACAGGACGACGGTGATGTTGTCGCGGCCACCCGCCTCGTTGGCGTCCCGGATCAGATCATCGGCGGCCGCCTCGAGGCTGGACGCCGACCTCAGGATCTCGCCGACCCGCTCCTCGGAGATCATCGACGTCAGGCCGTCGCTGCAGAGCAGAAGGACGTCGCCGGCGCGGAGCGGATACGTCCAGGTGTCGACCTCGACCTCGGGCTCGGGCCCCAGGGCCCGGGTGATGATCGAACGCTGCGGATGCTCAGCCGCCTGCTCCTCGGTCAGCTTGCCCTGGCGGACCAGCTCGTCAACAAGCGAGTGGTCCTGGGTCAGCCGCATCAGCTCCCCGTCGCGGAACAGGTAGGCCCGGCTGTCGCCCACGTGAGCAATGGCCAGATGGGCATCGTCAAGAAAGGCCGCCGTGAGGGTCGTGCCCATGCCGGCGCGGCCCTGCTCGGCCCGAGAACGGTCGTAGATGCGGTGATTGGCGCTGCGTACGAGCTCGGCCAGTCGCGCCTCCGGGGGTCCGGAGGCCGGGAGGCCCTCCTCGAAGGTCTCAATCGCCATCCGCGAGGCGACCTCACCCGCCTGGGCTCCGCCCATGCCGTCGGCGACCACGAACATCGGCCCCTGCACGTAGGCGCTGTCCTCGTTATCGCGCCGCTGACGCCCGGTGTCGGTCCGCCAGATGCTCTCGCTGACCCGCAGCATGCTCATCCGACCCTCATTGCAGGTAAGAGAACTCGGAATCTCCGATTCGGATGCGGTCGCCCGGATGCAGTGGCTGGGGCCCCGACAACGGCTCCTCGTTGAGATAGGTGCCGTTCGTGGACCCCAGGTCCTCGAGCATCAACACATACCCCTGGCGCGTGATTCGAGCGTGTCGAGAGGAGGCGAACGGATCCTCGATCTGGATCTCCACATCCCCGCGGCCCAACGTCGCTCCTGACTCAGGGATGTCGTAGGCCACCCCCGACTCATGGCCCGGCGCTCGCTCCACGAGCAACCGGGGCTCGAAGCCGTTGGTCTCCGGGTCCATCTCGGCCACCGCTGCATACATGCTCGTGGCATCCGATGAGGCCGGGTCTGCCTCAAATTGGCTCACGCTCCGCGGACTGCGGCGCATGTCACGCAGGGCGCTCCAGGCGACCCAGACCAGAAACAGGTAGAGAACGGCAAGGAAGCCGAACTTGAGCGCGACCGAGACGGGTTGGAGCATCGCGCCGACCGATTATTCGAGCTCGAACTTCAGCACAGTCGACCCCAGCTCGATCTCGTCTCCGGGCCGTACCACCTCTGAACCCTCCATCGGGCGGCCGTTGATCCGTGATCCGTTCGTCGAGCCGAGATCAGTCACCACCCAGGATCCTCCCCGGGCGCGGATCTCCGCGTGCTGACGGGACACGTTGGGGTCCGAGAGCACGATGTCGCACTGGCGGCTGCGTCCCAGCGTGGCGCCGCCGGGTCCGACCACGAGGCGGCGCCCATCGAGCAGCAGCAGTGCCGTCTCGGCGCGGGCCTTGGCTCGCTCCTCGAGCGGCTCGGCGAGACGACCGGCGTTGCTGTAGACCATCGTCCGGCCGGAAGGCTCGGCCGGTTCCGGTTCCTCTTCCGGGCCGCCGACCTCGACGATCCCAGTCTGGATCCCGAACTCGCCCAGCCCCAGACGATCATCGGTCTCGAACTCGATCACGGGTCGGGCCGGGAGTGTGAAGCGTTCCCGCCGGGCGTGCTCCAGCAGGTATCCCGCCAATTCATCGGCCAAGGCCGTTTCATACCCGGCGAAGCGCTCCCGGTCACGCGGCGAGAGGAAGACCCGGTATTCGTTGGGGACATAGGTGCGGCTCAGGGTCTGCGAGCGGTGCTCCTCCATCTCCCGGGCCAGCTTGCGCGCGATCTCGACTGGACGCACCTCGGAGCGAAAGGCACGATTAAACGTGCCTTCGACGAGTCCGGCAATCTTGCTTTCGAGGGTGCGAAGAACGCTCATGGTCGGCGCTGGGCGCTCCTGGCGTTGTCTGGAGACCGGCCGTCAGCGCGGTTTCATGCTACGCGAGTCCGGCCGCAGAGTTGGGTGATCGGGAGCCCATGGCCCGCCACCCGGTGAGGGCCGGTGCGACTAGGGCGATCCAAGCCGCCAGGGCGCCGATGGCCACGATCCCGGACGGGACCTGAGAACCGCCGTGGCCGAGATGGAGCGCGGTGACCGTGGCCGATGCCAAACCGGCCGCCCAGATGGTGCTGAGGACAATCCGAACGGGGACTGATCTGCGACACACCAACGGGACGAGGAGTGCCGCAAGAGCCCAGACAACCGCCGGCGCGAGCTCCCCAGGGCTGATCAACCGAGGCAGGACGTGCTCGCCCGTCTGGTTCAGCGACGCCGACCAACCCGCCGGCAGCGAGGCGGGCGGGTTGACGTACAGGGCGTGCCCGGAGAGGAGCCCGGCGGCCAGCATCCAGATCCAGCCCACCGCGCCAAGCCCGGCCCGTTGCCAAGGTGTGGGCCAGCGCCCGGCCAGGGCCGGCCAAAGCCCGGCGAGCCCCACGGCACCGAGGGCGGGGGCGCCCACCGCGACCGGCCAGCGGCAGCTCCGCCGGGGTAGGAGCAGCACGGGCACGAGCGCGGCCAGCACCGCGATCAGGGCGGCGCCCGGATACCCCGCGGCCGCAAGCCAGGCGCCACATCCGCAGAGGACGAGGAGCCAGCCCACCGTGGGCAAGGCGGCGACGAGCACCGCCGCGGCCAGACCCGCCGCGGCCAGACCCGGCGGGGGTGGGCCGGAAGGAAGACTTACGAGCCAGGCTGCGATCAGTCCGGCGGCGGCGCCGGCGAGAGCTCGTGTGGGCCAACGGAGGCTCGGCCCTGGCGGGACCAACTCGGCGGCAGGCGCCTCGGCGGGTGCGGTCCAGGGCGCCAGCTCGGGCGGCTCGGTGGCACGAGACCGTGCCGGCCAGGCCGGCTCGACGATCCCTGGCTCGTCCCGGACCTGTTCAAGCGAATCGATCAGTCCGCTCCGGAGATCGGCCACGCTCCCGCGCTCCCTCGGTCGCGGCCGCAGGGCGAGGTCCAGCGCGCCTCCCAGCTCACCGGGGAGATCGCGGCGCTGGCGCCGCAGGGGCGGAAGATGAGCACCCAGCCGCCGCGCCCGTTGCGCCGCAGTGCCGAGGGCAATCGGATTGACTCCGGTGAAGGCCTCATAGAGGACGAGGGCCAGCGAAAAGAGGTCGGCGGCCGCCCCGGCCTCCCGTCCATCGGCCTGCTCCGGCGCCATGTAGGCCGCCGTTCCGATCACATCGCCGGTGCGGGTAAGGGTGTCGGCGCCGATCACCCGCGCCACACCGAAGTCGGTCAGCTTGGCCACCGCTCCGGGGCTCGGCCGCTCTGGAATCAGCACGTTCGAGGGCTTGACGTCCCGGTGCACAACCCCGTGAGCATGAGCGTGGTCCAAGGCGTCACACAGGGCGATCCCGACCTCGACGATGTCCCGATCGGACAGACGCCCCGCCTCAAGGAGCTGCGACAGGGTGGGGCCGCGGACGAGTTCGGACACGAGATAGGCGCCGTCGTCGTCCACCGCGGCCTCGTACAGGGTGACGATCCCGGGATGGCTGAGCCGAGCGGCGGCCCGGGCCTCCCGTTCAAAGCGGCCGCCGACGATTCGCTCGCGGGCCAGCACCTTGACCGCGACGTCGCGGTCAAGCCGCTCATCCCGCGCCATCCACACCGTCCCGAAGCCGCCGGCTCCGAGCGGGCGGTGCAGGCGGTAGCGCTCCAGAATCAGCAGCCCGCCAGGGTGGGGCGGCGGTCGCTCGGCCAGCGTGGCCGCCGTCCGGCCGGCCGATGTAGCCGCCGTACGCTCGGCGCGGGCTCGCGTAGAGCGGGTCGGAAAGCCCATCCAGAGCCTTTTCCACACTGCAAGCGCCTTCCCTTGTTCGCCTTCCGGCGGCCCGGGCGGTCATACTGCCGACTCACGATCGCCGCAAGGAGCGAGCTTCTTGTCGTTCTTTGACGAAGTGGAGGAGACGCAGGTCCGGCCGCCGAGTGAGGGGCGGAGGTCCCGTGGGCGGGATTCGAGGCCCCCGGGTGGAGGACGCCCACCGAGCGGAGGGCGCCGGCCGCCGACCGACGAGCAAGCGATCCGCGTACGCCGGACCGTGGCGCTGGTGGCGCTCGTCATCGTGATCGTGCTGCTCGTGATCGGCGTTCACAGCTGCTCGGTCAGTCAGGCCAACAGCGCGCTGCGCAACTACAACGACAGCGTGGCCTCGCTGATCCGAGCCTCGAATCAGAACGGCGACCAGATGTTCAGTGCCCTGTCCGGCGGCGTCAACACGAGCAACGTCACGACGGTGGCCCAGCAGGTGGACACGGCTCGTCTGACCGCGTCTAACCAACTCACCAAAGCCGAGAACCTGGGCGCCCCGGGTGCGGTGGGAACAGCGCAGCAGAACCTCGTCCAGCTCATGCGCATGCGCCGAGACGCGATGGCGAACATCGCCGCCGATCTCCCCCAGACCCTCCAGAGCTCTACCGCGGGCCCGGCGGTCAACTCGATCGCGGCCGAAATGGAGCGCCTCTACGGCTCCGACGTCCTCTATAAGGACTACGTCCTGCCCAACATCGTGAAGGCGCTCAAGCAGGCAGGGATAGCGGTCGGAGGCGCCGACGGCGAGCCGATCGACGCCAACCAGCTTGTCCCCAATGTGCAGTGGGTCCTGCCCTCGTTCGTGGCCTCGCAGCTCAAGGTCTCGGTGCCTGCATCCAGCGGCGGCAAACCCGCCCCTGGACTACACGGACATGCCTTGGACTCGTGCAGCGTGGGCAGCAACACCCTGTCCACGAGCTCGGCCACCACCCTGCCCACCGGCTCAGCGCCCACGCTGACCTGCCAGGTCACCAACGGCGGCACGAACACCGAGACCAACGTGATCGTCTCGGCTTCGGTCAGCGGGACGTCGATTACAGGTCAGGGCACGATCCCGCAGACCCAGGCCGGACAGCAGTACAACGTCCAGATCACGCTCAGCAAGGCGCCGCCGGCCGGGACCTATGACCTGGTGGTCGACGTCCACGCCGTCCCCGGCGAGACCAACCTCTCAAACAACAAGCAGACCTACCCGGTCACATTCGGATAGCCGGAAGGGCTCGCCGACCCGCGTCCCGGCGCGAGCCTATGCTTCGGCCCGGTGCACAACATCACCAGCACAGCCGGGATCGTTGCTCTCGCCGCCGCCGCGGTTGCCGTCGTGGCGCTGCTTCTGTGCCTGTTCCTGATCATCCGCCTGCGCCGGGTCCGAGCCGACCAGCGGGTGATCCTCGGGGATGGCAGTCAGGACCTGGTCGCCCACGCGGCCGCGCTGCGCCAGCAGTTTCAGGTCCTCTACGACTACGTTCAGGACATGGCGTCGGGTTTGACGAGCCGGATGGAGGCGACCGAGAACCGGCTCGAGCGGGCGATCGCCTACAGCGCCCTCGTCCGGTATGACGCCTACGGCGAGATGTCAGGGCGCCAGTCGACTTCCATCGCCCTGCTCGACGCCCGCCGGAATGGGCTCGTCCTCTCCTCGATCCACCACCGGGATCAGGCCCGCCTGTACGCCAAGCAGATCTATGAGGGTCAGCCGGAGCTGGAGCTCTCGCCCGAGGAGACCGAGGCGATCCGGCTCGCCCTGGAGCGCGGGAGCGCCCAACAGGCACAGGTTTGAGTTCGCTGGAGCACCGTGCCGGGGCGCTCGGGTCGATCCGGGTCGCCTACTTCGGTCCTGAGGGAACGTTCACGCATGAGGCGCTGCTTGACGCTCTGGCTCCCGCTGATGGAAACGCCATCGAGCTTGTCCCGCTCGCAACCATCTACGAAACCGTGATGGCGGTGGAGTCCGGCGCCGCGGACCGAGCGCTCGTCCCGATCGAGAACTCGCTCGAGGGGTCGGTCAACGCCACGCTCGACGCCCTGGCCATGGAGGCCAAGGACGTGAGGATCGTCGGCGAGGTCGTGCACCCGATCCGCCATTGCCTGGTCACGCGGACCGCGCTTAGGCTCGATGAGATCGAAGCCGTGGTGTCTCACCCCCAGGCCACGGCACAGTGCGCCGGGTTCATTCGGAACTACCTGCCCCGGGCCAGGGTCATGGCCGGCGGCTCGACCGCCGACGCCGTGAGGATGGTGGCCGCCCACGACGGGCCATGGGCGGCCCTGGGGACGCGATCGGCCGCCGAGCGCTACGGGTGCCGGATCCTCCGCAGCGGGGTCGAGGACGACCCCGGCAACGAGACCCTGTTTGTGTGGCTGGCCCGAGGCGACGAGGGGGCGGGAGCCGGGGCAGCGAGCACGGGGGACTGGAAGACATCGATCGTCTTCTGGGGAGCAGGCTCAGATGCGCCCGGCTGGCTCGTGCGTTGCCTGTCTGAGTTCGCCGACCGCGGGGTCAACCTGACCCGGATCGAGTCCCGCCCGCTCAAGCAGGGCCTCGGCTCCTACATGTTCTTCCTCGACCTCGAGGGGCGCGAGAGCGACGGCGACGTGGGCGCGGCCTTGGACGGGCTGCGAACGCACGTCGAGGTGCTGCGCACGCTGGGCTCGTTTCCAGGCGCCTGATCAGCTGAAGCGGCGACCCGTTGCTCAGCGGCGACGGGGATAGGCGTCGGTACACTGGCGCCAGCCATGGACACGTTAGTGCCAGCCCCACCGGGGTCCGCGCCGCCCACAGAGCACCACCGGCGCGGACGTGAACGTGGCCGGGTGCTCGTGTTGAACGCAACCTTCGAGCCGATCAACGTGTGCACGGTTCGGCGGGCCGTGGTCCTCCTCCTCAAGGAGAAGGCCGAGGTCATCGAGCACGGCGACTGGGAGCTTCATTCCGCCACCGCCTCGCTCCAGCGGCCGGTGGTCATCCGCCTCGTCACCTATGTGCGCATCCCCCGAGACACCCATCGGCGCAAGATCACCCGCCGGGCCGTCTTCGCCCGTGACCAGTGGACGTGTCAGTACTGCGGCTCGCGTTCGAACCTCACCGTCGATCACGTGATCCCCAAGTCCAAGGGCGGGACCTCGAGCTGGGACAACATCGTCGCCTCCTGCGCTCCTTGCAACCGGCGCAAGGGCGACTCGCTCCCGCCGCAGGCGGGCATGAAACTGCTCCGCCAGCCCCGGACGCCCGCCCCGACGGTGTTCATCCACGTCGCCAGCCCGACGATTCCGGCGGCGTGGACCAGGTACCTCGCGGCGTAAGCCTTTCGGTGCGTCGTGGGGCTGGGGCGACGCGCCCGCGTCCGCGTCCGGAGGCCTGCCGGTCCTCCCGGGGCAACAGCCATATTGCTAAAAAGCTCGCTTCGTTGCTCGCGCTCGTTAGCGAAATGGTCGCCACGACAGCCAAAGCGCTAATCAGCCCCGAACGCCGAGCGCGCTCATGCGCGAAATGGTCGTCGACCCGCTCATTCAACGATCTCGCGCGGCTGAGCGCGTGCCCCAAGCCCCGCACCACGACACACAACCCGGACTCTCCACATCGCCCATCACCCCGAGTCAGGCACAAAGCGGAAACGCCATTAATCCCGCCCCACCCTTAACGACGAAGGGCGCCGTGACGAGCGGCGCCCTTCGTACAGCGTTTGGCTGCCCTGAATCGGGGCGAGGGATCTCGCCGGCGGGACTACTCCCGGCGCTCGGCCCGACGGTGTCTCGGTTGGGACTCCGCTAAGCGGGGCCAGCCTCCGACCTAGCGGCCGGACACCTCCAGGGTCCCACAAGAACTTTCAGACAGTCGGACCACCTCCTTTCTCTGGTAAGGACCAGATTAGCGAACGGCGGCGACGCGATCTATGCCACTCTCAGCCGGCCCATGGCCGCGCGCGAGCACCGCCGGACCCTCCTCCTCAGCATCGACTTCGAGGACTGGCACCAGCTGGTCCGCCGCCGAGTTGGCGCCTCCGGGTGGCAGGAGCCGGGGCCTGCACTTCGGCGCCAGACCGAGCGCTTGCTCGGGCTCCTGGACGAGCTCGGCGTCAGGGCCACCTTCTTCATCCTCGGGATGGCGGCACGCGCCCACCCAGACCTGGTGAAGCAGATCGCCGCCTCCGGCCATGAGATCGGCTGCCACGGCGACAGCCACCAGCTCGTCCATACGCAGACGCCGCAGGAGTTCGCCGCCGATCTCCGGCGTGCCCGGACGACGATCCAGGAGCTCGCCGGGGTTGCGCCGGCCGGCTACCGCGCCCCTGCCTTCTCGATCACCCAGCAGACGCCGTGGGCCTATGAGGTGCTCGCCGAGGCAGGGTTCGCCTACGACGCGAGCCAGCACGATTCACCTCGTATCCGGGACCGCGTGGTCGCCTCCGAATTCGGCCCTCACTGCATCCAGCTGAAGTCCGGCTCGCTGTGGGAGCTCCCCGTTGCCGTGTGGCGAGCGGGAACGCTCAGGGTCCCAGTGGGTGGGGCGTCGTACTGGGCCGCTCTCCCGACACCGCTGATCCTGAAGGGCCTCGAACAGAGCGGGCCGCTGGCCGGTCTCTACCTTCACCCCTACGAGCTCGACCCGGAGACCCTACGCCCGGGACTGCCGGGATCGGCCACCCCGTCGCAGCGCGCCCAGGTCGCGATCCGCGCCGCCCAGCGCAACCTGGCCCGCCTCCGCGCCACCCCGGTGCTCCGCGCGATCGCGGGGAGACATCAACTGATCCCCTATGGTGAGGCCTATGCCCAGCTCAGCCCCCGCCCCCCAGAGGGTTCGTGACCGCTTCCGGAGCAAGGCCCAGCAGTTCGACGATCTCTACGAGGACGAGCGCCTCCTCGTCCGGCTGCTTCGCCCCGGTCTCTTCCGCCGGCGTCAGCTCGCGGTAGAGACGGTCTGCGCGTACCAGGACCCCCGTGTCCTCGACGTGGGCTGCGGGTCGGGGCGGATCGGCGAGTTCGTCCTTGAGGCGGGGACCGCGCATTACGTCGGCGTCGACTTCTCCGAACCCATGATCGAGCTCGCCCGAGCTCGGCTGGACCGGTTCGCCGACCACGTTGAGCTGCTCACCGACGATTTCCTCACCGCCCCGCTGAGCGGATCATTCGACGTCGTTCTCGCCCTGGGCCTGTTCGACTACCTCCCTGACCCGGAGCAGTTCTTTGCCCGGATGTACGAGCTGTGCTCGCCGGGAGGAAGCATGGTCGGGTCCTTCCCCGCCTGGTCGGCGATCAAGGGCCCGGTCCGCAAGGTGCGCTACGAGTGGATCGGCGACTGCCCGATCTTCAACTACGACCGAGCCGGCCTCGAGCGGATGCTTCACGAGGCGGGCTTCCGGCGGCTGGAGATCGCCTCGCCCGGCCGGAGCGGATTTCTCGTCCGGGCCTACCGGGAGTGACAGACTGAGCTGATGCTCGCTATCGCCGACTGGTCAACCGTCTCGTCCCTGGCCACCGGCGTAGGGACGCTGGTGCTGGCCATCGCGACCTTTGCCGCCGTCCGGTCTTCGAACCGCTCCGCGCGGATCGCCGAGGAGGCCCTCCAGGAGCAGCGAAGCCCGATCTTCACCCAATCGCGGCTCGACGACCCGAGGCAGAAGATCATGTTCGTCGAGGGGCACTGGGTGAGCGCGAGAGGAGGTCACGGCGTCGCCGAGCACGACGGCGCCATCTACTTCGCCATGAGCCTGCGGAACGTCGGCGCCGGAATCGGGGTCTGCCAGGCCTGGCATGTCACGCCGGGCCAGCAGTCCGTAGCGACCGCCCGTGACCATGCGCCGGAGGAGGAATTCCGGCTGCAGACCCGGGACCTCTATATCCCCGCCGGCGACATCGGAATGTGGCAGGGGGCTTTGCGGGACCGCAACGACGCGACCTACCAGGCGCTCGCCCAGGCAATCGACGACCGCGAGACGATCACGATCGAGTTGCTCTACACCGATCAGGTCGGGGGCCAGCGGACCATCAGCCGCTTCGGACTCGTCCCCTATGAGCGGCAGGAAGAGAACGGCGAGACCAGGACCGAATGGTTCGTGACCATAAACCGGCATTGGTATCTCGATCGGACGGGCCCGAGGTCTGACGAACAGATCGCCCAAGCCGTCGACGTCATCGTCCGCGAGCGTGACGCCGGCGAAGCCCAGGCGCGCGCGGAGGCGGCGGAGCTGGCCGAGGAGGAGAGGGCGGCTGGGGCGGCTCGCGCGGAAGCCGAGGCGGAGTCTGAGGCCGAAGCGCGTCGGACTAACGGTGCCGAGGACGCCCGGGACGAGCAGCGCGAGCCGGTAGCCGTCGTCACGCGCCCGAACTGCGAGTGACCGCAGAGGGCCTCGAGGTCCGGCCACTCACGGAAGCCGAGCGACCGCGGCTGCGCGAGTCGCTGATACACGACTGGGGCGGCCCCGAGATCGTCAGCCGCGGGCGAGTGCACGACGCCTCGCAGGCCCCAGCCCTGGGTGCCTTCCGCCGAGGGCGGCTCGTGGGGCTGCTGACCTTCGTCACCGACGGTGACGAATGCGAAGTGCTGACGCTGGGCGCGTCCGAACGCCGGCAGGGTGTCGGCTCCGCGCTGCTAGCGGCCGTGACCGAAGCCGCCCGGGCAGGCGGGTGCCGTCGGCTCTGGCTGATCACGACCAACGACAACCACAACGCCATCCGCTTCTATCAAGCCAGCGGTATGCGGCTCGTCGCTGTCCATGAAGGTGCCGTCGAAGTGGCACGCCGACTCAAGCCCTCGATCCCGGAGTTCGCCCCGGATGGCACGCGGATCAGCGACGAGCTGGAGTTCGAGGCCGAACTGGTTGGACCCGGCGCGGAGCGGGCGAGCGCCTAGCTCTCCGCGGAGTCCCCGTCCTCGGCCACTGGAGCGCCCGTCGGGGCGTCAGACTCGACGACCAGCGCGACCGCGCTGACCTGATCGTCGTCACGCAGGTTCATCACCCGCACCCCCTGCGAGGAGCGTCCGTAGCGGTTGATGCCGCGGACCGAGGTCCGCTGGACCATTCCGTTCTGCGAGACGAAGACCAGCTCCTGGTGCTCACGCACGACCAGCGCGCCTGCGAGCGCTCCCTTGTTCTCGGTCAGCTGGATGGTCTTGACGCCCATCGTCCCGCGTCCCTTGACCGGGTAGTCGGAGATCGGGGTCCGCTTGCCGTAGCCGTTCTCGGTCACCACGAGCAGCTCGTCGTCGTCGCGAGCCACGTCCATGGCCAGGACGGAATTGTCCTTCTGCGAAACGTTCATCCCGCGCACGCCGCTCGTGTCGCGGCCCATCGAGCGAACCTGGGCCTCGTTGAAACGGGCCGCCTGGCCTGAGCGCGAAACCATGATGATCGTGTCCTCACCGCTGGTCCGGCGCACGGCGATCAGCTCGTCGTCGTCACGGATGTTGATGGCGATGATCCCGTCGGACTTGATCGGCGTGTTGTAGGCGCCGAACTCGGTCTTCTTGATCATCCCCTTGCGCGTGGCGAACACGAGGTACTTGCCCTCGTTGAAGTCGCGGGTGGCCTGTACGGATTGGACCCGCTCGCCCTCGCGCAGCGGGAGCAGGTTCACGAGCGCTCGCCCACGGGCGGTGCGGGATGCCTCCGGGAGCTCATAGACCTTGAGCCGGTAGACCTTGCCTCGGTTGGTGAAAAAGAGCAGGTAATCGTGGGTCGAGGAGACGAAGAGGTGCTCGATGTAGTCGTCGTCCTTCATGTCCCCGCCGGTGACCCCGATCCCGCCCCGGCGCTGCTGGCGGTAGGTCGAGAGCGGAAGTGACTTGATGTAGCCGGAGTGGGTGATCGAGATCACCATCTGCTGGTCGGCGATCAGGTCCTCGATGTCGATGTCGCCCTCGGCGTGGGTGATCTCGGTCCGGCGCTCATCGCCGTAGGCGTCGGAGATCTCCTGAAGCTCGTCCTTGATCAGGCCGAAGACCCGGCCCTCGTCGCCGAGGATCTCGCGGAGCTCCTTGATGCGCTCGACGATGTCGGCGTGCTCCTGCTTGGTCTTGTCCGCCTCGAGCGCGGTCAGGCGGCTCAGGGTGAGCTGAAGGATGGCCTGGGCCTGGACGACGGTCAGCTCGAAGCGCTTCACCAGCCCGTCCCGGGCCGTCTCGGGATCACGCGAGGCCCGGATCAACGCGATCACCTCATCGAGGTTCTCGAGCGCGACGAGATAGCCCTCGAGGACGTGCAGGCGTGCCTCGCGCTGGCGCAGCTCGTACTTGGTCCGGCGAACGATGACGTCGCGCTGGTGGTCGACGTAGTGGCCGATCATCTCCCGCAGCGAGAGCGTGCGGGGGACGTTGTCGACCAGCGCCACCATGTTGACCCCGAAGGTGGTCTGCATCGGCGTGTGCTTGTAGAGCTTGTTCAGGACCACCTTGGGGATGGCTCCGCGCTTGAGCTCGATGACCAGGCGCATGCCCTTGTCGCTCGAGTGATCCTCGATGTCGCTGATCTCCGGGATCTTCTTGTCCCGCACGAGGTCGGCGATCTTCTCGATCAGGTTGCCGGGACCGCCCTTCTTGACCATGTAGGGCAGCTCGGTGACGACGATCGCCTCCTTGCCCTGGCTCAGCGGCTCGATGTGGGCGCGAGCCTGAATCCGGACCCGGCCGCGACCGGTGGCGTAGGCGTCCCGGATCCCGGAGGTACCGACGATGATCCCTCCCGTCGGGAAGTCGGGACCCTTGATGTGCTTCATCAACCCCTCGATGTCCATGGCTGGATCGTCGATGTAGGCGATCACCGCCTTGATCGTCTCTCGCAGGTTGTGGGGCGGGATGTTCGTCGCCATCCCCACGGCGATCCCCGAGGAGCCGTTGACGAGCAGATTCGGGAAACGGGCCGGCAGGACCACCGGCTCCTCGTTCTTGCCGTCGTAGTTGGGGACGAAGTCGACGGTGTCCGAATCGAGGTCGCGCAGCATCTCGCGCGCGATCGAGGCCAGTCGCGCCTCGGTGTAGCGCATGGCCGCCGGCGGGTCATCGTCGATCGAGCCGAAGTTCCCCTGACCGTCGACCAGCGGGTAACGCATCGAGAAGTCCTGCGCCAGGCGGACCAGCGTGTCGTACACGGGCGCATCGCCATGCGGGTGGTACTTGCCGAGGACGTCGCCGACGATCCGCGACGACTTGGCCCGGGGGCGGCCCGGCTGCAGGCCACCCTCGCTCATGGCGAAGAGAACCCGCCGGTGGACCGGCTTCAGGCCGTCGCGCACCTCGGGCAGCGCCCGCCCGACGATGACCGACATGGCGTAGTCGAGATACGCAGAGCGCATCTCCTCCTCAAGCCCGCGAGGCTCGATGTTGCCGCCGCTCAGAGTGTCAATCGTCGACATCGCGCTACACGTCCAGGTTGCTTACGAGTCGAGCGTTCTCCTCGATGAACTTGCGCCGCGGCTCCACGTGGTCACCCATGAGCATCGAGAAGATCTTGTCCGCCTGCGCGGCGTCCTCAACCGTGACCCGCACGAGCGTGCGGCGTGAGGGGTCCATCGTCGTGTCGCGCAGCTGGGCCGGGTTCATCTCTCCCAGGCCCTTGAAGCGGTTGACGTCGACGCCGCGTCGCGCCAGGTCAAGCACCTCCTCGCGCAGTCCTCCGAAGGTGAGCGCATCGGCGGTGTGATCGCCCAACGAGATGGTGAACGGCGGCGTTCCGGCAGTGGCGACGAGCTGCTCGTGCACGCGGACCAGCTGGCGGTACTCGTGCGCCTCGAGCAGGTCGCTCGGCACACGGTGGGTCCGCGCCATTCCGGTCTGATTCTCGACCGCCCGGATCACCGTCTCCTCGGCGGCCTCGGCCAGCACCTCGGTCGAGAACGGATGTCCATTCTTCGACGGCTTGTTCATCAACTTGACCAGGGTCGGCACATCCTCGACCTGCTCGTCGAGAATCCCGCTCTCCTCGACGAAGCTGACCGCGTCCTGGCCATAGCTGCGCCGCAGCGCCGAGGACCAGCCCTCGTACTGCTTGAGCAACTTCCCAAACCGCTGCCACCGGGCCTCGGTAAGGGCGAACTGCTTGTTGTAGCGATCGAAGATGCTGAAGCGTTCGAACTTGTCGCCGAGGAGCAGGTCCTCGAGCTCGGCATCGGTCTCGATGTACTTCTCGTTGCGCCCGGACTTGAACCGGTACAGCGGCGGCTTGGCGATATAGACGTAACCCGACTCGATCAGTGGTCCCATCTCGCGGAACAAGAGCGTGAGGACCAGCGTGCGGATGTGAGCCCCGTCGACGTCGGCGTCGGTCATCACGATCACCTTGTGGTACCGCGCGTTGTCGAGGTTGAATTCGTCTCGGACCCCGGTTCCGATAGCAGCGATCAGAGCCTGGATCTCCTGGTTCTGGAGCACCTTGTCGATGCGGCTCTTCTCGACGTTGAGGATCTTGCCCCGGAGCGGAAGCACCGCCTGGGTTGATCGATCGCGCCCCTGCTTGGCCGAACCGCCGGCGGAGTCCCCCTCGACCACGAACAGCTCGGCCAGCGCCGGATCCTTGACCGAGCAGTCGGCGAGCTTCCCCGGGAGGGTCGAGTTCTCGAGCGCCGTCTTGCGGCTCAGGTCACGCGCCTTGCGGGCAGCGGCCCGGGCCCGCGCGGCCTGCACCGCCTTGGTGATGATCGCTCGAGCGTCCTGGGGGGTCTCCTCCAGGAACTCGTTGAGGCTGGCGTTCACCACTGAGTGGACGAATCCCTGCATCCCCGGGTTGCCGAGCTTGGTCTTGGTCTGGCCCTCGAACTGGGGGTCTGCGAGCTTGGCCGAGATCACCGCCGTCAGGCCCTCGCGCACGTCCTCGCCGGCCAGGTTGTCGTCCTTCTCCTTCAGGAAGCCCTTCTCACGCGCGTATCGATTCAGCGCGCTGGTCAGCGCAGAGCGGAAGCCGCTCAGATGCGATCCGCCCTCGATCGTGTTGATGTTGTTGGCGAATGAGAAGACCGACTCCTGGTAGGAGGAGTTCCACTGCATGGCCACCTCGAGCGCGCCCTCCTCGCTCTCGCCCTCGAAGGAGATGACCTTGCGCTGGATCGGGTCCTTGTTCTCGTTCAGGTACTTGACGAAGTCGACGATCCCGCCCTCGTAGCGGAACTCGGCCCGGTGGCCTTCCCCGCGCTCGTCGACCAGCGTGATGCGGAGCCCGCGGGTGAGGAAGGCGGTCTCACGGATCCGCTCCTCGAGCGTCGTGAAGTCGAGGTCGAGCGTCTCAAAGATGTCTGCATCAGGCAGAAAGGTCGTGGTCGTGCCCGTCTCCTTGGTCGCCTCACCGCGCGCGACCTCGGCCAACGGCCTGCCGCGCTCATACGACTGGGTCCACGTGTAGCCGTCACGCCGGACCACGACGTCAACGTGCTCGGATAGAGCGTTGACGACCGAGACCCCGACGCCGTGGAGACCACCGGAGACCTTGTAGCCGCCGCCGTCGCCGAACTTGCCGCCGGCGTGGAGCACGGTCATCACGACCTCGAGGGCCGACTTCTTCTCCTTGGCCATCTTGGCCACCGGAATCCCGCGCCCGTCGTCCACCACGGTGACCGAGTTGTCGGGGTGGATCGTGACCGTGACCTCGGTGCAGTGGCCGGCCAGGGCTTCGTCTACCGAGTTATCGAGGACCTCATAAACGAGGTGGTGGAGCCCGCGCGGACCGGTCGACCCGATGTACATCCCGGGCCGCTTGCGCACCGCCTCAAGGCCTTCGAGCACGGTGATGTCCTGGGCGTCATAACTGCTCTTCTTCTGGGCGCCAGAAGCGCCGCCGTCATTTGGCAAAGGTCCTCCGATTACATCGAGACGCCCCGGATGTCGCGCAGGTCTACCGCACCCCGGGGCGTCGCAAGTTGATGGACATAAGTCTAGCACGGCGAAGACCGGAAAATGCTCTCAGCGGCACCAGATTTCCCTGCAAATCGCAACAAATTTGTAGAGGAAGAGCAACATCTTCGCCGTGCGGGCGCGGCCGCTCGGGCAGGAGCGCCAGAACCGGTTCCCGCCCCCTCGCCGCGACCCCGCCCGGCGAGCCCCCATGCCGTGCTCGCAATAGCCGTTGACAGAGGCCCTCTACAGGTTTCTCGCCGATCCGCCGAATAGGTACCCAGCGGATGCCGACATGGACCACGTTTGTCGGCAGCGGCGACTGGAGTCGCCGGTCGCACACATGAAAGCCGACACCGTCATCGAACAAGCGCCGCGGTCGCTTGCAGCGGCTGCCAACACGCTGCGACGCGTGCGAGAGGTGCACCCCGTCTGGGGCCTTAATGTGGTCGTGCTGGTCATCGCCGGGGCTCTGTACTTCGGGCCGGTGCAGGGGCTGCAGCAGGTGGCGTCGCTGCACCTGCCCTGGTGGCTGGTGGCTATCGCCTTTGCGGTGGGGGAGCGCTGCGTGGTTCACGTGCACTTCCGCCGCGGCGCCCACTCGTTCTCCCTCGGTGACATCCCCCTCGTCTTCGGATTGCTGTTCTGTAGCGCCCAGGGGGTGGTCCTGGCCTGCCTGATCGGATCAGCCATCGTCTGGCTGCTCGATCGTCGCCTGCCGCCGATCAAGTTCGTCTTCAACCTGGCCCAGTTCGCCCTCACGACGAGCATCGCCGTGCTCGTGCTCCACCTGGTGGCCCCGCACAGCGGCGCCATGGGGCCGCAGATGTGGATCGCCGCGATCCTCGCCACGCAGGCCGCCGGAGCCGTGGCCATCCTCCTGATCGCCGCCGCCATCTCCCTCTCCGAGGGCCTCGTGAAGCTGGCCACGGTCGGCCACATGTTCTCGATGGACGCCGTCGTGACGCTCAGCAACACCAGCCTCGGCCTGTGCGGCGCCGTCCTGGTCGCCGATGACCCCCGCGCCCTCCCCCTCCTCGTCGTGCCCTCGGCAACCCTGTTCGCCGCCTACCGCGCCTACCTGTCAGAGCGCGAACGCCACAAGCGCCTCGAGTTCCTGTACGAGGCCAACCGGACCCTCGTGCACTCCCGGGAGATCGCCCATGCCCTCGAGGGCCTGCTGCTGCGCTCGCTCGACGCCTTCCGAGCCGAGATGGCCGAGATCATCCTGTTCGGCTCAGACCAGAACCCCTCGTTGCGCACCCTGCTCGGGCCCGGCACCTTCCGCGAGCTGATGGAGCCCGTGGACAGCGAGGTGGCGGACGAGATGCGGAGCTTGCTCGAGCAGTCCGGCAGCGGCGCCATCACCCTCAACCCCCCGATCGGAAGCCCTCGCCTGCAGCGCTACCTCGAGGCCCGTGGGGTCACCCACGCGATGGTGGCGCCGCTCCCCGGCGAGGAGCGGGTGATCGGCGCGATCATGCTCGCCAATCGCTTCGGGGTGGTGCGCTCGTTCGACAGCGAGGACCTTCGCCTGCTCGACACCCTGGCCACCAACGCCAGCGTGGCCCTTCAGTACGACCGCCTGGAGCAGGCCGTCCTCCAGCTCAGCGTTCTCCAGGAGCAGCTCCACCACCAGGCCTACCACGACCCCCTGACCAGCCTGGCCAACCGCACGCTGTTCACGGACAAGGTGAGGGAGACGCTGGCCACCACCCAAGGCGAGGTGGCGGTCTTGTTCATCGACCTCGACGACTTCAAGACCGTCAACGACAGCCTCGGACATGCCGCCGGTGACGAGCTCCTCGTCTCGGTCGCCTCGCGGCTGCGCTCGTGTCTGCGTCCCGAGGACGTTGTGGCCCGACTGGGCGGGGACGAGTTCGCCGTGATGGTCGAGGACAACCAGGACGCCGAGGAGTCGGCAACCCGTGTGGCCCGCCGGATCATGGATGCCTTCGTCATGCCCCTCTCGGTCGGGACCGAGAGCGTGTCCGTCTATGTGAGCGTGGGAATCGCCATCGCCGCCGCCCGCGACGCGGCGGCCGAGGAGCTCATCCGTGACGCCGACGTGGCCATGTACAAGGCCAAGACGTCCGGCAAGGGCCGCTTCCAGGTCTTTCATCCGAGCATGGGTGCCGCGGTGCTCGAGCGCCACGGCCTCAAGGAAGAGCTGCGCCAGGCGATCGAGCGTGAGCAGCTCACCCTTTACTTCCAGCCGATCGTCACCCTGGGCACCGGCGAGCTCGTGGCCGAGGAGGCGCTGGTCCGCTGGCAGCACCCGCGCCGCGGCCTGGTCGCCCCCGACGAGTTCCTCCCCTTGGCCGAGGAAACCGGGCTCATCCTCTCGGTGGGCCAGTACGTCCTCGAACAGGCGTGCATCCAGGCCCGCACCTGGCAGCACGAGCGCGAGGCGGGCGGGCTCACCGGAGCCGACGTATCGGTGAACGTCAACCTGTCCGCCGTCGAGCTCCGCGATCGCCACCTCGCCGACCGGGTGCGCGAGACGCTCTACCGCACCGCGGTTGACCCCCGCATGCTCGTCTTCGAGGTCACCGAGACGCTGCTCCTCGAGGACGAGGCTCACGTGTCGGCGACGATCGCCGAGCTGCGCGAGCTGGGCGTCCGCTTCGCCCTGGATGACTTCGGAACCGGCTACTCGTCGCTCAGCTACCTGCACACCCTCCCTCTCGACATGCTCAAGATCGCCAAGTCGTTCGTCGATGGCCTCTCGCGGGGCGGTCGCGAGGCCTCGTTCGTCCGCATGATCATCGAGCTGGCGCGGACACTCGGCGTCGGCGTGATCGCTGAGGGCATCGAGAGCCCGGAGCAGGTGAGCGCGTTGCTGTCGCTCGGCTGCGACCTGGGCCAGGGCTTCTACCTGGGCCGGCCGCGACCCGTGCGGGGCAAGCTCGACCTTGAACAGGTCGCCTGAGTCGCCGCTCATACATTCGTCGAGAGGGCAAAGGTTCGCGGCTGAGCTGCCGATGAACGCCTAAATCTGCTCAGGGCAAACCCGTCGTGAGACGGGGACGCAAAGCCAGGGGTCTCGTACACGGGGAACGAGACGGCCCAGCTGCCAGTTCGAATCACGCTGGTAGATGAACTTTGCGACACGGAGGTTGCCCTCAGATGACACGTTCGATCGGAAGCGTCGACCGGATTCGGTGGATGGCGGCGCTGCTGGCCTCCGCAGTACTCGCCCTGGTGACGGCCATCGGCCTCCACCACTGGCAACTGGCGCCGGTCTCGATCGACGCCTCGGCGGCACCAGCCGCGCCGGCCGGCTCCTCGGCCCCGCTCGATCCCCGCATCGCCAGCCTCGCCGCCGGCCATCCCCAGCGCTCGATCGAGGTCATCGCTCAGTTCAAGGCCACGGTCAGCCCCGAGCGCGCCCGCTGGGACGTGAGCCGCGTCCAGGGTCACGTTTTCGGCGACCTTCACATCATCAACGCGCTCGCGGTCCGTTTGACGGCCGGCCAGGCGCGCAGGCTGGCGAGCAGCCCGGACGTCCACGCCGTCTCGCTGAACGCGGTGGTCAAGTCCGAGGGCGGCCCACTGGGGCCCGGGGGCCTCGGATCTTCGGGCGGCCCCGCGGGACCCGGCCTCCCGACACGGCCCGGCGGCCCGACAGGACCGCTCGCCAGCCAGCAGAACACGTACGACCAGACGCTGAGGGTCGATGACCTGTGGAAGCAGGGCATCAATGGCGCCGGCGTGGGTGTGGCGGTGATCGACACCGGCATCGACGGTGGCCTGCGTGACTTCCGGTCGGAGGGCGGCCGCAGCTCGCGCGTGATCGCCACCGCGGTTACCAACCCCGATGCCACCACGGTCACCGACAGCTATGGCCACGGCACCGACGTGGCCGGGATCATCGCCGGCAACGGGAACAACCTGAGCCCATCCAATCCGCTCCGAGGCGAGTACGTCGGCGTGGCGCCCGACGCGAACCTCATCTCGGTGAAGGTTTCCGACGAGAACGGGAACGCCACCGTCCTCGACGTGATCTACGGCCTGCAGTTTGCCATCGACCACGAGTCGGCCTACAACATTCGCGTCGTCAACCTGTCGCTGGACGCAGAGACCCCGCAGTCCTACAAGACAGATCCGCTCGACGCCGCCGTCGAGTCGGCCTGGATGCACGGGATCGTCGTTGTCGCCGCCGCCGGCAACCGCGGCGATGTGCCGGGAGCCGTTCAGTACGCACCGGCCAACGACCCCTACGTGATCACCGTGGGTGCCGTCGACGAGCAGGGACAGACCAACCCGGCCAATGACGTAATCGCATCATGGTCGAGCCAGGGGACGACCCAGGACGGCTTCCAGAAGCCTGACGTGTACGCCCCGGGAGCCCACATCGTGTCCGTCCTTGCCCCCGGCAGTTACTTCGCCAGCGCTTGCCCGCCCTGCGAGGTGGGTGGCGAGTACATCCGCACGAGCGGCACCTCGATGGCGGCTCCGATGATCTCCGGGTTGGTCGCCGACGTGCTTCAGGTGCACCCGGACTGGACACCGGATCAGGTCAAGGGCGCCCTGACCAGCCCTGGTGTCGAGAGCAACTCGATGCCCGAGGTCGACGCAGGCAAGGTCATCGCCCTCCAGCAGCCACCCGCGGCCGATGCCGGGCTGACCCCCAACGCGCTCGTCGATGGCACCACCGGGGACATTGACTACAGCCGCTCGACTTGGAGTCGCTCGACTTGGAGCATCGCGACCGGTGCCCTCAGCGCGGCCTTCGCCAGGTCGAGCTGGAGCTGCACATGCACGGCCTCGGAGTCGAGCACCAGCAACAGCGGAGATGTCGACTCAAGCCGCTCCACCTGGAGTCGGAGCAGCTGGTCGACCTATGTCAAACCCGGCGCTGCCGGCTAGGGAGGAGCGAGATGCTCGAGATCGAGACGTTCGTGGCCTGGCTAGAACATTCGGCCAGGGACTCAAGGTCAACCGGTGAAGTTGCCGATGAAGACCTCAACAACCGGTCACACAGACCTGCACAGGGCAAACCCGTCGTGAGGCGGGGACGCAAAGCCAGGGGTCTCGCACCGTCGAGACGGCCCAGCTGCCAGTTCAAGACCAACCGCTGGTAGACGAACTTTGCGACACGGAGGTTGCCCTGAGATGACACGTTCAATCGGAATCGTTGATCGGATACGTTGGATGTCGGCGCTGCTGGCGTCGGCAGCGCTGGCCACTGTGGTCGCCTTCGGCCTGCACCAGTGGCAGATCCCTTCGGTTCGGACCGCTTCCGCCTCAGGCGCGGCCGCCGCGGACGGCTCCTCAGCCCCGCTCGATCCCCGGATCGCGAGCCTCTCGGCCCACCATCCCAACCAGACGGTGAGCACGATCATTCAGTTCAAGGCCACCGTCAGTCCCGACCGCGCCCGCTGGGATGTCAGCCGCGTCCAGGGCCATGTTTTCGGTGAGCTGCACATCATCAACGCGCTGGCCGTCAAGCTGACCGCCGGGCAGGCCCGCCGGCTCGCCGCTAACCCGGATGTTCACTCCGTGTCGCTGAACACGGTGGTCAAGTCGCAGAGCCTCCTGCCGATCGCCTCGAACCTCACGAGCAACCTTCAGAACACTTACGACCAGACGCTGGACGTGCTTCCGGCCTGGCGCGCCGGTTATACCGGGGCCGGCGTCGGGGTGGCGGTGATCGACACCGGGATCGACGGTGATCTGCCCGACTTCCAGTCGCGCACCGGATCCGGCTCACGCGTCGTCGAGGCTGCGGTCACCGATCCCAACGCCACCACGCCGAATGACCTCTACGGCCACGGCACCGATGTGGCCGGGATCATCGCCGGGGACAGCCTCAACCGGTCCCCGAGCGATCCGCTCTACGGCCAGTACATGGGCGTGGCGCCGGATGCCAACCTGATCTCGATCAAGGCTTCCGACGACCAGGGCAACTCCACGGTCCTCGACGTGATCTACGCGCTGCAGTTCGCCGTCGATCACCAGTCGGACTACAACATCCGGGTCATCAACATGTCGCTTGACTCGACGACCCCCCAGTCCTACACGACCGATCCGCTCGATGCCGCGGCCGAGTCGGCCTGGATGCACGGGATCGTCGTGGTGGCCGCCGCGGGCAACCGTGGCACGGCTCCGGACGCCGTCCAGTACTCGCCGGCGAATGACCCCTACGTCATCACGGTTGGGGCCGTCGACGAGCAGGGGCAGACCAACCCGGCCAACGACGTGATCGCGTCGTGGTCAAGCCTGGGCACGACCCAGGACGGCTTCCAGAAGCCCGACGTGTACGCCCCGGGCGCCCACATCACCTCGGTCCTGGCGCCGAACAGCGCCTTCCAGAGTATGTGCCCGACCTGCGTGATCGGCGGGGCCTACATCAAGACCGGGGGCACCTCGATGGCCGCCCCGATGATCTCGGGCCTCGTCGCCGACATGCTCCAGTACCACCCCAGCTGGACTCCGGATCAGGTCAAGGGCGCGCTCACGACGCCATGGGTCTCGGACAACTCGTCTATCCAGATCCCCGACGCAATGAAGCTGGCCTTCCTGTACAGCCCGCAGCTCGCCGATCAGGGGCTCACGCCGAACAGCCTGATCATGGACTCGCAGGGTGACATCAACTATGGAGCCGCCAGCTGGACTCGCTCGACCTGGAGCCAAGCGACGGGTACGTCGGCGGCCGACTTCGCGCGGTCAACCTGGAGCTGCACCTGCTCGACCGATGGCTCTGGCACTGCGGTCGAGGAGAGCCGCTCGACCTGGAGCACCTACTGGGGGAATTAGTCCTCACGCGAACAACTCGGAGACGATCCGGGACATAACTGGGACCATCCAGAGCCGGTGACGAGAGGGACCCCGTCACCGGCTCGTCTCAGTTCAAGGGCAAGGTCACGCAGCGCAGGCGATTGAGCTTCCCGCTGAGGAGCCGCTGGTTCAGACGCTCAAGGATGGCCGGAGCCATCAGGTCGAGCTCCTGGGCCCAGACGGAGGCGGAGCAGGAAACGGTGAGAGTTCCAGCGCGTTCCGCCGTGGGCTGAGCGTCGGCGGCGATCGCCTCGCCCACAGCCTCCGGCCATATGCGTTGCACCTCGGCCAGGAGGGTTTGAGGCGCTAGCTCGTCCCGCACCTGGTCCAGGGCCAGCCCCAGGGTCCGCGGGCTCCGGCGCCGGCGCGTCATACCCGGGCCTCCTCGAGCACGCCGCCGGCTGCCACGGCGATCCGGACCACTGACGCCTCGGTGGCCCCGGGCACATGGTCGAGGTCGGTGGTGGTGATAACCGCCTGGCCCGGCGCCTCGCGCAGAAGGTCGACCAGGGCCTCGCGCCGGACGGCGTCGAGTTCGCTCATGACGTCGTCGAGAAGCATCACCGGCGGGGCGCCGCGCTGGGCCGCGATCACCTCACGTTCGGCCAGGAGCAGCGCCAGCAGGGCGACGCGCTGCTGGCCCTGGGAGCCGAAGTTTCGGAGCTCATGGCCGTCGAGGAGCAGCGAGAGCTCATCTCGGTGCGGCCCATGGCCGGTAAAGCCCCGCTCGATGTCGCCCTCCACCCGGGCTCGGAGCTCGTCGAGGAGACCCTCCACCGCGTCGGCGCGTGACCGCGGTCGGTAAGCAAGGGTCAGCTCCGGCTCGAGTCCGAGCGCTCCTCCGGTCCGCTCCGTGAGCTCGGCCACCGCCTCGATGGAGCGGCGCCGCTCCCCCATCAACTCGATCCCGGTGCGCGCCAGCTGGAGATCCCAGCTGGCCAGAGCCTCCCGGGATCCCCGCCCGGCGCGGATCCGGGCGATCAGGGCATTGCGCTGGGCGAGGGCCTGCCCGTACGCCCGGCGGACCCCGCGGCGGGCCGGCCACAGCGCGGCTGTCAGTTGATCCGCGTGTGCTCGCCGAGACGCCGGTGGCCCTTTGATCAGCTCGAGCCGGTCGGGCATGAAGACACTGACCAGGGGCCGCGTCGGCGCGTCGAGCAGGCGCTCCACGTTCGCCCCATCGACCTGGAGCCGCTTGGCCTGACCGGGCGTGAACCCCACGGCCGTCTGGTGGGGCCCGTCCTCCGCGTCGGCCTCGACGAGGACCCGCGTGGTAGCGGCGCCGAAGCGGACCACCTCACGTTCGTTGGTCGTCCGGCACGAGCGCCCCGTGCATCCGAAATAGAGTCCCTCGAGCAGATTCGTCTTGCCGGCTCCGTTCGGTCCGAAGACCACGGTGAGGCCTTCCCCGAGAAGGATCCGGACGTTCGTGTAGGAGCGGAAGTCCCGGAGATCCAGGCTGACGACGCGCATGGCCGAGACCTCCGCCCGTCCCCCGGGCGCTCCTAGACGTTCAGGCGGATCGGCATGATCAGGTAACGGAAGCCCCCGTCATCGCCGGATTCGATCAGCCCCGGGCGCAGCGGGCTGATCAGCTTGAGGAGCATGTCGCCTTCACCGATCGCCTCCAGCCCGTCACGAAGGAAGTCCGGGTTGAAACCGATCTCGAGGCCCTCGCCCTGGAAGGCGACCGGAAGCGACTCCGACGCTTCGCCGACATCCGGGGTCTGAGCCGAGACGGTGAGCTCGCCGGGGCTGAAGGCCAAGCGCAGGGGGGCGTTCTTCTGCGCCAGCAGGCTTATCCGCCTGACCACGTCGGTCAGCTCGCCGCCGGACAGCCGGAGCTCGTGCTCAAAGCTGTCCGGTAGAAGCTGGCGATAGTTGGGGAACTGGCCCTCGATCAGGCGCGAGGAGAGCGTCGTCCCGGCGAGCCGGAACACGACCTGGTTTTGGAGGACGCTGATGCTGAGATCACCTTCCCCCGCGCCGGCGATGCGCGCCAGCTCCTGGAGGGCGCGGGCGGGGACGTTGACTTCGAACGGCGTCTGGAGCGCCGTCTCTAGCTGGGTCTCCTTGACGCTCAGCCGATAGGAGTCGGTGGCCACCATCCGGAGCTCGCGCTCCGCGGCCGAGACGAGAATGCCCGTGAGAACAGGGCGCGTCTCGTCACGTGACGCCGACCCGGCGACCTTCTGCGCCGTACTTACGAACGCCTCGACCGGAAGCGAGACGGCGTTTTCGGAGTCCGGCTCCGGGAAGGGAGGGAAGTCCTCGGCCCTCAGCGTACGGATGTGGAAGGTCGCCTTCCCGGAGATAACCTCGACATCCTGCTCGGCCGGGCGCAGCTCAAGCGAAGCGTCGGCGGCCGGAAGCACTCGGGTCACATCGAGCAGGAGCCGGGCCGGCAGCACGACGACGCCCTCCCGGATGACTTCAGCCTCGAGGGGCACGCGGAGGCTGACATCCATATCCGTGGCCCGCAGCTCACAGCTAGTTGAGGACACAACCAACTGCACACCGGACAGGGCTTGGATCGCACTTCGCGTCGAAGCCACGCGAGTGACGGTTTGAAGCTGCGAGAACAGCGCGTCTCGTTGGAGAGAAATCTTCACGACAATGACCTCAAGAAGGAATTAGTAGTCATAGGGAGGATGGGTGATGTGGAGAAGTCCGCATTCACGCGCAGTTAGCGAGGAAGTTCTCGTCGCGAACGGGCAGAGAAGTGTGTCAACAAGTCCGGTCGGCTCTATTTGCCGGCGATCTCGGACTTGAGGGAGTGGAGTTCGGCTTGGGTGTGTTGATCGCCGGCCAGGCGATCTGAGACACGCTTGCAGGCATGGAGGACGGTGGCGTGGTTACGGCCGCCGAAGGCGTCGCCAATGGCTCCAAGCGGGGTGCTCGTGAGCTCGCGGGCGAGGTAGATGGCCACCTGCCGAGGCCAGGCGATCCGGGCCGCTCGGCTCGGGGAGATGAGCTCGGACACGGCCAGCTCGTAGTGCGCGGCCACCTGGGCTTGGATGCGGCTGATCGAGAGCTGCGGGCGGCCGTGGGCCGGATACATCGTGTCGAGAACGGTTGAGGTGAGTTCGAGGTCGATCGGGCGGCCGGTCAGGGAGTGGTAGGCCACAACTCGGATAAGGGCTCCCTCGAGCGAGCGGACGTTGTCAGTGACGCGCTCGGCGATTGCCTCAAGCACGGATTGGTCCGCCAGTGGGACTCCGTCGAGCATGGCCCGCTTGCGCAGAATCGCCGTGCGGGTGAAGAAGTCGGGGGGCTGCATGTCCGCCACCAGTCCGGCTTCGAAACGCTCGCGCAGCCGTTGCTCGATGGACACGAGCGCGCTGGGCAGCCGGTCGCATGTGAGCACGAGCTGGCGGCCGGTCTCATAGAGGGCGTTGAAGGTGTGGAAGAACTCCTCTTCGGTCTTCGCCTTGCTGGCTAGGAACTGGACGTCGTCGATCAAGAGGACGTCGACGTCGCGGTAGGCGTGCTTGAAGCGCTCGAGGGTGCGTGTGCTCAGGGCGCTGACGAACTCGTTCGTGAAGGCCTCGACGGTTGTGTAGCGCACCCGGGTGTTCCCGCCGAAGGCGAGAACGTAGTTCCCGATGGCATGAATGAGGTGGGTCTTGCCGAGACCGGGCGGCGCGTGGAGGAACAGGGGGTTGTAGGCCTGTCCGGGGAGCTCGGCGACGGCCAGGGCAGCTCCGTGCGCGAGGCGATTTCCATCGCCGATGATGAACTGCTCGAAGCTGTAGCGCGGGTTCAGGCTGGTAGCGGCGAGGTCGGCTTCAAGCGGAGCCTGAGGCTGAAGGGTGCCTTCGACCGCCACCTGCATCGTGGTTCCGGTAACGGCTTCAGCGCAGCGCTCCAGGATGCGCCCGAATCGCTTCGCCACCCAGGAGCGAATGTCAGGTGGGGCAGCGAGGAGGAGGCTGGTGCCTTCGAAGGCCTTGACCTCGAGCGGCGCGATCCAGATCTCGTAAGTGGAGTCGCCCAGAGCCCGGCGAAGCTCGGCGCGGATTGCCTGCCACGCAGCATCGGGCTCGAGATTCTCGGGCAGCGCCAAGCGACTCCTTCTCCGAACGTTCTAGAAAATCGCCGTTCGTGAGGCCGGGCACGACCAGCGCGAGGCGGCGAATATAGCAACGCCTTATGGGCCCCATAGCGGGCTTCTGGGGGCGTTGACGCAAAGCGCGAGAAAAACCGGAAGGGCCTCGGACGCTGCGTATACTGGCCTCGATCCCGCCCGGGCGTGTGAACCATGAAACGCACCTACCAGCCAAAGAAGCGCAAGCGCGCACGAACCCACGGCTTCCGCAAGCGGATGCGGACGCGCGCTGGCCGACTGACGCTCAAGCACCGGCGGGCCAAGGGCCGCAAGCGACTGACGGTCTGATGCCGAGTCGCCCCGCGACCGGCCCCCGACCGGGACGGGGAAGGCTGTCGAGAAGCGCCGACTTCGACCGCGTGATCCGACGCGGTCGCGCTCTGGGCGCCCGTGAGTTCGTGCTCTACGTGTTCCCGCGTGAGGAGCAAGGGCCGCCCCGGCTCGGATTGTCGGTGTCACGCAAGGTGGGCGGCGCCGTTCAGCGAAATCGTGTCAAGCGGCTGCTCCGTGAGGCTTTCGCCCTCGAAGCTTCGCGGCTCCCGCCGGGCACCGACGCGGTTGTCGTGGCCCGCCATGAGGCGCGGGCGGTGGCCGAACGCGATGGTCTCGACGGAATTCGCCGGGTGCTTGCCGGCCTCATCGAGCGCCTCGAGGGGGAGGCGGCATGAGCCGCGGAGCGCGAGCCGAGCCCTCACACCCGCTCCGCGCGGGTGTAGTGGCCCTCCTCCGCCTCTACCAGCGCTGGATATCACCGGCGTTCGGGCCGCGGTGTCGGTACTACCCTTCGTGTTCGGAGTACGCCGTCCAGGCCGTACAGCAGTTCGGCATACTCCGCGGCCTCGTCCTGGCGGCGTGGCGGCTCCTGCGGTGCAATCCGCTCAGCCACGGAGGCTTTGACCCCGTCGACGAGCAGCGCCTGTTTAGAGCCAAGCCGCCCAAGGCCCCGGTTCCCGGCACCTGACCATGCTGACTCTCGCCAACATCTTCCAGCCGCTGATCGACATCTTCGAGCCGGCGCTGACGTTCTTCCACAACCACCTGGCGCTGTCCTGGGGTCTGTCCATCGTCGCCCTCACGGTGGTCATTCGGGCGCTCATGCTCCCGCTCGCCTTCAAGCAGTTCCACTCGATGCAGAAGCTCCAGCAAGCGGCTCCGGAGCTCAAAGCGATTCAGGCCAAGTACAAGGACGACAAGCAGCGCCAGCAGCAGGAGGTAATGAAGTTCTACCGGGAGAACGAGATCAATCCGTTCGCCTCCTGCCTGCCCCTGGCGGCGCAGATCCCGGTCTTCATCGGGCTCTTCTACACGCTGCGCACCCGCCTGCGCAAAGACATCTGCCCGACCGTCCAGACGAACTACGAGCAGCGCTACGCGCTCGCCCACCATATCTCGGCCAAGGCAGCGGCCGGTCAGACCGTCGCCTGCGGCAGCGGCCATGGGGCCAGTTTCCTCTTTATCAACGACATCACGAGCACGGCGACGGGTCTGACCCTGGTCATCCTGATCGTGCTCTATGTGGGCACGCAGCTGGCCTCAACGCTGATGATGTCCACCCCGGCGATGGAACCGAACCAGCGGCGAATCATGATGCTGATGCCGCTCTTCTTCGTCGTCTTCATCATTAGGTTCCCGGCCGGGTTGATCCTTTATTGGATCACCACCAACGCTTGGACGATGGGCCAGCAGTATGTGATCCGACGTCGCATTGGTCCGGTCACGCCGGTTCCCGCCGCCGCACCCGGGAGTGCCAGACCTCCGACGGATGGGAAGGCGCGACCACCCGCAACCACGAATGGGGACGGCTCAAACGGCCAGGGCGAGGGCGGCTCGGGCGGTCTGAGCGGTCTGAGTGGCCTCCTGAAGGGACGCCCCAAGGACGAGTCCAAGGAGCCGACGGGCGTCGCCGCGGCCGCCCGGCCGCGGCGCGATACCCCGCCGCCCAAGCCACCCCGAAAGAAGAAGAAGCGCTCCGGGCGCCGGCGCTAGCCAAGGAACTCAACCAGGGTCATGAGCACCGAGTCCACCAACGCTTCCGAGTGCGTGCGCGAGGTGCTTGAGCAGATCGCGGCTGGGATTGGCGTCGAGGCGACGGTCGAGCTGACCGAGGCCCCCGAGGGGGTCACGGCCGAGTTCGTGGGCGACGACCTGGGGCTGTTGATCGGCCACCACGGCCAGACGATCGATGCCATCCAGCATCTCGCCTACCGGATCGCGTTTCGGCGGCGGGGCGAGCCGCTACGGGTGGTTGTTGACGCCGCCGGGTATCGCGAGCGCCGGGCTGTGGCCTTGCGCGCCGCCGCCGACCAGGCCGCCGAGGCGGCCATTCATGACCGGCGCCCGGTGGCGCTCGAGGCGATGAGCGCGCAGGAGCGGAGGGTCGTCCACGAGCACTTGAAGACCCGCCACGACGTCGAAACCTACAGCGAAGGCCAGGAGCCCGACCGTCGCCTGGTGGTCGCGCCGCTGGTCGGTTAGTCCGCTCGACCGGGCCGACACCCGGACGCGGCGTTTCACGTTTCTGTCCCCGGTGAAACAATCTGATCCGTGGAAACGGTGAATCCGCTCTCAGACTTCGAGCGGGGTGTCTTTGTCGGCCTGATGGTCGGCGAGGCTTCGTTTGGAGGTGACGGCAAGCAGCCACAGATCACCCTGCGCATGCACATTCGCCACGAGGCCCTGTTTCGCTGGCTGATGGAGCGCTTCCCCGCCACCCGGCTCTATGGCCCGTACCACCACGGGGGCCGGTCGTACTACCAATGGATGGCCCGCGGCCGCGCTCTCGTGCGCGATGTCCTTCCCGTTCTCGACGCCCTCGGTCCGGAGCTCGACGGCCACGCCGCCGATCGGCTGGACCAGATGCGCCAGCGCTACGCGCGCTATATCGAGCGGGAACGGGCCGTCCTGAGGTCGCTCACCGCAGACGAGGCCTAGCTGCTCGACCATGCTCGACGCCTTCGCTGACCGCTATGGGCTGGATGCGGAGGCTGTGTCCCGCCTCCGCGCGCTCACAGACCTGCTCGTCCACGACCGTCAGGCGCCGACGACGATCCGCTCTCTTCAGGGCGTCCTCAATGATCACCTTGCCGACTCGCTGGTCGCACTTGAACTGGAGGCACTGCGCCAGGCTGGTGCCGTTCTCGATCTGGGGGCCGGCGCGGGGCTGCCCGGGCTGCCGTTGGCCATCGCGCGGCCGGAGGCACGCATCACGCTCCTTGAGGCTTCGGCGCGCAAGTGTGCCTTCATCGAGCGGGCGCTCGACGCCATCGGGCTACCCAACGCGGAGGTGATCCATGACCGCGCGGAGTCGTTCGCGGCTGGGCGGGCGCGCTACGACGTGGTGACTGCCCGCGCCGTGGCGCCACCCGCCGTCACCCTGGAATACGCCGCTCCCCTTCTCCGCGTGGGCGGCACGGCGATCCTGTGGCGAGGGCGGCGCCAGCCCGAGGTGGACAGCGCGCTCACCACGGCCGCGGCCGAGCTGGGGCTCGGGCAGCCGGGCATACATCGCGTTCACCCCTACCGCGGCGCCGTAAATCGGCATCTATACGTGGTGGGAAAGCTCGAGGAGACCCCGCCGCGCTTCCCGCGTCGTCCCGGAGTTGCCTTGAAGCGTCCGCTCGGCGCGAAAATCGCCCGCCCCGCGGCGCCATCTGACCGCGTACAGCGATAGCGTGGGGCCGGGATGGGCACCGTGTACGCGATCGCGAACCAGAAGGGCGGCGTGGGCAAGACGACCACCGCGGTCAATCTCGCTGCCTGCGTGGCCGAGGCAGGGTACGAGACGTTGCTCATCGACATCGATCCGCAGTGCAACGCGACCATCGCCCTGGGCCTCGGTAAGGATGCCCCCCAGACGCTCTACGAGGTCCTGATCGACGGCGTTCCGCTGGCTGATGTGGTTGCTCCGACCGAGATCGAGCGCCTCCACATCGCTCCCTCCGGTCCGGACCTCGCCGGGGCCACGGTCGAGCTTCCGAGGCTCGATGGGTCCGAAGCGCGCCTCCGCGATGCGCTGGCGGGGGTCCGGGAGCACTACGCGTTCATCCTGCTCGACTGCCCGCCGTCCTTGGGGCCGCTAACGGTCAACGCTCTGGTAGCTGCCGATCGGGTGATCGTCCCCGTGCAGGCCGAGTACTTCGCCCTCGAGGGCTTGGCGGGCCTGCTCGACACGCTCGGATTGATCCAGCGCGAGCTCAATCCGCGCCTCACCGTGGCCGGCATGCTGCTGACTATGTACGACGGGCGGACCCGGCTCGCCCAAGACGTCGAGCGCGAGATCAGGGAGCACTTCCCCGAACTGGTGTTCGATACGGTGATCCCTCGCAACGTCCGCGTAGGCGAAGCACCAAGTTTCGGTAAACCGGTGATTCATCACGATCCGCACTGCGCCGGTGCGGACGCCTATTTCGAGCTCGCAAAGGAGGTTGCCGCCCGTGGCTGACCGACCGAAGGGAATGGGACGCGGCCTGGCCGCGATTCTGTCCGTCGCTCCGAAGGACGAGGCGGAGGAGCTCCGCCAGCTGCCGGTCGATCTGATCGGGCCCAACCCGCGCCAGCCGCGGACGGCATTCGAGGACGAGGCGCTGGTCGGCCTTGCCGACTCGATCCGCACCCGGGGGATTCTTCAGCCCGTGCTCGTGCGTCCCCTCCCCGGCGGCCGCTACGAGCTGATCGCGGGCGAGCGACGCTGGCGAGCGGCTCAGATGGCTCAAATGGAAGCAATCCCAGCCATCGTCCGTCACGACGACGATGCGGCTTCGCTGGAGCTCGCGCTGATCGAGAACATGGTGCGAGAGGAGCTCAATCCGATCGACGAGGCGCGGGCTTGCGCCGCCCTGGTCGAGGAGCTGGGGTTGTCCCGGGAGGAGGTGGGGCTCCGTGTGGGACGAAGCCGCGTCGCGGTGTCCAACCTGATCCGGCTCCTGGAGCTCCCGGACGAGGCGGTCGCGCTGGTCGAGCGGGGGGCTCTCAGCGAGGGTCACGGCCGCGCGCTGCTCCTCGCTGAGGATCACGCCGAGCGCCGCCGTTTAGCCCGCGCTGCCGCGGAGGCCGGCTGGTCGGTGCGTGAGCTCGAGTCCCGCGCCCGCACCGCCAACGTCGGCGCCGGCTCGGCGCCGGCTCGCCCGCGAACCCGGCGTCCCCTACACCCCGATCAGGTGGCCACCGCAGAGCGCATCGCCGACACGCTTCAGCCGGTGTTCGGCCGGGAGATCGAGGTCACGGCGCGGGCCAGATCCGGCTTCCGGGTCCAGCTCGAGGTCGAGTCGGTCGAGGATGCGCTTGAGCTAGCACGACGACTCCGGATACACGCCGCCGCGTAGGTCAGTGAAAAAAGAGAGGGGGGCGGTTCTCCCGTGCCCCCTCTCTCGTGTGCGGTGCCTGCATCCCCTGCGACACCGCGTGGCGTCCTCCCGCTAGGAGGTACCCGGTGAGGCGGGGACGACGACCGTCAACCCGCCCACGGTTTCCTTGGGCTCGACAACCTGCTTGCCGGCCGCTTGATTGATCGTCGCTGCGCCCTGGTTTGACAGGGCCGCCGTCAGCCCGCTGAGGCTCAGGCCTCCGTTACTGGTGGCGCTCTCCTCGAGCGCTGAGGTGTCGATGTCGAACAGCTTCGCCTCGGGACCGCCGTTGACGGAGAAGCTGAGGCTTGACCCTTCGGTGCCCGTACCGAGTGTCAGCACCGGATTGGTCAACGAGACGGAACCGGTTCCCTGTCCCAGCTGGATCCCCCCGGTCAGCGGGATCGTCCCGGTCAGGGTGCCGTCGTTGAAGCTCGCGCCGGCAGACGATCCGGTGGCGGCCGGAAGGGTGAGGCTGGTGCCGTCGGCGCCCGGAACCGTCGTCGTCCCGGCGGGCGCCGGCAGACCTCCGCTGGCCGGAGCGATTGGCACTGGAGCCAGGCCGTTCTGAGTGAGTGTCTGCTCGAGCGCGTGGGCCACGGACAGGCTGACGCCAGGTGCCCCGCCCCCGGGCGAACCCGATAGCCCGCCGAGTCCGTTCCGAGCCGCGCCCGTCGTGTTGCTGACCGTGACGACGAACGAACCGAGGTTCTCGTTCTTCGTGCCGACCTTATGACGCAGGGCGGCGTTCAGGAGCCGCGCTGCTCGAGCGCTCAGGTGGGCGCTCAGGCCGTTGATCGTCTCGCTGGCCCCCTTCTTCTGAATCCGAGCGCGCCCGGTCAGCGTGAAGAGCGTGATCTTGCGTCGCCCGCTCTTGGCTGCAACCGAGCTCTTTCCCTTGCTGCTGCGGGTAAAGCTGAGACCGGAGAGCACGAAGGAGCGTTTTCCGTCCCGGAGCCGAACCGTCCCGGAGTAGTTGAGCGTGCCGGTGGCGTTGGCGAAGTTCCATTTCCCTGCCGCCTGCGGAAAGTAGAGACGTGACCCGGGGTGGGTGGCCGGCCGGCTGACCTTAATGCTGATGTGCTGCTTGGCCAGCGCCCGGCGCCTCGACTTAGAGAGCGTCAGAGCGGAGCGGTCGCCGGAATGGCGTCCGACCGCCACGGTTGAGCTGGCGCCAACAGCCGCCGCCGGGGCGGCCAGACCCACGATCAGCACGACGGCCAGGCCTGTGAATTTCGAATCAAGTCTCATTGCTTTCATGGTGAAGGGACCCTCCTTGGTGAAGGAACTCTCGCTATTTCGAGATCGCCCTAAGGCTTCTCGGGACCCCCCCGGAGCCAATCTCGACTGGACGGATGTCCGGGTCGCTGCCAAACGTCCAGATCGGCCGCGACGTCATCTCGCCCGCGTCGGAGGCACCCTTCGCGTCGCGTTAGACTCGTGGCCAGCGAAGGGCGATTAGCTCAGTCGGTTAGAGCGCTTCTCTGATAAGGAAGAGGTCCCAGGTTCGAGTCCTGGATCGCCCACTGGCTGGCTCACAGCCAACCAGTCTGGCCTTCGACGGAGCCGGCGCGCCCCCGCCGGGCGCCGCAGCGGAGCCCTAGTCCCGGGCGACGACCCTGAGGCCGTGCTTGGCCGCGCTTCGCTTCTGTCGTGCCGGCCTGGGCTCGCGCTCGGTCGACTCCAGGGCGACCGCGACCGCGATATCGAGGCCGCGGCTCCAGCCGCGCGAGCGGGCCCGGGCATAGGCCTCGGGATCGAGCTCCTCGGAGAGCTCACGGAGCGTCGGCTCGAAGAGGACGAGCTCGTCGGGCTTTCGCTCGATCCCGGCGCGCTCGCGCTCCGCCTCGGCGGCGCCGATCAGCTCCACGCCCGTCACCGGGGCGCCGCTCCGCGCGCTCAGAGCCGCCAGGACCTCGAGGCACTCGATCGTCAGCATCCGGTCGCCGAGTCCACTGGCCAGCGTGAGTCCTTCGCGCAGGAGATCCCGGGTCCGGGGGTCGCCCAGGCCGTGCTGGACGAGATGCTTCCCGAGCTCGACCAGCGTCCGGGCCAGCTGCATCCCGTCGCCCGCACTGCGCGCCAGCTCGACGCTCTGCTCCAGCAGCGGCGTCGCCTGGTCGAACTGACCCAGCGCCTCGTGCACGATGGCGCGGTTCTGGCACATGATGCTCTGCCCGCGCACGTCTCCCAGCTCGTGCCAGATATCCCCCGCCTCCTGGTAGCGCGCCAGCGCCGCCGCGTAGTCCTCGGTGTAGAGCGCCACCACGCCCAGGTTCATGAGGATGCGCGCCAGCTGCCGCCGATCGGGCAGGGTCTTGGCCAGCGCCAGGGCCTCTGCGAAGAGCGCCTGGGCGGCTTCGAAGTCGTCGTCTTCCCCGGCCAGGACGCCGGCGGCGTTCAGGGCCTTCGTCCGGCTCTCCTTGTCCCCGCGTTCGTGGGCCAGCGCGGCGGTCAACTCCGCGTGCAACTCGGCCGCCGAGCCGCGAGCCAGCCAGAAGCGCCACAGAGCCGACCCCAGCCCCAACACGATCTCGGGCTCGTCGTTGGCCGCCGCCCAGGCTCCGGCGGCACGCAGATTCTCCCGCTCCTGGTCGAGGCGGGCAAACCAGGTCGCCTGCCGCGGCCCATCCAGCTCCTGCTCCGCCGCCTGGGCCAGGTCCAGACACCACAGGGCCTGCCGGTGGCGGACTTCGCGCTCGTTGGGAGCCTCCTCGAGCCGCTCGCACGCGTACTCGCGCACCGTCTCGAGCATCCCGAAGCGCGAACCATCCCGGATCACCAGCGAGTGCGTGACCAGGGCCGATAGCGCATCGAGCACCGAGCCTCCCGCCACGGCCTCGCAGGCCTCGAGCGAGCAGCCGGAGGGAAACACGGCGAGCTGGGCAAATAGCCGCTGCTCGTCCGGCTGCAGGAGATCGTGACTCCACCCGATCATCCCTCGGAGGGTGCGGTGGCGATCCGGGGCATCGCGCCGCCCGTCGGTCAGCAACTCGAGCCGCCGGCCCACCCGCTCGAGAATCTCCGCCGGCGTGAGGACGCGTGTCCGCGCGGCGGCGAGCTCGATGGCCAGCGGCAGGTAATCGACGTGGCGGCAGATGTCGGCGATCCGCTCCAGATCCTCGGGGTCGGCGGAGAAGCCCGGGTCCTGCTCATCCACCCGGCGAACGAACAGCTCGACGGCTGAGTCGCGACCCAGCGGGGGAACCGCGAGCTCGTGCTCACCGCGCACGCGCAGGGGCGCCCGGCTCGTTACCACGAGCTTGAGCAGCGGAACCGACTCGAGCAGCCCAGCGATCTCTGGCGCCGCGGTGAGGACCTGCTCGAAGTTGTCGAGGAAGAGGACGGCGGGCTCGCTGCCCAGGGCCCGCCCGACCCCGTCCGCGGTGGCGGCGGGGGCCCCAAGCGCCGCGGCGATGGCCGGGATCACGAGATGAGGCTCGGTGACGGCGGCGAGCTCGACGAAGCTGCTGCCACGCTCGAGCGCCGCAGCCAGCTCCAGCGCCAGGCGCGTCTTCCCGATCCCGCCAGTTCCGGTCAGCGTGAGCAGGCGTACGTCCGGGCGCTCGATCAGCGCCAGCGCCGCCTGGAGCTCTTCCTCGCGCCCCAGGATGGTGGCCGCGGGATGTGGTACCGGAGCCCGCGGGGGGACGGCCAGGTCGGGCGCGCTCGGCGCCGGCTCGACGACGACTCCGGGGCGGGGGGTGCTCACCGGTAGGTCGAGGGCGGGATCCTGAGCCAGGATCGCCGACTGCAGGCGCACGAGCTCAGGCCCGGGCTCGAGCCCCAGGTCCTCGATCAGCCGCTCACGTGCCCGCCGGAACGCCTCCAGCGCCTCGGCCTGACGCCCGATCCGGTACAGGGCCAGCATCAGCAGCCCGTACATGTGCTCGCGATACGGATCGGCGGCGATCAGCGCCTCCAACTCAGGCACCAGCTCCGCCCCCGCGCCGCGCGCGAGCTCCAGCTCCATCCTCTCCTCCTGAGCCACGGCGCACAGGCCTTCCAGCCGGGTCGCCTCGTGGGCGGCGGGACCGAACAGCTTGACGTCGGCCAGCGGGGGTCCCCGCCAGAGTCCGAGCGCCACCTGGAGCGCGGCCAGCGCCCCGTCGAGATCGCCCTCGGTTCTGAGCCGCCGGGCCTTGGCCAGTAGGGCGTCGAAGCGGTGCAGATCGAGAGCGGTGCGGTCGATATGCAGCGCGTAGCCGCGCGGCAGCGTCACGATCGGCTGATCCGGACCAAGCGCCCGGCGCAGCTGTGAGACGTGGACCTGGAGCGCCTTTGCCGCCGTTGGCGGAGGCTGATCGCCCCACAGCTCATCGACCAAGCGCTCCACCGGCACGACGTGGGGGGTCTCCAAGAGGAGGATCGCGAGCAGAGCCCGTTGCTTGGCCGAGGCCAAGGTCACAGGACCCCGCGTATCCTGCACCAGCAGCGGGCCGAGAACGCCGAACTGCATAAGCCGGCAGACCTTACCGGCCTTTACCGCGTCTTCAAGCCGTGTAACAGGATTTGCGGTCTAGACCCTAGAGCCGCCTCTGGGTCTGAAACGCCTCCGAGGATGCGAGACGCCGGCGGAGGCACATGGGCGGAAGGGGCCAGGACGCGTCGGTATCCCGACCCCTCCCGCCCGCGCACCTGCAACAGCAGGGGCGCATCATCGGAGGGCGGAGAAAGCCGCCGGTAATAGGCCGGTAAAGCTCTCAGAGCCGCCGCGGCGGGGCCGAACAGCCCACCCATACACTCAGCCCCCGTGAGCTCGGCCCCTGAAAGCACGGAAACCGCGCTCGAATCTGCGCGTGAGAAGTCGCGGGAGAGCCCTCGTGTCGACGGATGGCGCGGCGCGAACGAGGGCGGCATCGCGCGGCCGCAGCTCATCGTGGCTCCGCTCCTGCGCCAGGCCCGCTTCGCCTTCCTCGTCTTTCTCGCCTCTCGCCTACTGCTGCTCGTGCTCGCGCTCGTCGAGGTGGCGGTCCGGCACCACACGCTCATATCCGAGCTTCAGATCTGGGACGGCGGCTGGTATCGAGCCCTGACAACCGACGGCTATCCCCATCACGCCCTCCACACCCAGACGACCCTCGGCTTCTTCCCGCTCTACTCGCTGCTGGTCTGGGTGGTCTGGCAGCCCCTCCAGTTCACCTCGGCCCACGTCACCGCCTGGCATGCGGCCGTCGTCGCCGGTGTGGTCATTTCCGGGATCGGCGGCCTGATCGCCAGTTTCCTGGTCCAGCGTCTGGCTGCCGGCTGGTGGGGGGAGGCCGCGGGGCGGCGGGCCGTGATCCTGTTCTGCTTCTTCCCAGGCTCGATCGTCTTCTCGCTCGTCTATGCCGAGGGGATCATGATCCCGCTGGCCGCCGGGTGCATCCTCGCCCTCCAGCACCGGCGCTGGCTACTGGCCGGCATCCTGGCGGCCTTGGCCACGGCAACTGAGCCCGAGGCGGTGGTCCTCGTCCTCGTCTGCGCCGCCTCGGCCGCCCTCGAGCTTCGCCGGCGGGGCTGGCGCGACCCACTCGCGCGGCGCTCGCTCGTGGCGCCGGCGCTCGCCCCGGCCGGACTCATCGGCGTGCTGGCCTTCGTCTGGGCCTGGACAGGCACCCCCTTCGCGTATTGGACGGCCCAGCATTACGGCTGGAACGAGCGCTTCGACCTCCTTGCGCTTCCGCACCTGGCCATCCGACTCGCCCACCACGTCTCTTTCTCGCATTTCAACCATCCGACGATCAACCTCAACTGGCCGGTTGGCCTGGCTGGGGCGGTGCTGTTCGTGTTCCTGCTTGTCCTCATGTTCCGCATCCGGCGCACAATCTCGGTCGAGGCGTGGACCTGGACACTCGGGATCGGCTTTCTCGCCTTCACCTCGGAGTATGTGCCGCCGAATCCGCGGCTTCTCATCACCGCCTTCCCGGCCGTGGTTGTCCTCGCCTACTACTGCCGGCGCCGGGCCTTCGCGTGGGTGGCCGCGATCAATGCCGTCCTGCTGGTGGGAATGAGCTGGCTGACCTTCGTCAGCGTCACTCTGCGACCTTGACTCAGCGCGAGTAGAGAGTGACGGTGACCACCTGCAAGGGGGCGAAGCTCCGGGTCTGGGAGCTCGGATAGAGGCGCCCCAGTGCGCCCGTCAACGCTGTGAAGCGGCGGTAGTTGGCCGCCGAGGCCGGCGGTCCACCGGCGCGGCCCTCGTGGCTGGCGACGAGCCACACCCGCCCGCAGCGGCCCGGCAAGCTCGCCACTGACGTGGGTGACAGCGTCGCGTAGTCCTCCACGAACGGGCGCACCTGGCGCCAGGGCAGGGCGGGCAGGATCGGTCGGGGCGCCGAGGCCGCCGCCGAGCCTAGGTAGTAACGAAAGGCCTGGCGGTTATCGAGGGGATAGAAGGCGATGCAATCATCGGGCTGGCTGTGAGCGAGGACGTACGAGCTCGCCCCGCGCCAGTTCTCCGAGGAGACTCCGTAGGCGGGCGCCAGCTGCAGCGCCTGGAGCGTTATGACGCCCGCGACAGCGACTGCCGCCGCCGCGCGAGGTAAGCGGGGGTCGAGAAGCGTCCTGGCCACGAGCAGCCACACCGCCGGTAGCGAGACGAGCAGGTAGCGCGGCTGGAAGATCGACTGTCCGACGATCGATTCGAGCGCCGCGACGATTCCCGGCACGAGGAGCCAGGAGATGACGAGGGCGACCGACCCACTCCGTCGCGCCCTCCAGCCGGCCATCGCTACCCCCGCGGCCAGGATGACCAGGACGACGATCATCAGCGCGCTTCCCGTCGAGGTGTAGAAGCTCGGCTGAAGGCCGGATGAGGTGAGCGTCTGAAGGACCTGGTGAAGGACGCGGAAGCTCGGGCGCGGGACCCAGAACAGCTGGCCACTTCCCCGCTCCGCCGCCAGCACGGCCAGGGGAACACAACAGAGAGCGATTACCGCCACCGCCGATGTGACCGCCCGCCAGCGCTCGCGCCGCCAGCTCAGGGCGACGACCTGGGCTGCGATCACCAACGCCGCCTCGAGACCGGTGTAGACGGCGGCCGTGGTCAGGAGTACGTAGGCCAGCCAGGAGCGCCAGCTGGCGTCCGGCTCGAGCAGGGCCTGGAAGGCGAGAAACGACGCTGCCACCAGCGCGACCATCGCCGCGTAGCCGCGAGCGTCCTGACCCCAGTAGACGAGCGACAGGCTGACCGCGGCCAGGACTCCGGCCAGCCCGGCGACCTCACGGCCGAAGCGGCGCAGCGCAAACGCGCCGGTGCAGGCCACGGTCACGCCGGCGAAGATGGCCGAGGGGAAGCGGATCACGAACGTGCCGCTGCCAAACCAGCCAATCAGGACGTGGATCAGCGCGTAGTAGCCGAGCATGTTCCCGCCGTCACGGGCGAGTGCGGCGCCGAACGCGTGGCCATGCTGGCTGGCGATGGCTACCGTGGCCGACTCGTCGAGCCACAGGCTCCGCGTGGTCAGCTGGTAGAGGCACAGCCCCAGCGCGAGGGCCGTCGGCAGACCGATGGCGAGCCAATCCAGCCTGGCCTCGCGCCGCCCGTGGGTCCCGATCCGCCTTGGCGCCGGTCCCGGCGGTGAGTCAGTGCGCAGCGTCTCGGTCACGCTCATGAGCGTCAGCGCTCAGCGAGGGCTGAGCGGGCTGAGCCGAGCCCATCGGCACGCCCGGCGGCCAGATCGGGGCGCCGTCGACGCCGCGCGCGGTAGAGGATGAAGATCCACAGGGCCAGCCAGAGGCAGGCCACCACGGGCGAGCTACCGAGGGGGAGGGCCAGGATGCCACCCGGCTTGACGAGGACTGCACCCACGGCGAGCGCGGCCACCACCAGCCACGAGGCTTGCCCGCGAGGTGAGACGGCGAGGAGGACCAAGCCCCAGCTCAGGTACCAGGGCCACAGGGCCGGACCGGCGATGGCGAAGCCGACGAGTGCCAGCCCGAGGCAGAACACGAAGTTGGTCAACCGTGCCCGCCACAGGAGCACGAGCGCGAGGAGAGCGCTGGCGGCGAACATGACCGCGCGCAACACCGAGTCGACGGCGTGGAAGCTGGCGCTGAGCCCGGCATCGTGCAGGAGCTTGACTGCGGTCCAGCTGATATCCGTCGCAGGGGTGAGGGCCAGATGGACACGAGCCGGGGTAGAGAAGAGACCGCTCGAGACCCAGCCAAGGCCAAATCCGGTCACCAGCGTGACCACGCCCAGGACCCCCGCGGTCACGACCCCGGCCGCCGCGGCTCGAAGCGCCCGGTCTCTCCACTCTGTCTCGGACCGGATCCAGACCGCGCTCACGAAGGCCACCGCCACGATCGCGGGGAGCTTGATCGTCGCCGCCAGGGCACACACGGCAATGCCGAGAAGCGGGTGGCCGTCAGCGGCCAGGCTCACCCCGGCGAGCATCAGGCCGGCCATGAGCAGGTCGTTGTGCGCCGGCGCGACGAGCTGAAGAAGCACGAGCGGACTCGCCACGGCGAACCACACCGCGCGGGCCGGATCCGCGCTCAAGCGCCGGGCGAGGCGGGGCACGAACATGGCCAGCAGAAGGAGGCCGATGAGGTCAAAGCCGCGAATGGCCAGCGCGCCCGCCACCAGATGCTGCCCGGTGGCTGAGACGATCAGGCTGATGACGCCCAAGAAGAGCGGGCCGTAGGGAGCGGTCACGTGACGCCAGAAGGGGTCGACGGCGCCGAGGACGTGGGTCTGCCCGAGGCGGCCCAGAACCGCCGGCGGGACGTGGTAGGGGCTCAATCCGAGGTGGGCGATCGTCCCCTGGGCAAGGTAGGAATAGATGTCGCGGCTGAACAGCGGTGCCCCGAGGGCCAGCGGAAGGCACCACAGGGCTGCGATCAGGGAGATGCCGCGTGGAGCCAGTCGGGGCGTCCGAGCCAGCGTGCCGAGTCCGAGCCAGGCCGCGATCAGGAGGCCGACGCCGATATAGAAGAAGACTCTCTCGGTGCCCTTCGTGGCACCGAGGCGCGGATCGAACCACCACGTCACGCTTCCGCCGCCCAGCCGGGATCCGGCGAGGGTGAGGAGAAGTGAACCGGCGAGGCCGAGCAGCGTCCACGCCACCGCAACCACGAGAGTGGAGGCCGGGCGGGGTGATTTGCGCTGCGCGGAAGGCGTCATCGACCGCCTCAGCGTACGCGGGCGCACCCCTGCCCGCCAGCCGGGCGCGCGCGCAAATCGCCCGCTACGCCCGACGTCGGTTTCGACTAGCTGTCCTTGACCTCGGTGAGCTCGCGCAGCTGGCTCAAGGCGCGGCGAAGGATCCGACTCACCTGCATCTGCGAGACCCCGATCTCTTCCGCGATCTGGGTCTGCGTCATGTCTCCGGCAAAGCGCAGAGCGAGCACACGCCGCTCCCGCGCCGTGAGCTCACGGGCGGCCACCGAGATCGTGGTCGTCTCCTCCACCAGCTCGTAGCGGTTGTCCTCTTCACCAAAGAGGTCCACCAGCGATCCGGACTCGTCGTCGCGATCCTCACGGGGCGCGTCGAGTGAGGCCGAATGGTGGGCGGCGGCCGTCTCGAGCGCGTCGAGTACGTCCTCCACCGCGAGCTCCAGATACTCCGCCAGCTCGGTGACCGTGGGGGGACGACCGGTACGACTTGTCAGTCGCTCCTGGGCCTCCTGGACCTTCAGCGCCTGCTCCTGGGCGCCGCGGGGGACATGGACGGACCAGCCCAGATCGCGGAAGTAGCGTTTGAGCTCGCCCAGGATCGTGGGCACGGCAAAGGACGAAAAGGCGGCTCCGCGGTTGATGTCGAAACGGTCGATGGCCTTGACCAGCCCGAGGCTGGCCACCTGAAGCAGGTCGTCGAAGGGCTCACGGGCACCGGCGTAGCGGCGGGCAAGATTCCGGGCCAGGGGGAGGAAGCGCTCTGCTAATTCTTCACGCGCACGCTGGTCGCCATGCTGCTGCCACCGCACGAACAACCGTTCATTGTCGACGCGGCCAGGGATGCGCTCGAGGACTGGCCGGTCGTGCTCGAGTTGCGTCGATCTCATGTTTAGTGGCTACCCCTCACCCGAGGTATTGAATCCGCGGGTAAACGTCCTGCAAACAACAAACTTACGAAATCCGGCCCGTCGGGTTGATGGACCAGTTTTCGGTGTGGGAGACGGCGCGGAACCGCCTTTGCCGGCTGGCTTCCACTGGCCAAACCCCTGCGCGGACGCGGGCGACGGTGCGTTTCAGCTCGTCGTTGCGGATCTTGCAACGACCCCGAATCCCGCGCTTCCGGGGCTCGGTTTTCGAGTTGTTTGGGGTCTCCGAGGGCGGGAGGGCGCTGCCTATACTTGGCCCTCCGAGTCGCGAGGAGCAGTCCGTGCAGGAGATGGTGATCTACGGCGTCAGCTTCGACATGGTTGGCAAACAGCCGATCGTGTTGCTGAAAACCGTCGAGAGCAACAAGTTTCTGCCCATCTGGATCGGTCATCCCGAGGCGGCGGCGATCCTGATGAAGCTCCAGGGCGCGTCCACCCCTCGCCCGATGACCCACGACCTTCTCTCCGACGTCCTGGGAGAGCTCGATGTCGAGTGCACCCGCGTTGCCGTCACCGAGTTACGGGAGAACACCTTCTACGCGTCGATCAGCCTCCGTGTCAACGGGCGTGAGCTCGAGATCGATTCGCGGCCCAGCGACGCGCTTGCCCTGGCCGTGCGGGCGGGCGCTCCGATCTTCGCCGCCGACGATGTGATTGCCGAGTCGGCGATCGAATTCGAGCACGAGGTCGAGGACACCGAGGAGGTGGTCGAGAAGTTCAAGGACTTTCTCGATCACGTCACCCCGGAGGATTTCGCCGGGGAGTCCTAGGGCATCCTCAGCGCTCGACTGCGCTGAGGATCCGCTCGATCAGCCGGTCGAAGCCGATTCCCTCGGCATCGGCAGCCTGAGGCAGAAGGCTGGTTTCGGTGAGGCCCGGCACAGTGTCGGCCTCAAGCACATAGAGCTCTCCGGTCTCGGCGTCCAGCATCAAATCGACGCGGCCAAAGCCCCGACAGCCCAGCAGTTCGTAGACCGCGACGGCCACGGCGCGGGCCCGCTCTGAAATCTCCTCCGGGAGCTCTGCCGGGCAGACGAAACGAGTCCGCCCAATCTCGTAGCGCGACTCGAAATCGTAGAAGTCATCCTGTTCGGGAACCGCTTCCACGATCGGAAGGGCGCGGGGTCGGTCGTCCCCGGCTTCGTCGATGATCGAGACGGCGAGGTCGCGCCCGGGTACGTAGCGCTCGAGGAGCACCTTGCGGTCATACGAGAACGCCGCCACCAGCGCCTGGGGGACGTCGGCGGGGGTCCGGGCGAACTTGATTCCGAGCGCCGAGCCCTGAGCGGCCGGCTTCACCACGATCGGGAAGCGGAGCCGGTCCTCGATCGCCGGCAGCGCCTGGGCCGCCCCCAACGCCTGGAAGGCGGTTTCGCTGAATGAAAAGAAATCGGGCGTTGGAACTCCGCGGTCGCGCATGGCGTGCTTGGCCAGGACCTTGTCAGCGGCGCGAATGCAGGCCGAGACGCCCGAGCCGGTGTATGGGATGCCCATCACCTCGAGCAGCTCCTGGATGGTTCCGTCCTCGCCATCGCGTCCGTGGAGGGCGATAAAGGCCGCCTCGGGCCCGGCGTCGGTGAGCCGGGCCACCAGATCTGAGGCGACGTCGACGGCGATCACCTCGTGGCCGAGCCGCTCCAGCGCGTCCTGCACCCGCGCCGCCGAACGCAGCGAGACCTGGCGCTCCAGAGAGCGCCCGCCTTTGAGCACCGCCACCCGCATCAGGCCCGCTTACGCGGAAGCCGGAGCACGTTGCCCAGCTGCTCAGCCTCAGCGGGAGCGGGCGGCGCGGGATCGGGAGCGGTCGGGGGAGGCGGGGCCGTCTGGCTCCGCGCCGGCGGCCGCCGCGCCGGCTGCCCAGCCGGGTGGGCGCCCGTCAGCGTGCCGTAGAGGGCCACCTGCTCGCGGACGACCTCGCCCAGCCGCTGGATCCCCTCGCGGATCAGCTCTTCGCTCACGCCGGAGAAGTTCAGGCGCATCGAGGAGCCCCCACGGCCGTCGAGGAACGCCGCCCGGCCCGGCACGAACGCGACATGCTCGTCGAGCGCCCGGGCCAAGAGGTCGGTGGTATCGATGTAGTCGGGGAGCCTGGCCCAGATGAAGAGGCCACCCTGCGGGTGAGTCCACTCCGCCTCGCGGGGAAAGTGCTCGGCCAGTGCGTCGAGCATCACGTCCCGGCGCCGGCGGTAGATCTCGATCAGCGAGCGCACGTACTCCTCCCAGGGGCGCGACTCAAAGTACGCACTCACGAAGTACTGCGTGATCGACGACGAGCAGAGGTCCGAGGCCTGCTTGCCGATGTTCATCTTCTCGAGCACCGGCCCCGGGGCCACCGCCCAGCCGAGGCGCACCCCGGGCGAGAGGATCTTCGAGAACGTGCTGGCGTAGATCACGAACGCTCCACCGTCCAGAGAGCGGAGCGTCGGCAGCGGTGTCCCCTCGTAGCGGAGCAGCCCGTAGGGGTTGTCCTCCAGCACCAGCAGTTCCCGCTCGGTGGCGATGCGGACGAGCTCATGCCGGCGCTCAAGCCCGAGCGTCACCCCGGCCGGGTTGTGGAAGGTGGGGACGGTGTAGATGAACTTGGGCCGTCGCCCGGCCCGCTCGAGCTCGTTCAGGGTCCCCTCCAGCTCGTCTGTGCGCATCCCTTCTCGGTCCATGGTGATCTGGACCACGTCGGCCTGGTAGGCGCAGAACGTGGGCACCGCGCCCGGATAGGTTGGGGCCTCGCAGACGACCACATCTCCGGGGTCGAGCAGCGTCTTGCACACCAGGTCGATCACCTGCTGACCGCCGCTCGTCACGAGCACCTCATCGGTGTCGATCTCAACGCCCTCGGCTTGCATCACCTGGGCGATGCAGCGCTTGACCAGAGCCAGCCCCTCGGTGGGCCCGTACTGGAGCGCGCGAGCACAGGACTGGCTGGCCACCGTGCTCATCAGCGCCGCGTATGAGTCCGGGGGAAAGGTCGACGTGTCAGGCCAGCCTCCGGCGAGCGAAATTACGTCCGGGCGCTCGGTCAGCGCCATCAAATCTCGCATCGCCGAGGAGCGCATGACCTTGGTCCGCGCGGCGAACAGCGACGCGTAGCGTTCGATCTCCCGAGCCGCCGATCCGGGCCGTCCCGAGCGCTGCCAGCCCGCCCCGGTCAAGCTGCCGTCTCGTCTATCGTCACGCCCGTCCACGGTACAGCACTGTGCATCTGGCTTTTGACATCTTCCAAGGCATCGGGATCTCCGCCGCCGTGGGCATCCGGCCCTTTTTGCCGGCCCTGATCGCCGGGATTCTGGCTGCCGCGGGGGCCGAGATCCACTTCAACGGGACCGACTTTGCCTTCCTTCAGAGCGTCCCGTTTTTGATCGGCATGGGGGTGGGAGGGGCGGCGCTCCTGATCGCCGAGCGCGAGTTGGGCCGGCGCGCCATGGCCACCCGGAGTGTCGTCATCGTGGCGGCCGCCTTCGGCCTGGCGCTGGGGGCGCTGTTCTTCGCCGGCTCCCTGGCCCGCGGCCATTACACCGACTGGCCCGGCTTCCTCGGGGGTGTGATCTGCGCCGCCGTCGCGGTGGCCGCCACCGCGCCCCTCCTCGCTCGCGTCAGTGCTCGGCTCGGCGACCAGGACGCCTCCGCCTTGCCGTTCTACGCCGAAGGCGCTGGGATCCTCGTTGGCATCCTCTCGATCGTTGCGCCCCCGGTCGGCCTGATCGCCCTGCTCTTCCTGGTCTGGCTGCTCGCGGCCGGCCGCCGACGGGAGGGCCAGAAGTACGCCGGCCTGCGAGTCCTCCGGTGACCTCCGACCCCGGCACAACCGTGAAGAAGCTCGTCCTGGTCGTGATCGATGCGCTCAAGCCGTCGATGCTCAACCGGGCGATCGCTTCCGGCCGGGCCCCGGCGCTGGCGCGGATTCGCGACGAGGGCGTCTACGTCGAGGACTGCGTGGCGGCCTTTCCCTCGGTAACCCCCGTGTGCGCCGCCTCGATCACCACCGGCGTGGGCCCGGACCGCCACCTCATCCCGAGCATGAACTGGTACCACCGTGACGAGCAGCGCTACGTGGAGTACGGCTCGAGCTTCTCCGCCAGCCGGCAGTTCGGCGTCCTGCGCTCACTCACCGACACCGTCTACCGGATGAACGCCGAGCATTTGTCCCAAGATGTAGACACCGTGTTCGAGACCCTCGATGACGCCGGCTTCCGGACTGCCGGGACGACGTACCTGATCTACCGCGGGCGCCATCAGCACGAGGTTTCCAACGAGACCGCCCTGGCTCGCATAGTCACCTCGACCTTGTTTCGGCGCTCGATCGACGGCCCGGCCGAGCTGTTCTACGCCGACCTCTATGCCAGCCGCCGGACCGGTTGCCGCGGCCAGCTCGGAATGCCAGGGATCCGGGACCAGCACACCGGGTGTGTCGGGGCCTACCTGGTCGAGCACGACCTGTTCGACTTTCTGCTCTTCTCCCTGCCTGACAACGATGCCTGGTCGCACAAGAACGGTCCCCACGCCCAGGTGACCTCGATCGCCGCCGCCGATCGCCAGCTTGAACGCCTCATGCACGCCGCCGGGGGTCCGGATGCTTTCTTCGAGGACCACGCGGTGATCGTGACCTCGGACCACTCCCAGGCCGCGGTCGAGGAGCGGATCCGCCTGGATCGCGCTTTCGCCGAATTCGACGTGGCCACCCAGAGCGCCGGGAGCACGATCGGGGCCGAGGTGGCGCTCAGCCCGGCTCAGCGGGCGGCAATGGTCTACGCGCTTGACGAGGAGCGCTCCGACCAGGTTCTGGCCCGCGCCATCGACGCCGTGGCCGAGCTCGAGGGGGTGGACCTGCTCCTCTGGCTCGATCGCCCCGACCGGCGCGAGGCGGTGGTCAGGTCGGGGAGCGCCGAGCTCCGCTTCGCTCCCGGCGGCCAGCTGGAGGACGAGCGCGGCGAGCGCTGGAGCGTCGAGGGCGACCTGAGCGCCCTCGGTCTCACGATCCACGATGACCGCCTTCGGAGTCTCGAGTACCCCGCCGCCCTATCTCGGATCTGGTCCGCCCTTCAGTGCCCCACGGCAGGCGATCTCCTGCTCTCCGCCGCCCCGGGTTACGAGTTCGTCGACTGGGGCGGCGCGGACCACGTCGGCGGCGGCAGCCACGGCTCGCTGCACCGTTCGGACTCCCTCGGGGCGCTCCTCTGGTGCGGCACCGGCCCCGACACCCGGGACGTGCGAGAGCAGTGGGCGCTGACCGATGTCGTGCCGCTGGTCCGTGAGCACTTCGGGGTCACCGCCCCGGTCGCGGGCTGACCAGAGCCCCCGCACAAGCGGCCAAAAGCTCTCGTCAGGCCTATGTTGGCTGCCGATTAAGACTTGAAGAGGTCTGCCCTCCGCTTACTCATGGATTACCCGCCGCTTGTACCTTTGTCCCGGATGCCTGAAGAGGCAACCACCTCGGCGACGCTGCCGCCCCGGCACAGCCTTCGCCAACATCGCTCCCCGGTCACCGAGCCGCCGTCCCCGGTCAGGCTGCACGTGCGGGTCCGCCACGGGGTCCGCCGGACGCACAACTGGCTCCAGCTCGTGCGCTTCGGTGCGGTGGGCGCGACCGGCTACATCGTCAACCTGGCGGTGTTCGCGCTGTGCGTTCATCTGGTAGGTATCGACTACCGCGTTTCGGCGGTGATTGCGTGGGTCGTATCCGTCCTCAACAACTTCTGGCTCAACCGGCACTGGACGTTCGGAGCCAAGGAAACCCATCCGGCCGGTCAGGCGGCCCGCTTCTTTGCCGTCTCGCTGGTCGTGTTCGGCTTCAGCTACGCGGTCCTGATCGGGCTGGTGGGCGCGGGCATGGCGAAGGTTCCGGCGCAGGCGATCGCCATCGCCGTGGGAACGCCGCTGAACTTCGTCGGGCAGAAGCTTTGGAGCTTCAAGGCCTAGCCGGCCGGTCTCGAAGCCTCCGTCTCTCCATAGCGCTGGTGGCCGCGGCCGCGGCGGGGCTGATCGCGGCCGCGCCCGCGGAGGCGGTGACGGTGACAAAGACGGTCACGGTCGTCTCGACGGCTCCGGTCCTCATCACCACGCCGAATCGGCCCCCGACGGGCTATCACCTCACGGCGTCCCGAGTAGAGCGGATCGCGGCCGCCAGTCCGGTCATCCGGGCCGAGCTTCGCCGCCACCCCCGAGCCATCCCCTACGAGTACACCAAGGGCGACCGGACCTGGCAGGTGAGCTGGTTTTCCCGCGGGCGCCACCAGATCGAACTCGCCCAGGTCTACGTCAGCGACGTCACCGGCCAGGTCACCCAGGCGTGGACCGGCTTTCAGGTGGCGTGGTCGATGGCGCGGGGGTATCCCGGCGCCTTTGGCCGCAGCGTCAACCATTGGTACGTCTGGATCCCGCTCTGCCTGCTCTTCCTGGCTCCGTTCCTGCCCTGGCCTTCCCTGCGCCGCCGACGCCGAGAAACGCCGTCTCCGGAGCCGCCGTGGCGCCCAAGCCTGCTCCACCTCGACCTGCTCGTCCTGCTCGCCTTCTCGATCTCGCTCGTCCTCTTCAACCACGCGCGGATCGGACTCTCGGTACCGCTTGTCTATCCCTGCCTGATCTACCTGCTCGTGCGCATGCTCCTGCTCGCCTTCGGGCGGGGTTGGCCCCGGGCACCGCTGCGCCTGACGATTCCGGTACCGGTGCTGGTCATCGGCGTTGTCTTCCTGGTCGGTTTTCGCATCGGCCTGAACGTGTCCAACTCGAACGTGATCGATGTCGGCTATGCCGGGGTGATCGGCGCCGACAAGCTGCTTCACGGCCACAACCTGTATGGGCACTGGCCCAGCGACAACGCCGAAGGCGACACCTACGGGCCGGCGAATTACTACGCCTATGTCCCCTTCCGGGCCGTCTTCGGTTGGAGCGGGACCTGGGACAGCCTGCCCGCGGCCCACGCCGCGGCCATCGCCTTTGACCTCCTGACCCTGCTCGGACTCTTCGTCCTCGGCCGGCGGATCCGAGGGCCGACGCTTGGGGTCGTCCTGGCCTACGCCTGGGCGTCGTATCCGTTCACGCTGTGGTCGCTCAGCTCGAACACCAATGACGCGCTGGTCGGCCTGATGGTGATCGCCGCCCTGCTCGTCGTCGGCTCGGCCCCAGCCCGGGGCGTGGTCGGCGCGCTGGCCGGCCTGACCAAGTTCGCCCCGCTCGCCCTCGTCCCCCTGCTCTGGCGCGGGACCGGTGAGGGCTGGCCACGTCGACGCTCGTCGGTCAGCTTCATCCTGGCCTTCGTCGCCACGCTCCTGGTGGCGATGCTGCCGGTCCTGCTCGACGACAACTGGCGTGCCTTCTGGCATGACACGATCGTCTACCAGGCCCAGCGCACGACGCCGTTCTCGGTCTGGGGTCTCTGGGGCGGGCTCGGGTTTGAGCAGCACCTGGTCGAGGGTGCCGCGATCGCCCTGGGCCTGATCGTCGCGGTCGTTCCGCGTCGCCGTGGGCTGGTCGAGATGGCCGCCCTGGCCGGGGCGGTTCTGATCGGCCTGCAGCTCGCCGGGGGCTACTGGCTCTACTCCTACATCGTGTGGTTCTTCCCCGCCGTCGCCGTGGCCCTCTTCGGTGTCTTCCCGGCCCGCGTCGGAGAGGTTGTTACGGAGCGGGCTCGAGAACCTGCTCGATGGCCGTCGCCCGCATTGGCTCGCTCGCTCTGATCAGCACGGCATTCAGCCATGGATCCTCGGTCGAGGTCTCGAAACGGATCGGCATCCGGCTCACCATCGCCTCGACGGCCAGCTCCCGCTTGACGCCGATCACGCCTCCCCGGGGCCCGGTCATCCCCACGTCGCTGATGTAGGCGGTCCCACCGGGCAGGACCCGGGCGTCGGCCGTGGGCACGTGGGTGTGGGTGCCGACCACCGCGGTGACTCGACCGTCGAGATACCAGCCCAGCCCCACCTTCTCGCTCGTCGCCTCGGCGTGCATGTCGACGAGCAGATGATCGACCCGCCCTTCCAGAGCTCTCAGGGCTGACTCGGCCTGCGCGAAGGCCGGCCCGGCCGGATCCATGAACAGGTTTCCGGACAGCGAGAGGACGCCCAGTCGAACCTCATCCCGGGTCACCACGCACCAGCCATGACCGGGCTGGCTGGGCAGAAAGTTGGCCGGGCGGATGATGCGCTCCTCCCGGTCCAGGTACTCGTAGACGTCGCGATGCCGGTAGGTGTGGTTGCCGAGGGTGATCACGTCAACGCCGGCGGAGAAGATCTCGTCGGCCGTCTTCGGAGTGATGCCAATGCCGCCGGCGGCATTCTCACCGTTGACGACGACGAAGTCTGGCCGGTGGCGCTCGCGGAGTCCGGGCAGCAGGGCCAGCAACGTCCGCCGTCCGGGTCCTCCGACGACGTCACCGACGAACAGGATGCTCACGGATTTGGTCACGTCTCCTCGCCGCGCATACTTCCAGGTGCATGGTCCCAGCGGATACGGACCCTCACACCGAGCCTGCGCCAGACCGGCCCCGCAGCGCTGACCCTCCATCGGTCCCCCCCGTCGTCGTTCCCAAATGGGTGCAGCTCGTGCTGCTCCCGCTGGCACTTCTCGGTCTCTGGGCGCTTGCCCGGGCCGCCGGTCCGGTTCTGCTCATCCTGGTTGCGGCCAGCGTCCTGGCCCTGATCCTCAATCCGCTGATCCAGATGCTCGAGCGCCGCCGTCTGCCCCGGGGGGCGGCCATCCTGGTCGTGTTCTTGGGACTGTTCGCGCTGCTGGTCGGCATCGGAGTTCTCCTCTCGGATCCGGTGAGCACCCAGGTGAACCACTTCGCCGATGCCGTGCCCCGGTTCATCCGCCGGGCCAACCGTGACCTGGCCGACATCCAGCGCTGGCTCAACCGGAACGGGATCCGCGTGCAGATCCAGCAGCAGGGGCAGACGGCGCTCCAGACGCTGGAAAAGAACGTGGTCAGGGGCTCCGGCAATCTCGTCTCGTTCTCTCGCGACATCCTGTCCAAGGTCGTCACCGTGGGCTTCGCGCTCGTCCTGGCGCTCGTGCTCTCGATCTACCTCCTCGTCTACGGGCGCCAGATCGGCGAGCTGACCCGGCGGGTCATGCCGCCCGGTGACGGGACGCCCGAGGATGACTTCCCGCGCCTGGTCCAGCGCGCGGTGTTCGGCTATGTCCGGGGACAGCTTCTGTTCAGCGTCGTCATGGGTACGAGCGCTGGGGTCTGCCTGTGGGTGTTCGGGGCGATCGGGATCTTCCCGGCCGGCGCTCACTACGCCGTCTTCTTCGGCGTCTTCTACGGATTCATGGAGCTGATCCCGTACGTCGGCCCCATCCTCGGCGCGGCCCCGGCGGTCCTGGTGGCGCTGTTCAACGATCCCGTCAGCGCCATCTGGGTGACGCTGCTGTTCGTCGCCCTCCAGCAGCTCGAGGGCCACTTCGTGGCGCCTCAGGTGTTCCGCATCTCGTTGCGGATCAACCCCATCCTGATCATCCTCTCGCTCCTCATCGGCTACCAGATCTATGGCATCGCCGGCGCCCTGCTCGCGCTTCCGGTGGTGGCGGTGATCCGGGAGACGACGATCTATCTCCGTCGCCACCTGGTCCTGGAGCCGTGGCGCACCATGGGGCCGGAAGCGGCCCTCGAGGAGTCCGCGGCGGACGAGCCGCCGCCTGCGCCACAGCCTGCCGGAGACTCGGAATCAGAGCTCACACCGGAACCCGAGACCCCGCCCCATACCCCGGCCCGAGCTGGGTAACCCGCGCCTGACCATTAGCCTCCGCAGGCGTGTCCACGACCGCGCCGGCCGGCGACTCCCTGGCGACGCTCGCCGCCCGCTCGCTGACCAAGCGGTTCGGTTCACGCCTTGCCCTGCAGGACGTGAGCTTCGAGCTCGAGGCGGGCGAGATCGTCGGCATCATCGGGCCCAACGGCGCGGGCAAGACAACCCTGCTCTCGATCCTGGCCGGCATCCTCTCGCCCACCGACGGCGAGCTCACGCAGGCGCCCCGGCAGGTCGGGTGGGTCCCGCAGCAGCCCGCGGTCTACGCCAAGCTTTCCGTGGCCCAGAACCTGCGCCTGTTCGCGCGGCTGGAGAAGCTCTCCGACCCTGAGGCCGCCGTCGCCGCGATGCTCGCCCAGACCGGGCTCGAGGAGCGAGCCGACGATGAGGTAGGCCACCTCTCGGCCGGGAACCAGCAGCGCGTGAACATCGCCATCGGCCTGCTTTGCGAGCCGACGGTTCTCCTCCTCGATGAGCCCTCGGCGGCGCTCGATCCCCGGCAGCGGGAACGCCTGTGGGAGTTCATCGGCGGCCTGGCCGGGCGGGGCACCACGGTCGCCTTCTCCACCCACAACGTGGCCGAGGTCGAGCGCTACGCCACCCGCGTGCTCGTGCTCGCCGACGGCGAACTCATCTTCTCCGGTAATCCGCGTGAACTGGAGCGCGCGGAAGGCGGGGAGGCCCTTGATCTGGAGGCCGCGTTCGTCCGCTTCCTCCACGACCGCGGCCACTGACCGTGCGCTGGCTGTTCCTCAAGGACCTCCAGATCCTCCGGCGCTCGCCCCTGCTCATCGGCATCCTGATCGCCTACCCGATCGTCCTTGCCCTGATGATCGGGTTCGCCCTTTCAAGCCCGCCCGGGAAGCCCAAGGTTGCCTTCTACAACGAGGTCGCCCGGGGTGGGGGCCGGATCAGCTTCGGCAATCAGCAGATCAACATCTCGCAGTACGCCGGCCAGCTGTTCCAGTCGATCGAGCCGATCAGGGTCGACTCACGTCAGGCGGCGATCGCCAAGGTGAGGGGCGGCCAGGCGCTGGCCGCCCTGATCATCCCCTCCGACCTCGTCTCCCAGATCCAGAGTCTCGTCACCACCGGGGTGGGAAACCCGACGGTCGAGCTGGTCCTCAACTCCAAGGATCCGCTTGATCGCCAGTTCGTCCAACAGGCGATCAGCTCTCGGCTGAACCAGGTCGAGCAGGCGGTCTCCAAGCAGGTGCTGCGAGTGGCGATCAACGATCTGCGCCAGGTACTGAATGGCGGCACGATCAACCTGGCCGGGGAGAACTTCCAGCTCCTGGGGTTGCGTGACTCCCGCGCCATCGTCAAGGGGGCAATCGCCGCGCTGCCGTCCAGCTCTCCGTTGCGCCCGGCGCTTCAGCACGTGGTGGCCTTCGCCGATCTGGCCATCGCCGGGCTTGGTTTTGCCAGCCCCGTCCTCGGCTCGATCGGCACCCCGCTCACCGTCGATCAGACCCAGCTGAGCGGAAGCACCACGCCGACCACCTCATACGCCGTGACGATCGCCGTCGTCCTCACGCTGATGCTGCTGACGCTGCTCCTGGCCGCGGGGCTCCTGGCCCTCGAGCGCTCCGAGAACGCCTACTCCCGGCTGGTCCGCGGCCTGATCAGCCCCGAGGGCCTGCTCTCGGAGAAGATCGCCGTCTCGTCTGCCTGCGCCGCCACGGTGACGCTCGTGATGGCGGCGATCGTCTCGATCTTCGTCCCCCTCGACTGGACGCGCTTCGAGCTCTGGCTGCTCGCGCTGGCCGTCGGCGGGATTGCCTTCGGAGCGCTCGGCGTGGCCATCGGCGCCCTCGGCCGGGAGGTCAGCGTCGCCTCATTGATGGCGCTGCTCCTCTCCCTCCCGATCGCCTTCGTCGCCCTGGTCCCGGCGAGCGCGGTGTCCGGCACCGTGAAGACGCTCCTCGATGTGATCGCCTTCGTCTTCCCCTTCAAGGCGGCGCTCGAGGCGGCAAGCAACGCCTTCACGGGCAGCGCGCCGGGCATCGCCGGCCCGCTCCTGCACCTGGCCGTGCTCGCGGTCGTCTTCGGCGGCCTGGCGCGGCTGGCGGTGCGCCGGCTGGCCTGAGTGGGTTGTGGCCGGAGAGCTACCGGCTGCTGACGGTCTGCTTGAAGCCCGCCGCGCAGAGAGCGGCCACGATCAGGGCGATGATCGGCAGGGCGGCCCCGATCACACCCGCGACGGCGAGCACGAGACCGACGATCCCCACGACGCCGGCAATGGCGCCTCCGACAGCGAGACGGTAGGCCCGCTGCTCTCTGACCCGCCGGGGCGTGTAGCTCCCACGCTTCTCGATATCGGCCATATCTGCGAGCGTATCGGACGTGGAGACTCACATCCTGATCTATGACTACGTGGACGACCTGCTGGAACGCCGCGCCCCGTTTCGAGAAGCCCACCTGGAGGCCATCCGCTCGGCGCGCGAGCGCGGCCAGCTCACCCTCGCCGGCGCGGTCGGCGACCCACCCCACGGCGGGATGCTCGTGTTCCAGGGCGTCTCACCCGAGGAGATCGACGCCTACGCCCGCCGGGATCCGTACATGGAGGCCGGCCTGATTCAGGACTACCGGATCGAACGCTGGAATTTGGTCTAAGGCCGCGCGTCGCGGCTTTGCCGTCGCCGCCGGCAAAAACGTGCGCCGGGCGAAACGACCCGGGGGTCGACGCACGTTTGGTGCTCTATAGGACCAAAACGTGCGCCGCGTCTCGAAGCGCTGCGCCGAGCGCACGTTTTTTCACCGAAGCTCGCGAGCGCCGTCACCCCTGACCACCCCCTGCCCGCGGGTATCCTCAAATCCGATGGCCTTTCCTCAAACCCGGCTACGGCGGCTGCGGGCCACGCATGCGCTCCGTGGCCTGGTCCGTGAGACCAACCTGAGTCCCGCGGATTTCGTCTATCCGCTCTTCGTCGCCCACGGAATCGACCGCCGGGAGCCAATCGCGGCCATGCCCGGCGTCGATCACCTCTCGATCGCCCATGCCGTCGCCGAGGCCGGTGAGGCCAAACAGCTCGGAATTCCCGCCGTCCTGCTCTTTGGCCTGCCCGCGGCCAAGGACGAGGAGGGCTCAGGCGCGTGGGACGACGAGGGCGTGGTGCAACTCGCCACGCGCGCCATCAAAGAAGCGCACCCCGAACTGCTCGTCATCACCGACCTCTGCCTGTGCGAGTACACGACCCACGGTCACTGTGGGGCTGTCCGTGCCGACGGCAGCGTTGACAACGACGCCACGCTTGAGCTCCTTGCCCGCACGGCCACCTCGCAGGCGCGGGCCGGAGCCGACGTGATCGCCCCCAGTGACATGATGGACGGGCGTGTCGGCTTTCTCCGCCAGGCGCTCGACGAGGACGGCTTCAGCGACACCCCCATCCTGTCCTACTCGGCTAAGTTCGCCTCCGCCTTCTACGGCCCCTTCCGCGAGGCGGCGGACTCCACCCCGGCCTTCGGCGACCGGCGCAGCTACCAGATGGATCCGGCCAACGGCAATGAGGCGATCCGGGAGACCAAGCTCGACATCGATGAGGGCGCCGACATCGTCATGGTCAAGCCAGCGCTTCCTTACCTGGACCTGATCCGCCGCATCAAGCAAGACACCGAAATGCCGCTTGCCGCCTACAACGTGAGCGGCGAGTACGTGATGGTCAAGAGCGCCGCAGCGGCCGGCCTCCTCGACGAGCGGGCGGCCGTACTTGAGATCCTGACCAGCATTCGGCGCGCCGGAGCCGACATCGTGATCACCTACCACGCCAAGGACGCCGCTCGGTGGCTGCAGTAGAGCCAGGCACGAGACACGGGCCCAAGCTTCGAAGCCGCAAGCACGGAGCCGCGGTCCCGCTTGACGAGCTGGACAAGCGCCTGCTCAACCTGATGCAGGGTTCGTTCCCGATCGCTCCGCGCCCCTACGAGCACGTGGCCGCGGAAGCGGGCATCAGCGAGGCTGAGGTCATCGCCCGCGTCGGGCAGCTGATCGACGAGCGCATCATCCGCCAGGTCACGCCGATCTACGACACCCGCGCGCTCGGTTATTCCTCGATGCTCGTCGCGGCCAAGGTCGACCCGGAGAACCCCTGGCGGGCCGCCAATGTGATCAACGAGCATCCCGGCGTCTCCCACAACTACCTGCGCAACCACGAGTTCAACATCTGGTTCACGATCGCCACCGAGCCGGACTCGCCCCTCGGCCTCGATCGGACGCTGGAGGTCCTGGCCCACGAAGCCGGCGCCGAGTCGGTGCGCCAGCTCCCGACTTTGAAGCTGTTCAAGATCCGCATGGACCTGGAGATGGAGGGCTCGACCAAGGACCTGGCCAAGGCGGTGCAGGCACTGCCACCAGCCGAGACCGCGCCCCAGCCCTACGACGAGTTCGACCGGGCGGTTATCCGGGCCACCCAGGGCGACCTGCCGGTGATCCCTGAGCCCTACGCCCCCGCTGCCGAGGCACTCGGCATCCCTCAGGAAAAGCTGCTGGCTCATCTTCAGGGCATGCAGGAGCGCCGTCTGCTCCGCCGCGTTGCCGCCATCCTGTTTCATCGCCGCGCCGGCTTCAGCGCCAACGGGATGGGTGTCTGGAAGGTGCCCGAGGACCGGGTCATGGAGCTGGGTCCGCAGATGGCCGCCTACCGCGGCATCTCTCACTGCTATCAGCGTCCCACCTACGCGGACTGGCCCTACTCGATCTTCACCATGGCCCACGGCCGCTCCAAGGAGGAGTGCGACGCGATCCTCAGCTCGATCGCCTCCGATACCGGCGTCACCGAGCGCTCCACGCTCTATTCCTCCACCGAGTTCAAGAAGATCCGGCTGCTCTACTTCACCGAGGACTTCCGCGCCTGGGAACGTCAGCACGCCGGGGTGTGAGCGCACTTCCCTACACGACCGAGCGCTCCTCAGAGCTCTACCAGAGGGCGCTTGAGTTCCTCCCCGGAGGCGTCAATTCGCCCGTTCGAGCCATGCGCGCGATCGGCCGCGATCCCATCTTCATCGCCCGCGGCGAGGGGGCCACGATCACCGACGTCGACGGGAACGACTACATCGACTGGGTGTGCTCGTGGGGTCCGTTGATCGCCGGGCACGCCCATCCGGCCGTTGTCGATGCCGTGGCCTCGACCGCCACCGATGGAACCAGCTTCGGGGCACCGACCAAGCGGGAGGTCACACTCGCCGCTGAGGTTGCCGCCCGGGTTCCTTCGATCGAGCTGCTCCGGATGACCTCCTCGGGCACCGAGGCGACGATGAGTGCGCTCCGGTTGGCCCGGGCCGTAACCGGGCGCGAGAAGATCCTCAAGTTCGCCGGCGCGTATCACGGGCACGTCGACGGGCTTCTCGCCGACGCCGGATCAGGCCTCGCCACCCAGGGCATCCCGGCCAGCCCCGGCGTCCCGGCGGCCGCGGCGGCGGCCACCGTGATCGTGCCCTGGAACGATCCACGGGCGCTGACCGCGGCCACCGAAGAGCACGAGCTGGCAGCGATCCTGGCCGAGCCGGTGCCGGCCAACATGGGCGTGGTCCCGCCCGCCCCCGGTTTTCTGGAGCTGCTCCGCAGGCGGGCCGACGCAACCGGCGCTCTGCTCGTCTTCGACGAGGTCATCACCGGCTTCCGGGTTGCCCGGGGCGGGGCTCAGGAGCGATCCGGGATCCTTCCCGATCTCACGATCCTGGGCAAGGTCATGGGCGGCGGCCTCCCCGCCGCCGCCTACGGAGGCGCGGAGCTCCTGATGGAGCGGATCGCCCCGGCTGGGGACGTCTACCAGGCCGGAACCCTCTCAGGGAACCCGCTGGCCGTGGCCGCAGGCCTCGCCACCCTGGAGCTGCTCGACGAGCCGGCCTACCGGCGCCTTGAGCGCACAACCGAGCGTCTCGCCGAGGGCCTGCAGGAGGCGGCGGATGAAACCGGCGTGGCGCTGACGGTCCAGTCCGTCCCGGGTCTCCTCACCCCCTTCTTTAGCTCGAGGCCGGTGACGAACTATGAGGAGGCGGCGGCCTGCGACCTCGTCGCCTACGCCGCGTGGTGTCGCGCCCTCCTGCCCCGCGGCGTCTATCCCCCGGCCTCCCAGTTCGAGGCCTGGTTTCCTTCGCTGGCGCACACCGAGGCGGACGTCGAGCGCACGCTGCGGGCCGCCCGCTCAGCCTTCGAGGAGATCGCCTGATGATTGAGACGCTGGTCGAGGCCCTGCGGGCCGAGGGCGGAACCCTGGCCGATCTCGTGGCCGAGCCGTCAACCGCGACGGCCGCCCCCAGCGGGCCACCCCAGCTGGCGGCGTCCGGGCCCCGGGTGGCCGACCGAGCGGCGGAGTACGAACTCCTGCTCGAGATGATCTTCGAGGGCTCGCTGCTCCACTACGGCTCGGCCCGGGTCGTGCACACGAGCGACCCGGATCTGGCCCTCCTGTTAGGGGATCAGCTCTACGCCCTGGGGCTGACGCGGCTCGCGGCTCTGGGCGATCTCGAGGCCGTGGACGCGCTGGCCACGGTCATCTCTCGCCTCGCCCAAGCCCACGCTGCCGGAGACGGTGAGAGCTCCGCGGAGATCTGGGCCGAGGGGGCGCGGGCCGTCGGCTGGGGCCATCCGGGCTCGTGACGCAAGTCTCGATGTTGACGATAGCCTGTCGCGGCCCCCACAATTGGGTCCCGCTGCCGCCTGAAGTACGTGCCTGAACGACGCAAGCCCAAATCCAAATACACGCTTGACCGGAACATCCCCGGTGCCTACGAGGGCGAGACCGTCACCCGGCGCCGGCTGATGGTCCTGGGCGCCAACGGCGTCGGCGGCGTCGCCGCGGCGGCGTTCACGCTGCCCGCGCTGGGGTTCGCGCTGGCGCCCGTGTTCAAGGTGGCGCCAAACGTCATGTGGCAGGCGGTTGGCCCCCCCGCGGACTTCACCGACGACAACTACGTGGTCAAGGTGATCACCCTCGTTCCCGGGATTGGCGAGGCCGGGAAGTCGATCGCCTACGTGAGGAGCCGCAATCCCGCCATCGATACCGAGCCCGAGGATCAGTACAACCACTGGATCGCGCTCTCCTCTCGCTGCATGCACCTCGGATGCCCCGTCCGCTGGGTCGACGCCGCGCAGCGCTTCATCTGCCCCTGCCACGGCGGCGTCTACAACCTCCGCGGCCAGGTCGCCGGGGGCCCGCCGGTGCGTCCGCTCGATCGCTTCTACACCCGCCTCAACACGGCCACCGGGCTGGTCGAGCTCGGCCCCCGCTACTCGGTCAACAACGAGTTCCGCCGCTTCTCCCCGCGTGATCCCGCAGAACCCCTGGACGGGATCGGTCAGTATCTGTACCCAGCGCGGTGGTCGACCCCGCCCGGTCCCACCCCGGGCCTGCCCTAGCCATGCCGCGCATTTCCGCTCCGCCTCTGCCCAAGATCCTCCGGCCCAAGCCGGGGCCGCCCGGCGCGCCTCCGGAGAAGGAGCATCCCCTGGCGGTCGAGGGCGCGATCAGCGCCGTCGATTGGATCGACGAGCGCACATCGCTCTCGCCGGGAGTCCGCTGGGTCCTCTTCCGCAAGGTCCCTCGGGGCACCAACTGGGCCTACACGCTCGGATCGGCGACGATGTTCGCCTTCCTCAACCAGGCCGTGACCGGCGTCTTCCTGGCCATGTACTACCAGCCCAACGTGCAGGGCGGCGCCTACGAGTCGATCCGCAACATCAACGACAACGTGTTCCTGGGCCAGCTCGTCCACGCCATGCACAAGTGGGGCGCCTCGGTGATGATCATCCTGATCTTCCTCCACATGGGGCGCGTCTTTTTCTACGGCGCCTACAAGTACCCGCGTGAACTCACGTGGGTGATCGGGGTCGTGCTGCTGATCCTCACCCTGGTCATGGGCTTCACCGGCTACCTCCTGCCTTTCGACCAGCGCTCCTACTGGGCGACGATCGTCGGGGTCAACATCAATGGCACCGGGCCGTTCATCGGACCCTTCCTGTCTGACTTCCTGCGCGGCGGCAACGAGTTTGGGGCAACCACGCTGTCGCGCTTCTATGCCATCCACATGCTGCTCGTACCCGGTTTGATCATCGCCCTGATCGGCGCCCACCTCTACCTCGTGACCAAGCTGGGAACGACGGCGCCTCCGTGGGTCAAGCCAACGCCCAAGGACCCGGAGGTCGTCGCCGAGCACACGGAAGTGCAAGTGTGAGGAACCGCCGATGAACCAGGCCGAGAAGGAGGCGTACCTCCGCGACTACTCGATCCTGAAGAACGAGGGCAAGCCGTTCTTCCCCTACGCCGTGGCCAAGGACGGAACCATGGCCTTGATCGTGATGCTCGTCATCATCTTCCTCGCGCTGCTCTTCGGCGCCGAGTTGGGACCCAAGGTCGACCCAACCACGACGACCTACGTCCCTCGACCGGACTGGTACTTCTACTTCCTGTTCGAGGTCCTGCGGGTCATGAGGAATGTGCCCGCCTTCACCTCGATGGCCGCGATCGGGGTGCCCACGATCTGCATGGTCCTGCTCTTCCTGCTCCCGTTCTATGACCGTAGCCCCGAGCGTCGGATCGAGCGCCGCCCGATCGCGCTGGCCGCAGGAATCACCACCATCGCCGCGATGGCCTACCTGACCTACAGCGGCGCCAACACCGGATCGCCGAACTCGGTCGACCTGAAGCCGCCCTCTAGCTTGAGTGCACAGCAGAAGCAGACCTTCGTTGCCGGGGAGCTCGTGGTCGGCCAGTCTGGGTGCCTGGCCTGCCACGTGATCGGTTCCAACGGCAACAACGGCCCCGGCCCCAACCTCACCCACATCGGCTCGCTGCTGCCGATGGGCGCGATCGCCTCGACGCTGCGCAACCCCACCGCGCCGATGCCGTCGTTCCGAAACCTGCCGCCCCAGAAGTTCCAGAATCTCGTAGGTTTCCTCTCTGAGTTGCAGTAGGTTCTGGCCGGGACCGATGACGGCCAGCGCACAACCGGTCCGGGCCTCGCAGCCCGGCTCAGAGTCCGTGGCACGGGCGCCCGGGACGCTTGAGGAGGCGCAGGTCCGGGCCATGTTCGACCGGATCGCCGGCCTCTACGACCGGATGAACAGCCTGATGACCGCGGGCATGCATCACCGCTGGCGAAGCCGAGCCGCCGACCTGGCCGAGCTCCCGTCCGGCGGGATCGGCCTTGATGTGGCCACCGGGACCGGCGATCTGGCCCTCGAACTGGCCCGGCGCGTCGGACCGCACGGGCTGATCATCGGGACCGACTTCTCCACCCGGATGCTCGAGCTGGCTCGGGCCAAGGCGGCTGCGGTGGTGGATCCCGGCCAGGGGCAGCTTCGCTTCGAAGCCGGCAACGCGCTCGAGCTTCCCTACCCGGAGGCCCAGTTTGACGCCGCGACGGTCGGATTCGGCGCCCGCAATTTCGCCTCCCTGGAGCGGGGACTGGCGGAGATGGCGCGAGTGGTCAAGCCCGGCGGGCGGGTGGTCGTGCTTGAGATCACGACCCCGACACGTCCGCCGCTCTCGCATTTTTTCGAGCTCTGGTTCGACCGCGCCGTGCCCACCCTGGGTCGCCTGGCGGGCGATGCCGACGCCTACAGCTATCTCCCCAGTTCGGTACGGCGGTTTCCCGGTCCCGAGGCGCTGGCCGAGCTGATGTGGCGTAGCGGCCTCAGAAATGTTCGGTATCTCTTGACCGCCGGAGGCATCATCGCCCTTCACGTCGGGGTAAGGTCGGAGCCGTGAGCGCGGCGGCCGTACAGACGGCGGTGGACTTCGGTGGCGAGGAGACCGTGACGCTGCTCGAGCGCACGGAGCGCCGGATGAACGAACTGGCGGTCGGCCACGGGGAGCCGCTCGCTCGCTTCGCCGGCCAGACGATCGCCGCCGGAGGCAAGCGACTGCGCCCGCTGCTCGTCTTCCTGGCCGCCGGGGCGCCGCCCCCCGACAGCGACGGGTTGTTGGGGGCCGCGGTGGCGGTAGAGCTGGTCCACGGCGCCACCCTGATCCACGACGACGTGCTCGATGGGTCGCCGCTACGGCGCGGGCGCCCCACCGTCTACGCCGCCGGCGGCCGCAAGATGGCGATCGCCACCGGCGACCTGCTCTTCTCCCGAGCGTTCGCCGAACTGGCGGCCACGGGCTCGGTGGACGCTGTACGCGTCCTGGCCGGAGCGAGCCGTGAGCTCGCCGCCGGCGAGGTCATGCAGCGGGCCGACGCGTTCGAGGCCGATTTGACGGTCGAGCGCTACTTCGAGCGCTGCCGGCTCAAGACCGCCGTCCTGTTTCGGGCCGCGTGTGAGCTCGGTGCCCTGCAGGCAGGGGGTCCCGCGGGCGAGCTGGCGGAGTTCGGCGAGCAGATCGGGCTCGCCTTCCAGATCCTCGACGACGTGCTCGACGTGACCGGACCCCCTGAGCGGACGGGCAAGCCGCGAGGCGCGGATCTGCTCGACGGGACGGTCACCCTGCCGCTGATCGTCGCCCGGCGACGCGATCCCGAGATTGCCGCCGTGGACCTGCGAGAGATTCGGACCCCGACCGCGGCGGCGAGCCTTTGCGACCGGATCGCCGCCACCAACGCGCTCGAGGACGCTCGGAACCATGCGCTGGGCCTCGTCCGCGGGGCCAAGGAAACGCTGCCCGCACTCGGGCGCCGCCAGCGCGCCGCCCTCGAACTCGTGGGGGACGGGGTCGTAGAGCGCTACACGTAGCGAGTCGGCGACCTCGCCGGCCTCCGCGGCCTAGAAATCCTCGGGGAGGATCATGTCGCCGGCCAGCGCCGAGACGAAGCGGTCGATCTCCTCCGACATGTTGGCCTGGGCCAGGCGCTGGAGGTCGGCCAGCATCTCCGAGAGGCCCTCCTCGAGGCGATCCTCGAGCTCCTCAACCTCGGCCTGGCTGTAGATACCGGTGGTCGTCCACTCGCAGTTTGGGCAGATCAGCTCGAGCTCCCAGTGCTCGTCGCCGGTCTCGGCCCACGACAGCGGCTGCACCAACGGGGCGTGGCAGTGCCCGCAGATGTGCAGTGGACGGCAGCGAACCTGCGTGTCGTGCTCATGAAAGCGCACGACCTCGATCTTGCGGCCGCTGGGCAAGACGATCCGGTGGACGGTGTGATGGTTTCGTTGCTCTTCCACGGTGCCTCTCCGACAAAGGTTCATATCGGCATCTTTATGGACACCTTTGAGTCGTTTTTTCTTGCTCCGGCGGCTTGGTCGCTAACCTTCGGGGCCTGCCAGGAGGCCGTCGAATGTTTCGAAATCCGGTTACCGATCTGATCGTTGTCGTCGTGGTGGCGTTGCTCATCTTCGGCCCCAAGCGTCTGCCCATGCTCGGGAAGGCTCTGGGGCAGGGTCTGCGCGAGTTCAAGGAGGGCATCACCGGCGAGTCAAAGCCCGACGAGGTGGACGAGCGGCCGGCTCTCACCCCCGCCGCTGCCGCCGAGCCCGTGGCGCCACCCGCACCCGCCGCAACCCCCGCCGATCCCGTGGCGCCACCCGCGGCTGCCGCTGCCGAGCCGGAGTCCGCCTCGGCCGAGCGCCGCTCCTAGCCGGCGCCCAAGGTCCGCGCCGTGGCCAAGGTCCTGCGGCCGATCGGCCACGAAGATCGGCTGAGCATCGTCGATCATCTCGACGAGCTGCGGTCACGCCTGTTCGTGTGCCTGGCGGCCCTGATCGTGGCCTTCGGGATCTGCTTCTGGCAGAACGCGGCCCTCATCCACGTGCTGAATCGAGCCCTGCCGCACGTCTCGACCGTCGCGGGTCAGCATGGTTTGGCCGCCGAGCAGAACCAGTCGGTGGGGTCGCGTGCGGCCTACTTGCAGCAGGCCCGGCTGGACCAGGCCCTGGCCGCATCCCCGCGCCTCTCGAGCGCCACCCGACAGCAGGCTGCACAAACCGCTCGCCAATGGACGCTAGCCGCCAAGGCTCTGCCCCGGGACTTCCAGAGCCAGGAGAAGCCGATCACTACCGGGGTGGGGGAGCCGTTCACGATCTCCGTGGCCGTCGCAGCTTATTTTGCCCTCCTGTTCACCCTGCCGGTGCTGCTCTACGAGGCCTACGGCTTCATCATCCCAGCGCTGAGCCCGAACGAGAAACGGACCGCCATTCCGCTGATGGTTGTGGCGCCGTTGATGTTCCTGATCGGGGTGGCCTTCACCTATTGGGTCATCCTCCCGCCAGCCGTCCATTTCCTCCAGGGCTACAACAGCAACCAGTTCACCGTCTTCATTCAGGCCAAGTCCTGGTACGTGTTCGAGTTCATGACCATGCTGGGCGTCGGGGTCGCCTTCCAGCTGCCGCTCGCCTTGCTGGGGCTCCACCGCCTGGAGGTCATCGACGGGCGCACTCTTACGAAACACTGGCGTTACGCTGCTGTAATCATCGCGGTCATCGCCGCGGCCATGCCCGGCTCTGACCCGGTGACCACTGGGCTGGAGACGCTCCCGCTGGTCGTGCTCTATCTGGTCAGCATCGTGGCGCTCAGGATTGCTGACAAGCGGGCCGCCGAGCGTGCCGCGGCGGAGGCGGCGACGCAGTCATTCGATCAAGGTCTCGGAATACCCTCATAGCCCATGCTCTTCGACCTTCGTAGCCGCGGACGCCGGCGCACCGTTCAGGCTGTCTACCTGTTCCTCGCCATCATCCTGGGCGGAGGCCTGGTCCTGTTCGGAGTCGGCGCCGGCAATGGCCTCGGCGGCCTGCTCAACGCCTTCACCGGCAACGGCTCGGGCAGCAACCAGAACCAGGTCGTAAGTGCGCAGGAGAAGTCGGCTCAGAAGGCCGTAAATGCCGACCCCAGCAGCGCCGCTGCCTGGTCGCAGCTCATCCAGGCACGCTGGTCGACCGCCTCTTCATCCGATTACAACCAGACGAGCAACACATTCACCAGCGCCGGGCAGAAGAAGCTGACCCAGCTGACCCAGGATTGGCAGCACTACCTCGCGCTGACCAAGACTCCTGATCCGAACACCGCGATCTTGGCCGCGCGCTCCTACGAGCACCTCAGCAACTATGCCGGTGCGGCGTCCGCCTGGGAGGCCATCACGCTCAGCGAGCCGACCGACGGCAGCGCGTTTCAGTGCCTCGCCGCCAACGCCTACGCCGCCAAGCAGACGGACAAGGGCGACCTCGCCATGGCCAAGGCGCTCTCAATGGCGCCCAAGGCTCAGCAGGCCACCCTCAAGAACGAGATCACCTCAGCCAAGACGACCCCCACGGTCGCCCAGTCGTGCTGAGCCCGGGGCAGCCTACGGGCTAAGATCGAACCTCCCCTGGGCCGTTAGCTCAACTGGTAGAGCAGGGGACTCTTAATCCCAAGGTTGGAGGTTCGAGTCCTCCACGGCCCACTAGAGAAGCCCCGCTCAGGCGGTTTTGTCGAGCCCCGAGATCTTCAGAGCCGCGCCAGGACCTCGTCGGCAGTGAGCCATCCTGGCTGACGGCCCTCGAGGGCGGTTTCGCGCGCCAGTGATTGGAGGAGCGCGTTCACCGGGGTGGGTAGGCCGAGCAGGCGTCCTTGGAGCGCGATCTCTCCGTTGAGGTAGTCCGTCTCCACGCTGCCCGCGCCGCGGACGACGCTCTGCCAGGTTGATCCACCGCCGCGCTTGCGGCCAGCGATCTCCTCCACCTGCCAGCTCTCCCACCGGCCGCGCAGGTCGCTCACCCCCTCCACCTCGAACTCGATGCCGGCAGCGCGGAGCACGCTTCGACCCTCGTCTTGCGCTCGCTGCATCAGCGCCTGGGCCCCGCGATCGTCGCCGCAGATCGCCTGGACGGAGTTACCCAGGTTCAACACCAGCTTGGCGTACTTGTGGCGCATGATGTCCGGCCGCGGCGCGGATTCGAAGCGGGCCGTTCCCAGCAGGTCGCACAGCTCGCGGCAGCGGTCATCGACACCGTCGGGATATCGGCCAACGTCAATCTGTCCCGTGATCGCCGCGCCGAAGGCCTGGACGACGCCCGGCTCCAGGTGAGCGGTCGGCGCCATCACCACCGCGCCGTATACGTCGTCAAAGAGCCGCAGCGCGACGCGCTCGTTCTCGACGCCGTTCTGAAGACACACGATCGGGATGTCCCCGGGTGCGGCACGCCGCAGGCTCTGCAACGCCGCGGCCGTGTCCTGGCTCTTGGTGGCCAGAAGGACGACGTCTTCGGGAGCGAAGTCCACGCCGTCGGGTGCGGGGACGACCGCCACGGGCAGCGTGACCCGCTCCCGCGGCGTCTCGAGCGTCAGGCCGGAGGCAGCGATCGCCTCGTAGTGAGCTCCGCGCGCAATCAGCACCACCTCGTGGCCCGCTTGGCCGAGCCGGGCGCCAACGACGCCGCCGATCGCCCCGGCACCGAGCACCACGAATCGCATCGCCGTGAGACTAATGCCCGCGGTGTAGCATCGCGGTTCGCCCCCCGGAGGTGTCGTCTTGCGTTTCTGGCTCGTACCGATTTCATGTGCGATCGCGGTCCTGGCCCTGGGCGCGTGGCCAGGGTCGTCCCGAGCCATTGCGTGTCCCGAAGCGGCGTCCGTCGGGACGTCGTGCTGTGGCCCACCGGTGAAGTCCGCCGACTCGACGCCGTGTTGCCAAACCGCCTGCTGCACAACAACGTGCTGCGAAACGAGTGACGCTCAGCCCGCCTGTCCGGCTCAGCGGCTCACCATCTCCTCAAGCCCAGATCCGTCGACCGAGGGCCAGAAGGTGACGATCTCAGGCAAGCTGCCGAGCGGCTCCACCACACCAACCACGGTCTACCTCTGGCAGGAGCTGGCCGGGCAATCAAGCTTCACGCGCATCGCCCAGGCCACGACCGACGCCGCGGGTGACTACACCTTTGTACGGGGAGCGGGGGTCGTCCAGACGAACGCCTCGTGGTACACCACCTCCGCGGCGGGGGACTCCAGCCCGTCGCTGGGCCAGCGCGTGGGCGCCAAGGTCCGGCTCGTGAAAGCGGTCGTGGACGGAACCCTGGTCAGGCTGACCGGGGGCGTTTCGCCCTCGCAGCGGGGGCAACGCATCTCGCTCCAGCGATACACCACCGGCAAGCACTGGGACACCGTCGCCAGTGCCGCGATCGGTGCTCGGTCGAGATTCACCTTGCGTCATCGGTTCGCCCGCCGCGGCACGGTGGTGCTTCGCGCCGTGTTCGGGGGCGACGCCCGCAACGCAGGGGCGGCCTCAGCGCCACTCAGGGTCCTCGTCCGCTGAGGCCTCCCTACCGCGCCGGCCCGGGCCAGGGCTGGCCGGCGACCTCGAGCCGCCCGACCTTGAGCGAGCCGATCTCGATCTCCTCGGCGCGGAGCTTCCGAATGACTGCGTCGGCGATCGCCAGCCGGGCGATGGCGAGGGCACCGAACGCTGAGGCGGCGACGGCGAGCGGCGCCATCGCCGACGGGCCCACCACGCGCGGGCCGATCACCATCGCGCCGACCACGCTGGCGCCGGTGATGGTGGTGCGGGCATTCTGGTTACGGATCGCCGCGCCGAGACGCTGACGCGGGATCGCGATGCTGCGGGTCATGGTCTGACCTCCTGTGTCGCGGAGCCTGAGGATTGAGACGTTGCCTCAGAGGCTGGCCAGCAGCAGGAAGAATGCCCAAACCAGGAGCACTCCGATGGCGATCAGCACGGCTGCCGTCAGGACGGTTCTGGCGAGCGAGCCGGCGCCGATCTGACGGGTTTCGCCCTCGTCGATCAACCAGCTGCTGAACCGCTCGTTGGCCATCAGCGGAATTATCTTTCCTCAGTCGGGCATCGGTCAAGGATCGCTTCGATCAAATCGCTCTTGGCGTCGGCGTACTCGTTCATGTCGTTCCACTCCCGTCTCGCCAGTTCTCGCTTGAGCTCCTCATAGGCGACGCGGTCCGCGGCCGAGCTGCGCAGCCGATCCCGGAAGCGCAGGTGGCGTCTGACCTCAGGATCGTCGTCGCGCCACACGTGCACGTGGACATCTCGAGCGGGCGTGCGGAACATCAAATGACCGGGCTCCCGGACGCGGAGCTCATAGCCAACGGCCTCGAGGCGCGGGCGGAGCATCGCTTCGTCGTCGGGGTCCTCCACCCCGACCAGGACATCGATCACCGGTTTGGCGGCCAGGCCGGGTACCGCGGTCGACCCGATGTGCTCGACGCGTAGCGCCGTTGCGCCGAGGGCCCGCCGAAGGCGCTGGGCTTCGGCTTCGAACCGATCGGCCCAACGTGGGTCGTGGTCGGCGATGACGATCGCGCGCCTCTCGCGCCCACCGATCAGCACGCGGTCGAGATACGCCTCGCGCTCGGGCCGCTCCACTCTCCGATTGTGTCAGGCGCTCAGGCGGGGTTCAGCCGCCGCACTTCGATGCGGCCGTCCTCAACGCGGACCTGAAACGCCGGCTGGGACGCCGTGGCGGGACCGTGCTTGACCGCCCCGTCGCGCAGCGAGAAACGGGAGCCGTGACAAGAACAGACGACCTCGTCGCCCTCCACCTCGCCATCGCTCAGCGAGCAGCCTCGGTGTGAGCAGCGATCATGAATCGCGTAGATGTTCTCGCCCTGCCGCAGGAGCAGCACCGGAGTGTCATCGACCACCACACGGGTTGGCCGGTTCTCGGCCAGGAGCGAGGCATCGGCTGCGGGCGTCCAACCGGGCGGCCCGGGATCGAACACGGTCTGATCGGGGCCGACGCCCTTGGTCAGCGTCAGGTGGCCGCCCAGGTACGCGCCGGCGCCCATCACGCCCATCCCGAGAAAACCCAGCGCGGCGCCCAAGCGCCGCGACCCACGTCGCCTCGCGCCCAGGGAGGCAAAGTAGAGGGTGGCTCCGGCGGCATTGGAGACCGCGTGCACGAGGCCCACGCGGCGAACTCCCTCATCGACCGGCTCGGTATCAGCCCAATCGTTGAAGCCCGTTGCCGAGGTGGGCAGATAGGTGAGCAGTCCCAGGGCGATCAGCCGCTCGGCGGCGATCCCGTCGGAATCCGGAGCCACCAGATCAAGGAGGCTGGCGCTGGTGAAGGAGCCGATGACCACATCGGTCAGTACCGGGTGCACCGCGTGCCCGAGCCAGGTACCGCTCAGTGCTTCCTTCAGCGTCCCGCGCCCAAAGGCGTCGCGGACTGTCTTGCCGACCGTCTGTCCGATCTCGTCTAGAGCCTCGGCGGACTCGATCTGGTTGACCAGCGGCTCAAGCGGCGTGAGTTGGCGGCGCAGGACTCCGGAGTTGCTCACGAAGCGTGCCATACCCCAACGTCCGTCCGCGTAACCGGGACCCGTTGGGTGGGCTTCATCGGGCGGGGGTAGGGCGTATCTCGATGCCCTCCCAGCGTTCCGAGTTCGAGCGGTTGATGGCCCAGCTTGACTACTCGTTGTTCATCGTCACCGTCGCCGCAGGCGGAGAGCGGAGCGGTTGCCTGGTCGGCTTCGCTTCGCAGGTCTCGATCGATCCCCCACGCTTCCTGATTTGCCTTTCGGTCAAGAACCACACCTTCCGGGTGGCGGAGCGGGCGGAGGTCCTCGTCGTCCACTTCGTGCCTGAGCAGGCCGAGGATCTAGCGGTCCTGTTCGGAGGCGAGACGGGTGACGACGTGGACAAGTTCCAGCGCTGCGAATGGCGCCCGGGCCCGGACGGAGCGCCCGTGCTGAGCGAGCTTGAGGACTGGTTCGCGGGTCGGATCCTTAAGCACTACGACTTAGGAGACCATCACGGCTTCCTGCTTGACCCGATCGACGGCGAGGCGCACCGTTCCGGGGCGTCGCTCACCTTCCGCCGAGCCAAGTGGATCGATCCCGGGCACGAGCCCTGATCGGCGCAAGGTGAGCGGCTCTTCGTCAGCCGTCAGTTGAGCTCGTCTTGCGGGCGGCAAACCAGCCGGCGGCGGCGCCGATCAGGCCACCCGCGCTGAGCAGGCTCACGCTCCGGAACGGCTTGCGCTGGGCCTTGGCGGCGAAGCCACGCCACGAGTGACGCAGCGTCACCTTGGCTGCTTTGCGTCCAATCGTCTTCCCGTTCGGCATCGTTCCTCCGTGTATAGCTCCTGGGCTTCACTACCCGGGCCGGACCGCCGGCACACCGTGCCTCGCCGCGGCGAGGGCATCGTAGGGGAACCAAGAGCGCCCCTGGCGTTCTAAGCCCTTGCTTAAACCCCGGTAAAGCAAGCGTCCACATCGCTTGCGCTGCGCGCGGGCGGGGGGCATACTCGCACGCAGTGCAGGACGAACCGCGCGACAGCACCCAGCCTGAGAAGGCGGAGGCGCCGGGGTCCAAGACGGAGATCCGTCCGGCGCGTGGCCGCACCTTCTTGCCCGAGGTCACGGGAGTCGAGTTTTCCTCCTCACGGCGCGGCTATGACCGCGTCGAGGTGGACCGGTACGTGGAGCGGGTTTCGCGGATCGTGGTCGAGCTCGAGGCGATGCGCTCCCCCGACGCGGTGATCGAGCGGGCGCTGGCTGATGTGGGCGAGGAGACGAGCGCGATCCTCCGCCGGGCGCGCAAGGCGGCCGAAGAGATCATCGCCGACGCCGAGACGCATGCGCGTGACCGCACCGAGGCCGTGGAGGCCCAGGCGCGCGAGCTCCGCGAGGATGCCGACCGCTACAGCGCCCGCACCCGGGCTGACGGCGAACAGGTCCTCAAGAACGCGCGGGATCAGGCCCACGAGATCGACGCCCAGGCGGAGGCAGATGCCACCCGAGTGCGTGAGGAGGCGGACCGGTATCGCGAGCAGGTGAGCACCCACATCGATCAGCTCGCTCGTGAGCGCCACCGGCTGATCGAAGACCTGCGCAAGCTGGCCGACCAGTTCCACCGCACCGCCGACCGTGCCCTGGAGCAGATCCCCAGCCACGACACCTCGTACGGAGGGGTCGAGGGCAACGGCGCCGCCACCGAGGCTCGCTCGGCTTAGCCCTGGCGGAGCCACTCCTGCCCAAGGCGGAGGACCGGCTCGGACCCGAGGTCGAGCTCGACGGCCACGTCGTTCTCACCGGCAGCTGTTCGTGGGCCGACCAGACGCTGGTCCGGGACGCCGACTGGTATCCGCGGCGCACAATGAGCGCCGAGGAGCGGCTGCGTTTCTACGCCGCGCAGTTTCCGCTCACCGAGATCGACTCGACTTACTACGCTCCGCCGGCTGAGCAACAGGCCCGGCTCTGGGCGGAGCGGACCCCGGACGGTTTTCGCTTCGACGTCAAGGCCTACTCGCTGCTCACCGGCCATCCCACCCGGCTACGGTCCCTGTGGGCCGACCTGCGCGAGCGGCTCGCGCCCGAGGCGGCGGAGAAGCGGAACATCTACCCCCATCACCTTGACCCCGAGTCCCAGGACGAGGCCTGGCGGCGCTTTGCCTCCGCGCTATCTCCCCTCCAGGACGCGGGGCGGCTCGGCGCCGTCCTCTTCCAGTATCCGCCGTGGTTTCATCCCAGCCAGCAGAACCGGCGCGAGGTCGAGTTGCTGCGGGAGCGGCTGCCTGACTACCGCGTGTGCGTGGAGTTTCGCTCGCCCAGGTGGTTGGCCGAGCCGCGCGATCGCGAGCGGACGCTCGGCCTGTTGGAGGAGCATGGTCTCGTCTTCGTGTGCGTCGACGCCCCGGCCGTCTCCGAGCTCCCCCGCGTCCTGGCGGTGACCAACGAGGAGCTGATGGTCATGCGTTTCCACGGCCGCTCTGACAGCACGTGGAAGGGCGAGCACCGTTCGGCGGCTGAACGGTTTCGCTACCTGTATTCGGACTCCGAGTTGGAGGAGCTCGCTCGGCCCGTGGCTGAAGCCGCCCTCCAGGCCCGGGAAGCCCACCTGCTGATGAACAATTGCTACCGCGACTACGCCGTGCGGAATGCCGCCGAGCTGCGAGATCTCCTGGCCGGCCTAAGCCACGCGGGGAGCGAGCTCTCGCCCGATTAGCGCCACGGAGTCGAGGTCGTCGTGGAGCAGGTGCTGGCACATGATCCGGGCCACGCCCGCCTCACGAAGGCCCTGCATTCGTTCGACGACCTGGTCCACGGTTCCCACGAGCCAGGCTGGCGGCGGGTCGGCCAGGAACTCACGCGCCGACAGGTCCATCCCGGACTTCTCCAGCCGGCGAGCCGTCCGGTCGTGGAGCTCGTCTTCATCGCTGCCCACGATCAGCGAGGTCATGATCGAGAAGGGGATCGGCGCCCGTCCGGCGGCCTCGCACGCAGCGCTGATCCGCTGGCGGCGAGCCCGGACATCCTCCTCGGTCGGGAAGGCGGTGTTGTATTCGTCGGCGTAGGCGGCGGCCAGAGCGGCGCTCCGTGGCCCCGCGTTGCCGCCCATGATGAGGGGCGGATGAGGACGCTGCACCGGCTTGGGCCGCGCCTCGAGGTCGTCGAGCCGGTAGTGGCGACCGTCAAAGGTGAATCGCTCATCGCCCCAGTTGCCGAGCAGGATCTGTAGCTGCTCCTCAAGGATCTCCATTCGCGCGGCCGTGGGCGGAAACGGAAAGCCGTAGGCGGCGTGCTCACGCTCGTGCCACCCGGCCCCGAGTCCCACCTCCACCCGGCCCTCGGAAATGTGGTCGGCGGTGACGGCCAGCTTGGCCAGGTTCGAGGGATGGCGGAAGGTCGCCGGCGAGACCATCGTGCCCAGGCGGAGCGTCGAGGTGATGACGGCCAGGCCGCAAACGGTGCCCCAGGCGTCCAGGGCGCTCCGCTCGGGATGCTGGCCGTCGAGGTTCATGTAGTGGTCGGAGCGAAACAGGGCGGGGATCCCGTGCTCCTCGCAGGCGTGGGCCAGCGCCACCCATTGCGGCCAGCTGACGTCCTCTTGGCCCTCGATCATCAAGCAGAGCTGCACGCGGAGACCTCCTGTAGCCGAGACGGGCGATCGTATTGAAAGCCCGGCGCGTGGATAAGCTCGCAGACCATGGCGTACACAAGCGAGTCAGCCCGTCGGCAGCTCATCGACCAGCTGGGCCAGGCGGCCGATCACCTCTCGACCGCGATCAACGCTCTCGGTGAGGCCTACGAGGCGGCTGACGAGCGCACCGGCGAGGCGCTTGAGACGCAGCTCTTCCGCCCGGTCCAGGGCGCCTACGGCCGGGCCCAGCGGACGCGTTCGGGCTTTGCCGAGCGCCACCAGCTGACCGCGGAGCCGCTGGCGCCGGCCGCCGCGGCCGCGCCCTCCGGCGATCCCCGGGTCCATCTCGAGCGGGCCGCCGCCGCGGTCGAGCGGGCCGACCAGGTGATCGCCGAGATGCAGGACTCGATGCTCCCGGTGGAGGTGGGCGACCGTGAGTTCCGTGAGGGACTGGCCGAGGTGCGGGAGCTGATCGCCCCCGCCCCCAGCGATGCCCGCCGGCTGCTGGGCCTGATCGGGCGCTGAGGTCCTCGCTCTGGTCGTTTCGTCAGCCACCCCGGTGGGTATGCCATTTCCCGATCCTCCCCGGGTTCTCCGGGAGCCGAACTGGTAGGGCACGCCGGGACGGGGACGGCCCTCGGCGGCCACGATTAGGATGCAACGACGAGCGAGCCATCGTAGAAGCCTCGTGTGAGCGACGATTCGCCGATAATCAGCCTTCGCCTGGAGTCAAGCCCGGAGACTTTGACCCTCGTCCGCGGCATGCTGGGCGGCGTCGCCGAGCTGCTCCAACTCGATCCCGAGTTGCTTGACGACCTCAAGACCGCGGTCAGCGAGGCTTGCAACAACGTGGTCATGCACGCCTACGAGGGTGCCAGTGGTCCTGTGTGCATCTGCATGTCCGCCGAGGACGACGGGCTGGTGGTCATCGTCCGTGACAACGGCCGCGGCATTCCCGTCCTGGCGCCGTCCGATGACCGCCTCCAGGGCGTGGGGATCCCGATCATGCGCGCGCTGGCCCAGCAGACGGCGTTCCGCCCCTGCGAGGGCGGCGGCACAGAGGTGTGGCTGAAGTTTGCCGCCGAGCGGGACGGGCGGGCCCTGTACACGGTTCCTGACAACGCCACGCCGGACGACGGGTGGAGCGACCGCCTCGACGGAGACGCGATCGTCTCGCTCTCGCCGGTCAGCTTCGTCGGCGGCGTTCTCGGCCGCCTCGCCCGGGCCATGGCCGCCCGGGCCCGGTTCTCGCTCGATCGCTTCTCGGACGTCTATCTGGTCACCGATGCGGTCGCCGCCCACGCGGCCCGCGCCGCCAGCGAGGCCCGCCTCGGCTTCGGCCTCAGTACCGACACCCGCCGCCTGGAGATGGTCATCGGCCCGTTGCGCCCTGGCGCCAGTTCCGACCTCACCGGCGGCGCATCTGATGACGTCGGGTCCGCCCTGCGCCTGCTGAGCGACGAGCTAGATGTGCGCCTTGAGAACGGGGCCGAGATCCTCCGCATCGTGATGCTCGACCAGCGCGCCCGCGCCACGGCCTAACCGGCCCGGCTCCGGGCGTCGCATCGGCCGCTCTAGCTCTCGTTCAAAAGCTCGTCCGGGGAATCCGCGAGCGTCAAGCGATCGGCCACCCCGGTCAGACTGAGCAGCCGCTGCACCTGCTGCGGGCCCTTGACCACCCCGAAGCGCTGACCGTTCTCGGTCGCCCGCTGGTGGGCGCGGACGAGCACGCTCAGGCCCGTCGAGTCCATGAACTCGAGGTTGCGCAGGTCGACGATCACGATCTCGGCTTTCGCCGCTGCCCCCCGTTCCAGCTCCTGCTCGAGAGCCGGGCTGGAGGCCAGATCGAGTTCGCCGGTCACCCCAATGACGACGGCCTGGGTGCCGTCATGAGTCTCAACGTTGAAGTTGCTCTGCACCTGAGGTCGCGAGGCTATCGTTTTTTGGCAGTGTGCCGTGCGGTAACCCCCCGCGACCGGTTTCACTGCACCCGCGGCCGGGGTACCGCCTGGTCATGACCACGATCGCTTTTCTGGGCACCGGCACGATGGGAGAGCCGATGGCCCGCAATCTAATAGACGCTGATTTCACCCTCAGAATCTGGAATCGGTCGACCGATCGAGCCAAACCGCTCGGGGAGGCCGGTGCCGAGGTGTTGGAGGACCCGGCCGAGGCCGCCGCCGGTGCCGAAGTGCTCATTACCGTGTTGAGCGACGCCGATGCCGTTCTGGAAAGCGCCGAGCCCGCGCTCCAGGCCATCGACGGAGATGCCCTGTGGCTGCAGATGAGCACGATCGGGATAGCGGGCATCCAGCGTTGCGCGGAGCTCGCGGAGCGCGAGGGGGTCACCCTAGTCGACGCCCCGGTGCTCGGCACCCGCGAGCCGGCCGAGCAGGGGAAGCTGGTGGTTCTCGCCTCCGGCCCCGAGGAGGCCCGGGAGCGCTGCCAGCCCATCTTCGAAGCCGTCGGGCAGCGCACGCTGTGGCTCGGGGAGGCGGGGCGCGGGACGCGGGCCAAGGTCGCGACCAACAGCTGGGTCGTCGGCGTCGTGGGCGTGCTGGCCGAGACGATGGCCCTGTTTGAGGCCCTGGATGTGGACCCGCAGAATTTCTTCGACGCGATCGAGGGAGGCGCCCTCGACCTTCCCTATGCCCGCCTCAAGGGGGCGGCGATGATCAAGCACTCGTTCGAAGACCCGGCGTTCAAGCTGGCCCTGGCCCGCAAGGATGCCGAGTTGATCCTTGAGGCAGCGTCGAGCGTGGGGCTCGAGCTGCCCATCCTGGACGCGGTCACCGCGCGCCTCCGCCGCGCCGAAGCCGACGGACACGGCGAGGAAGACATGGCGGCCACCTACTGGGTCAGCGCCCCGGAGTTTGTCCGGGCGTCCGCCGGGTAGAGGTCAAGGCCATGACCGAGCGTGATCGCTACGACGAGCTCGCCGAGCAGGAGGCCAGCGACGCAGCGGCCGAAGCGGCCGCCATCGGCGGGCCGGTCAGCGACGAGCCGGCGCCCGTCGACGGTGAACCCAATGAGGCCGAGCGACCGCTGGCCGAGGCGGGCCAGGGGGAGGCCGAGGGATTCGAGCAGGCCGAGCAAGACCTGATCGAGCACGCCAGCCACGGCGATCAGCACGCGGCGCGGCGGGCCATCGAGGATGCGCCCGATCCGGAGTAGCTCCCGTAACGGATACGCACACCGGCGCATGGTCTTGGCGGAGACCGGGTAGTCACACGCCACATCGGCGAGCACCGTGCTCGCGGACCGAAAGGGAGAAGAAATGGTTGCTTTGCTCGTACTGCTCTTGATCCTCGCCCTGTTCGGTGGGCTGGGATTCGCCGCGCACATTCTTTGGATCGTCCTCGTCATCGCGGTCGTGCTCTGGCTGATCGGTTTCTTCGTCGGCGGAGCGGCCGACGCGGCAGGCGGCCGCCGGCGCTGGTACGGCCGATGGTGAGCGGGCGCTAGGAGCGCTCTTCGGTCAGCTCGCGCAGGCGATGTAGCGAGCGCCGAAGCAGGCGGGACACCTGCATCTGCGAGACGCCGACCCGGTCGGCGATCTCGGATTGCGTGAGGTCCTCACCGAAACGCAGGTAGAGGATCTCACGCTCCCGCGTTGGGAGGTGCCGCGCCGCGGCAAAGATCGTCGCGTGGTCGTTGACCAGGGCCAAGCGCAGGTCTTCGGAGCCGATCGCATCCAGGCGGCTCGATTCCTCATCGTCCTCGGTCGACATGGGAGCGTCGAGCGATACGGCGCCGTAGGCCTCGGCGGTCTGAAGGCCGTCCAGGACCTCCTCCTGGCTCATCTCGAGGTACTGCGCCAGCTCATCGACGGTGGGCATGCGCCCACTGCGTGAGCTCAGCTTCTGCTGGGCATCGGTGATCTTGCGCGCCCGCTCCTGGGCCCCACGGTCGACGTGCAGCGCCCAAGCGGTATCCCGGAAGTAGCGCTTCAGCTCGCCCACGATCGTCGGAACGGCAAACGAGCTGAAGGCAAATCCGCGGTCAGGGTCGAAGCGCTCCACCGCTTTGACGAGGCCCAGGCTGGCCACTTGCACGAGGTCTTCGTAGGGCTCACTTGACTGGACATAGCGCCGAGCCAGCTTGCGCGCGAGCGGCAGGAACCGCTGAATCAGCTCATCGCGCGCCTGGCGATCCTGGTGCCGCCGCCAACGCTCGAACAGCTGCGCGGAATTGATTGGACTGGAGGGTGCGCCGGCGTTTGGCGCGCTCATTTTGCCTCCGGGTAGCAGACAACGCGGTTCTATCACAGCCAGGCATCGGTGCGAGGCAGTTCTCGCTTGAGAAAATCGGCCGCCGTCCAGCGCCTTAGTCTTGCTCCAGCGCAGGCGAATCCGTGTTCTCGGCGAGCAAATCCAGAACCGCGTGCTCGATGCGAGCTCGGACGCGATCGTCCGCCGGCTCCATGCGGTCGATCCGCTCGAGCTCGCCCGCGATCGTCCAGCCGGATTGGTAGCGGTCAAAGACGCGAGGGTCGATATAGGAGCGGCGCGCCACGGCCGGGGTGTTGCCGAGCAGCGCGGCCACCGCTCGCACGGAGCGATCCATGGCGCGCTTGCGCGCGGTCTTGGAGTCCGCCCCCCGCCCGTCGGTGGCCAGCGATACGGCCGCCATCACGGTCGCGTTCCAGGTGCGGAAGTCCTTGGCGCTGAATTCCTCTCCTAGCTCATGCTTGAGGTATTCGTTGATGTCCTCGGAGCGGAGCGGGTGCCAGCGCCGGCCGTTCCGGTAGGCCAAGAGCTCTGGTCCCCCTGACCGTCTGCGCTTGAGCGCGCGGACCACGCTGAGCGAGGCCGGGTCATAGATCGCCTGGGCCCGCTGCACGCCGGACTTGGCCGGGTAGCTGAAGACGGCCTCGTCCCGGTGCACGGTCACGTGCTCCTTGCGGATCGTGGCCAGGCCGATTCCCCCGTCGTCGTCGGCGTATTGCTCGGAGCCGATGCGGAACATCCCGACGTCGAGCAGCCGCACGGCACAGGCCAGAACCTGGGGGCGCTCGAGGTCACCAGCGCGCAGGTGCGAGGCGATGCGCTTGCGCAGCCGGGGCAGCAGGCGCCCGAAGTCCTCCATGCGGCGGAACTTCTGACGATCTCGGTGCTCCCGCCAGCGCGGGTGGTAGAGGTACTGCTTGCGCCCTGCCGCGTCGATCCCGGTCGCCTGAAGGTGGCCGAGCTCGTCCCGGCAGATCCACACGTCCTGCCACGCCGGCGGAATGGCCAGGCTGCGGACCCGCTCGAGCAGCGCCGTGTCTTTGATCCGGCCTCCGTTCTCGTCCAGATAGCCGAAGCCGCGGCCCCGCTTCACCCGGCGCAAGCCGGGTCCTGAGCAGTCGGAGCGCCGGAGCCGGCCGCGCGTGGACTGAGTCGTCGCCATCGACGCTAGTTATGCCCCCACAGACAGAGCGTCACCCGGCGCTTGCCGGGTGACGCGTCAATCCGTTTAGAACTGCCGGGTCGGTCAAACGAGCTGCTTGACCTGCTCCGTGGCATCCTTGCGCAGTCCGTTGATGTCCCGCTGTGCGCTGCGCACGTCGTGCTGGAGCTCGCGGCTCCGGCGTGACACGGCGCGCTGGCGCCGATTCAGCGTCCGCTCGCCGCGGCGCTCGAACCGGTCCAGCTCACGCGTCACGCGGTCCAAGCTCGAGTACGTGCGTGCCGTCTGGCGGACCTTCTCGCCCACCGTGGCGGCAGCCCCGATCTGGATCAGGAACGCGCGCTGGGCCTGGCGGCCGATGGCACCGAACCGGGTGACGGCTGTGTCAGCGCCGCGCGCTGCGGTGCGGCTGGCCTGCCGGGTCGTCCCCTTGGCGCTCCGTGCGGTGCGCCGGGTACTCGCCGACGCCGAACGTGTCGTCCGCCGCGCCGAGGCCTTGGTGGCCGAAGCGCTTCGCTTGGTGGCGTTTCGCTTTCTCGTTGCGGCGGCCTTCTTGGCGGCAGCCTGTCGCTGCGACCGAGTCTGTGTCGCCATGTACGTCAGTCCTCCTAGAGGTCGTTTCCAGTGCTCCCAATTAGGGGCTACCCATGCAGCCCGGGCCGAAACGACCGCGCGGCATACTGGACGGAGATGGCCGAGACCTTGTTCACATCGGCACTTGCCGAGGAGCTCGCCCCGGACACGCTTGAGCGGTTTACGCGCTATGTGCGGATTGGCACGCAGTCTCGCCGGGATCGCCAGGACTCACCGAGCACCCCCGGACAACTCGAACTCGGGCGCCTTCTAGCCGACGAACTGCGGGCGGCCGGGCTGGCCGACGCCGAGCTCGATGAGAACGGATACGTCATGGCCACGCTTCCGGCCCTGCCTCCCCCGGGAGTCCCCGACGGGGGCCCGCCCAGCCCGGTCATCGGACTGATTGCCCACGTGGACACGAGCCCGGATGCGCCGGGCCACGGCGTCGAGCCGATCGTCCATCACGACTACGACGGAGGCGTGATCGAGCTGCCGCGGGGCGGCACGCGGCTTGACCCCGAAAGCATGCCGGAGCTCGCCGACAAGACCCACCACGATCTCATCACCGCGAGCGGCGACACGCTCCTCGGCGCCGACGACAAGGCCGGGGTGGCCGAGATCATGGCCGCGGTCGCCTACCTCGCCGCCCATCCGGAGCTGCCGCGTCCGACGCTTCGGGTCGCCTTTACCCCCGACGAGGAGGTCGGCCTCGGCGCCTCGCTGTTCGATCTCGGTCGCTTCGGCGCCGGGTGTGCCTACACCCTCGACGGGTCGGAGCTGGGGGAGCTGCAGGACGAGAGCTTCAGCGCGCTTGAAGCCATCCTGACCGTCTACGGCGTCGAGGTCCATCCGGGGCAGGCCGCGGGAAAGCTCGTCAATGCGCTGCGCGTGGCCGCGCGGATCGTGGCTGCCCTGCCGGCGGAGCTGACCCCCGAGCGCACCTCGGGGCGCGAGGGCTTCATCCACCCCTACGAGCTCAGCGGGGTCGCCGAGCGGGCCGAGGTCCGGATGATCCTGCGTGACTTCGACGAGGCCAAGCTCCAGGCTCAGGCCGACCTGATCGACCGGACCGTGCGGGAGGTGGTCGACTCCGAGCCCCGGGCGCGCTACGAGCTCGACGTGCACCGGCAGTACCGGAACATGCGCGCCTACCTCGAGTCGGTTCCTCAGGTGGTCACGGCGGCCGAGGAGGCGATGCGCGGTGAGGGGATCACGCCGCTGCGAAGCCCGATCCGCGGCGGGACCGACGGCTCGCTGCTCAGCGAGATGGGACTGCCGACGCCGAACATCTTCACCGGCGGCCACGAGTACCACTCGGTGCGGGAGTGGGCCTCGCTCCAGGAGATGGCGGCCGCCGCGGCCACCATCGTCCGTCTCGCCGGGGTCTGGCGCCAGCCCGATTTCGCCCACCGCGCCCCCGGTCCGGTCTCCGCCAGCCGCAGCTAGAAGTTAGGCTCCTAGCCGTGACCGCCCAGTCCAACGGGTCGCTGGCTTCGCTCGACGGCGAGATCATGCTCGCCTCCGAGGCGCAAATTCCCGCCTCCGATGACGGATTCCTCCGTGGAGACGGCGTCTTCGACGCCGCCCGGATCTATGACGGGCGCCTGTTCGCCTTCGAGGACCACCTTCGGCGCCTGGAGCGGTCGGCGTCGAACATCCGGCTCTCCTTCGATACCGAGACGGTGCGGGCCGACGCCTATCGGCTCGTGGCCGAAGCCGGCATCGGCCCCGACCATCAGGTGCTGCGGATCATCCTTACTCGCGGGGGCCGGCGCCTGCTCCTCACCGAGCCGATCCCCGAGTTGCCCGAGCAGCTCCAGTTGGCCACGATCACCTTCGCTCCCTCCCGGGTTCTCGACGGCGTCAAGTCGCTCTCCTACGGGGCCAACATGCTCGCGCGCCGCCTGGCGCGGGAACGGGGCTGCGACGATGCCCTCTTGGTCACCCCGCATGGGCGCGTCCTCGAGGCGCCGACCGCGTCCATCTTCTGGGTTGCGGGCGGCGCCGTCCGCACGCCGCCTCTCGACGAGCACATCCTCGCCTCGATCACGCGCCGGATTGTGATCGAGGAGACAGGCGCGGTGGAGCAGAGCGTCAGCCTGGACGAGTTCCTGGCCGCCGACGAGGTGTTCCTGGCCTCCACCGTGCGTGAGGTGCACCCGGTGCGGGCGATCGACGGGCTCCAGTTCGCTGCCCCTGGCCCGATCAGCGCCGAGATCGCTGAGAAGGTCAGCGCCCGCATCCGCTCGGAGCTTGCCGCCGCCGGATGAACGTCCTCACCGTCGTCGGCAACCGCCCCCAGTTCATCAAGGCGGCCGCCGTGTCGGGCCCGTTGCGCCGTGAGCATCATGAGGTCTTGATCCACACGGGCCAGCATTTCGACGAGGAGCTCTCCGGCGTCTTCTTCACCGAGCTCGGTCTGCCCTCACCGGACCGTCAGCTCGGCATCGCCCGCGGATCCAACACGTCCCAGACCGCGCGCATGCTGGCGGCGCTGGAGCCCGTGATCGGCGATGTCTCACCCGACGCGGTGCTGATCTACGGCGATACCAACTCGACCCTCGCCGGTGCGCTCGCCGCGGCCCAGGCCAGGATCCCGGTGGCCCACGTCGAGGCGGGGATGCGCTCGTTCGATCGCGCGATGCCGGAAGAGCTCAATCGCGTGCTCGCCGACCATGCCTCAGAGCTCCTGCTCTGCTCCTCGGAGGTGGCGGTGGAGAACCTGCGGCGGGAAGGCGTCCGCGGGGACGTCGAACTCGTCGGAGACGTGATGGTCGACGTGGCCATGACCGTGCAGCCGCAGGCCCGGGAGCGACTGGACCTGGTGCGCAGCCACGGCGTCGAGCCCGGCCGTTATGTCCTGGCCACGGCGCATCGGCCTGGAAATGTCGACCTCCCCGACCGGCTGCACCAGCTGGTCGAGTTGCTGCTGGCGGTGCCCTACGACGTCGTCTTGCCCCTGCACCCACGGACCCACGCCCGGCTCCGGGCGGCCGGTCTCCTGGAGCGCCTCCAGCGCAGCGACCGGCTGACCCTCACGCCGCCCCTCGGCTATGTCGAGCTGACAGCACTGTTGTGCAACGCCAAGGCGGTCCTCACCGATTCCGGCGGGGTCCAGAAGGAGGCCTACCTGGCCGGGGTGCCCTGCATCACCCTGCGCAGCACCACGGAATGGGTCGAGACCGTGGACACGGGCTGGAACATCATCGTCGACCTCGATGCCGAAGCGGCGCTCCGGGCGCTCGAGCAGGAGCCACCGAGCGAGCACCCGCAGCTCTATGGCGACGGGCGCGCGGCAGAGCGCGTCGTGGCCGCGCTTACACTGCACCTCGGATGAGGCCCGCGCTGCCATGAGCTCGGCACCGGTGCGGATCGGCGTGGTGGGCCTGGGCTACTGGGGGCCGAACATCGCGCGGAACTTCGACGCCATCCCGGGGGTGGAGCTGAGGTGGGCTTGTGATGCCTCCGAGGAGCGGCTGCAGATGCTCCGGGAGGGGTTTCCCAACGTCCGCCTGACCCGCGAGCTCTCAGACCTGCTCTCCGATCCCGAGCTCGACGCCGTGGCCCTGGCGACGCCGGTGCCCACGCATGGGCAGCTGAGCACGGCCGTACTTGAGGCCGGCAAGCATTGCTTCGTCGAGAAGCCGTTGGCGGCGTCCGTCGCCGAGGCCGAGCAAGCCGTGCGGGCGGCGCAGGAAAGCGGGCGCCTGCTCATGGTCGGTCACCTGCTGGAGTACCACCCGGGCGTACGAAAGCTCAAGGAGCTCTCAGACGGCGGCGAGCTCGGGGATCACATCTACTACATCTATGGCAACCGCCTCAACCTGGGCAAGTTGCGCGCCGACGAGAACGCGCTCTGGAGTCTGGGCGCGCACGACGTCTCCGTCGTCCTGCATCTGGCCGGCGAGGAGCCGGAGGAGGCCGTGGCCAACGGGCAGTCCTACGTGAGGCCCGGGGTCGAGGACGTGGTCTTCTGCTTTTTGCGCTTTCCCTCCGGGCTCTCGGCCCACCTGCACTTGTCCTGGCTCGATCCCCACAAAGAGCGGCGCTTCACGGTCGTTGGTTCCCGGCGTATGGCCACCTTCGACGACATGGCCCTGGAGGGCAAGGTGACGGTCTACGACAAGGGCTTTGACGAGACGGCCCGCGGCTATGGCGAGTACATCACCCGCAGTGGGGACATCTTCTCCCCCCAGATCTCCAACACCGAGCCGCTGCGCATCGAGTGTGAGCATTTCGTCGACTGCATCCGCAGCGGCACGCAGCCCCAGTCCGATGGCGAAAGCGGCCTGCGCGTCGTCCGTGTGCTCGAGCGCCTGCAGCAATCGCTTGAGCGAGGAGGCGGCTGACCATGCCTCAGGTCTCGCCTGATGCCAGCGTCTCGGCCGAGGCCGAGCTGGCCGAAGACGTCGTCGTCGAGCCGCGGGCCGTGATCCATGAGGCGGTGCGGATTGGGTCCGGGACGCACGTCGGTTCCGGATCGGTCATCGGCCCCGGCGTCGAACTCGGCGCCGGCTGCACGGTCGAGGCACTGGCGGTACTGGGCAAGCGCCCGCGTCTGCGCCCCGGCTCCAGCGCCGCCGGCGGCGAGCTCGGTCACTTGGTGATCGGCGATGGTGCCACCGTCTGTTGCGGCGCCGTCCTCTACGCCGGATCGACGATTGGCGAGCGCGCGATCATCGGTGACCAATCGCAGGTCCGTGAGCGCTCGAGCGTGGGCCCCGGCTCGGTGGTGGGCCGGGGATCGTGCATCGATTTCGACGTGCGCGTCGGCGCCCGCGTCCTGATCCAGACCGGTGTCTACGTGACCGGGAACTCGCATGTGGAGGACGACGTCTTCCTCGGGCCCGGGGTGGTCACGACGAACGACCACGCGATGGGCCGCCATGCCGCTGGTGAGCGGATCCCCGGCCCCGTGTTCCGCCGCGCCTGCCGGGTCGGGGGCGGCGTCGTGGTCCTGCCCGGAGTAGAGATCGGTGAGGAGGCGTTCGTCGCCGCGGGCGCGATCGTGACCCGGAACGTGGCGGCGCGTCAGGTCGTCATGGGGACGCCAGCGCGGGTGGTCCGGGAGGTCGGCGAGGAGGATCTACTCGAGCGCTGGCGCTGAGCGTCAGCTGGCCGCCGCGGCCAGCCGACCGGCCATGGTCTGCTCGCTGGCCCCCATCCAGATCACGTCGTCCCGGCTCGGGCCGACGCCGACCATGACGATTGGCACGCCGACGAACTCGGCCATGAACTGCAGGTACTCCCGCGCGGCCGCCGGCAGGTCGGACTCGGATCGGCACTCCCGCAGGTCCTCGCTCCAGCCGGACAGCTCGGCGTAGTCCCCGGCGGCGTGGTGAAGGACCGTCTGGTGGTAGGGGAAGTCGTCGAACTCCGCCCCCTCCGCCCCGCGATAGCGCGTGGCCACGAGCAGGCGATCCATCCCGGAGAGGACGTCGAGCTTCGTGATGGCCAGGGCGGTGAGCGTGTTCAGCCGGGCGGCGTAGCGGAGCGCGACGAGGTCGAGCCAGCCGATGCGCCGCGAGCGCCCCGTGGTCGTCCCGTACTCGCCGCCGCGCTCACGCAACAGATCGCCGCGCTCGTCCTCGATCTCGGTCGGAAACGGTCCGGCGCCGACGCGGGTCGCGTAGGCCTTGGCGATGCCCCAGATCTCGTCGATGTCCTTGGGCCCCACGCCAGCTCCGATGCAGGCCGAGCCGGCCACCGGGTTGGAGGAGGTGACGAACGGATAGGTCCCGTGGTCGATGTCGAGCAAGGTCCCCTGGGCGCCCTCGAAGAGGACGGTCTGGCCGTTGTCCAGCTGCTCGTGGACGAGCCGCGTCGTGTCCGCGATCAGGCGCTCGATCCGGTGGCCGTAGTTGAGGTACTCCTCGGTCATGGCCTGGAGGTCAAGCCGCGCGTCCTTGGCGTAGGGACGCAGCGACAGCCGCTTGGGCTCCAGCGCGGCGACGATCTTCTTCTTGAGGATCTTCTCGTCGAGCAGGTCCTGGACGCGGATCCCCAGGCGAGCCGCCTTGTCGGCGTAGCAGGGGCCGATCCCCCGCCGGGTCGTCCCGATCTGGAGCTTGCCCAGCTTCGCCTCACCGGCGTGGTCGAGCAGCAGGTGGTAGGGCATGATCAGGTGCGCGTTGGCCGAGATGCGCAGCGAGTTGGTGTCGACGCCCCGCCGCCGCAGCTCCTCAAGCTCGTCGGTCAGGACCTTGGGATCGATCACGACCCCGTTTCCGATCATGCACGGCTTGCCGGCGTGGAGGATCCCGGACGGGATCAGGTGAAGCTTCCACGTCTCGCCGTTTCGGATGATCGTGTGGCCGGCGTTGTTGCCGCCCTGGAACCGGATCACCGCGTCGGCCCGCTCAGCCAGCAGGTCGGTGACCTTGCCCTTGCCTTCATCGCCCCATTGGGCGCCGATGATCACGATTCCCGGCATGCCGAGGTGAGTGTACGAGGCAGGCGGGCGGACTCCCCCCTCGGACTTGGCGGCCGAGGGTGCCGGCGCTACCGTCCGACGAGATGGCCGAAGAGCCTGACACCGAGCGCCTCCGGGTCGAGCAATTGAAGCGCGAGCTGGAGGAGCGCAGATACGCCGACGATGCTCCGGTCGAAGAGGAGACGGTGCAGCACGAGCGCCGCGCCGACAAGGCGCGCTACCTCCGGGAGAAGCTGGCCGAGCGGGCGGAGTCTGAGGAAGCGGCGGCCGAGGACGACGCCTAGGCGCCCCACCGGATCAGACGCCTACGCTGCTCACATCAGGCGGGTACATCACCCTCAGCCCAGCTGGCTCTCCATCCGGCGGTCGTGACCTCCCACCGGGAGTTCGTCGCACATCTCGGTGAGCCGTGAGACGGTGCGCCCGCTGATCTGCTCGCACAGGGCGTCGCGGTCGATGATGTTGGTCGTGATGACGACCGAGCGCTGATCCTCGTAGCGGGCGTTGACAATCGAGTAGAGCTCCTCCAGGACCCAGTCGGTGGTGCGCTCGGCCCCCACGTCGTCGATGTGCAGCAGGTCGACGGCGGTCAGGCGGTCGAGGAGGTCGACGTGCGAGCGCTCGGCGCGGTGGGTCTCCCGGATCTCGTTGAGCAGCCGCGGGAGTGAGTAGATGGCCACGGAACGACCTGCGCGCAGCGCGCTCCCCGACACGAGCATGGCGAGCGTCGTCTTGCCGGTCCCCACCGGCCCCATGAACCAGAGCCCGCGGCCGCCGTCCAGATGCTCGTCGATGCGGTCGGTGAACCGCCGCGTCGCGGTTACGACCTGGGAATCGATCTGGGTCACGGGGGGACGGTCGAACGCGACATCCCGGTAGCGGCGGGGGATGACCGCGGACAGGCTGCGCGCCTTGGCCAGCGCGACGCGCTGGGGGCGGCAGCGGCAGTCGAAGGCGGTGTTGGTGTCCTCGTCGTAGACGAACCCCGAGCCGTCGCACAGGCCGAACGGGCAGTGGCCGTCGAGGCTGCGCACCGTCCCGCCCCGAGCGCTCGTACTCGGCGGGGTCAGCGAATGCGCGCCGGTGCTCACGCCGCGAACCGGTCGCCCGCGTAGTTCATGAACTTGGGGTACTCGCGCTGGAAGGTGAGCACCACCTCGCCGACCGGCCCGTTGCGGTGCTTGGCGATGATGATGTCGGCCTCGCCCGGGCGCTCGGAGTCCTTCTCGTAGTACTCCTCGCGATAGATGAACATCACGAGGTCGGCGTCCTGCTCGATCTCGCCGCTGTCCCGGAGGTCGGACAGGATCGGCTTCTTCTCTCCCCCTCGCTGCTCCACGGCCCGGCTCAGCTGCGAGAGGGCAATCACGGGGATGTTCAGCTCACGCGCCAGACCCTTCAGCCCGCGGGAGATCTGACCGATCTGCTGGACGCGGCTCTCGACGTTGCCCTCATGGCGCATGAGCTGGAGGTAGTCGATGATGACGAGCCCGAGGCCACCGTCGACCTGGTGATGAAGCCGCCGCGCCTTGGCCCGGATATCCAGGACGCTGGTGTCGCTCGAGTCATCGATCCACAACGGCGCTTCGGCCAGTGTCTGGCACGCCGTGAGGATCTTCTGCCACTTGCTCTCCTCGACCCGTCCTCGGCGCAGTTTCTCACCCTGGATCCGGGCCTGGGAGGCGACGAAGCGCTGGGCGAGCTCCGATTCGGACATCTCGAGCGAGAACAGGGCGACGGCATGGCCCTTGAGCGAGGCGTTCTCGGCGATGTTGGCCACCAGGGCGGATTTCCCCATCGATGGGCGGGCGGCCACGATGATCAGGTTGCCGGGCTGAAATCCCCCCGTGACTTCGTCGATGTCCTTGAAGCCCGACGGTGTCCCGGTGAGCGCCGTCTTGCCGATCGAGAGCCGGTGGAGCTTGTCGGTCTCCTCGTGCAGGATCTCGGCGGCGGAGCGGAAGGTCTTCTGGCGCTCGTCCTCGGCCACCTCCAGCACGGAGCGCTCGGCTCTCTCCAGCAGGTCACGCGCCGGAGCCTCGCGTGAGATGACGCTGGCCTGGATCTCGTAGGAGGTGGTGAGCAGTGCCCGCAGCCGCGCGTTGTCCCTAACGATCCGGCCGTACTCTCGGGCGTGGCCCGCCGCCGGCACCCAGCCGGTGAGCTCATCGATCGCCTCGGCCCCTCCGATCTCCTCGAGCTTGCCCCGCTGACGCAGCGTCTCGGCCACGGTCAGGTGGTCGATCTTTCGATCGCTCGAGTGCAGCTCGATCATCGCTGCGAACACCTCGCCGTACTGCTCCCGGTAGAAGTGCTCGGGCCGCAGGTGCTCCTCGATCAAGAGGCCGTAGAGATGGCGCTCGTCGAGCAGCACCGCGCCCAGCACCGACTTCTCAGCCTCGAGGTTGTGCGGGGGGACGGCGATGTTCTGGACGGCACTCATTGACGTGAGGCGAGCATAAGTTGCGATCCGGCGGCCGGCGAGAACGATCCCGCTCAGAGCGAGAGTTCGTGAACGGAGGTTGACTAAGCGTCGAGTCGAGGGTTAGAGCGCTGGGCGCGCCCTCGCTCTGGCGAAGGCCGATCGGGGCTGAGAGACGTTTGGCTGGACGGACGCCGGCGAGCGGCTAGCCGGCGGCGACGACCATCGTCTTGACCGCCGCCGTCACGCCGTCGGCCACCTCCACCACGACCATGTAGGTGCCGGTGTTGCGGATCGGATCCGCCAGGTGGATCTTGCGCCGGTCGACCTTGATCCCGCGCGCGTCTCGGATGGCATCGGCGATGTCCTGCGGCGTCACCGAACCGAACAGCCGGCCGTCCTCGCCCGCCTGCTGCGGAATCGTGAGCACCGTCCGCCCGAGCAGGTTGGCGCTCTCCTGCGCCCGCTCCTCGGCGTCTCGCTTGGCCGCCTCCGCGGTCTCACGGCGCTTGGTCGCGGCCTGGATCGAAGCCGAGGTCGCCGGCTCAGCCAGCTTCCGGGGCACCAGGTAGTTGCGCAGGTAGCCGGGGGAGACGTCGACGACCGCCCCCCGCTCGCCGAGCGAGTCCACGTCCTGAAGCAGGATCGCCTGCGGCATCGGCCCTAGCGGTCGCGGTCGCGATCGCGGTCACGATCGCCGCGGCCACCCCGCTCGCTACCGCCCTCGGCTACGTAGGGCAGCAGCGCCAGCTCCCGTGCGCGCTTGACCGCGCGCGCGATCTGGCTCTGGTGGCGCCGACAGGCTCCGGTGATCCGGCGCGAGCGAATCTTCCCGCGGTCGGAGATGAACCGCCGCAGCGCCGAGATGTCCTTGAAGTCGACCTGCTCGATCTTCTCGCGGCAATACGGGCAGGGCTTACGGCGCGACGAAGTCGCCGCCCCTTTCCTGTCGCGCCGGCGAACCGGCCGTCTACGTTGCTTAGCCACCGTCTATCGGATCCTTTTCAGCGTTCTGACCTCCTGCGACCTTAGAACGGGATGTCGTCCTCGGCCGCCGCGCCGGCTCCGACGGGGGCGGTCTCGAAGTCGCCGGTGTCGATCGGGACGTCGCTCTCAGTGGGCGCTACGCCGCTTGAGAACCCGTTCCCGTTGCCGCCACCGGCGTCGTCACGCCCGCCGAGGAACTGCACGGTGTCAGCGATGATATCGACGGATTCGCGCTTCTGTCCCTCGCGCTCCCACTGGCTCCACTCGAGCCGGCCGTCAATCGCCACTGCGCGGCCCTTCTTCAGGTAGTTGTGGCAGCTCTCGGCCTGCCGGCCGAAGACGGTCACGCGGAAGTAGTTCGGCTTCTCCTCCCAATTGCCGTCGCTGCCCTTGCGCCGGGTGTTGACGGCGATGCCGAGCTTGCAGATCGAAAGTCCGCCCCCCGTGGCACTCAGCTCAGGGTCCCGGGTGAGGTTCCCGGTCAGGACGACTCGGTTGATGTTCATAAAGCGCTCCTTTCCACGCGCTTGAATCTCTGGAGGCGAGTCTAGGTGCGGCCCAGGCGGTAACCCGGTATCTCCGCGGAAAATGGGCGGAGTTGTTCGGTCTCTGTTGGAGCTGGTGGCATTGCCGTTACAGTCCCGGCCGTGGGAGGTGCCCGAGGTCACGTCGTTGGTTTGATCCTTCGGGCCGGAGCGCTCGTCCTGGGCTGCCTCGCCTTCGCAGCTGCCCTGGCCCCTGCGGCTTGTGCCACCGCCCCCTACGCCCGCCAGTTTCCGCCGCTCCTGACCCCCTGGACGCAATCGGTCTCGGCCGTCGACCCGCTTCCGGAGTACCCCCGGCCCCAGCTCGAGCGAAGTAGCTGGCTGAACCTCAACGGGCAGTGGCAGTACGGCCAGGGCCAGCCTGGGGAGGCACCACCCTTCGGCCAGAACCTCCCCCAGACGATCCTCGTCCCCTACCCGGTCGAGTCCCCGCTCTCCGGCATCGGCCGCGAGGACGAATGGGGGTGGTACCGGCGCACGTTCGAGATCCCGTCGAGCTGGAGTGGCCAGCATGTCCTGCTCAACTTCGGAGCCGTGGCCTGGCAGGCATCGGTGTATGTCAACGGCCAGCTGGCGGGGACGCATACCGGCGACTACGACGCGTTCTCGCTCGACATCACGAAGTTCCTTCGGCCCGGCGCCCCGAACGAGCTCGTCGTCGGCTTCTATGACCCGATCGGCGGCGCCGGAGAGCCGGTGGGCAAGCAGGTCGCGGGGACCCCGCAGGGGATCTACCACACCGCGTCGAGCGGGATCTGGCAGACCGTCTGGCTCGAGCCGGTGGCCGACGATTACGTGACGGCGCTGGATCCGGTTCCCGACCTCCGCGACGACAGCGTGAGCGTGAGCGCGTCGACCGCTACATCGGATCCGGCGCAGCTGGTCGTCCAGGCGCTGGCCGGTAGCCAGGTGGTGGCGAGCGCCACCGGCCCGGCGAGCAGCCCGGTCAGTCTGAGCATTCCGCATCCCCACCTCTGGACGCCGAGCGACCCCTACCTCTACGGCCTGCGCGTGGGCCTCGTGGTCGGCGGGAGCACGGTGGATCAGGTCCAGAGCTACTTCGGCATGCGCTCGATCACGCTCGGCCGGGTGGGGGGAGCGACCCGGATTCTGCTCAACGGGAAGTTCCTCTTCCAGACCGGCGCGCTCGACCAGGGCTACTGGCCCGACGGGCTGTACACGCCCCCGACCGATGCCGCGATGCAGTTCGACATCCTGGCCGCCAAGCGCCTCGGTTACAACATGCTGCGGGAGCATCAGAAGGTGCAGCCGGACCGCTGGTACTACTGGGCCGACCGGCTGGGGATCCTCGTCTGGCAGGACATGCCGGCCATGCACATCCCCAGCGGGTCGACGCCCACGCCGGCTGAGCAGGCGGGGTTCCAAAGCGAGCTCCAGGCGATCGTTCTTCAGCACCGCGCCGACCCGTCGATCGTGGGCTGGGTGCCGTTCAACGAAGGCTGGGACCAGTTCGATCCCGCCGGGGTGACCGGGGAGATCAAGAGTCTGGATCCCCAGGCGCTGGTCGACACCGACAGCGGTAGCGCCAACTGCTGCCATGCGGCGGAGCCCGGCAACCGCGACGTCAACGACACCCATCTGTACTCCGGTCCCTTCGCGGTTCCCGCCGGGCGACAGGCATCGATCGTCGGCGAGTACGGCGGTGTCCTGCCCTACCCACCCCGCGGCCACCGCTGGCCGGGCACGCTGACCAGCTTGGGCTCGCCGGTCCTCGCCTGGGGCGTGTCGCCGGTGACCCTATTCCTCCGCGCCCAGTACCAGGAGCTGGCGCAGGAGATGCGTGTCCGCGGGCTCTCGGGCGCCGTCTTCACTGAGCTCGCGGGCTACGAGGATGAGCTCGGCATTCTCACCTACGACCGCCGCGTCTACACGATGCCGGTGGGCGTGATCCACTCCCTGAACGCGTCGCTGATCGCGGCCTCGGAGCGCATGTCCGCGCTGCGGGCCCAGCGGGCGGCGGTGCCGAGCGGCACCGCCGGGCTGTGGCGGTTCAGCGAGGGCCGCGGTGGCAGTGCCCACGACTCAAGCGGCGCCAACCACACGCTCTCGCTCCACGGCGGAGCGAGCTGGACCCGGAGCCCGTGGGGCAGCGCACTGGCCATTACCCGCCGCGGCCAGGCGGCGGTGGCCACGGCGCCTCTGATCAACACCCGCCGGTCGTTCACCGTGTCGGCCTGGCTGAAGACGGCCCGCGCCGGCGAATCGGGGACCGCGGTCAGCGAGCCGGGACCGGACGGGTCCGCCTTCTCCCTGGGGATCGACACCGGACCGCAGGGTCATCAATCTCTCAATGGTCTGCCTCCAGGGAGCAAGGTTCCCAACGGGACCTGGTGGACCTTCGTCGTCCCGGGCGGCTCGAGATGCACGGCCGCCCGGTGTGGGGTCCGCGCGAACATGCGCTATGACGATGGACGCTTCGACCCGCGCCCCGGCACCTGGCACCAGGTGACCGGGGTCTATAACCGAGCCACCCAGACTATCGCGCTCTACGTCGACGGGATCCCGGAGGACGTGGAGCACGTCTTCGGGGTCCCGCGGGCTCGGGGCCCCCTCACGGTCGGCGAGGGGAGCCGCGACTACACCCCGTCGGATTCGTTCCTCGGCGCCATCGCGCGCGTGCGCATCTACACCCGGGCGCTGAGCCCGGGGCAGGTGTGGCAGCTCTACGCCGCCGAGCGGCGGCGCTGAACGACGGCGCTCACGACGCCCAAGTTGTCGTCCGCGCGCGGCCGTACCCTGCGCGCGTGGTTTCATTCGAGTTCTCTGAGTCTCTCTACGAGCTCACCGAGAACCAGGCCACCTTCCTGGCCGAGACCCTGCGCAACTACGCCAAGGGGAAATGTCCGGCGGCGGTCAAGCAGGCGGCCGATCTCGGCGGCAGCCCGAACTGGACCGACGGCGCCCTGGCCGTCGCCGACTTCATCGAGGAGCAGCTCGTGGGCAACCTGGCGGGGCCGCTGCCGCTCGAGGGCAAAGCGGCCGAGGCCACGTTCTGGACGCTGAGGCTGATGCGGGGGCTGGGCGCTTCGACGATGCCGACCGACGCGGCGGCGCTGCGCGACGCGCTGGCCAAGGCCTATGCGGCCGAAGCGCCGTCGACGTCGACCAAGCGCGCGGCGTAGTCGCTAGGCCTGCGGCGCCAGGTCCAGCGCCTCGCCCTCGAACACGACGTCGACCTCTGGCAGCACCACGCGCCGGGGTCCCGTCTCGACCCGTCCCGCCGGTGCGGCCGAGAACCCGAGCTCAGAGGCGACGCGGGCAACCTCCGCTCCCGCCCCCGGACCGCAGTAGACCGCGAAGCCGCACCCCATGTTGAGGGTCGAGTAGGCGTCGGCCGGCGGCATCCCGGTCTGCTCGACCAGGAACCTCAGCACCTCTGGTACCTCGGGCAGGCGGTCGATGTGGTAGGTGAGCTCCCGTCGCGGACGCATCAGCTTGAGCAGACCGTGACCGGTGATGTGGCTCAGATAGTGGACCGGGAGCCGGTCCGCCAGCAGGCGCTCGACCAGCTTGACGTAGATCAGGCTCGGATCGAGCAGCGCTTCGCCGAACGAGCGCCCGCTGGGGAGCGGCGTCTCGTATCCGGTGGGCAGCTGCTCGGCGACCATGCGAGCCAGCGACGCCCCGTTGGTGTGCAGCCCGCTGCTGGCCACGATCACGATCTCGTCTCCCGCCGCCAGCGACGCTCCGAGCACGGGATGCTGTCCGGCCGGGATCAGCCCGACGGCACTGCCGGCCAGCTCGATGTCCTCGGCTCCGAGGAGCCCAGCCAGGGAAGGCGACTCACCGCCTCCCCAAGCAGCTCCGGCGTCCTCACAGCCGCGGCGCCAGCCGGCCAGTAGACCCGCCTGACGATCAGCGTCGGCGTACCAATCCGAGGACCCGGTCGCGAAGTAGGCATTGACGACCAGCGGCAGCGCGCCCACGCAGCACAGGTCGTTGACGATCGCGGCCACGGTGTCGTAGGCGACGTGGTCAAACCCGGTGGCGCCGAGCTGATCCTCCAGCTGGCGCGCGATGATCGACTTCGTGCCCAGGGTCTCCAGCACGAAGGCCAAGGTCTGGCCTCCCGCCTCGAAGACGAATGCCGGCTCGCCGCGGGATTCGTCGATGGCCCGGCCCCCCCGAGCCGTCAGGAGCCCGGAGGTGGCCAGCGCCTCGGTCAGGGCGTTGCGCTTGCCGGCATCCAGAGTCCCGTAATCCACTCCGGCCGAGCTATAGGCGGAGCTGCGGCCCTCCGACATGTGCGGGAACGTACCCTAGGACTCGGCGGGGGCGGCGGCTGCTTCGGCGCCTGCCGCGGAGCCAGCGGTCGGCGCGGAGCTTGCTGCAGGGGCGCTGGCTACGGCGGCCACGACGGGGATCGAGGACGGAGCCTCAGGGGTCCCCGGGCGAACCTTGATCACCCGGTGGCGCACGACGCCGTCGGTGATCCGAAGCGTGTGGGATAGATCCTCGATCAGCGATCCCGGGGCATGGAACTGCAGCAGGTGGTACTCGGCCTCGGGCTGATGGCGGATTTCGTAGGCCATCGGGCGCCGGCCCCAGTCGTCGTTGCGCTCGACCGCGCCCCCGGCCTGGGTGATCATCGCCTCAACGTCGCTCAGGATCTTCGAGCGCGTGCTCTCCTCGGCATCGACCGAGAGCATGAGGACGAGGTCGTAAAGAGGGGCTTCGGAAGCCATGCGACGGTCGAGGATAGCGTTCAGGGCGTGATGGCCCCCGGACAGGAGCTGCCAGTCGTCGAGGCGAAGGACCAACGAGCATGGCGGCGGTGGCTGGACGCCAACCACGAGCGTGTGGACGGGGTGTGGCTGAAGCTCGCCAAGAAGGCCTCCCCCACGCCAACGGTCAGCTACGGCGAGGCGCTCGAGGAAGCGCTCTGCTTCGGCTGGATCGATGGCCAGGTCCGCCGCTTCGACGAGCACTTCTATCTGCAGCGCTTTACCCCCCGGCGGGCCAAGAGCAAGTGGTCTCAGAACAACACCGAGAAGGCGGAGAAGCTGATTGCCGCGGGACGCATGCACCCGGTCGGCCTGGCGCAGGTTGAGGCGGCCAAGGCGGACGGCCGCTGGGACGCCGCCTATCCGGCCCAGAGCCAGGCCACCGTCCCCGAGGATTTCCAGGCCGCCCTTGAGCGAAGCCCTCAGGCGAGGCGGTTCTTCGAGACGCTCGCGGGGTCAGCCCGCTACGCCTTTCTCTACCGCCTCCACGATGTGCGCGATCCGCAGCGCCGGGCCGAGCGGATCGCCGGCTACATCGAGCGGCTGGCCGCCGGGCGGACGCTTCAGGACTAGGGCGTCGCCGCCTTGCGGCGGATGTCGTTCAGCTGGTCGTCGACCCAGTCGCCGGGATTGCGCGCGGTGACGATCTCCTTCAGGCTCTCAAGCCGGCGCCGGCGCTCCTCGAAGGGCATCGTCAGGGCGGCATGGATCGAATCGGCCAGCTCCTGAAGGTCGAACGGGTTGACCGACAGGGCACAGTCGCCGAGCTCCTCGTGGGCACCGGTGTTCTCGGACAGGATCGAGACGCCGGCCCGCTCGTTGACCATCGGTCCCTCCTTGGCGACGAGATTCATGCCGTCGAACATGGCGTTGACGATCAGCACGTCGTAGTGCTTGTAGGCGGCGACGGCCTCCTCGAGGTCGTCCCGCAGCTTGAGTTGGATCGGCATCCAGTCCGGGGATCCGTGGCGGTGGTTGACCACCGCGACGACGGCCTCGATCCGCTCCAGATACTCGGCGTACTCGGGTACGTCCGTCCGCGAGGGCATCAGCTGGGCGATGAATGTCACCCGCTCGCGGAACTCAGGGTGCTGCTCCAGGAAGATGTCGAACGCTCCGAACCCGCGGAGCACGTTCTTTGACAGGTCAGCGCGATCGACGCGCAGGATCAGGTGGTCCCGGCGCCGGCGCAGGAGCTCAGCCTCGAAATCCTGCGTGCGCTGGCGCTTGGCCACGGCCTGGACGGCTCCGGCGTCGATCGGCAGGGGATAGGCCCTGACCCATACCTCGCGCCCCTCGCACTCCACGACCCCGCGGTCGAAGTCCACCTCGAGCCCCAGGAGGTCCTCGCAGCACTGAAGGAAGTTGCGCCGGTAGGAGCGGGTGTGGAAGCCGATGATGTCGCAGGACAGGATCCCGTGGTAGAGCTGGTCGCGCATCGGCTTGGGCAGGACCCGCCAGGAGTCCGACTGGCTCCACGGGATGTGCACGAAGTGGTGGAGGAAGACGTCGGGACGGATCTGGCGGATCAGCCCGGGCAGCGTGTAGAGGTGGTAGTCGTGCACCATCACGACCGGTTCCTGGACGTCCTCGATCTCCTCGAGCACGGCCCGCGCCAGGTCCTCGTTGACCACGTTGTAGCCAAACTCGAAGGCCTCGGTTTCGTTGCGACGGATGTCCGGCGCGTTGGAGAGGTCCCACAAGTAGTGCTGGATGAACCACAACATCGGGTTGGCGATGATGTTGTAGAAGCGGTCGTAGGCGTCGGCGTCCGAGGCCACGAGCTTTACCCGGTACTCGCCGCCGTCGGGGGCGTTCACCGTGAACGGCCGGCCCTCGTTCTCCTCCGCCGCCCGGACGTCTTCGTCGGTCATGGCAGAGGCGATCCAGGTCACCTCCCGGTGGGAGGCGAGACCGGTCAGCGCGGTGACCAGTCCTCCGGTCCCGCGTCTGATCTCGCCGTTGGGGCCGAAGGTCACCGGCCCTCGATTCGACACCAGGACCAGGGGCCCAGCGTCCATCAGACGTCTAGCTGCTCGAACACTCTCAGCCAGTCTCGCAGGAGCCGAGGCATAAGGAAACGCTGGCGGGCCGCTTCCTTACCGGCTCTACCCAGTCGGCGACCCAAGCTTGGGTCGCTCAGGATCTGGAGTGATCGCTCCGCGCACTCCTCGACGCTCGAGACCAGGTAGCCGGATTCGCCGTCCGTGACCTGGAGGGGAATGCCGCCCACGTCCCCGCCCACGAACGGGCGGGCCTTCCAGATCGCTTCGGTCACCGTGAGGCCAAAGCCTTCCCGGGTCGACTTCTGGATGACGACGTCGCAGTGCGATTGGAAGGCATTGACCTCAATTGCGCCCACGTTGTTGAGGTTGTTGAGGATGTGGATATCGGGGTCGCCGTCCGCGTGGGCCACTGTGGAGTTGAAGTAGTCCCACCCTTCGGGATCGTCGGTGGCCATCGACCCCACCAGCGCCAGCTGGACGTTCGGGATCTGCTCCTTGACGATGCGGTAGGCGTCGATCACCCCCAACGGGTCCTTCCAGGGGTCAAAGCGCGACACCTGGCAGAGGAGCGGCCGATCGACGTCGATCCCGAACTGCTCGCAGATGTAAACCGCGTCGTCGGGGGAGAAGGCCATGTTCTTGGGCGCCAGCGGGTCGATGGCGGGCGGGATGATGTGGGCCCGCCCGTCCAGCCCCCTGGGGACGTACTGCTGCATGTGGAAGACGGCCGCTTCGTAGGGCTCCAGGTAGGGCACGAGATGGGCCAGCGTGTCCTGGTTGGGGTTGGAGAGGTCGATGTGACAGCGCCAGATCCAGTGTCGTGCCTTGTCGGGCACGAGCGAGGCGATGGCTGCCGGCTGCGGGTCATGGACGATGCACACGTCCCATCCCTCGGAGAGCTGGGTGGCGTTGATCTCGTTGTAGTGAAACCAGATCCGGCGCTGCTCCTCGTCTAGATCCTGGGGCGCGCCCTGGAGGGCGTTGTGCATCAGCTTGGTGGTGTTGAAGAACTCCTCGCGGCCGTAGATGACCTGCCAGTCGGCTTCAAGCCCCACGTCGCGCATCAGCGGGACCAGCGTGCTCAGGATCTCGGCCACCCCGCCACCGAAGGCGGTGGCGGACAGGTGCAGCACGCGTTGGCCCTTGAGGGCCTCGGCCAGGCGGAGGATCTCCTCGACCAGGGGCCGGCCGACAATGCTCGCGTAATCGGCGAGATTCTTCTGGGCGACTGAGACGGGTTGAAGCATCGAAGGACGAGTTAAACCAGCTTCTTCAGGTTCGTAGCGCTCTGAGTCGGTTGATGCCCTCGTCGATCGCCTTCACGAGCTGCTCGTGAAGGGCCGCGTTGCCGGCCGAGATCGAGGACATCTGGAACTCGTGGCCGGACCCCAGGAGGCGCCGCTTGTCCAGCGGGGCTCCCCAACCGTCCGACGCGACACCACCCGCCTCACGCAGGCAGAGCCACGGCGCGGCCAGATCATACGGAGAGTTGTTCAGGACCTCTCCGCGCCCCACCTGTTCGAACTCCTTGCGCATTCCCGGAACGTCGTCGATCAATCGTGAGCCGACTTCGACCACCGCATCGAGCTGCCCGGTGGCCACCCGCGTCATGGCGAAGGCCTGGGAACCGAGCTCGAAGGTTCCTCCGCCCACCGAGGAGGCGTCGATCAACTCACCGAGGACCTCGACGGTGGCGCGAGCCGGCCGCCCGCGAAAGCCGTAGCCCCAGAACATGCGGGTGATGTCGTGGTTCTGGCTCAGGCCGAGGGGCCGGGAGGCTCGGATACCCCGTCCCCGCTCAGCCAGGAACCACTCACCTGACTTGATCTCGACCACGCAACCGAGCTCGACGTCGGCCATCGTCGGTTCGCCATCCCCGAGGGGCGCCAAGGCCACGGCCACGCAGGCCGACTCCAGCCCCGCGATGGCCGGCCGCGTCCCGTCGATGGGATCGACGATCAGCACGTCGGTCGCGTCCCGAGGTGCCACGAGGCCCCGGTCCTCGGAGTAGAAGGCGAGCCGGGGGGCGCGCTCGGCCAGGAACTCGGCCAGCTCATCCTCGGCCAGCCGGTCGACGGCGAAGGTGAGATCACCCCCCGCGCCGGCATCCGAGAACTCCCGGCTGCGCCGGGATCCGAGCTCCGGGAGAACGCGCAGGCGGAGTCGGGAGGCGAGCTCGAATACGAGCTGGCGCTCGGTGCGTCGGTCGGTGCTCCGGGCAGTCACGCCAGGGCATTCTGAAAGCTGCGACGATCAGCCGGTGTTCCGGGTCAACGTCTTCGAGGCCGAACCGGCCTACGACGAGTCCGATCCCGAGGGTTACCGCGGGGCCGGAAAGCGCCTGGCGCGCGAGCTCGCCTCAGACGAGCTCAGTCTCAACCTGTTCGAGATCCCGCCCGGCGAGAGCCTCTGCCCCTACCACTACGAGTACGTGGAGGAATGGCTGCTCATCCTCGACGGTGTCGTCACCGTGCGGGTCCCCGAGGGCGAGGAGCAGCTCGGGCGGGGCGACCTCGTCCGCTTCCCGGCCGGACCCGAGGGCGCCCACAAGCTGACCAACCGCGGCGAGGCGCCGACGCGGCTGATCATGTTCTCGAGCTCCCGCGAGCCGTCCGTGGCGGTGTACCCCGACAGCGACAAGGTGGGGGTGTGGACTCCGAACTCGGACGAGAAGTGGATGTTCCGGGGGAGCGAGGCCCACTTGGATTACTACGACGGCGAGGTCTAGGGTCGGTTCGGCGCACGAGCTGTGAAAAAACGTGCGTCCGGCGGGCCCGTCTGCGACCCGACGCACATTGTGTGCCGTATAGGTCTAAAACGTGCGTCGAGCGAGCCGAGGTCCGGCCCGGCGCACGTTTTTTCACCGCCCACTCCGTCGGGCGATCGTGCGCACTCCTTGCGCGGGCCGGCCGGAAACCTCGGCCCAAACACGGCCCAAACGCCCCCTAAGCCGGAATCTCCAGCGTGAACGTCGTCTGGCCGGTGTCGGAGTTGACCGACAGCCGGCCGGCCATCCGCTCGGCCAGCTCGGAGGCGATGGCCAGTCCGAGGCCGGAGCCCTGGATGTCGTCGCCGGTATAGAAAGGCTCGAAGATCCGGGGCAGCGCGGCCGGGTCGATGCCCTCGCCGTCGTCGCGCACGGCCAGCCTGACGTGGCCGTCCGAGCGGGTGGCGGTGACGACGATTCGCCGCCCGGGCGTGGTGTGGGTGAGGGCGTTGTCGATCAGGATGCGCACGATCTGCGCCACCCGCACGGGGTCGCATTGCGCTTCGATCGTCCGCGCCGCCAGCCGGAGTTCCAGATGAGAGTCATGCGCGGCCAGGGCGGGCTCGAACTCGCCTGAGACCGAGCGGGTGAGCTCGCCCAGGTCGACCGACTCGGGACGGAGCTCGAGTGACCCGGACTCGAGCCGGGACAGGTCGAGCAGGTCGACCGACAGCTTGCGCAGGCGCTCGATCTGGTCCTTGACCTGTTCCATGAACCGTCGCCGGGTCTCCTCGTCGAGGTCCTCGTCCTCGAGCAGCTCGACGAACCCCCCGAGCGAGAAGACGGGCGTGCGCAGCTCGTGCGACGCCGTGGCGATGAACTTCTCCCGCGCCGACTCCAGCCGGGCGAGCTGGCGCTGCATCTGGTTGAAGGCGATCGCCAGCTGTCCCAGCTCGTCGGGCGAGTCGACCGTGATCGTGTGCTCGAAGTCGCCTGCCGCCGCCTGCTGGGCGGCGATCTCCAGCCGCTTGACCCGCTGGGCCAGGGCCCGGGCCACCAGGTAGCCCCCCACGAGCGCGAAGAGCAGAGCCAGTCCCCCCGCGATCAGGATCTGATGCCGGATCACCCCGACGCTGCGCAGGATGTCCGAAACCGAGGAGGAGTAGATGATCACGTCGGCCACGTGGCCTCTGTAGAGGACGGGGGTCGCCGCCTCGGCCAGCGTCCCGCCCTGCGCCGTCTCAGTTCCGGTGAGGGCGCGGCGCTCGGATGCTGCCGTCCGAGCCAGCGTCTCAGGCAGCGCGCCCGCGGCTGCGGGCTTGCTCGAGTCCGCCTGGGCGAAGAGCTGGAGCCCGGTCGGCGTGCGCGAGACGAGGAGCAGGCTCACGCGATCGCCCGAGCTCAGTGCCGCGGCGTCGACCTTCTGCTGGACCAGCTGGGCCGGTTCGGCGCTTCCCACCGTCTTCACGATCTGGGCCGAGTCGGTCCGCGCGGCGGTGGCCAACTCGCCCATCCGCTGGCTCAACAGCCGGGAGCGCAACCCGGGCGCCACGTACAGGTACAGGGCGGCGATCGCCACCAGCGTGATGGCGAAGAAGACCAGGGCCAGCCGGTTGCGCAGCGAGCGTCTCATGTCCGCGGGCGCTCAGGACTCGGTGTCTCGGAACCGGTAGCCCACGCCGCGAACGGTGAACAGGTACTCCGGATCCTTGGCGTCACGCTCGATCTTCTCCCGCAGGTGGCGGATGTGTACGTCGATGGTTCGCGGGTCGCGATAGGCCGAGTCGCCCCACACGGCGGACAGGAGCATGTCGCGGGTGAACACGCGTCCCGGGCCCCGGGCCAGTGCGGCCAGGATCTCGAACTCGACAAACGTCAGCTCGGCCTCCTTGCCTCGGATCCGGACCGAGCGCTTGGCGAAGTCGATCCGCAGCTGGCGGATCTCGAGCGGCGGCTCGTCGAGCGAGAACTCCGCCGCCTGGCTCATCTCGGACCGGCGCAGGGCGGCCTTGACCCGGCTTGAGAACTCGCGCAGCGAGAAGGGCTTGGTGATGTAGTCATCGGCCCCCAGCTCGAGCCCCACCACCTTGTCGATCTCCTCTGACTTGGCGGTCAGCATGATGATCGGCACCGGGCTGCGGCTGCGCAGCTGGCGGCACACCTCCAGCCCGTCCACCTTGGGCAGCATGAGGTCGAGGACGACGAGGTCAAACGTCCCCTCTTCGAAGCGATCTAGAGCCTGACGCCCGTCCGTCGCTTGCACGACGTCGTAGCCCTCCTTGCGCAGGGGGTAAGACAGGAGCGTCTGAATCGACTGCTCGTCGTCGACGAGCAGGATGCGGGCTGATCGATCAGGCAGGAATTCCCCTCCTTGTCCTCGCCGGAAAGAGTAGTGGCCCGCGCGAGGGTTACCCTCTGAGACCGATGCTAGATCCTCGGATCTATCGCATGGGGCTCGTTCCAGTGGTCCTGGCCGTGATCGTGCTGGCCTTCTCGCTCACGGGCCAGCAGGGGGCGCTTAGCTCCAGCCTGGCTCCCGACGCCTACAGCGGCGCCGCCGCTGCGGCGACCCTGAACCACATGGCCACGAACTATCCCCACCGCCTCCCCGGCTCGCCCGGAGACACGGGTCTCGCCGGCTACGTGGCCACTCAGCTGCACGACGCCGGGTTCAACGTCTCCACCACCGACTTCAACGGCCGGACGGCGATCGGCACCCGCCAACTTGAGAACGTGGTGGGAATCCGCGCCGGGCAGGAGAACGGCAGCATCGTCATCGTCTCGCACCGTGATGCGCTGGGCTCGCCGGCCAAGGCCGAGCTCTCAGGCACCGCGAGCATGCTCGAGCTGGCCAGCGTCCTTCAGGGCGAGACGCTCCAGCACACGGTCATCATGGCCTCGACGAGCGGCTCGGCGGGGGCCGCCGGGGCGGCGGCCCTGGCCCGCTCGCTGCCACAGCCGGTCGACGCGGTGATCGTCCTGGGCGACATGGCCGGGACAACCGTGCGCGAACCGATCGTCGTGCCCTGGTCGAACACGCAGCAGGTGGCTCCGCCCGTGCTTCGCAACACGGTTGCCTCGGCTCTCTCGGCGCAGGCCGGCCTCCCTGCCGGGTCGAGCAGCCTGCTGGCCCAGCTGGCCCACCTGGCCCTGCCGATGGCGGCGACCGAGCAGGCGCCGTTCAACTCCTCCGGAGAGCCCGCCGTCCTCCTCTCGCTCTCCGGTGAGCAGACACCGAGTGCCAGCGAGCCGGTGAGCCCGGTGCAGCTCACCACCACCGGGCGGACGCTGCTTCAGTCGGTCAACGCTCTGGACACCGGCGGCACCGTGGCGGCGCCCTCGAGCTATCTCAGCTTCTCCGGCAAGGCGATCCCGGCCTGGGCCGTGCGGCTGCTGTCGCTCGCTCTGATCCTGCCCGTGCTGATGGCCACGATCGACGGCTTTGCCCGCGCGCGCCGGCGGGGGAGCTGGGTCCTGCGCTGGCTGATCTGGGTCCTGGCGGCGGCGCTTCCCTTCGTCCTCGCCGTTCTCCTGGTCCTCTTCGCGCGTGCCGTCGGCTGGATCTCCGCCGCGCCTCCCGGCCCGCTTGACGGGAGCGCGATCAACCTCACCGCCGGGAACCTGGCGCTCCTGGCCGTGGTCGCGGCGCTGATCGTGGCGGGGCTGCTCTGGCTGCGTCGCGGCGTCATCGCCCTGACCGCCCTCTCAGGCCAGACTCGGCCCGGAGCCGACTATGGGCCCGGCGCCGCCGCGGCGGTCCTGCTCCTGCTCTGCGCTGTCGACCTGGCTCTGTGGTTCTCGAACCCATTCGCTGCTCTCCTCCTCGCCCCGGCGCTCCACCTCTGGCTGTGGATCGTCGTGCCTGAGGTCAGGCTCCCGGCTCCCGCGACCGCGGTCCTGCTTCTGGCCGGCCTGACCTTGCCCGTGCTCGTCGTGGTCGAGTACGCCACCTCGCTCGGACACGGTCCGCTGACGGCGGCCTGGAGCTGGATGCTGTTGCTGGCCGGGGGTGGGATCGGCTTTGCCACGGCGATTGTCTGGAGCGTGTTCCTGGGCTGCGTGGTCAGTGTGATTGCCATCGCCGTGCGCGCGGCCGGCGCCGATCGCCCACAACCGCAGCCCGTGACCGTCCGCGGGCCGGTGACCTACGCCGGCCCCGGCTCGCTCGGCGGCACCGAGTCGGCTCTCCACCGCTAGGCCATGGGCGCGATCGGCCTCGAGGCATCCGGGTTCAAACCGCGACCTCGGCGGCGCCTGATCCGCGGCCTGGCGCTCCTCCTCATCGTCTCCGGCGTTCTGTTGCTGGTCGATGTCGCCGTGACGCTGGTCTGGCAGGAGCCGGTGACAGCGGGGCTCGGCCTGATCGAACGCACTCAGATCAACCGCCATTGGCTGAGTTATCGCTCGGCTCCGCTGTCGGCCGTCGAGAGCCGGATTGTCGCCGCCATCGTCAACCAGCGCCAGGAGCTCGCCTTCCTGGCCCGGCGCGAGCAGCGTGGCCTACGGACTGGCGAGGCCGTCGGCCGCCTGAGCATCCCCAGCATCGGGGTCAGCTTCCTGGTCGTTCAGGGGACCGACAGCACCAGCCTTGAGAAGGGACCTGGGCACTACCCGTCGACCGCGCTGCCCGGACTCGACCGCACGGTGGCGATCGCCGGGCACCGGACCACGTTCCTGGCCCCGTTCCGGCATCTCGACGCTCTGCGCGCCGGCGAGAAGATCGTGCTGGGCATGCCCTACGGTCGGTTTGTCTACACGGTCCAGTATCACCGCGTGGTCTCACCTACGGCCTGGTGGATCACGAGAAACGCCGGCTATGACCGCCTCGTGCTCTCGGCCTGTGATCCCCTCTTCAGCGCCTCGCACCGCCTCGTGGTTTTCGCTCGCCTGACCCGGCTCCCGGTGCCAGTGAGTTGAGAATGGGGTCCAGACCCGGTTTCCCTCCTCTGTCGGGATACCGATACTGTCCCCATGAACGGATTGGGAGACGCAATGAGCGCCCACAAGGTCACTGAGATCAAGCGACAGATCGAACGCGGTGAGTACCGGGTCGACCCGTACGCGATCGCGGACGCGATGATTCGCTGGTGTCAGCTCGAGATCGAGTCCGCGGGCCGGCGGGTTCCTCGTGCACGCACTCAGAACGAGTGCTCGAAGCCAGAGAGCTCGCCCGCGGCGTCGGTGAAGACGACTCCGGTCGCCCCGTCGACGACCGTCCCGATCACGCTTAGGCCAGCTGTCGTCGTCGGCCAGGCTGCCTGAGCCCCGCGCGCAGCGGCGGCCGGTAGGCAGACGCACAGCTCGTAGTCCTCGCCCGCGGTCGCGGCCAGCGCCCACGGGTTGAGGCCGAGGGCAGCGCCAACCGCCTCGACCCCGGGCGCCAGCGGCAGCGCGGACAGGGAGAGCTCGATGCGGACGCCGCTGCGACGAGCCAGGTGCCCCGCGTCGGTGGCCAGGCCGTCGCTCAGGTCGATCATGGCCGAGGCACCGGCTCCGGCCAGCAGCCGGCCCTCGGCCAGGCGCGGCTGAGGCCGGGCGTAGCGCTCGTAGAGGAGTCGCCGCGCCGCGTCTGTGAGCTCGGCCTCCTCGGCTCGACCCTCGATCACGGCCAGCCCGGCCCCTGACCCGCCGAGGCAACCAGTCACGGCGACGAGGTCGCCGGGCCGAGCTCCGTCGCGACCGACGACGTCGCCCGGATCGGCCGTCCATCCAACCGCGGTGAACGACACCGTCAGAACGGGACCTCGCGTGACATCGCCGCCCGCGATCGTCACGCCAACCTCCTCGGCGAGCCTCTGGGCTCCCGTGGCGAGGGCGAGCAGGTCGGCTGCCTCGGCGCCACCGGGAACCCCGAGCGCGAGGTAGGCCTCGCCCGCCCGCGCCCCCATCGCGGCCAGGTCGGACAGGGCTCCCGCCAGCGCCCGGTGGCCGATGTCCTGCGCCGGGAGCTGGGCGCTGTGGAAGTGAACGCCGTCGATCATCGCGTCGACCGAGGTGACCGCGTAGCCGGCCCCGCGCACGACAGCTGCGTCGTCGCCGAGGCCGCGCACCAGGCGGGGGCCTGGGCGGCTGAACACCGCCTCGAGTTGCTCGATCAGGTCGAGCTCACGCACTCAGCGCGCCGGGTCAGCGGTGGCGATAGACGATGCGGGCGCGGTCGAGGTCGTAGGGGGAGAGCTCGACGCGGACCCGGTCCCCGGGGAGGATCCGAATCCGGAAGCGGCGCATCTTCCCGGCCACGTGGCCGAGCACGGTCCGGTCCATGTTGTCGAGCTTGACGCGGAACATCGCGTTGGGCAGCGCCTCAACGACTTCGCCTTCGAGCTCGACCTTCTCTTCCTTGGCCATTGCCCTTCAGGTTAGTGGGTCTTGCCGCCCCCGCCACCGGCGGGGCCGCCACCGCCGGGGCCGGGAGCGTGGCCGCTGTTCCCCGGTGGACCCCCCACGTGCTGGTCCTTTGTGGTCGGGGCGGCGCCGCCGGTTCCCGACGGGGTAGTCGGCTGGGCAAACAGGGTGGGATTGTTGTAGGGGTTGCTGGGGGCGGTGCCGCCAGTGCCGGTGTAGGGGATCGAGCCGGACCCGTTCGAGTTGCCGTAGCGGCTGGCCGGGCCGCCGGCCGAGTGCGGGCCGAAGAAGGCCGTGCCGCTCCACGGGGTCGTGGGCTGTGGGAAGTTGCCGCAGTACCCGTTCGAGGCCGCCTCGGTGTACGCCCTCCAGATCGGAGCCGCCGAGGTCCCGCCGAAGCCTTCCGCGCCCATCGGGATGTTGCCCTGGGGGTATCCGACCCAGACCGCAGTGGAAAGCTTGGGCGTGTAGCCGACGAACCAGGCGTTGTCCTCGTTCTCGGCGGTCCCCGTCTTGCCCGCGGCCGGGCAGCCGTAGTTGGCCGCGGTCCCCGTGCCGCTCTGGATCACCGTCTCGAGCACCTTGGTCGCGGCGTAGGTCTCACCGTCGGTGAACACGCGCTTCGGGTGGGGAGTGCCCAGGCTGATCGAGCTTCCGTCCGGAAACACGACCTTGCTCAGGATCGTGGGCGCGATGTGGTTACCGCCATTGGCCAGCGTCGCGTAGGCGTCGGCCATCTCCAGCATCGTGCAGCAGTCGGTGAGGCCGCCGATCACCTCGGCCGGGTTGGCGGTGAGCTTCGAGGTGATGCCCATGGCGTGCGCCGTCTGATCGAGCTTCTTCCAGCCCAGGTCGGCGGCCAGCTGGGCGAACACCGTGTTATCGGAAACCGTCGTCGCCTTGGTCACGCTGATCGTGCCCTGGTAGGTCTCCTCCGCGGTGTGGACGCTCCACGTCGGGTCCTGGGGCAGCCAGCCCGCGGCCAACGGCTTCGACGTGTAGTAGGTGGAGCTCGGATCTCCGTCGTAGTCGTGGATCAGCGTCATCAGCGCGAACACCTTGAACGCGGATCCGGTCTGGCGCCGGGCGTCGACGGGATAGAAGAACTTGGTCTGGTCGTAGGTGGCCGAGGAGGCCAGGGCGAGGATGTGGCCGTTGCTCGGATCGATGGAGGCCAGCGCCGCCGCGGGCTGATCGTCGAGAACCGGGCCGCCCTGCTGTTCGACCGCGGCCTGCGCCTCACGCTCCTTGTTCAGATCGAGCGTCGTGTAGACCTTGAGCCCGCCGTTGGCCACGGTGGCCGCCCCAAAGTGCTGGATCAGCTGCTGTTGGATGTAGTCGAAGACGTACGGTTCGCGGCGCACCGAGTAACGCGTCGTGTGCCGCACGCCGAGCGGCTCTGAGTCGGCTTTCTCAGCCTCGGCTTGGGTGATGTAGTGGGCCGCGACCATCGCCCTCAGCACCGATGCCCGCCGAGTCCGGGCCGCCGCGGGATACAGGAACGGGTTGTAATTGGTCGGCGACTGGGGAAGCCCAGCCAGCAGTGCGACCTGAGCCAGGTCGAGCTTCTGCACCGGCTTGTCGAAGAAGACCTGGGACGCCGCGCCCACACCGAGCGCTGTCTCCCCGCCGACCGTGCCGTAGGACACCTGGTTCAGGTAGTTGTCGAGGATCCAGTCCTTGCTGTGCTGGTTACCCAGCGTTTCGGCCTCCTTGGCCTGGATGATCTTGTACTTGAGGTCGTGCTGGGCCGCGTATTTCGTCCCGTCCAGGTAGCGGTTGTCGACCAGCTGCATGGTCAGGGTCGAGGCGCCCTGGAGCGAGCCACCCTTGCCGAACACATCCCTGATGCCGGCACGGATGATCCCCTGGTAATCAAGGGCGCCATGCTGGTAGAAGCGCCGGTCCTCGATCGCCACCGTGGCGTGCTTGAGCAGGAGCGGGAGCTGATCGCCGGCGACGGGCGTGTACACCGTGTCGGAGTGGATGTAGCCGAGCAGCGAGCCATCGGCGGCGTAGACGGCGGTCAGCTGGTGCGGATACTGCGCCTTGAGGTCGCTCAGCTTCGGTGCCGAGTCGGCCACCGACACGACCCAGCCCGCTCCGATGAGCGCCGCCATGGCGATCCCGCAGACGACGAAGAGCACGCTGAACCCGACCACCCGCTTGAACGGATGGCCGCGGTGCCGTTTGCGCTGGCGCTGTCGTTCGCGTCGGCTCATTGAGGGATCTGCCGGGGCGGGACGCCGGTGGAGCGGTGGGGAGTGCGGCGTCGTCCCTGACCGGCCAGTCTAGCTAGGACCCTGTTTCTGCCCGCCGCTACAAGCTCCTGCCGAAGGCCCTGAGACACTCGGCGTCATGGCTGGTTTCAGTCCCCGCCGTCCTGCCTCGTGACCCCGCGGGCGATTCTCTTCGACGCCCTGGGGACGCTGGTCAAACTCGCCCCCCCGGCGCCGCGGCTCCAGGCCGAGCTCGCGGCCCGCCATGGGGTTCGGGTCAGCGAGGAGGACGCGCAGGCGGCGATGGCGGCCGAAATCAGCTTCTACCGCCGCCACCTGGATCAGGGTCGGGACCGGGACAGCCTGGCCGCCCTGCGGGAGCAGTGCGCGGCGGCGTTGCGCGGCGCGCTCCCGCCAGACGCCCAGGCCCTCTTGCCGGCGCCCGCCGCACTCAGCGACGCGCTCCTCGCGTCGCTGCACTTCGACGCCTTCTCCGAGGTGCCACCGGCGCTCGAGGCCTACCGGGCGCGCGGTCTGCGCCTTGTCGTGGTCAGCAACTGGGACGTGTCCCTGCACGGGGTGCTCGCGGACGTGGGCCTGACGGTGTTCCTCGATGGGATCCTCACCGCGGCCGAGGCCGGCGTTCGCAAACCGGCGCCGGAGATCTTCAGGCAGGCCCTCGGCCTCGCCGGGGTGACCGCCGCCGAGGCGATCCATGTCGGGGACAGCGTCGAGGAGGACGTCGCCGGCGCCCGGGCGGCGGGCATAGAGCCCGTGCTCCTGGACCGCGACGGCCGGGAGCGGCCGGGACCGGGACGCTCAGGCGTTCGCACCGTGACGGGGCTTGACCAGCTCGTGTTTTGAGTCCGAGTACCACCAGGCGGCAGCCGCCGCGGCGGCCGCGCTGAGGAGTACCGCGGGCCACGGCCCGATGATCAGTCCCAGCGCGTGCGAGACAGCGAAGGCCGCGAGGCCGGCTGCCGTGAGCCAGATGGTCGTCCTCAGGCCATCGCGGCGTCGCCAAATGACGATGCATGTCACTCCGAAGGCGGCCAGGACGACGCCTCCGAGAGGGCGCGAGCCCGTGGCCGTTGCCACCGCGAAGCCGGCGATCAGCCCGGCGGCGGCCAGGGGTGCCGTGGGAACTTGGACCACGGCGAGCCATCTTGGCATCCGGGAGATATCGTTGGGTCATGGACGAGGGCGCCCCCATCGCCTACCAGGTCCTCGACGACGGCGTCCCGGTGTATGCCGCCGATGGAACCGTGATCGGGACGGTCGACCACGTCGTCGCCGCCCCCGAGGAGGACATCTTCCACGGGCTGGTCATCCGGACCGACGCCGGCCGCCGCTTCGTGGCCGCCGATCAGGTGGCGTCGCTGCACGAGCGAGGCGCCGACCTGTCGATCGAGCCCCCGGACGTGGCTAACCTGCCTGAGCCGCACGGAGGCGCGACGGCCCAGCGCTTCCGGGAGCCGGGGGTGAAGCCGAGTCGCTGGCACGAGGTGCTCGACGTGGTGACCCTGCGCAACCGGCACAACCGAGACTGGCAGGACGAGGAATAGGCGAGGCCGGACCGAAGGAGTTCCTGCCTCGCCGTCGAACTCCAGGATCACGGACGAGCGCGAATTTTCGTTATTTCGGTGATTTTGGGTTTACGGGGGTCGTCGGGTGGGCATCAGCCTTTCAAACGGTCAAGGAACTGCGCCCCCACTTCCTTGACCCGCTCCGGGAGGGCTCAGATGGAACTGGGCCCTCCCGGAGATTTTTTTTGGCTCCGTAAGCTCAGGTAGGCCGATGCAGAGCCTTCCGCCGACTTCCGGGCAGCCGCCGTCAGCGCCGCCCCAGACCACCCCGCCTGACCCGCCGCCGGACCCCGCGGTCCGGACCCCTGAGCGCCGAGCCGACGAGCCGCCCTGGGCGCCGTGGACGGCGCCGGCAGCTATCGGTGTGGGCTTCGGCATCGGGATCGTGGTCAGCGTGATCGTCGACATTGCTGCCCAGGCCGGCGGCTCCAGCATCAGCAACCCGAGTCCCGCGGTCAGCCTGATCGGCGACTTCCTCTTCGACGCCGGATTTGTCGCGGCCGCGCTCTACTTCGCCGGGCTTGGCAACCGCTTGCGCGCGGCGGACTTCGGCTTCCGCACCGTCCGCTGGTCGCTGGCCGTGGGGAGCGTCCTCGTCGCCGGCATCAGCTATTACGTGATCACCGCGCTCTACGCCACGGCGCTGCACTTCCACGGCAACGAGAAACTGCCCAAGGAGCTGGGGGTGGGCAAGAGTACGGCCGCTCTGGTCGGGGCCACCATCTTCGTCTGCGTGGTCGCTCCGATGGCCGAGGAGTTCTTCTTCCGCGGCTTCGTCTTCGGGGGCCTGCGCCGGATGCGGATCGTGATCGGCGGGCGGGACTTCGGGACCTGGGTGGCGGCAGTGCTGACGGCGATCCTCTTCGGCCTCGCCCACACTGGCTCGGCGTCACCGCGCTACCTGGTTCCGCTGGGCTTTCTCGGGTTTGTCCTCTGCCTGGTGCGCTGGCGCACCCGCTCCCTGTATCCCTGCATGGCCCTGCACTCGATCAACAACTCGCTCGCCCTGGGGGTGAGCCAGCTCCATTGGGACACGGTCGAGATCCTGGCCCTCATCTTTGGCTCGCTGTTCGTGATCGCGGGCTTCACCGGCCCCTTGGCCGCCCGCTCGCCGGCGATCGCCTGAACGCTCCGCGGACGCGGGCAGGCGGATCCGCCTCCCTGGCGAAACCCACGCTCACATGCGGCCCGTGATTTATCGTTCCGCCATGCCCTGGCGGCGTCGCACGCTTGCTCTCGCCGTGACCACAGGGTTCGTCGGCCTGGCCGGCGCGGGATCGGCCCTCGCGGCGCCCCCGGTCCCGCCGGTCACTCCCCCCGCAACGACCCCGACCACCGCGGCGCCGCCGGCGGCCGGAAGCGCGACGCTCTACCTGCCGGACGTCTTCTTCGTCCGTCACTCGGCGGTGACCGTCCCCCGTCGCTCGTTTCACCTCGTCGGGATCGTCCGGCCCTACGTGGCCGGCGAGGCCGTGACCGTGGAGGCGCGGCTGGGTCGCCGGGTGATCAAGACCCAGACCGTGGTTCCGGCACCCTCGGCCAACCACAGCTACGGGCATTTCCGGGTCCACCTCGCTAGCCCCGCCAGCGGCAAGCTGACCATCGTCGTCACCCACACAGCGTCACCTCAGGTAGCCGCCTTCCAAGCCCGGCGGAGCCTCGCCGTGCTGAATGAGCACGTTGGCTTCGGCTCCACCGGCCGGTTCGTGCAGCTGATTCAGCAGCGGCTGGCGGCGCTCCACTTCTACATCCCGCAGACCGGTGTCTATGACGAGGGCACCGGACTGGCGGTCGACGCCTACCACCGCCTCCTGCGCCAAGGCACCTCCCAGCAGCTCGATGGGCGGATGATCAGCTTCCTGCTCGACGGACTCGGTAGCTTCCGGGTGCGCTTCGCGGGGCACGGTCGCCACGCCGAGGGCAACCTGTCGCTTCAGCTCCTCGCCCTGGTCAACGGGAGCAAGGTCGACGCCATCTATCCGATCAGCTCCGGCAAGCCGTCCACCCCGACCATCCTGGGCGACTTCCACGTCTACTCGAAGGTCCCGGGCTACCTGCCCGACGGGATGTACTACTCGAACTTCTTCATCCGCGGCTACGCCATCCACGGCTACGACCCGGCGCCCGACTATCCGGCCAGCCACGGGTGCATGCGCCTCCCGATCACCGATGCCATCTCGGTTTACGACTGGATCGATATCGGCGACTGGGTCGACGTCTACTACTAGGCGCCGCGGTCTAGGCGCGCAGCGGCAGGCCGGCGGTGTAGCGGCGCAGATAGCCGAGGCCGACCCCGTACAGGGTCAGGCCGCAGACGAGCACGACGAGGTGATTTGCCCACTCGCTTCTCGAGCTGACGAGCGAGTTGAACGGCGTGGTCAGCCTTCGCGAGGCAGCGTCGATGAACTTCCGCGGCTGCTTACGGTCGGGGTTTGGCTTCGCGGCCGGAATCGGCGTCCCCGCGGTCTCGTTCGCCTGCACCTCTGAGGCGCCGGACATCTGATCGACAGCGAAGAACCCGAATGAGGCAATGATCAGGGCACAACACACAAAGGAGACTGTTCCCAGGACCCGGTGCACCATCGCACCTCCTGGGATCGGCCGTCGGGGCCTCCGGCTTTAATCCGGAGGCATGAAAGTGGACGACCGGCCCACCGCGCAGGCCCGCCTCTGTGCCGAGCTACGCGAGCACGCGCTCGTCATCGGCGAGGTGGTCCTGAGCAGCGGTCAGACCTCGCAGTACCTGATCGACGCCAAGCGCGCGATCCTGCGCCCGGCCGGGTTCCTCGCCCTGGCCGAGCTCGTGGCGGATCAGGCCCGGACCTGGGAGGCCACGGCCGTCGGCGGCATGACCATGGGGGCCGATCCCATCGCCTGCGCTGCACTGGCCGGCGGGGCCGAGGTCAAGGCGTTCTTCGTTCGCAAGGAGCCCAAGGCGCATGCCCTGGGGCGGCAGATCGAGGGACCGCCCCTCAGCTCGGAGGACCGCTGCATGATCGTCGAGGACGTGGTCACGACCGGAGGCTCGACGATCCGGGCCATCGAGGCCGTACGCGCCGCCGGGCACAAGATCTGCGGCGTTCTCGCCGTGTGTGATCGCCGGGCCGGCGGGGCCGAGGCGATCGAGCGGGCCGCCCGGGCCCCCTTCCTCGCCCTGACCACGATCGACGAGATCTACCCGGAGCGGCCTGACCGCTAGCTGGGGAGGCTGCGGCACTGCGGCAGGCGCTGGTGCACGGCCTGAACCAGCCAGCCTCCCTGCGGCACGGGCGTGAACAGCACCACCGGGTTGCCGTGCTGGAGGGCCTCGCCGTACTTGAAGCCGATCGCCGCCACATTGAGGTGCAGGGTCCAGGCCAGAATCGTCTGGTACTCAAGCCGGGTCAGCGGCTCACCACAGGCATTGAGACGGGCTGTGCCTCCGAGCTGGCGCACCTTCCCGGCCAGGAGATCGATCTCCTTGGTGCGCAGGCGCTGGGCGTGGAGATCACGCCGCTCCCCGCGCGCGGTCGAGAGGGCGGCGGGCACGAGACTTGCCACCAGCGCCGCGGCCAGGACAACGCCAACCCAGCTGGAGGCGCGCACCAGCGTCGGCTGGCGCAGGCGTGCGGCGACCAGCGGGCCCAGGTCGGTGAGCAGCCGCCCCACCAGCACCGCGGCGAGCACCACCATCACCGCCGCCGCGCCGAACATGTAGCGCCCGAGCCCGGGCCAGCCGTGCAGCGAGAAGGCGATCTCGATCACGACCCAGGCCGCGGCGCCCGCCCCCAACAGAAGCACGGTGACGTCCCGGCGGATCGCGGCCCACAGGAGCGAGAGCAGCGCCGCCACCTCGAGCGGGGTGGCGTAAAGGTCGAGGAAGCGGCCGATCGTCCCGAACACCCGGTCCGAGCGCAGGCGCCGTCCCGAGCCGAAGGCATTGGACGCGGCCACGAACGCGCTCCGGGAACTCAGGGCGGGAATCCCGAACCAGAGGATGAGGAGCGCGAGGATCCCGCCGCCGATGAGCCAGCGCATGGAGGGAATGGCACGCCAGGACCAGATCGCGTAGAGGCCGAGGAACGGCCACACCTCGGGGCGTCCGAGCGAGGCCAGGAGGCCGAGCACGAAGGCCCAGCGCGGGCGGCCGGAGAGATGGCAGTCGATGGCGCCCAGGCAGAGGGCGGCGATCATCGTGTCCGACTGGGCGCTGAGCACGTAGTGCCACCAGTCCTGGATCCCGAACAGGCCCAGGCCGGCGAACAGGCCGGCGGCGATCCCGGCGTAACGAACTCGCCGACCGAGGCCGCGCCACGGCAGCTCCCCGCGCCGAGCGACGCCTGGTGCGTGGCCCGCTGGCCCGGTCACCGTCAACCGGTAGGCGATGCGGCCCGCGGCCACCGACCCGCCCAGCGTGATGGCCAGGCAGGTGACCATCCACAGCCACAGCTCGTAGTGGCCAAACAGGGCGTAGGGGACGGTGAAGAGGTAGGGCAGCGGCTTCCAGGAAGGCGCGGCGTTGGTGTTGAGCGAGCCGGCGATCGTCTGATGGCCCCAGACCAGCCAGCCGTAGGAGTCAAAGCTGGGGCGTGTGCGCGCCCAGAGGACGATGCCGAGCGAGACCAAGAGCAAGATCGCCGCCAAACCGAGCGCCCAGGCGACGGAGCGCGACGAGCGCTGCGGGGCGCCGGCTTCGCCCTGCGCTGCGCGAGGGGCGGTGGGCGAGGTGACGGTCAACGGGGAATTAGTGCGCCGCCCGAGGGCGCGGGCACGTAGAGCGCCCGCAATCCGCGGCACGCCGCCACCTGCGAGGGACGCGTATGCCACGGCTGCACGGCCCATCCGCCCTGCGGGAGGGGGTTGAACAGCACCTTGGGGAGGCTCGGGTTACGGAGCTCGGCCGCCATCACGTGCTGCTGCAGGCCTCCCACCGAGCCCACGTCGCGGTGGTAGAGCCAGGCCAGCGCGCTCATGTACCCGACGTCGGTCACGGGCTGTCCGCAGTCGCCCACGTGGTGGGCACCTCCCAATGCGAGGGTCGCGCTCTGAAGCAGGGTGATCTGGTGGGTCCGGGCGCGCTCGTGGCGCAGATCCTGGTGCTCGGAGCGGACCCGGGCAAGGGCGCCGGGGACCAGCGCCCCCACGAGCACCACGACGATCGGGATGCCGGCCCAGCGGGGAAGGCCCCGGCGCAGACGCGGCAGCTCGCTCAGCAGCAGACCCACTCCGACGCCGGCCAGAACGGCGCTCACCGCGGCCGGTTCGAACATGTAGCGCCCGAGCGCCGGCCAGCCGTGGTAAGCGAAGGCGATCTCGACGACGACCCAGCCCGCCGCTCCGGCGGCCAGCCCCACGAGGAGCCAATTTCGTCGCCACAGCCCGTACACGACAGTGAGACCGGCGAGGATCCAGATGGGCAGGTACTCGAGGTCCTTGAAGCGGCCCAGCGTCCCGAAGAACTGATTGTGGCGAAGCGCCCGGGGCGACTCCTGGGCCAGCTGCCCGGCGATGTCCGGGCGCCCGTTGGTGATGGTGGGGATCCCGAACCACATGAAGGCCACGAACGCCGCGCCCCCGATCAGCCACCACCGGATCCCGGCCACCCGGAACCAGGCCCAGATGCCCCACAGCCCCAGGAACGGCCACACCTCCGGGCGTCCCAGGGCTGCCAGCACGCCCAGGACGAGCGTCCACCGGTACCGGCCCAGCAGGTGCATGTCGATCGCGGCCAGGACCAGCGTCACGAGCATCGGGTCGGACTGCACGCTGAGGATGTAGTGCATGTAGTCCTGGAGTCCAAGGACGGCGGCGCCGGCGAAGAGCGCCGCCGCGATCGGCGCGTAGCGCCCCACCCCGTCCGCGGCGCTCGCCGCCGCGCCCCCGCCGCTCAGCCGGTAGGCGATCCGCCCCGCGAACACCGCCCCGGCCAGGGAGACCGCCACGGAGAAGAACATCCACAGCCACATCTGGTAGTGACCGGCGACCGCGAATGGCACCGTGAACAGGAAGGGCAGTGGCTTCCACGAAGGAGCGCCGCCGAGGTCGAGCGTGCCGTGGATCGCCTGGTAGCCCCAGACGAGCCAACCGTAGGCGTCGTAGCTCGGCCGCGTGCGCGCCCAGACGACGAACAGGGCCGAGACGACGGCGAGGATTCCCGCGACCGTCCAGCCGGGATGGAGCCGCGCAAACCGGCGCAGCGTCCACGGCACCTGCTCAGGCGCCCGCTCAGGTGGGGACGCCGCTGGACGAGGAGCGTACGGCGGCGCTTCTAGCGTGCTCTCGGACACGGAGACGGCCGGACGGTAGCAGGGCGCCTCTCAGCGCTGGCTAAATGCGCGCCAAACGCGGCCCGCGCGAATGCTCGGACAATGCCCCCGGCAGGAATCGAACCTGCATCCCGCGCTTAGGAGGCGCGTGCTCTATCCATTGAGCTACGAGGGCGTCTGCCGCGAGGGTATCCCGCCCCGCCCAATGAGCTTCCGATGAGGATCGGATTAAGCCTGCGCGGCGGGGAGGAACCGGCCGGAGCCTCGCGAACCCCTTACAGGCCGGTCAAATGCTGTTCAATTCATGCCGTCTACGCGCCGTTCACGTGCCTGCCGCGGCTTGACGCGGTTAGAGCGCGGGGACAGAATGGCGCCCGTTGAACTCAGCTCTGGGGAAGGAGCACACTCGATGAGAAAGTCTGGACGTCGTCTTGCTGCTGGCGTTGCGCTGGTCGCCCTCGTGCCCGCGCTCGCGGCCTGTGGAAGCAGCAGCAGTAGCAACAACTCCAACAAGGCGTCATCCAGCCTTGGGACCGTGCTGTACGGCACGCTGCCTCCCGTCGGAACGCCGGTTCACGGCGGCACCATCACCCAGGGCCAGCTCACCGGCCAGACGCCGACCTACATTCTCCCGATTGTCAGTGGTGCCAACATCACGACGGGCACGCTGTCGTTCAGTACCGAGCTCTACATGCCACTGTTCGAGGGCCCGCTGGGCGCACGGCCTCAGATCAACTACGGCGCCAGCGCCGCCGCCGGGGCGCCCACGTTCTCCAATGGCGACAAGACTCTCACGGTCACGCTCAAACCGGGGCTGAAATGGTCTGACGGCAAGCCGATCACCTCCACGGACGTCCTCTTCTGGTACGACCTGCTCAAGGCCGCCATCAAGGAGAGCCCGGCCAACTGGGCCCAGTACACCCCGGGCCTGATCCCCGACAACGTGACCAGCGTCAGCACGCCGAGCGCCAACAAGATCGTCTTCAACCTCAACCGGTCCTGGAACCCCGGCTTCTTCCTCAACAACAACCTCCAGGACACCAACGGCGGCGCGTACCCGCTGCCCTCAAGCGACTGGAACATCGCCTCGGCAGGCGGACCGCACATCACCGACTGGGCGACCAATCCGGCTGACGCCAAGAAGATCTATGACTACCTGAACAAGCAGGGCGCGTCGGTATCCACCTTTGCCTCCAATCCGCTCTGGAAGGTCGTCTCCGGCCCGTTCAAGCTCCAGTCGTTCAGCGCCACCAATAGCTCCTACGTCCTGACCCCCAACCCGAACTACGGCGGGACGCCGAAGGCGATCATGAATCAGGTGGACGTCAACACCTATACCGACTTCACCTCCGAGCTGAACGCGGTCAAGAGCGGGAGCCTCGACGTCATGGTCGGACTCGACCCCTCGCAGCTCCCCCAGGCGGCGTCGCTGAAGGCGCAGGGCATCGATGTCTACGGCGGTCCGGGATGGGGCTGGTTCGGGGGCCAGTACAACTTCAAGGACACGGCCAACCACTTCGACAAGCTCGTCGCCCAGCCGTATTTCCGTCAGGTGATGGCCTACCTGACCGACCAGCCGGCGATCATCAAGGGGGTGTACAAGAACGCGGCGGTGGCGGCTTACGGTCCGGTTCCGTCGGCGCCGACCTCTCCGTACGCGCCTGCCGACGCGGCGACATCGCCCTATCCGTACAACCCGGCCAAGGCGGTATCGATCCTGAAGTCGCATGGCTGGAACGTGGTGCCAAACGGCCAGACGACCTGTAAGACCGCCGGCAACGGTGGGAACACGTGCGGCCCGGGCATCCCCGCCGGGACGCCGATTTCATTCGTCTGGGCCAACCAGCCCGAGTCGGTGTCCAGCGTCGGGGCCCTTGAGTCGGAGGTCGTGGCCTCGGAGGCCAAGCAGGCGGCTGGCATCAACATCACCCTCCAGACCAAGACGTTCAACTTCCTCACCACCAACTACAACAACGCCAACCCCGCCGCGGCCAAGTACACCAACGACTGGGGCGTGAACAACTACGGTGGAATCTTCACCGACTTCTACCCCAGCGGCGCCGGAATCTGGAACCCGGGCGGCGGGCTGAACATCGGTGGCGTCAACGACCCGATGGGCAACCAGCTCATCGACGCCTCTGAGCACAGCGGCGACGTCGATGCGGCCAAGAACGAGGCGGCCTACTGGACGAAGAACCCCCCGGTTGACTTCATGCCTGACCAGGACTATCTGCTTGCCGTCAACAGCAAGAAGGTCGCCGGCCCCTCGGACGGCTGGACTGTCCTGACCCAGCAGCAGTGGCAGCCCCAGTACTGGTACATCGTGAAATAGGCAGGCTGTTGTGAACGCTCAGGGACGGGCGTAAGGTTCGCGAAGCTATGAAGCCTGACGAGAGCGAGTCGAGCGGATGACGGGATACATCATCCGCCGGCTCGCGATCGCCATCGTGGTGACGTTCGGGATCGCGCTCATCACCTTCCTGCTGCTGCACTTCCTCGAGCCGAGCCCCGTCTACGACGTGCTCGGCAACAAGGCGTCGCCGATAGCGGTCAAAGTCTGGAACCAGCAGCACGGATATGACCGCCCGGTGCTGGCCCAGTTCTTCAGCTATGTGGGCGGCCTCGTGCATCTCAACCTCGGCTACTCGTACAAGCTCGACCAGACGGTGGGTGCGTTGTTCAAGGAGAACCTGGGGCGAAGCGCGTATCTGACCCTGGCCGCACTGGTCCTGTCGCTCGTGATTGCGATTCCGCTCGGGATCGCCCAGGCGGTCAAGCGGAACACGATCGGCGACTACGCGGCGACGACGATCAACTTCATCCTCTACTCGATGCCCTCGTTCTTCCTCGGGTTGATCCTGATCCAGCTACTGGCGCTGGATCTCGGCATCTTCCCGGCCACGGTGAGCGACAACATCACCACCACCTGGGGGGCGATCACCCACCCGCTCCAGCTCACCCTGCCGATCGTCACGCTCGCGGTCATCAACGTCGCATCATTCAGCCGCTACATGCGCTCCTCGGCGCTGGACAACCTAGCCCAGGACTACATCCGCCTCGCCCGGGCCAAGGGCCTCTCGGAGAAGGCCGTCCTGTCCCGCCACTTGCTACGCAATGCCTGCCTGCCGATGATCACGCTTGTGGGGCTGTCGATTCCGACCCTGATCGCGGGCAACCTCCTGATCGAGGTGCTGTTCAACTACCAGGGCCTGGGACTCCTGTTCTACACCGCGCTCGGCAACCAGGACTACAACATCCTGCTCGCCTACACGATCTTTGGTGGCTTTTTGACCGTCCTGGGGAACCTGATGGCCGACGTCGCCATAACCGTTGCGGATCCGCGGGTGCGCCTTGCCTGATCCGGTAAGAGAGGTCGCAGTACCGGAACCGGCGACCGCCGGCGCGCCCCAGATCGAGATCCTTCCCGTCGGTCCCGAGGGCGGCGATGTTCAGATCATCTCGAGCGGCTGGCGCTTGGCCCTGCGGGAGTTCATGGCCAACAAGCTCGCCGTGCTGGGCGCCGCGATCATCATCTTCTTCATCCTCTTCTGCTTCATCGGGCCGCTCGTCTACCACACCAATCAGACCGACTTCAATCCGCTCATCACCGATCTCCCGCCGGGCGGCGGCCATCCCCTGGGCACCGATGAGCACGGCTTTGACGAGCTGGGGCGGATCATGCTCGGCGGGCAGACGGCGCTCGAGGTCGGCTTTTTCGCCGCCTTCATGGCCACCGTCCTGGGGACGCTCTGGGGCGCCGTGGCCGGGCTGGTCGGCGGGCTCGTCGACGGGATAATGATGCGCTTTGTCGACATCCTGCTCTCGATCCCGTTCCTGCTCATCGTCCTCGTGCTGGCCACCAAGTACAGCGCCACGGTGGTCGCCGAGAGCGTCATCATCGGCCTGTTCTCCTGGCTGATCCCGGCGCGGCTGGTCCGGGGCGAGGTCCTCACGTTGCGCACGCGTGACTTCGTCCACGCCGCGCGCACCATGGGCTCAGGCCAGGGCCGGATCGTCTACCGGCACCTGATTCCAAACGCCCTCTCGGTCGTGATCGTCAACGTGACCTTCCTGGTCGCCGACTCGATCCTCGCCCTGGCCTATCTCGGTTTCCTCGGCTTCGGAGTTCAGTACCCGACCGCGTCCTGGGGCGACATGCTCGGTAACGCCCAGCAGTACGTCGCCTCCGGCTACTGGTGGCTCGTCTACCCCGTCGGAGCCTGTCTGGTCGCGGTCGTGCTCGCGGCGAATCTCGTCGGCGACGCGTTGCGCGACGCGCTGGATGTCCGGCTGCGCCGCCGGTGAAAGGGATCTGAAGCTTTGCCGGCAGCCCTCGAGGTCACCGACCTCACGACCCACATCGAGCTGAGTCGTTCCGTCGTCAAGGCGGTCGGGAACGTCGACATCAGTATCGCGCCGGGCGAGACCCTCGGGCTCGTGGGCGAGTCTGGCTGCGGCAAGTCGATGTTGGGCCTGTCCGTGCTCGGCCTCCTCCCGCCCGGCGGCCACATCGTCGGCGGCTCGATCAAGGTCGAGGGACGGGAGCTGGTGGGCCTATCCGAGGGCGAGCTGCGCAAGATCCGCGGCAACCAGGTCGCGATGATCTTCCAGGACTCGCAGTCCTCGCTCAACCCGACCAAGTCGATCGGCGTGCAGGTGGCCGAGCCGGTTCGCCTGCATCGCCATGTCTCGAAGGAGGAGGCCGAGACCCGGGCGCTCGAGATGCTTCAGCTCGTTGGCCTGCCCCAGCCGCGGGAGCGACTCAAGGCCTACCCCCACGAGCTTTCGGGCGGCCAGCGCCAGCGGGTGATGATCGCCATTGCCTTGGCCAACGAGCCGCGGGTCCTGCTCGCCGATGAGCCGACGACGGCTCTCGACGTGACGATCCAGGCCCAGATCCTTTCCCTGCTCGACGACCTGCGGGACCGGCTCGGGATGGCCACTTTGCTCGTGACGCACGACATGGGTGTGGTGGCTGGGCGCACGAGCCGGATCAACGTCATGTACGCGGGGCGCATCGTCGAGACGGCGCCGACGGAGCGCCTGTTCGCCCACATGCGCCATCCCTATACGCAGGGTCTGCTGGGGTCGATCCCGCGCCTCGAGTCCGACAACACCCGGGCCCTGGTCAGCATCCCCGGGTTGCCGCCGGACCTGACGAACCCCCCGCAGGGGTGTCGCTTCGCTCCGCGCTGTCCCCGGGCCACCGCCCAGTGCGTGGCCGAGGAGCCGCCGCTCACCGGCGACGATCCGGAGCACCAGTTCTCCTGCTGGCATCCGGTCGACGGGCCGATCCGTTCGCGGCCGGAGATCCCCAGGTCCCATGCCGCCAAGGTCCGTGAGGCGAGCCAGAACGGCCATCTGCTGGAGATCAAGGACGTGGTCCGCGAGTACCCCATCACCGCCGGCATCCTCCAGCGTCAGGTCGCCTCGGTGAAGGCCGTCTCCGGCGTCAACCTCCACGTGGACGTGGGGGAGACGTTGGGTTTGGTGGGCGAGTCTGGATGTGGCAAGACGACCCTCGGCAAGCTGATCGTCGGGGTCGAGAAGCCCGATGGCGGCAAGATCACCCTGAACGGGAAAGAGGTCTTCCGCCTCCGCGGCCGAGGGCTCCGGAAAGCGCGCCGGGACCTCCAGATGATGTTCCAGGATCCGTACGCGTCGCTTGATCCCCGCATGCGGGTCTCCGCCATCCTCCGTGAGCCGCTCATCATCCAGGGCGTCGGCTCCCACAAGCAGCAGGACGAACGGGTGCAGAAGATGCTTGAGGAGGTGGGGCTCCCGGGCAAGGCGGTTGAGCGCTATCCGCACGAGTTCTCCGGCGGGCAGCGCCAGCGGATCGCGCTCGCCCGGGCGCTGATGCTGGAGCCGAAGGTGATGGTCGCTGATGAGCCGGTGAGCGCCCTCGATGTGTCGATCCGCTCCCAGGTCCTCAACCTGATGAAGCGCCTCCAGGCTGAGCACGACATGGCCTCCGTGGTCATCTCGCACGATCTCGCCGTGGTGAAGTACCTCGCCGACCGGATCGGCGTCATGTACCTGGGCAAGCTTGTCGAGCTCGGCACCGGCGACGCGGTCTACAACCGCCCCGCCCATCCGTACACCGAGGCCTTGATCAAGACGATTCCGGTGCCCGACCCCGCCGCCGAGAGCTCGAAGGATGAGGTGGGGATCAGGGGCGAGCTGCCGAGCCCGGTCAACCCGCCGTCAGGTTGCCGCTTTCGCACCCGCTGCCCCCGGGCCCAGGATCTGTGCGCCGAGGTGGAGCCGGTGCTCCGCTCCTTCGGTCCCGGCCACGTGGCGGCGTGCCACTTCCCTCATCAGACCCCGCTGGAGAGCCAGGACGACGCCCCTGGGGCGACCCAGGCCGGCGATTCACGCGGAACCGATCCTGCGCCCGCGGCGCCAGCGTCGACCTAGGTCGACGCTACTCCTCGTCCTCGACGTAGAGCGATTCTCGCGCCAGCTCCTCGCCGCTCTTTGACCACAGCTTGATCTCCAGGTAATCGGAGCGGTAGTTGTCCGGCGCGATGAGCGTGAAGCGCTGATCGGTCAGTTCGCACTGGTCGACGGCCAGGTTGGCCAGCTCAGCCGTGACGACCTCGCCGCCCGCCACCATCGGCACGCCCCAGACCAGCGTTATCTCGGCCACGTTGCCGAGCTCACCTCGCCACCGCCCGATCACCTCGTCATTGAGGTCGAGCTTCCAATCGGGATTGGCCTCGGCGACCTCGGAGGTGAAGTCGGCCGTGGCGGCGAAATCGGCGGGGCCGCTGTCGCCTTCGCTGAAGGAGACGTAGCCGAAGAGCTCATAGCCCTCGCTGGTGCGGGCCACGGCGGGAATGTAGGTCCGCCCCGAGTAGGTGCGGTCGGGGAACCAGGCCACATCGCCGATTTCTCCCAGCTCCTCGCCCTCGCTGTCGATTCCCCCGACCGCGGTCAAAAAGTGGCCCTTGAGCGTCTCGGCCCAGCGGCCGTAGGGGAGTCCCTCCTGCGGGGGCTCGGCGGCAAAGCTGGTGACGAACCGGTCGGTCGGAGGCACGTGGACGGGGAGCCTACCTGGCCCCGCCCACAGCACGACCCCACCTCGACGGCGGTGTCTAGAAGGCGCCGCGTTTGCTGAGGACGGCGGGGATGGTCTTGAGGAGGATGGAGAGGTCGAGCATGATCGACCAGCGTTCGAGGTAGAGGAAGTCGAGGCGGACGAGGTCGTCGAAGTCGAGCTCGGAGCGGCCTGAGACCTGCCAGAGTCCGGTGATCCCGGGCAGGACGAGGTAGCGCTTCTTGTGCCATTCCTCGAGGCGGTCGAAGTCGCGCATGGGGAGGGGGCGGGGGCCGACGAGCGACATCTCGCCCCGGATGACGTTGACGAGCTGCGGCAGCTCGTCGAGCGAGTAGCGGCGCAAAAAGCGCCCGACGCTGGTCAGCCGGGGGTCGCGTCGGATCTTGAACAGGGCGCCCGATTTCTCGTTGAGCGATTCGAGGTCGGCCTGGATCTGGTCGGCGTGCTGGCGCATGGTGCGGAACTTGAAGCACGAGAACGGCTTGGTGGCGATCCCGGGGCGCACGGAGCGGTAGATGACCGGGCCGCGGGAGCTCAGCTTGACCGCCAGCGCGATCGCCAAAAGGACCGGGGTGAGGAAGAACAGCCCGACGCTCGCCACGACGAGGTCGAAGGTCCGCTTGAGCGCGTAGTCGATCCCCTCGAACACGGGCGGGCGGAGCTTGAACAGCGGCACGACCTGGCCGGGGACGAACTCGGCCCGGTCGATCAGGATCTCCATCGTCGAGGGGGCGACCTGGACGGTCACCCCGCGCTGGTGGCACAGATCGACCAGCTCGACCGCGTGTTCCTGCGGGAACTCGGGGTCGGCGATGATCACCTCCTGGACGCGCTCGCTCGTGAGCACATCGGGGAGGTCCTCGATCTGACCCAGCGAGCGCAGCCCGTTCTGGGGCTGGGGGGTGAGCGAGATGTAGCCCGCCACCTCAACCGCCGTCCGCGAGCGCGCCGCCAAAGCGTGCGCCACCGCCTCGATGTGCTTACCCGACCCCACCAGCACTGCCCGGCGCTGGTATCCCGCCTGGGCCAACAGCCATCCCGTGCCCCGCAGATGCAGCTCGCGCAACCCCGCCAGGTACACGATCCCGAAGAACAATGACCCATAGAAGATGTAGTAGCTGGAGAAATGCTGGCCTGAGGCCAGCGCGAACACCAACGCGATCACCGTGACCTGAAACAGCGCCCCGGCGATCCGAGCCAAACCCGGCCGGCGCGGACGATCCGCGTACAAATCCACCCGGGCAAACATCAACACCGTGATCAAATAAGAGAAGGGAATCCAGTGCTTGGCGTCCCGCCAGGCCACCGCGGCGTCCGGATTGCCCTCGAGCGCCAGCTTGACGAGCAGTGCGGTGAACAGCGCCGCCGTGACCCCGACCAGGTCGAGGGCCAGCAGGGACAGGACCCGCAACGAGCGCCGCAGCGTCTCCGCCCGGAGCAGGAGCAGCAGCACAGCTGGGCGCTTGCGCCGCACATCACGCCGCGGCAGGACCAATTGGTCCAGATCGGTGGGGCCGCCGTTGCTTGCCGGTGCCTCAGGGGCAGTTTGCTGCTCGATCGTCACTTCCTGGCTGTACCCATTGAAGGAGCCCCCACTTCAGCTTTGTAACGGTAGCTTCACACTGAAGTTACTTGGTTGCCCGTCCAGTATTGGGCGATCGGCCCAAGGTCCGCCTAGGACACGGAGCCGACCAGCGTCTCGATCCCTGACTCGTCGATCGTGCGTTGCAGGCCCTCCCGCAGGCTCACCTGCGGCTCCCAGCCCAGGATCTCGCGCGCCAGGGTGATGTCGGGCTGCCTCACCTTGGGATCGTCGGTGGGGAGCGCTTCAAACACGATCTCTGACCGTGAGCCGGTCACCTCGATCACGGCCTTGGCCAGCTCGAGCAGTGTGTACTCGTCGGGATTCCCGATGTTGACGGGCATGTGGTAGCCGGACTCGGCCAGGGCGATCAGGCCTCGGATTTCGTCCGCTACGAAAGTGAACGATCGGGTCTGAGATCCGTCGCCAAACACGGTGATCGGTCGATGCTGGAGCGCTTGACGCAGGAAGGTGGGGATGGCGCGTCCGTCGTTGGGCCTCATCCTCCCCCCGTACGTGTTGAAGATGCGCACGATGGCCGTATCCACCCCCTGCTGGCGGTGGTAGGCCATCGTCAAGGCCTCGGCGTAGCGCTTGGCCTCGTCGTAGACGCCCCGGGGACCGATCGGATTGACGTGCCCCCAGTAGGTCTCCTTCTGCGGGTGCTCCTGAGGATCGCCGTACACCTCGCTCGTCGATGCGATCAGAAAACGTGCGCGGTGCTTCTTGGCCAGCCCCAGCGTGTGGTGCGTCCCGTAGGACCCGACCTTGAGCGTGTGCAGCGGCAGGCGAAGGTAATCGATCGGAGAGGCGGGCGAGGCCAGGTGGTAGACGAAGTCGATCGGCTCCTCGATGAAGTACGGCTCGATGATGTCGAGGTTGATATGGACGAAGTCATCGCTCCGGATGTGCTCGATGTTGGCCAGCGTCCCCGTCTCCAGGTTGTCGACGCAGATGACGCGGTGCCCACGCCGCAGGAGCTCATCGCACAGATGCGAGCCGAGAAAGCCGGCACCCCCGGTGACCAGAGTGGTTGGCACAGGTGCGGAATCTACCGAGGGAGGCCGCGGACTCGCAGCACGTGCTCCTCGCCGCGGCGGATCGTCAGTCGCTCGGAGTCAAAGTGCTCCAGCAGCGCCTGGGCGAACTTCCTCGAGGTCCCTAGCTCGTCGCGGAGGCCGGCCAGCGTGATCGAGCCGCCGTTCTGGGCCGCCAGCTCGATGACCTGGGCGCGGATCTCGGTGAGCACATCCGGGTGGTAATGGAGGTTCTTCGAGACCCGGACGGCGCGGCCCGCGTCACGTAAGGCGGTCAGGTCGTCGTTGTCCAGCTCTGAGTCGAGGGGCGGCTCGGCCCCGGCTGTCTTGAGTCTTTGTTCCAGCTGTTGGGCGCGCAGGGACAGGCGGTCGGGTGGGCTGTGCTTGCGCGAGCCCGACCCGCCCGCCTGTCCCTCCGCACCTGCCCTCTGGACAGCTCTTTCGTCTTCGACTCGCTCGCCTCGGCTTAGTCTGTCCAGCCGTACTGTCATCTCTCGGCTTGGGCCGTGCTTCTTCGGGTGGGCGTCCAGGACTATCCCGCCGCCCAGCGTGTCCGGCGGGGCGATCTGGCGGACCACCAGGCGGTCGCCGGCCACGGGCACCAGCGGCTGCTCCAGTCGCAGCTGCCAGAAGTCGCCGCCTAGCCAGGCCGCCCGCGCCGGCGTTTCCCTGGTGCCGTGATGGACCTGGACGCGGGTCGACGCCTCCAGGTCGGCGTCACCTAGTTCCAGCTTCGCGTCGACCAGGAAGGTCGGGGTGACATCTGAGCCTGGCGCCGCCAGCACGTCGCCGCGCTCGACGTCGGCAACCGACACGCCGACCAGGTTCACCGCCACTCGTTGTCCGGCCGCGGCGGTTTCCAGCGGCTGATCGTGGACCTGGACGCCCCGGACGCGCGCCTGGCGCCCCGCGGGCAGGAGCTCCAGTTCGTCGCCGCGCGCGATCTCGCCCGCCCAGAGGGTCCCTGTCACCACCGTTCCCGCGCCGCGAATCGTGAACACGCGGTCGATATGCAGGCGCACCGGATCGGCAGACTCAGCTCGGCTCCTCAGCCCGACCACCGCCCGATCCAGAGCCTCTTCAAGCTCCTTGAGGCCAACGCGCGTCCGGACGGAAACGGGAATCACGGCGCTGGCACCCGGCAGCAGGTCGGTGGCCTCGATCATCGCGAGGTCGGGCTCGGCCAGGTCGCTCTTGGTGATCGCCACCACGCCGTGCTCGATGCCGAGCGCCCGGAGCACGACCGCGTGCTCACGCGTCTGGGGCATCACCCCGTCATTGGCCGCGACGGTCATCAGATACAGGTCGATGCCGCTCGCCCCGGCAACCATTGTCCGGACAAAGCGCTCGTGCCCCGGGGCGTCGATCACCGATACCGAGCGTCCGGATGCAAGCTCCAGCTGGGCGTAGCCGAGCTCGATCGAGATCCCCCGGTCCCGTTCCTGGGGGAGCCGATCGGTATCCACGCCGGTCAGCGCGCGGATCAGTGCCGTCTTTCCGTGGTCGATGTGCCCCGCGGTGCCCAGCGTCAGGGGTGACGGGGTCATCCGAGCGCGGCGCGGGCCGCCCGGGCGGCGATCTCTATCTCACCCTGGCTCAGCGTCCGCGGGTCGACGAGCACCCGGTCGTCGCGAATCCGCGCGATCACCGGGGGGTCATGCTCCCGGAGCGCCTGCATGATCGCATCGGCGGGACCGGTTAGAGCCACGGCCGGACCTTCGAGCTCGAGCAGCGGGAGGGCGCCACCACCCACCTTGGCTACCGCCCGCACGACCTCGGCCCGCTCGTCCCCAATCGAGTCCCGGAGCCGCTGCGCCCGCCCCGCCAGCTCGGCCTCGGAGGCGTCGAGCTTGGCCAGCACGGGGATCTCCCGGCGCGCCGCGTCTGGATCCCGGTACAGGCGCAGGGTCGCCTCGAGGCCCGCCAGCGACAGCTTGTCGATCCGGACCGCGCGGGCGAGCGGATGCTGGCGGGCCGCGGCCACAGCCGAGGCCGAGCCGACGAGCAATCCCGCCTGGGGGCCGCCGAGGAGCTTGTCGGCGGAGCAGCACACGAGCGCCGCTCCCGCGGCCACCGAGCGGCGGAGGCTCGGTTCCTCGTCGAGCCCCGGGATGACGATCCGATCGTCGAGAACCCCTGAGCCGACGTCGTCGATCACTGGGACGCCAAGCCCGCACAGAGCCTCGATCCCCACCTCCTCGACGAAGCCCAGCGAGCGGAAGTTTGAGGGGTGGACGCGCAGGATCGCGCCCACCGACTCGCCGCCGGCCACCAGCGCTCGTTCATAGTCGATCCGTCGGGTGCGGTTGGTCGTCCCGACCTCGATCAGCTGCGCCCCGGATTGGGCGACGACCTCGGGGATGCGGAAGCCGCCCCCAATCTCGACCAGCTGTCCGCGGGAGACGACAACGGCGCGGCCGGGGCCACTCAGCGAGGCCACGGCGAGAAGAACCGCGGCGGCGCCGTTGTTGACGACGATCGCGGCCTCGGCCCCGGTCAGCTCGCAGAGCAGCCCCTCGACGTGGGCGTGGCGCGTACCGCGCTGACCTGTTCCCAGGTCCAGCTCAAGGTTGCTGTAGCCCTCCGTGGCCCGGGCCACAGCTTCCCGTGCCGCCGCCGCCAGCGGCGCCCGCCCCAGGTTCGTGTGCACGATCACGCCGGTTGCGTTGATGACGCGCCGGAGGGATGGGCGATCGAGCTCGGTCACAATCTGGCGAGCGCGGAGAGTGATGTCGCCCGGCTCGGCGTCCTCGTGGTCGAGGATCGACGATCTGTGCTCCTCGATGGCCCGGCGCGCCGCGGCCACCGCGACGGCCTGAGGCGCGGCGAGGCGAGCCGCGAGCTCGTGGACCGCGGGTAGCGCTCTCAGCTGCTCGCGGGCGGAGTTGCTCCCGGCACCCACTCGCCCTCCTCCTTCTTCCAGATCGGCACCCGCGCCTTGATCTCGTCGATGATCTCCCGCGCGCCGGCGAAGGCCGCCTCGCGGTGCGGCGCCGAGGCGGCGACGGCCACCGAGGGCTCGGACAGCCCGACGACGCCGATGCGGTGCTCGGCCGCCGCCGCACACAGGCCGTGGCGCTCAACCGCCCGCGCCACCACGCCCGCGATCTCCTTCTCGGCCATCTCGGCGTAGGCCTCATATTCGAGTTCGGCCACCTCCCGGGTGACCCCGAGGAAGGTGACGATCGCCCCGGCCCGCGGATCGCGTACCCGCTCGATCAGCGCTTCGAGCACCAGTGGCTCCCCGGTCACCCGCACGTGGAGCGCTCCCACCGATCCGCCGGACACCGGTGGGATCAGCGCCAGCTCATCGCCGGGATGCAGCTCGGTGTCCGCAACGGCGTACTCCTGGTTGACCGCCATCACCACCGGCACCCCGTCGGTCACCTGGCCAAGGCGCTTCAGCGCATCGGCCACGCATCCGCCGTCCGGAAGCTCAAGCTCCACCACATCGGCTCCGGCGCGCTCACGCAGACCTGCGAAGAGACGGACGCTCACCTGCATACCGCTAAGGCTAATGACCGGGGACCGGAGCCCCTGGCCCTGAGTCCTAGTGCTCAGCAGTAGGCGGTGGGTACACGTCCTTGACGTACTCGTCGACCTTCTCCTCGGGCAGCCGCATCGAGATGGCCCAGAGATACACGGCCAGACTGAAGGCTGCCGAGATCAGGATCGACCATATGACAGGCCAGATTGAACTGGCGGAACCGAGGTTCGCGGGGTCGTTGCCACCCTGGTTGAGCCAGTTCTTGAAGAAGCCGATGCCACCGATGATGCCGCCGCCTCCGAACGGGCTGATGTAGCAAATGACCCCCATCCCGATGATCCACCCGCCGATCCACCACGCGGCCCGCCAGTCCATGGCTGGGTTGCGGGGGTTGAGCTTCGTCGCGTAGGAGAGCCCGATCAGCGCGTAGCCGAGGAGCAGGGCCACGACGAGCGTGCTGTAGGTCTGCCAGCCGGAGAACAGGATCACCCAGCCGGCACCGATGAAGGCCAGCGGCGCGAGGAAACCGGCCGCCGGCAGGCGGTAGGTCCGCGGCAGGTCGGGCTTCTGCTTGCGCAGTGCGCCCAGAGACACCGGCGCTCCCGCATACATGAACACGGAGGCGCTGGTGACGATGCCGACCAGCTTGGCCCAGCTGGGGAACGGCAGCAGGAACAGGACCCCGACCAGGGTGGCGATGATCACGCCGAACACCGGGACCTTGGCGGCGTTGACGCGCTCAAACGAGGAAGGGACGAACCCGTTCCTGGACAGGCCGTAGGACAGGCGGGCGGACGCGGTCTCGTACATCAGCCCCGTGCCGCTCGGGGAGATGACCGCATCGATTCTCAGCACGGTGGCCAGCCAGGAGAGGCCGACGATGCTCGCGAGGGTGAAGAACGGACCCTTGGCGAGCAGGGTGGGAACGGGCTGCGTGCTCTTGCCGATGCCAAGCCACCCCCCGTTGTGAGCCAGAACGGCGGGAGGCATGGCTCCAATGAACGCGATCTGGACCAGGAGGTAGACGATCGCGCCGATGATGATCGACAGGATCACCGCCCGGGGAAGGTCACGCCCTGGGTTTTTCGATTCTCCGCCCAGCTGGACCGCCTGCTCAAAGCCCAGCAGCGAGAAGATGATTCCGGCCGGAAGCGTCAGGAGGATGTTCTTGAAGGCATCATGCGGGGTGAAGAATCCGCCGGCGGCCTTGCCGAAGTTCGACCCGTGGAAGTGGCCGATGAGCAGGATCAGGACCGTGATCACGGGGATCGCCACCTTCCAGGTGGTGATGCCGTTGTTGATCCGGGCGAAGTAGCGAATCCCGACGATGTTGACGATCACAAAGAACAGGAGCAGGATCGCCGCGGCCAGATAGCCCCAGCCGTGGAGCGTCCCGCTGGCGCTACCCGCAGCCGCGCTGGCCTTGAAGAAGTTCCGCGCCCAGTGGGCGGTCGAGAGGTACTGGACGGCAGCCAGGACCTCAATTGGCGCCACGCTCGCCGCCTGGAGGTAGGAGGCCCAACCGAACGTCGCGCCGGCGAAGCTGCCGAAGGCGTAGTGGGGAAAGCGGCTCGTGCCGCCGCTGACCGGGAACAGGCCTCCGAGCTCGGCATGCACCAGGGCTAGGAGCAGGATGATGATCGAGCCGAGGACCCAGCCGATGATCGCCGACGGGCCTGCCAGGACAACCGCGGTCAGGGCCGTGAACAGCCAGCCGGAGCCGATGATCGAGGTCTCCGACGACCACAGGAGCCCGATGAAGCCGATCCCTCGGTCCAGCCCCTCGTCAAGGTTGACCTGCGGCGTACCCGGTGTGGTCGGCGTGGTCGCTACGTTCGCCATCAACCCTCCCTTTGCCGTTCTCCTCCGAGCGGCGATCCTACCGCCCAGACCCTTCCGGGCGCCACCTTCAGGGAGTCAGCGGTTCAGCGCCCGCTTGGCGGGCGGGATGGCGTAGAGGGCCTCGAGTTCGGCGATCGTCCGGTTGGGCCGCGACCGTCCGCCAGGATCGATCCCGGTGCGGATCTCAAATAGGCGTCGCTGGGCGTGATTCATGTCTGCCCACGCCGCCTCGACCCGGCCCAGCACGTCAGCTATGCGCGAGGGTTGCTTGCGTCTCATGGTGACCTCCTTTCTCGTCACCAGACGATCGGCTACGCCCCCTCTTCGCACATCGGCAGATCGCAGCCAGATCCCGGCCTGGCCCCCTTAGGAGCCTCCCGGCTGCCCCTTAGCCGAGCGAGACGAGGGCGATCCCGCCCGCCACGGCCAGGGCGCCCAGCAGGCGCGTCGCCCCGACCTGCTCACGGCCGGTGACGGCCAGGAAGGCGGTGGCCATGACCACGCTCGACTCGCGCACCGCCGCCACCGAAGCGGCGGGGGCCAGCGCCAGCGCGCCCAGTGTGAGGGCATAGCCCCCGAAGTAGCCCAGCCCAGCGAGCAGCGAGCGCGGGTTCACGGCCGCCCGTATGGCGCGACCCCCCCGCACTCGCCACACCCCGGAGACGTAGGCGATCGAGACCAGGGCGAACACGAGCTCCAGGTAGGCGATCGGATTGGCGTGGGTGATGCCGTGCTTGTCGACCAGGGTGTAGCCGGCGATGCAGGCGCCCACCGACAGGGCCAGGAGGAGGTCGCTTTTCCGTCCCGCGCCCCGGACGCCGCGTACGAGGACGATGCCAACCGCCACCACCACGACGCCCACTGCCGCGAGCGCCGACACCGCGACCCCGAGCGCGATGACGCTGATCAGAAGCACGATCACCGGCGCCGATCCCCGGGCGATGGGATAGACGAAGCTCATCGCCGCCACCGAGTAGCCCGTGGCCAGCAGAGCCAGGTAGACCGTCTCCAGCGTCGCCGAGGCCGCGATGTAGGGAACCGCCGCCCCGTGGAGCCGCCAGGTCAGCGCCGCCACCGGCGCAAATGCCACCACACCGGTGGTGACGGCCACCGCGCTGGAGCTGTGCACATCCCTTGCGTCAGAGAGCAGCAGGTTCCAGGTGGCGTGGACGACCGCGGCGGCAAGAGCGAGCAGCAGGGCGGAGACCGGCATCGCGGGATGTCTACCGATCACACGCGGCGCAGGGCGGCACGGCACGGCGACATCCTTGTCACCCACGAGCAGCACCTCACCCGGAGGTCCGGACTCGACGACAACACCGGCGTCAATGAGCACGCCACGAGCGCACCCGGGAGTTCCTCTCCAAGGTCCTCTGAGCGCCCCCGGGACCCGCCCCTGCGGGTAACCTGAAGGCGCATGGCCACCACCGACGAGCACCGCACGATCGCGCCGATCGTCGGCCCCGAGGACCCGCGCCGGTTCACCGACTCCGGGATCGAGATCAAGCAGCTCTACACCGAGGATGACCTCCCGGAGGGCCTCCCCGAGCGGCTCGGAGAGCCCGGCCAGTACCCGTACACCCGTGGGATCCATCGCGACATGTACCGCAAGCAGCTGTGGACCATGCGCCAGTACGCGGGCTACGCCTCGGCCAAGGAATCGAACGAGCGCTACCGCTACCTGCTCCAGCATGGATCGACCGGCCTCAGCATGGCCTTCGATCTGCCCACCCAGCTCGGCCTCGATTCCGATGACCCGCGCTCGCTGGGCGAGGTCGGCCGCACCGGGGTCGCGATCGACACGATCGACGACATGCGGATCGCCTTCGACGAGATCCCGCTGGATCAGGTCTCGACCTCGATGACGATCAACGCCCCGGCCAGTGTCCTGCTGCTCCTCTACGAGCTCGTGGGCGAGGAGCAGGGCGTGCCGGCGGAGCAGCTGCGCGGTACCACGCAGAACGACATCCTCAAGGAGTACATCGCGCGCGGGAACTTCATCTACCCGCCGGAGGGGGCGATCCGCCTCACCACCGACCTGTTCTCCTACTGCCAGCAGCGAATCCCCAAGTGGAACACGATCTCAATCAGTGGCTACCACTTCCGGGAGAAGGGCTGCTCGGCCGTCCAGGAGGTCGCCTTCACGCTGGCCAACGGAACCGCCTACGTCCAGGCCGCGCTCGACGCCGGGCTGGCCGTGGACGAGTTCGCTCCCCGCCTGGCCTTCTTCTTCAACGGCCACAACAACGTCTTTCAGGAGGTGGCCAAGTTCCGAGCCGCCCGGCGGATGTGGGCCGAGATCATGCGCTCGCGCTTCGGTGCCGAGGACGAACGCTCCTGGCGCCTGCGTTTTCACACTCAGACCGGCGGGGTGACGCTGACCGCCCAGCAGCCTGAGAACAACATCGTCCGGGTTGCCCTCCAGGGTTTCGCGGCCGTGTGCGGTGGCACCCAATCGCTCCATACCAACGGCTACGACGAGGCGCTCGCCCTGCCCACCGAGCGGGCGGCCAAGATCGCGCTCCGCACCCAGCAGATCATCGGCTACGAATCAGGGGCTGCGGACACCGTCGACCCGTTCGCCGGCTCCTACTTCGTCGAGGGTCTGACCGACGAGATCGAGACCAGCGCCACGGCCCTGATCGCCAAGATCGACGAGCTCGGTGGCTCGATCAACGCCATCGACTTCATCAAGAACGAGATCGAGGAGTCCGCCTTCGGCTACCACGAGCGCTACCGGATCGGCCAGGACATCGTCGTGGGCGTCAACAAGTTCGTCGAGGAGGACGTCGAGGTCCCGGACATCCTTCGCGTCGATCCCGAGTCTGAGCGCGCGCAGGTGGAGCGGCTGGAGGCATTTAAAGAGGACCGGGACGCCGAGGTCGTCGAGCAGCGCCTGGAGGCGATTCGCGATACGGCTCGCGGAACCGACAACCTGCTCCCGGTCCTGCGCGAGGCGCTCAAGGACCGCTGCACGATGGGCGAGGTATGCGGGGCCATGCGGGACGTCTTCGGCGAGTACCAGCCGAGCTTCTGAGGGCGGCGCAGCCCGTGCGCGTCTTTCTCGCCGGCGCTACCGGGGTGATCGGCACACGCCTCGTCCCCCTGCTCGTGGAGCAGGGTCATGAAGTGGCCGGCATGACGCGTTCAGCCGAGAAGGCGGGCACGGTGCGCGAGCTGGGCGCCGAGCCCGTTGTCTGTGACGTCTACGACGCCTCACGGCTCACCGAGGTGGTGGCGGCGTTCGCCCCCGACCTGGTCATGCACCAGCTGACCGACCTCCCGGACGACATGAAGCGGATCGCCCTCTATATGCGTCGCAACAATCGGATCCGTACCGAAGGGACAGACAACCTCCTCGCTGCGGCCAAGCGTGCGGGTGCCGAGCGTTTCCTCGCCCAGAGCATCGCCTTTGCGCCACCGGGCGCGCGCCGCGCGGTCAAGCGTCACGAACGAATGGTTCTCGACGCCGGCGGCGTGGTGCTCCGCTACGGGTGGCTCTACGGACCAGGCGCGTACTCCGAGACCGGTCGGGGGGTGCCGTCACCGCGGATCCACCTGGACGCCGCGGCCCAGCGAACCTGGAGCTGCTCGAGGCGCCTTCCGGGGTGCTCGTCATCTGCGAGACCACGGACTGAAGGCGCTGACTTCAGCGCTCGCTGTCGAGGTGAGCCATCTGGGCATCGGCGTAGCGGGTTCCCGCCACCGCCTCGGCCGGCACCGCCGCTTCCAGCGCTGAGACCTGGTCGGGGCCCAGCTCAAGCTTAAGGGCACCAAGAGCGTCCTGGACCTGCTCGCGCGTGCGCGCGCCTATTAAAGGCACGATGTCCTCTCCCCGGGAGAGAACCCAGGCCAGCGCGAGCTGGGACACGCTGGCGCCGAGCCCGCCGGCAAGCTGCTCAAGACTCTGCACGAGCTGGAGGTTGCGTTGCAGGTTCTCGCCTTGAAAGCGCGGCATCCGGCCGCGGATGTCCCCCGGGCTCGACGGCGCGTCGGGCCGGTAGTGGCCGCTCAGCAGGCCGCGGGAGAGGATCCCGTACGCCGTGATGCCGATGCCGAGTTCGCGGCAGGTGGGCAGGATGTCCGCCTCAATCCCGCGGGAGACGAGGGAATACTCGATCTGAAGGTCGCTGATCGGATGCACCGCGGCGGCACGGCGGATCGTCTCCGAGCCCACCTCCGAGAGACCGACATGGCGGACGTAGCCCGCCTCCACGAGCTCGGCGATCGCCCCCACCGTCTCCTCGATCGGGACCTGGGGATCGAGGCGAGCGGGGCGATAGATGTCGATGTGATCCACCCCGAGGCGGACCAGGGTGTAGGCGAGGGCAGTCTTCACCGCCGCCGGGCGCGCGTCATACCCCAGCCAGCTGGCGTCTGGCCCCCGCTGCGCCCCGAACTTGACGCTGATCACCGTCTCGTCGCGGTTTCGGCCTGCGAGGGCGTTGGAGATCAGGAGCTCGTTGTGCCCCATTCCGTAGAAGTCGCCCGTATCGATCAGGTTGATGCCCCCATCCAGCGCCGCGCGGACGGTGGCGATGCTCTCGTCCTCGCTGGTGGGGCCATAGGTGCCGGAAAGGCCCATGCCGCCGAAGCCGACGCGCGATACCTGGGGTCCCTGTCGGCCGAGATGAATCCTCCTGACCACGACTACCCACTATGGCGGATCCGGGCTTGCAACCGCTCGACCGCGGAAGGAGTCCCACCCTCCGGCCGCGAACCCCCAAGACATGACGACAGAGCATGAGGCAAGCCGAACCCTCGTCAAGTCGCCGCCCGAACTATGGGCCGAGTGCAGCGACGCCGGGTCTCTGGCCCGTCACCTGGGGGAGTTCGGCGAGATCAAGATCACGAGGCTTGAACCGGAGTCGACCGTTGCCTGGGAGGGCGAGCATGCGAGCGGCACGGTCCGGATTGAGGCCTCGGGATGGGGAACTCGAGTCACGCTCACCGCCCAGACGAAGGCGGCGGAGGTGGACGATCCACCTCCGCCGGCAGTCGACGAGCCCGATCCACCTCCGCCGGCGGATGACGCGCAAGAAGGAGTTCTCCAGCCAACTGGCGAATCACCCACCGGCATAGCCCACCCGGACGAGGAGGCCAGCGATGCGACGGTGGAAGAAACGCTGGAAGGCCTGGATCCTGAGCCCGTGGATGACACCGGGCGTGTTCGTATCCGGTGGCGGCGCCTAACCGCGCGAATGCGCGGTCTCTTTGCCGTCCCCCCGCCAGCCGAGACAGAACTCCCGGAAGTCGAGGAGCCGGAGCTTGACCAGGAGCCGGAGCTTGACCAGGAGCCGGAGCTTGACCAGGAGCCGGAGCTTCCCGAGAGGCCCGAGCCACTCGAAGAGCCGGTGCCGGAAGGCGACCCAGAACCGGACCCGGCTCCCAGCACCCCTGAGCTGAACGCGGAGGCGGTGCTCACCTCAGCCCTGGATAGCCTCGGCCAGGCGCACCACCGGCCGTTCTCCCGGGCCTGAGCTGACCGCCGAAACGGCCGCAGGGGCCGGGTGTTAGTACCGGGGTAGGGCTATCGTCTTTCCCCGTGGGGGTACGCATGAGCAGGCTGGAAGCGCGTTCTGCGCTTGGAATAGTGCGGCTATCAGCCGCGGTTCTGTGTGGGCTCACGCTGCTGGTAGTTCCGGCAGCGGCTCAGGCCAGTCTGTCGTGGTCTCCGGCCCGGGCCGTGGATCCCGAGGCATCGGGCGTCGCCCTCAACCGGGTGGCGTGTCCGTCGCTGACCCAGTGCACCACGGTCGATGGGCAGGGACACGCGCTCACGTTCAATCCCCAGGCGCCCCAGGGCATCACGACGGCGATCGTGAGCAGCAACAGCCTGACCGGGATCGCCTGCCCGTCCACCACCCAGTGCACGGTGATCGATCTGAACGGCCAGGCGACGACGTTCGACCCCCAATCCTCGGCCGGCGGCTCCCCCACCGTGATCGATCCGTCCGCCATCCCGCTGAGCCTCGTCTGCCCGTCAATGACCCAGTGCACGGCCGTCGATCTGAGCGGACAGGCGGTCACGTTCAATCCGCAGGCCCTCTCCAGCGCGCCAAAACCAACCGCGCTTGATCCCGATCACACTCTGATCTCGGTCACCTGCCCCGGCGACTCGACGACCTGGTGCGTCGCCGTCGACACGAGCGGAGCGACGATCGGCTTTGACCCCACCGGGGGCGCCGAACCCCCGGTGCAGATCGACAGCGTCCAGGGCGCGACGGTGGTAGCCGCCGCCTGCTCGCCCGCGCCCGGCTCCCAGCAATGTGCGCTGGTCGACGACGCGGCCAACGGCTTCGCCTTCTCGGCACCCCCCAACAGTCCAACGGAGCCTGGATCCCAAGGCAGCGCGGAGACGGGTCCCAACGCGACCATCCCGACCGCGCTGACGTGCCCGGATGATCAGACCTGCGTGACCGTAGATCAGCACGGCGGCGCGGCCACGTTTGACCCCGAGCTCCCGGTTGCGGCCCCGGCACCCGTCGACCCCGGCCAGGTGATCAGTGACGTGGCCTGCCCCAACGCGACTCAATGCACCGCGGTGGATCGCGACGGCCAGGAGGTGACGTTCGACCCCGCTTCGCCCGGTACCACCAAGCCGGTGCCGATCGACGGACACACGAGCCTGACCTCGGTCGACTGCCCGAACGCCGGCTACTGCACCGCCGTCGACGTGGCGGGAAGCGAGGTTTCCTTCGCCCCCGGCTCCTCTGCCGCGCCCACCACCACGCTGATCGATGCGTCCGCCACCGGTCTCTATGGCGTGGCCTGCCCGGCGACCACGCAGTGCACGGCGGTCGACAATCAGGGCGACGCCGTGACCTACAACCCCGCCTCGCCCGGCTCACCGGCGCCAGCGCCGCTTGTCCGCGGCACGCTGTATGGCATCGCCTGTCCCGCCGACACCCTGTGCATCGCGGTGGATTCCGTCGGCCAGGAGATCACCTTCAATCCACGGTCACCGAGCAGCCACGCCATGGCCACCGTCGACTCGGGCCATGCTCTGCTGGCCGTGGCCTGCCCCACGACGACCCAGTGTTCGGCGGTCGACGACCGGGGCGCCGAGGTGACCTTCAATCCGCTTTCCGCCGGGAGACCCGCGCCGCATCTGATCGACCGGGTGGCCGCGAACGCGCTGAGTTGTCCGTCGAGCGCCCAGTGCACCGCCGTCGACAGCGCGGGGGATGAGGTCACCTTCGACCCCGGCAGTCCAAGTCACGCCTCCGCCCTGGCCATCGATCGGAACGTCCCGCTCCTCTCGATCGCCTGCCGCACGGTCACCGACTGCGTCGCCGTCGATCAGTCCGGTCGTGTGGTTGAGGGGGACCCGCGCGGGACCATGGCCTGGTCCGCGCACAGTCTCGGGGCGAGCTCGCTTACCGGGGTGGCCTGTCCATCGGTACGCGAATGTGTCGCCATCGACCAGCCGGGGGACGCGTTCCTCGGCACCAGCGGCCCGCTGCCCCCGGTGCCTGTGGGCCTCTCATCCCCGTCTGCGACCGGGCTCGCCCAGCAGGGCCAGACGCTGGTTGTCAAGCACGCCCGGTGGACCGAAAGCCCGACCTCCTACACCTACCAGTGGGAGCGCTGCACCGCCAAGGGGACGCGCTGCCGCCGCATTGCGGGGGCCGACGCGGTCAGCTACCGGCTCACCCACGCCGACATGGGACACCGCCTGCGCGTCCAGGAGAGCGGCTGGAACATCACCGGCGGCGGCGCTCCGAAGCGCTCACGCGCCACCGGGATCGTCGGGGGCCTCGTCTCGCTCCGGGCCGCCCTGACCGGGGTATCCCACGGTTCGCCCCGGCTGTCCTTCACGCTGCGGGGGGGCCGGGGAACCACGGCGCTCACCCGGATAGCCGGCGTCCTGCCCCCCGGCGTGAGTCTGCGCAGCGCCCGCGGGATTGCCCTCACCGCTTCGGGCAAGCAGGTCAGCTACAGCGCCACGGTCCGCCGGCGAAGCCTCTCGATCAGCCTGCGCAAGGCCGCGACCAGCGTCAGCGTGGCGATCCCCGCCCAGGACCTTGTGATCTCCCGCCGTCTAACCCACGAGGTCAGATCGCGTCATCGCCAGAAGCTGAACTTCTCCGTCACCGCGGTCCAGCACGACGGCGGCCGGACGCTAAAAAAGCTGGTCCTGATCCCCCGCTGAGCCGGGTCGGCGGGCACTCCGCGGTGGGCCAGTAGACTCGCCCGTCGCATGCGTGACAAGGCCCCCGAGACCTACGAGGAGAAGCTCGAGCAGCTGCAGGAGCTGCGTGACGAGGCGATCCACGCGGGCTCGGAGAACGCGGTCGAAAAGCAGCACGAGCGCGGGAAGTACACCGCCCGGGAGCGGGTCGAGAAGCTCCTTGATCCGGGTTCCTTTCAGGAACTTGACACCTTCGTGCGTCACCGCACGTACGACTTCGACATGCAGAAGAACCGCCCCTACGGGGACGCCGTGGTCACCGGCCACGGAACCATTGATGGGCGGCGAGTCTGCGTCTTCAGCCAGGACTTCACGGTGTTTGGCGGCTCGCTCGGTGAGGTGATGGGCGAGAAGATGGTCAAGGTCATGGACCTGGCGGCGCGGATCGGATGCCCGGTCATCGGGATCAACGATTCCGGTGGGGCGAGGATCCAGGAAGGGGTCGTCTCCCTGGGCGCCTACGGGGACGTCTTCGTCCGCAACGTGATGTGCAGCGGTGTGATTCCGCAGATCAGCCTGATCATGGGACCGTGCGCCGGCGGCGCTGTCTACAGCCCCGCCATGACGGACTTCGTCTTCATGGTCAAGGAGACCTCCCACATGTTCATCACCGGCCCCGACGTGATCAAGACGGTCACCGGGGAGGAGGTCGACTTCGAATCGCTGGGGGGAGCGATCGCCCATAACACCAAATCGGGGGTCGCGCAGTTCGCCTGCGACGACGAGGATCAGTGCCTCGAGGACACCCGCTACCTCCTCTCCTTCCTGCCCCAGAACAATCTTGAGACGGCTCCGCGCGTCCAGCCCACCGACGATCCGCTGCGTCAGGACGAGGAGCTTGACCACGTGGTTCCGGATAACCCGAACAAGCCCTACGACATGCGGGACGTGATCCGCCTGATCGTCGATGACGGCGAGTTCTTCGAAGTCCACGAGCGCTACGCGACCAACATCGTCTGCGGCTTTGCCCGGCTCGACGGCTACGCGGTTGGCGTGGTGGGAAATCAGCCCAGCCAGCTGGCCGGCGTGCTCGACATCGACTCCTCGGTCAAGGCCGCCCGCTTCGTCCGCACCTGCGATGCCTTCAACATCCCGCTGATCACCTTCTGCGACGTCCCGGGTTTCCTGCCCGGCACCGCCCAGGAGTGGGGCGGGATCATCCGCCACGGCGCCAAGCTGCTCTACGCCTACACCGAGGCGACGGTTCCCAAGATCACCGTCATCACCCGCAAGGCCTACGGCGGCGCCTATGACGTCATGGCCTCCAAGCACATGCTGGCCGACTTCAACTTCGCCTGGCCGACCGCCGAGGTGGCGGTCATGGGTCCCGAGGGCGCGGTCAACATCATCTACCGCCGGGACATCGCCGCCTCGCCGACTCCCGATTCGCGGCGGCAGAAGCTGATCACCGACTACAAGGCCCATTTCGCCAACCCGTACGTGGCCGCCGAGCGTGGCTACATCGACGACGTCATCGTCCCCCACGAGACGCGGCCCAAGCTGATCACCGCGCTCCAGACGCTGCAGACCAAGCGCGTCGCCGGCCCCCGGCGCAAGCACGGGAACATCCCCCTCTAGCTCCGTGGTCAACCGTCGCCCCCAGCTCCGGATCGTGGCGCCGAACGCGTCTCCGGAGGAGGCGGCGGCAGTCGTCGCCGCGCTTGAGCGCTTCATGCGCGAGACCGCACCCACTCCTGCCCCTCCCCTCGCCCGACGCAACCCCTGGCAGCAGGCGGCGCTTCAGGAGGGAGTCTCCAGGCAACCCGAGCTGCCGGCGCCGTGGCTCTAGGCCCGGACCGCCGAGAGGCCTCGCCACCTTCCTTCCGGATCCGGGAGCGCCAGGATCCCGCCTACGACTGGGAGGCCTTCCTCCGCGATCTTGAACGCGTGGCAGGCCGCGACGATGACTTGGATCGACCCGAGCGTGTCCGGCCGGCCTCCCGGCGGCGGACCGAGGCGGGCTGACACCGGCGGAGATCAGGCCCGGCGTCGAGCACCCTGCCAGCGCGGCCGGCTCGGCAGCGGCCGCGGCTCGGCTGCGGGGGGTCGTTCCGGATAGCCGAGCCGGTCAGAGATCTCGGTGAGCATCCGCCGCGCCGTCTTGTAGCTCACGCCGAGTTCGCGCTCGAGCTCACGGGGTAACAGCTCGCCGCGCGTCGAGCCGATCAAGAGGACGGCCCAGAACCAGCGCCGCAACCCAACCGTCGACTTGTGGTAGAGCGTTCCGGCAGTGGGGTAGACGTGCCCTCCGCAGTACTGGCACGAGTACGCGGTCCGGCCGCGGATCCGGTGAAACCGCGAGCCGCGTCCACATCGCGGACAGCGAGTCCCATCCGGAAAGAAAAGTCGCTTCATCCATTCGAGGCAGGCGGCGTCGTCGGGGAAGAGCTCGGCAAACTCGGCTGGGCTGATCATACGTTCGCATTAGTACTCAGTACACGTACGTGTTGTCAAGGCCACCACGGTCCCCTTTCTGGCGGCAAGGCGCGCCTAATCCAATCCAACCCCCGGCCCTGGCGGGCTCCCGCTAAACGAGCGCGGAAGCGCGTCTGAATCCTCCGGATCCAGTGAAGCTTTTACTGCGCAGCCTTGCGGTCAACGGCCGTTTATGGCACAGTGCCGGGCAAGGATCAGTTCGGGGCACTTGTGTCTGGGGCCAATGGGGGTCGGTCGGCGCGGAGCTGACAGCTGATCTGAGCAACGCACGTCAGTTCGAAGCAAGAAGCGAAGGGGCAGACATAACCGCGACGGCGGAAATGGGGCGCAGTGTTTAGGAGGACTGTCGGCCGTGTGGCCCTCGCGCACGCGGGCAGTCACGCCTACCCCGGCGTTGGTCACTTCGGGCTGAGCAGCCTCGGCTCGCGCCGGCAGCGCTTTTGGTTCGCGCTCATTGGCGTGATCGCCATCTCGCTGCCGTACTCGGGCACCATGGTCGCCGCGGTCAAGGCGGCGCTGAACCCGCCCGCCGAGGCCGTCTCGCTTCCGGCCTTGACGATCCCGCGGGCGCAGTTCCCAGAGTTGAACGTTCCCAAGCTCCGGCGCTATCAGGCACCGACCCTGCCGGCCGCGTCAGCCGCCCCAGCGCCAGCAGCCGCCACCGCCGGATCGACTCGTTCTGTCTCCCGCGTGACTCAGCCCTCGGGAGCCGTCCAGTCCCGGCAGCCCAGCGCGGTGGTCAGGCACGCTGCCGCTCCCACCCAGAAGGCGCCGGTGGTCACCACCAGCTATGGCCTGCCCGCCCCCAAGAAGCACCGCTCCAAGTCCGCCATCGCCGAGGCGAAGGCGCTGGCCAACGCTCCGGTGGTGACCGAGGTGGCCCCGGCGACGCCTCCGATGCCCGCCTCGTCGGCGACCGTACCTTCCCCGATCGCGCAGGCGCCTTCCGCCACCGCCACCGGAACACCGCCCCCCGTCGCCACTCCGGCCTCGCCCGCCGCGGCACCCACGGCCCCGGTCAAGCACGCCATGCTGCGGGCCGCCGCCGACGTCGCTTCAGACCAACCGGTCGCCTCGGGCTCCGACGCCTCGAGCTCGGACCCGCCCGACGCGGCTCCGGACTCGAGCGCTCCCGCCGACTCGACGGCGAGCTCGTCCGCCGCTACCTCGCCCGCCACTTCGACGACCCCGCCCGCCGACCAGAGTGACGCGGCAGCGTCTCAGCCGAGCGACCAGTCCTCGACCGACTCGAGCCCTCAGTCGTCTCAGCCGAGCGACCCCTCGACGACGGCGCCGTCGTCGGCTCCTGAGCCCACCGTCTCGTCATCCAGCCAGACCGTGAGCTCGAGCTCCTCTGATCAGTCGATCAGCGCTCCCGCCTCCGCACCGACCATCCATCCCACAGAAACGTCTGTCACCCCGGTCACCACAACCGAGGAGACCGAGGTCATCCCGGCGTCGACGACAGAAACCGTCGTGCCGGCCCCCGACCCGGCGGCCACGGAGGCGCCCGCGATCACGATCACCGCTGCGGCGCCAGTCGCCGAGACGACCACCTTCGCCCTCAGCGCCCCCGCGCTGGCTTCGACCCCCACGCTGGCCACCGTGAGCAGCAGCTCTGACGCCACCGTCATCTCCACTCCCGGCCCGTCCAACGATGTGACCGGCGAGGCCGGCACTTCGAGCGCCGGCGCCACGTCACCCACTGGCAGCACCCCCAGCCTCGCCGCCTCCGAGGCCAACGCGCCGCCCGACTCGGACGGAGCCACGATCCTCGCCAGCGCCGAAACCACGCCCACCGATTCGGCTGCGGACCCCGGTAGCGCGCGGGGGCCCCCTGCGTCCTCGCTCAATCCACTCACGCTTCCGGAGCTGAGCGCAGCGGTCACGGCGGCTGAGGCCGAGTGGCTGTCGGTGCTCCCGGGAGCGAGCTTCGCCGGGATCTCGATCAATATCGGGACCCTCCCGAGCCCGGAGCTGGGGGTGACCGTCGGCACGACGGTGACGATTGATTCCTACGCCGGTGGCTACGGATGGTCTCAGGCGAACCCGGGCGATCCGGGCGCGATGGACCTGGTGACCGTCGTCGCCCACGAACTCGGGCACGTGCTCGGCTACGGCGAGTCGTCTGACCCGTCGAACCTCATGTACGAGTGGCTCTCGCCCGGCGAGACTCGGACCATCACGAGCGCGGCCCAGCTGTCAGGGGTCCCCGCCTACGACACGAGCTCGAATGATCCGGTGCTCCAGAGCGCCGGCCCGATCAGCATCAGCGTTGGCGGACTGCCCGCCACCACGCTCAGCGTGGGCAGCGTTGCCATTGGCAGCACCGGGACGCTGACGGTCACGCTTACCAATACCGGCTCTTCGCCCATCACCGGCCTGACGTTCTCGTTCGGCTCGGGCTCGACTTCGCCGTTCAAGGAGGTGAGCCTGACTACGGGCACGCCTGCGACGGCGACCACCTCGCTCGCCGCCGCCACCAACTCCGGCCCCGGCGTTGACACGCTGACGCTCTCGTTCACGGCCCCGAACGTGGAGCAGCTCTGCAGCGACACGCTGACCATCTCCGGAACCGTCGGCAGCCAGGCCTTCACCCAGGAGGTGGCGGTCTCCGCCACGCCGGCGCCGATTTCGTTCTCGCCCGCGCTCTCGTTCTCGACCACCAACGTGGGCTCGACGACGAACCTGACGGGCGTGACCCTGACCAACGTGGCCGGGGCCGCGCTCAGCAACCTTTCCTTCTCGTTCGGGCTCGCCTCCTCCTCGCCGTTCACGATCACCACCGCGTCGCCACTTACGAGCCTGGCCAGCGGCGGCACGGGGACCCTGTCCTTCTCGTTCGTCGGGCCGGGCGCGATCCAGACCTACACCGACACGCTCGACATCACCGGGACGTGGAACAACACGTCATTCACCGAGACCGTGCCGATCTCCGGAGCCGTCACGGCGCCGGTCGGGCTCACGGTCGGCACCACCAACGAGACATCGGGGGTCGCGTTCGGGAACACGGCGGTGGGCTCACCGGTCACCGTCACCGCGACGCTGTCGGACGCCGCCGGCGCGGCGATCAGCAACCTCGCGTTTGCCATCGCCTCGGGTTCGACCTCGCCATTCAGCGTCGTCGGCCTGGTCGCGGCCTGCTCGTCGACCTCGCCGCCCTCGGGCTGCCCCCCCACGAGCCTCGCCACCACGGGGACGGCGCCGACGCAGGCCTTCTCCTTCTCGGCTCCGGGCGCGCCGGCGCCCTACGCCGACACGCTCGTCATCACAGGCACGGTCAACGGTGTCGCCTTCACCGAGGACGTCCCGCTCTCGGCGACCGTGCAGGCCCCGGTCGGGCTCTCCCCGCTGACGACCGAGTCGAACGGGAGCTCGGCGGTCGACTTCGGCCAGATAACGATCGGCACCAGCAAGACCGTGGCGGCGACGATCACCAACAACGCCACGACGACGATCTCCTTGCTCGCTGTCTCCTTCGGATCGACGACGTTCTCCGCCGCTTCGCTGTCAGCGACCTCCATCACCTCGGGCAACACCGCCACCGTCAATCTGACCTTCACGGCGCCGCAGACCGCCAACCCGTACTCGGGCACGCTGACCATCTCAGGGAAGCTCAATGGCACGGCCTTCACGCAGACGTTCGCGGTCACGGGAGTTGCCAACGCTCCCTCGCCGCTCACCTTCAAGGTCAGCAGCAATACCGTCACCACGCTTTCGTTCCTCGGCATCACGGTCGGCAACCCCGGCAGCCTCACGGTCGCTATCTCCGGGCCGGCCGGGGATTCGATCTCCGGCCTGCAGTACGCCTTCGCCTCGGGCTCGTCCTCGCCCTTCAGTGTCGTCAGCCCGCCGACCACCATCGGCCAGGGGGCTTCGGCGTCGGTCAATCTCGCCTTCGCGCCGCAGACCGCCGCTGGGCCCTACAACGACACGCTCGTGGTCTCCGGGCTGCTGACGATCCCGGCCGCGGGCAGCACTCCGGCGCAGACGATCCCGTTCACCCAGAGCGTGGCCGTCACCGCCACGGTCCCCATCCCGCTTGGGCTGACCGTGTCGTCGAACCCGGTCTCTTCGCTCGACTTCGGATCGGCCACGATCGGCCCCTCGGGCCCCGGCGGAACGCTCAGCGTCACGCTCACGAACCAGAGCGGGCAGACGATCAGCGGCCTCGGCCTTTCCTTCGCCTCTGGCGCCTCCTCGCTCTTCAGCGCTCCCGCCCTCACAACCGCCCAGCAGACGCTCACCAACGGCGCGAGCGAGACCGTGCAGCTCACCTTCGCGTCGACCGGCTACTCCCCGAGCTACCTCGACACGCTCCAGATCACGGGCACCTGGACCATCCCCGCTTTCGGGAGCACGCCGGCTCAGACCGTCCCCTTCACGCAGGACGTACCGGTCTCTGCCGAGCTGCCCTCGACGTTTGAGACCTTCCAGGCGGCAATTGCTCAGGAGCTGCTCGAGTACGAGAGCGGCGGCGCCGTGGGCAGCAACCCGCTCGCCGTGACCAAGACGATCCCGATCGGCGACCTGCTCCTGCTCGCCTCGCCGACGAATCTCAACTTCAAGACCATGAGCGTCTCCGGGAGCGGAAGCAGCGCTCTGTTCACCGGCGAGATCGACCTCACCTCAGGGAGCGCGACGATCGCCTCCGGCGGCCTGTCGGCCACCTTCGGCGCCGTGACGGGGTCCTACATCCTCAACGGGCAGGCGCCGGGGGCAGGCGTACTCACGCTGGCGCTCCAGGCGCCGAGTGGGTCGAGTCCGAGCTCAATCACGACTCCCACCTTCGTTGTCGACTCTCCCAGTCCGATCACCGTTGTCTCCACCGACAACGGCGCGCGCGCCACCACTGCGTTCGGCGCCACGGGAGCCCAGGCGACGCTGAGCTCCGGCCCCAGCGGCAGCCCCACGATCACGCTCTCAAACGCGACGCTCGGCATGGTCGCCGGCTCGCCTGACGTCACGGCAGCTCCCGGCGTGGCCCTGGAGGTCAACGGCACGCCGGCGCTGAGCGGAGTCACCGCCACCACGCTCACCGGCCCGGCCTGGTCCGCCGTGTACGACACCGCCGGCAACTTCGGCCCGGTCGTCGTCGCCACCTGCCCGAGCACGTCCGCCAGCTGCCCGGCGCCGGCCACGGTCGTCGTGTCGCTGTCGCAGCCGGCGGGAGTAAGCGGGGCGTGGAGTTCCCTCTCCGGTCCCGGAACCCTCTCGCTGGGATCGCTCGGGTCGATCCAGGGGACGTATGCGGTAACCGCTGGAGCCTCATCGCTCACGCTCGCCGCCACCGGAGCCTTGACGCAGATCAGCGCCGGCACCGGTGCCGCCGCGATTCAGCTCTCCGGAGCGTCGGGCTCGATCACCCTCACCTCCGCGGGCGCGACGGGGAACGACGTGTCCGGGCAGGCGCTGCTGATCGGCTCCTCCGCTCTGACGCTCTCGGCCCCGGGCCAGCTCACCTTCTCGACCACGACGCCGTCCTTCACGATCACCTCGACCGGGCCGCTTCAAATCGGCGGTCTCGTCGGGCTCGACGGCTCGCTGGCGTTCACCGCCGGCAGCGGGGTAATCAACCTGTCGATCACCGGCACGCCGACTCCGCTCTCCATGCAG
>Ga0335074_10000088_pt1 | contig 166347 bp, 133 predicted proteins | sample Lox_Sample_23_FD_206715 | JGI IMG/M metagenome (GOLD analysis project Ga0335074, IMG submission 206715) | Soil microbial communities from Loxahatchee National Wildlife Refuge, Florida, United States - Lox_Sample_2.3 | ecosystem: Environmental > Terrestrial > Soil > Wetlands | place: USA...
CTGCATCAGCCTGCCTTCCGCCGTCAGTTTGTAGCCGTGCTCGCGGTCGAAAAGCTGGACGTTCAGCATGTCCTCGAGCTTCCCGATTTGTGTGCTGATCGTCGATTGCGAGACGTACAAACGTGTGGCGGCCGCAGAGAAACCGCCAGCCTCAACAACGGCTAGAAAGTATTTAAGGAGTCGAAATTCAAGATAGTCATCGAGGCTCATGCGGACCTCCGGTGCTCGGCTGGTACGGGCGACCGCTGACCGGCTACGAGTGGAAATGACACGCGAAGATGCCGGGATAAAATTGTCAACCTTTCTGAGCCAAAACGTCAACTATCGCTTAGGCGAATACCCCATAACTAAAAGCGATGGCCTCATCTCTTAGAAGAATTGGACAGCTTGGGCACGGTGATAGGAACGTAGGGGGAAAAGACCGACTCTTGGGGGCCATACGTGAACCTCATTGAAAAACTCGAAGCGAGAAACGGTGCCATGAAGGTTGCGGAACTCTGCGAGCTGCTTGGTGTGGACGACAAACACATCTATCGCATGGCGGCGCGTGGATCGCTCCCGAGCTTTCATGTCGGGGGCGCGGTTCGCTTCGACCCGCAAGAGGTAGCCAAGTGGCTTCGACAGAAATACGGGCCTACTGCTGCTATGGCGAAACGCCCCCCTGAGCGCGCCGGTTCTCGTGCCGTGGATCAACGCATTGCATAATGCGCGGGGTTCGATATTGCGAAATGTCACCACTTGTTAACAGTGATGATGTGTTGAGACAGCCCGCGATGCTCGGGTCTATGAGAATCAGATGACGATTCGCCAAAACGAAAAGATTTCCAATGGTTGCACTAGGTGCTACAATAGAAAACGTGGCAGGATTTCCTCAAAAGAGGGAGCGAGCCTTCAAGACAGCCTGGTTTGCCAAGGCCGCAAGGAAGGCGCACATCGCGGATGAGGAGCTTTGCTCTGCCATTCGGCAAGTGATGTTGGGACAGGCCGACGATCTCGGTGGTGGTGTCTTCAAAAAGCGGCTGAGAAAGAATCAATACCGCTCCCTCATCATTGCAAGGGCCGGACGGTATTGGGTCTATGCGTATCTGTTTGCAAAACAGGATCGCGCCAATATCGAAGACGACGAACTAAGGGGATTCCGGGCGCAAGCTGCACTGTATGCCCGCAAAACGGACGCGGATATTGCACGCGAACTGCATCTCAAAGAGATTGTGGAGATATGTCATGGCAAAGAAGCTGAAATACAAGAGTGACGCTTTCGAGGCGATACATAGCAATGTCTCCGGTATGTATCGGGCTGGAACGATAGACAAGGCGACCATGCGGAACTTCGATAGCATGTGTCTCGTTACGCCTGCTCCTCTCAAGCCGCGGCAGATTAAGAAGTTGCGCGAGCGGCTTCGGGTAAGCCAGCCGGTCTTTGCCCGTTACCTCAATACCAGTGAATCCACAGTGGAGAAGTGGGAGACAGGCGCGAAGCAGCCGAGTGGAATGGCGCTCAAGCTGCTCTCCGTTGTCGAAAAGCACGGCCTGGAGATGCTGGCGTAGTTTCGTATTGCGCTCAAATAGAAAAGCCACCCGCAAGGGTGGCTTTCTCATCTGGAGCAAAATCACGCTACCAGCGCGGCCAGCTCACCGTTGTTGACCTTGTGCGCGGCATCTTTGGAACGGATGCCCTTGAGGTAGACCATCGTGGATTTGATGTCGCGGTGTCCAAGCCATGCCTGCACGGTGCGGATGTCTACGCCGTCGCGCAGGTGATTGGTGGCGAAGGTGTGCCGGAACTTGTGCAGGAAAAAGTTCATGCAGTACGGACCTTCCGCACACTTGTTGCCGTGCTCGGTCACGCAGCGGCCACAGTTCAAACCTGCCCGTTCCGCGACCCGCTTCACCACCGTATCGATCTCACTATCGGGATTGCCTCGGGTGTTGCCGAAGATGAGATCGTGAGGCCGGGCGCTCTTGCGCTCCTTCCTCTTCTTCAACCTCTCCACCAGAACATGCGGCAAGGGAACAACACGCTCCTCCCAGTTCTTCGGCGTAAAGTCCCATTCCTTCTTGGCCGTGACGCGCACAATGTCGTGGTTGGAGTCGAGGTCAAGGTATTCGACGTAGCGAATCTCCTGGTCGCGGAAGCCGGAGCCGAGGATGAACTTGAGCATGTCGGCTTCATCTTCGGTCGCAACCTTGAACATGGCGGTTATCTCTTCCGGTTCATAGATGGGCCGGATGGTATCGACGAAGCTGGGCCAGTCGCCCTTTTCGAGCAGCTTTTCGCGGCCATGACGCTTGAAAAGCTGGAGCACCGTCACCAGCTTGTCATAGACGGTGCGTGCTCCCAAACCCTGCTCATAGCAGTGCGTCATAAAGTCGATGGCATCCTGCCGCGTGGCGTCCTCGGCATACTTCTTCTTGTACGAGGTCCGCAGGAGAATGTCGAGCGTGTAACGGTAGGTGAGCCAGGTCCGCTTCTTCCGCTGCATCTTGACGTACTTCAAATAGTCGTCGATGGCGTCACCGATAGGCGTCTTGTCGGGGGCCACAGGCGGCGGTTCCGGCGCGGCTATCAGACCGTCGCGGATCGCGGACAATTCGAGCGCCTTGCGCCGTGCGGCGTCGATGGCTTCGTCTCTGGCAACGGCTGTGCGATAGCGGCGGCCACTCCGACCGCCGACGCGCCACTCGATGTAGTACGCGCCTTCTGTGTGCGTCTCAATCTGGCCGTTGATACGCACGCGGTCCTTGAGTCTGCCGTTCGCTTCAGGGACAACAGAAGCGAAACGCCATCCGCCAGCGGTTTTGACTTTCTTGATGAGGTTGACGCGCTCCGCGTAGTCGGGAGCATTGAGAAGAGTGCCGAGGGGCTTGGGAGCAGGCATCCATTGATCCTCCTCTTGAGGCACTTAGCCTATCAAAAAGTGGGTCAGCGTGGACACCATCGTGGACACCAAGAAACTAAGTTGTTTGTTTTCTTAGTCTCGGTTAGAAGGCAGCGTTCTAACCAACTGAACTACGTCCCCGAGTGGATTGTCCGGCTTCGTAATCACTGCCGAACCAAGGTTAGTTTATCAGAGGAAGAGGCCTCTTAGCGTGCATCGAGGCGAGGAAATCTGCACCGTTAGTTCTTTCCTTGCAGTTTATTGTGAAGTGTTCGTCAGGAGCGATGCTATATCTGCTTCAGAGCGGTCTGGCATCAACGGTTCGGCGGTGGCTGCTCAATCTCTGAGGGCGGTTGCGGCGCGGACGGAATGAACTCCGAAGGCGGTTGCGGGGCTTCGGGAACAAACACCCATCCCGGCCTAGTGACTTCGCTTTGAGATGTCTGCGCAGCGGCGCTCGCAGGAGCAGCGTACTTCGGAGTGGGTGCGGTTGAAACGCTCACTGCGGTCGACGCGCTCGCCGTGGCGAGCGGTGCGGATGGATGCGACTCGGGCAAAGGCTGAACTGGCATGCTGGCCTGGGCTGGTTCACTTGCGGGTGCAGCTCCGGCCGATTCAGGCGCCTGAGCAGCTATTTCCGGCTGCGGGGCAGTTGGCTTCATCGGATACACAGGATAGACGTGAGTTCCGGCATCGGTGACCCTGCCCGAGAGATTGAAGGAGATGCTCCAGACCCGGAACGTACCTGTGCTTTCGCGGTCGGCAAAGGTGATCAGCGAGAACTTGTGCTTGGGATCAATATGAATCGTTGCCGTGGGCGCCTCCGCGACTCCCGCCTCAATACTGCCCCCCCTGGGAATTTTGATGTCCGCTCCGGTCATCTCCGCGTAGCAGGCACCCAGCTCAAGCCAATTATCTCTGGAAGCAAGGTCCTGTGAAGCGATGCTCTGCGGGACGAGGCTGTTGAAGAGAGCATAATTCCGAGGGTTGCGCGGCGCGGGAACAAACGGCGTGGCATTGCGATAGAGCACAGGCACGATTCGGACACGGCCCGATCCACGAGGCACGAGGGCGGTGAACAGCGACTCGGTGCCGTCTGGGAACCGCTCGCTATAGTGCAGGAGAATGGTATTTGGTAGAGGTGTGCAGATCGTCTGGCGGTAGATCCAGTCTCCCACAGCAAGGTTGTAGCCATAGATTCTGGCAGCCTCATTGATCTCACTGCCGCGAGACTGGACAACGGCACGGTCGGCAGTGCTCATGCCCTGCGGATCGAGATGCCGGAACCCGCTGTTCCCTTGCGCGGCGGCGGGCGAACTCACAAAGTGCACAAATGCCAGCGCGAGGAAGGCACATACTGCTGTGTGCAAGCGGGTGACCCGATGCGGGTGGAGGATGGACATTGCAATTCTCACTCTATCACTGCGAGGCATGAAAGAAGATGGGCAGCCGATTTGACTGCCCATTGTGCAGATTGATTCTGATAACCGGCTACCGTACACCGGTGTGGCGGCGGCGGCGCACCGGCTTTGGAGGCGCAGGCGGAGCTCCGTCCTTCATGATGATCATGAAGGGCTTCTGTGTGTAGGAATCGAATGTGGCGATGTAGGTCACGTTGGTTCCGGGCGCGGGAACAGTCTTGAGCGACGGCTTCATATTGATAGTGAAATCGGCCTTCTGGGACTGCTTCGCATCGTCAGAAACGGCGAGTTGAACAGTGTCCGCTGTAGCCGAGACAACAGTCCCCGGAACTTCCGCAGTCACGCCGTTCAGCACAGCCCAAACTGCCTGGGCGTCAGCCGGAGCTCCGTTGGCAAGGATGAACTCCTTGTCAGAGAGGGCAAGCGTCTTAAGGTCGGGCGTGCTTGCGACTGCGTTATGAGCAAGATCCTGAGGCGACGGCGGCGGTGGCGCGGGAGTCGGTTTGTAGGTAGCGGGCGGAAAGACATTAGCCTGCGCCAACTGCTGAATCTGAGTGAAACCGTCCACGCTGCCGTGGTACTTCTGGTACCAATATTCGGCGGCCTTCTCGGCGGTACTTTTGTAGGGCTCAGGCAAATACTGTGCGGCACGTGCCAGGAACCAGATTCCGTTCACAAGATCGCGGGGGTCTTCCTGCACATAAGCGGTGCCGAGGTAGTAGGTGTCAGCAAGGGTGGGCTGCTTAATCGTCTGTGCCGGCGGAACTGCCTTGAGCTCGGCTGTGATCTGGGTGATCTCGTCCTTATAGTCCTTCTTGGCGAGGTCGTCAGCAGCGATGGCGTTGTAGAAGATCGGAGTTGCCACTGCCTTGAGCTTGTCAAATTCGTCCTGGCTCATGCCTTCCGGCTTGGTGGCCTTCAGGCCGTTCTGTGCGAGGGCTGCAGCATCATCGAGCTTGGTGACATCACCATTGGCCTGGGCCTTCTCAACATAGACCACAAAGGTGAGCGCGCGAAGGTTGCTGGGATCGACCTGCAGGAGCCGCTTGGCCGCGTCGATGGTCTTGGCGGTGTCGCCAGTGGCCTGGTAAGCACCAACCAGCTGCTCGAGCATCTCCTTCTTGACCACACTGTTGGGATACTGCTGGAGGAAGCTCTCGATTGCAGCGGCCTTTGCAGCCGGCGTGGATTGGCTGATGGCGTTGGTGTAAGCGTTGTACTCGGCTGGATCTTTGATTGTGATCTGGTCCGACTGCGAGTTCTGTGGCGCGGCAAATGCCCGTGGGGCCGCAGTGGTGACCATGGAGGCAAAAACCAGCATGGAAGCAATGACTACCTTCTTCATTCAACGCTCCTAAGGAAGACCTTAAAATTGATTCTCATAAAGTGTGAACCTGGCAGGCAACACACGGTCGTGATCGAATCGATGGAAGCCTCGAATGAAAACGGTAGAGGATCAGCGAATGATACGACAATGGCAGGATTATAGAAACCATCGACGGGCTGTGACAAGCACCCTTTAGGACTGCGTGCAAAAATATTTTGGCGGACATCTCAACTCCGCTTGTCTATATAGACGCTGGAGACGTTGGAAGCGAGAGTGATGGAAGGCATATCGGGACAAGTGGCGATCATTACGGGCGCGGCTCGCGGAATAGGAGCAGCCATTGGCAAGCGGCTTGCAGCAATGGGTGCGACAGTGGTATTAACGGCCCGGGATGAGGCGAGACTCATGCAATTAGCCGCGGAAATCGAGGCTGCGGGCGGACGGGCGGAATATGAAGCCTTTGATCTTTTGGATGAGGCAACCGTTGAACGATTCGCAGCCGGCATTCAGCAGCGGCATGGAGGATGTTACATTCTGGTGAACAACGCCGGCGTGGGCAGAATGGGCAAGCCGCTGTGGGAGACGGCACCGGCGGACTGGGATGCGGTGATGGATACGAACCTGCGCGGGGCGTATCTGATGATCCGAGCTTTTGCGCCGATGATGATTGCCGCCAAAGCTGGGCACATTATCAATATCTCGTCGCTGGCCGGTCATAACCCGCTCAAGAACGGGGCGGCGTACTCGGCCTCCAAGTGGGGGCTGAACGGGTTGACCTATTCCGTGGCGGAAGAACTGCGGGACTACGGAATCAGGGCGTCCGTGATTGCTCCGGGGTCGGTGAATACTGGGTTCGGTGGCGGCAGCAGCGGCAAGAACCCGAGCCGAAAAATTCAGCCGGAAGACGTGGCCAACGTGGTGGCAATGCTGGTGACACAGGCTCCGCAGTCATTTGTGAGCGAGGTGCTACTGCGGCCGACCTTCAAACCCTAAAAATCTCAACTCATATAAAGATAAGGGCTTGCGGGCAGCACCAAGCCTGCCCGAAGCTCTTCTGCTGTCTCAATTGTGAGCCAAAGGCTGGGCGTGTCGAAGCCTGATCAGTGTCGCTTTGACCGGTAAGTAAAGGTCTACGGCAAGGTCATAAATTTTGTAATTCATACAAAATGAAAGGGTTATCTGACTCTCGGCGGTCGCACTAACCTGTCGGTTCTGAGGGACGGTCGGCGGCAAACCCATCCCGGCACAGCTCAGCCCAGCCCTCCGCCTAGTCGGTATAAGCCTATATTTTTGTATGAAGTACGAGCGAAGTGCGGGATGGCCCTGAGTCGCACCAGTCGCTCACCGCCCGAACTGGCGCAGGTGATGGTCGTTATGGAGCCAGCCCCAGCGCATCCACTCCTTATGGGCAAGGTTACCGAAGAAGGGGTGGCGCACGCCGTCAAGCCGGGCGCGGCGGAGCCGGTCGAGTTGTGTGAGCGCGTCCTGACGGGCAGCCTCGAAATCCCCGGCCGTGATGCCCGACGCACACAGATCAAGTTCAGGCCTGGTGGCCGAATTGTGCGGCCACGGACGTGGATACCAGAGTGCGGCCCATTTCACGACGGTTTGCCAAAGAAGGCCGGTATGTTCGCTCACTTCAAACTCGCCTAGTGAGACGCGGATCGCGTCAGCGACGTGACGGAGCATCTGGTAGACGTTCATGCGGCCCCAGCATGCCTGATCCTGAGGGGTGACGGCGGCGAACCGGTGAGCCAGAAGTTCATAGTCGGTGGGGTTGGCGAGGGTGCGCATGGCGGTAACCGGGGTGGTTCCCTTTTACCGGATTTTGTCTTGCAGGGCTACGGGGGCTTGGACTAGCCTGAGGATGGCGAATTCTCCTCGACCTTCAAGAACAATCTCTCCAGAAAGTGCGCTTTTCTGTTGGATTTCCCATCCATGTACAGTAAATTGAATTGGGGACGGCTTATCCACAAGATGTTGGGGTGCATATGTTGACCCTGTTCCCTGCCGCGGCTAGAGTTTTCAAGATGAAGCGCACTGCTGTTGTGGCGTGCGCGGTCGCACGGCCATAGATGCAGGTAGAAGGAGTGTCCTGATGCTAAAGCTCAAGAAAATCCAGATGCTGGGGTTCAAGTCGTTTTGTGACCGGACTGAGGTGGCGCTGCCGGGCCAGGGCGTGGCCGTGGTGGTGGGGCCGAACGGGTGCGGAAAGTCGAACATTCTGGACGCAGTGAGCTGGGTGTTGGGCGAGCAGAGCGCCAAGACACTGCGCGGCGGCAAGATGGAGGATGTGATCTTTGCGGGAACGCGTGACCGCAAGCCGCTGGGCATGGCCGAGGTGTCGCTGACGCTGATCGATCCCGAAGCCTACGGCGGGCCGCTACTGGCAGAGCCGGAGATCGTGATCGAGGAGCACTCCGCTGACTGGGACGAAGAAAAGATGAGAGCGGAGCGCGCAGCAGAAGTTGAGGAGATCATTGCCGAGTCACAGCCGGGCCAGGTAATTGAGGAAGACGGCGCTTCCCTGCCCGCCACTCCCGAGGCTGCGGCTGCGGACGGTGCAGCGGCGACGGCGGACAATGCCGTAGTGCTGAAGATCCGGCGGCGGAAATTCAACAAGACTCCGCAGCAGGGCGAGATGATTGTGACGCGGCGGCTGTTCCGCACGGGCGAGAGCGAGTATCTGCTGAATGGAAAACTGTGCCGGCTGCGCGACATTCAGGACATCTTTATGGGTACGGGGCTGGGGCCGGAGTCCTACGCGATCATCGGACAGGAGCGTATTGGACAACTGCTGAGCTCGAAGCCGCATGACCGCCGCGCAATCATCGAAGAAGCTGCGGGGATTACGCGCTTCAAGACGAAGAAGCGCCTGGCCGAACTGCGTCTGGAGCAGTCGAAGCAGAACCTGGCGCGCGTGAACGACATTTTTGAAGAAGTGACACGGCAGATGGGATCTCTGAAGCGGCAGGCGGCCAAGGCCGAGCGCTACGGCGCGCTTCGCGACGAGATGCGCGGACGGCTGAAGGTGGTGCTGGCCAGCAAGCTTGCGCAGATGGACTCAGAGCAGGCCGCAGTAGCTGAGGCAATCGCCGCACAGACGGCGCAGATAGATGAGCACAGCGCGCAGATTGAGGACCTGGATGCGGAGCACAATGCGTCGCGGGCGCGAGGATATGAAGTTGAAGCCGGCGCGAAGGATGCGCAGACGCGTGCCAATCAATCCGCCGTCGAACTGGAGCGCGCGGCGACGCGGCAGACGGCCAACCAGGAGCGTATTGCCGAGCTTGAGGCGCGTGCAGCGGCGGGCGCGGCGGAGCTGGAGCAGGCGAAGGCGCACCTCGGCAACCTGACCACGGAGCGCGAGCAGCAAAAGGCATTTCTGGAGACAGCAGCGGCAGAGGCGGCGAGCTTCCGCGAGCAGGTACAGGCCAAGCAAGCACAGGCGCGGGATGCGGTTGCAGCGGTATCAGCAGCGGAGCAGAAAGCTGAGGCAGCGCGACGGCAGGCGATGCAACTTCTGTCTCAACTGGGGCAGTTGAGGAACCAGGCGACGCAGGGCGAAGAGTCACTGGCCGCACTTGAGCGCGATGCGGACAGGCTGGCGATGGAGATGGCCGCGGCCAAGGGCGATCTTGAGGCGCTTGGCGCGGAGCGCGGACAGGTCAACATGCAGTTTGAATCAGTGACTGAAGCGCTGAAGCGGCTGGAGAGCGAGATTGGCGCGTTGCGCGCGGAGATTGCTGCGAAACGCGACGAAGAATCTGAGGCAAAGCGGCGCGGCGACCAACTGCGCGCGGAGATGGCGACGCTGACAGGACGGCGCGATTCTCTGGATGGGCTGATCCGCGAGCACAGCTACTCGACGGACACGGTGCGGAAGCTGTTCCAGCAGAATTCGCTGGGCGGAGGGCTGGCTCCCGTGGGCACACTGGCGGATTTTCTTGAGGTCAATGGGCAGTACGAGAACGTGGTGGATGAGTTCCTGCGCGATGAGTTGAACTACATCGTGGTGAAGAGCTGGGACGCGGCGGACGAAGGCATGCGGCTGCTGAAGACGGGTGTGGACGGGCGCGCGACGTTTCTGGTGCATCCGGAAGACGCACAGGCGAAGTTCTCGTTTGCAGCGGACGGGATTGGTCCGGGACACGAACAGAAACAGGGCGTGGTGCGGCTGAAGGACTGCATCCGCGTGCTCGATGGCTTTGGGCGGTCGCTTGAGGTGATTCTGCCCAAGCTGCGCGACGGCTATGTGACTGAGGATTCGGAGACGGCGCGTTCGCTGGCGCTTGAGAATCCGAATGCGTTTTTCCTGGCGCCGACGGGCGAATGCTTCCATAACGTGACGGTGACGGGTGGCAAGCCAAGAGCTGAGGGTCCTCTGGCGCTGAAGCGCGAGCTGCGCGAGACGCAACAGAAGCTGGACGCCGTGGAGCGTGAGCTGGGTAAGGCTGAAATTGCAGCGGCAACGCTGGCGAAAGAGCTGGGCGAGCTTTCCCGCCTGCTCGATGCCAAGAGCGAAGAGCTGCGCGTGGCCGAACGCGAGAGCGCGAACCAGTCAGCCGCGCTGCGGCAGATGGACTCGGAAGTCCAGCGGCTGGAGCGGCGGCTACAGGACTGGACACTGCAAAGTGAGCGCAACAAGGACGCGCGTGCGGCCAAGCAGACCTTCATCGAGCAGAAGCACGAAGAGGCACAGCGGCTGGAGACCGAACACGAGCAGGCTGAGGCTGGGCTAGGCGAGTTGCTGCGGACGGTCGAGGAGCTTCGGCAGGCCCGTGAAGAGGCGCAGCAGCAGGCGGCGATGGTGGCCGCCGAGCTAGCCGGTCTGGAAGAGCGCAGGCGCGGCGCGGAAGCAGCGTTTGCACGCATTGACCGCATGTTTGCCGAGCTGTCGCAGCGGGTGGCCCAGATTGAACAGCAGCTTGCCGCAGCGAGCGCGGAGCAGCAGCAACGGGCGCGCGAGAATGAGCATCTGGCAGCGGACCGCGAGCGGCTGGTAGGTGTTCGCGAGCAGGCGCTGGCAGAAGTGGCGCGGCTGACGGAAGAGGCAGCGCAACTACGGACCAAACTGGCAGAGATGGAGGCGCAACTGAAGACGTTGCGCACGGAGACAGACGCGCTGCGCGAGGCGCGGAGCGAGCGCAACACGCGTGGAGCCACGCTGGCGTCAGAGATTGCACATCTGGAAGAGACGTGCGTGAACGATCTGAGCGTGGAAGCTTCCCTGCTGCGCGAGGACGGTGAGATTGCGCGCATTGAGGGCGAGGCGCTGACGGCCGAGGACGAAGCCTGCCGCGAGATGAAGCACAAGCTGGAAGCGATGGGTCCGGTGAACATGATGGCGCTTGAGGAGTACAAGGAGACGGCGCAGCGGCACGAGTTCCTGGAGACGCAGCGCAAGGACCTGCTGGATTCGATTGAGAACACACAGGCGACGATCAAGGAGATCGACCAGATTTCGCGCACAAAGTTCGATGAGGCGTTCGCGCGAATCAATGAAAACTTCAGCGTGACGTTCGGGCAGTTGTTCGGCGGCGGCCAGGCGTTTATGCGGCTCACCGACGAGGAGAACGCAGCGGACAGCGGCATCGATATTGTGGCGCAGCCTCCGGGTAAGAAGCTGCAGAACGTATTGCTGCTCTCGGGCGGCGAGAAGGCGCTGACGGCGCTGTCGCTGCTGGTGGGAATTTTCCGGTATCAGCCGAGCCCGTTCTGCGTGCTGGACGAAGTGGATGCTCCGCTGGACGAGTCGAACGTGGGACGGCTGGCGGAGATGCTGCGGGAGATGTCGGAAACGACGCAGTGCGTGATCGTGACCCACTCCAAGGCCATGATGACGGCAGGAGACATGATCTACGGCGTGACCATGCAGGAGCCGGGCGTGTCGAAGATCGTGAGTGTGCGGATGGGCGGCGCAGAGCGGACGCCGGAGCTGAAGAGGGCGTAGACAGCTGCCAGCGCTGCGCGCGTACTGATTCGCCGGTAAGGGCAATTTATTTTCAATGAACGAAGGCCCGGTCGTGTGACCGGGCCTTTGGTGTTGGGGAAGGGATTTCTGTCAGTGGTTATAGCTGCAGCCCGGGGTGTGCGAGACTCCGGTGAGCACGTTGTTGGCTGCGGTAAGGGTTTCGTCGTAGCAGTCGCCGCGATTGTTGTTGTACCGATAGGTCTGGGTGGTTTTGGCTCCCTGCGGGGCGTAGGTTTCGGCGACGAAGTTGAAGTTGAGCGTGTCCTGCGCCTTCGTCTGCTCGCTCGTATTGCTGTTGTAGACGGGATGCCCGAAGAAGCCGTCCGCGGTGCCATGCAGATATTGCTGATTGACGCTTACGACCTGAGTCCCGGTTGAGTAGTCCGGCGCATAGGTGAAGTCGTAGTCGACGATGAGCGGATAGGAGAAGTGCTGCTCGCTGGTGGTAGTAATGGGACCCTGCTGCGTGGAGGTCTGCGAGTCAACCGTGGTGGACTGCACAGCATTCTGCTCGTCGATAAGTGGAGTCACGTCGAAAGTCTGCGTGTTGTGGAAGTTCACGTTCTGGTGGATGGTCGTGATGACTCGCCCGTGCGAAGTGTTGAGCCATCCGCTGATGGTGAAGTCGCGGCTGGAGCCGACACCGATGGTTCCCGTGTAGGCCTGGGTGCCGGAGTTGTAGCTGATGTTTTCATCGACTACCGGCGAGGGCGCGGCGGAGAGCGTGTTGATCAGGATGCCTCCGGTATCATGCGCTCTTCCGTGATCGGTGTAGACGAGCAGGTTGGCCGTGGCAAGGAAGTAGCCGTTGGCGTTGTAAACGCTGACGGCGACGGTGTGAGTCTCGCCATCGGAAAGCAGACCGGCAAAGGGCGTGAGGTTGACCCGGTAAGGCTTGAAGTCGAGGGTCTGGTTGCCAGGAATCGGAATCCAGAGGAATGGATCAATGCCGCCGGTAAAAATCCACGGATAGACGGGCGCGACTCCGGCAGGCTTGCCGTCGATGGTCACCTCGGTTTCGCGGAACGCGGTGTTGCCGCAGCTCTCGAGATTGGTCGTCTGGTCGTTGGGCACGCAGAGGTACCAGAATTCGTCACCGATCTGGCTTTGCGCGATGACATCGAGATAAACCTGCTCGACGTTCGAGGGCAGGTCGAGAGTCTGGGAAATTGTGTCGGAGCCGGTGTTGAGGGTGCCGGCATCTCCGCCAGTGCCGTTGACCGGCACTACGATATCAGGCACGCGCGGCGCCGGATTTTTGTAAGATGCCGGATAAAACTCAAGTGCAGCGCTCGCATAGATGATCCCGGTGTAAGTGGAATTAACGGTGTTTCCGATATTGGCTTCTCCGGTCTGGTCGGATTTGAAGATGGCGGAGAGGTCGGTGACGTCGCGCTCGACATGCCAGGAAGGGCTGAGCGTGGGGCTGGGCTCAGAGGTGGTTCCGTAATAGATATTGGCGTGACCGAGATAAAAGGCCGCCGTGCGATCGTACTGAATTCCGGCAGTCACGGTGAAGTCGGCTGTGAAGACGACCTTGGCCCATGGACCAGGACAGTCGGCGGGCGGCGTGTAGCTGAAGCTCGCGGGCGTGTAGTTTTCAAACGGCAGGTTGCTGAAGAGCTGCACAACGCAGGGCTTTGTAGTGGGCCGTGGCACAAGGGGCGCTGCGGTAACGGGGTTGGACGAGCCGATTTGCGGAGTCGTGGACACCGGCACAACCTGCGCATTGAGGAAGCCAGCGGTTAGACAGGTAAGCGCAGCAAACAGGATAGAAGACCCTGCTCGCAGGTAGGGGGCAGTGGATTTGCGCATGGCGAATTCCTTTCAGGGAAAGAAAACAAAGAAATGCGCAAACAAGATAGCACGGGCAAATGACGACTTTGTACGGTAATTTTGCACAATTTAAGGAAAAATGTGCAGTTTGATCCGATTAAATTGCTGTATTTCTTCATTTCTATAGGCAACCCAAGGCATGGCCAATGCATCTTGCTAGGCCCGTTTCCGGCAGGAAATCGAAATAGTGGCTCGTGCGCATCACAACCTGACATGAGCGAATTACAGAAAGTCGATGAGCGTTCTTCCTATATGGAAGACCGGCTCTATCCGAAAGAGCCGAGCTTTCTGGCAGTGGTTGCAATCAGTGGAGTGGTCTTGTTCTTCATCTTCCTTGGAGCGATGGTGTTGGTGGACGTTGCGGGATCACACATGCTGCCGAACTACAGGAAGCCGGACTACGTGCCGACGTCGATGCTGGTGATGCCTGCGCAATTGCAGCCTACGGTAAGCTGCATGCGCGTGTAGCGCTCCAACAGATTGGAACTGCACAGGCCGGACACTCGTGGTGTATCCGGCCTTTTGTGTTATTGCGATTTATGCAGATGGCCAAGGGTGAAGCGCAAACCCACGCGGGTATTGAAGGGCAGCGACGTATATCCGATGGGGGAGATGTGCTGCTGGCTAAGGAGGTTGTCGAGTTGCGTGTAGACGCCGAGCCAGGAAGTGACGTTGAGCGTGCCGCCGAGGTCGAGTTTGGCGTACCCGTGGTCGAGGTTGCGGTTGGGCAGCAGCAGCGAGTTATCAAAGCTGGGCGTGGCGTAGGCGAGGAAGGTGGAGTCGTCGCTGCGGCTGGCATAGGCTCCGGTGCCAATGATGCTGAAGCGTTTGCCGTTGTAGGTAACGGTCGTAAAGCCGGTGTGCGGCGGACGGCGGAAGGGGCGCGCTCCGCGAAGCGGCGATGTGCTGCCGATGGGGATGCTGAGATAGAGAGGGTTGTAGCTGGGCCCCAGGGCGTCGGCTGAGAAGGATTGCTGCACGACAGCGTCGAGGTAGGTGTATCCGCCACGGATGAAGATGTTGCGGCCGAGGCCGTACTGGACCTCCGACTCGATGCCCTGCGCACGGAAGGCGAGCGAGTTGAGGGTGAGCGCGTAGGCGTTCTCCTGATTCAGGAAGGCCTCAAGCTGCTGCTGTTGCTCGGGAGTAAGGTTGGGCAGCAGGAAAGGGACTTCGCCGGCGGGGACGTATTCGATCTGGTTGCCGAACTCGTTGTGGAAGTAAGTTACGCGGAGCGTGGCACGCTCGCTGAAGAGGCTTTGCTCGACGCCGCCGTCATAGGTGCGGGACTCTTCGGCACCGATGGGGCGGATGCCGTACTCAGCGATGGTGGCCTGGCCTCCGTTGGTGAGCAGGAAGTTGTAAAGCGATCCGAACTGGTCGTCGATATTCGGCTCCTGCACGCCCTTCGCGAAGTTGAAGTTGATCTTGGTTCCGTGGAAGATGCCGCTGCCGGGGCGAACCGGATAATATGAAACGCCGATGCGCGGCGTGCCCTCGGTTCCGTAGAGCTCGTTCTTCTGAATGCCGCCGCCGAGGGAGTAGAAGACGCGTCCCTTGAAGTCTCCGTTGAAGGCGAGCATGTAATCGTAGTTGGCGCGCTCAAGACTTTCGTTGAAGTCGTAGACGAACTCGTTCTCGGCGCCACGCTCGTCTTCGTAACGAAAGCCGGCGACCATTCCGAAATGCGGCGTGAGGTTGTAGCTGGTTTGCGCGTAGAGGTTGTCTCGGTTGTTCACGACGTTGATGGTGGCGGGATAGGTACCAGCGTAGTTCATGATTGCCTGTCCGCTGGCGGAGTAGCCGTTGGCTCCCCTGATGGTGGTGTAGTTGCCGTAGTAGTTGCCTTCGATGAGATTTCCGGCGGGGTACCATTGCACAGATTCTTCCCTTTTACGTGCGAGTCCGTAACGCAGCAGGCCGCTCCAGCTATCGCTGAAGGTGTGATCAATGGAGGCGGCGAGGTAGATGTTCTGGTCGGATTGCTTGCCGTCGTTGGACATTCCCCAAAAGGCATAGGTACCGGGCAGGCCGGTTGCATTGTCGTTGTTGTGGAAGGTGACGCGGAGGCCGGTGGCAGCGGACCACGCGTAGCCGATGTTGGCGGCGGTGGCGATGTTATGGGCTTCGTCGGCGGGAACGGAGTTCTGCGTCTGCAAATCGGAGAACCCGCCGTAGTAGTCAAAGCGCGAGTGCGTGCCGCCGAGCTGGACGGCATTGCGATAGGTTCCGAAGCTGCCTGAATCGCCTTCGTAGATCAAAGTGGGAAAAGGTGTGCTGCCGCGCGGCGTGGTGAAGTCGATGACGCCGGCAGAGGCGTCCGATCCGTAGAGGACGCTGTTGGGGCCGCGGTAGGCTTCAACCTGGGAAATGCCCGTTGATGAAAGGCCGGACAGGTCGAAGACGCCACCGATGTCTTCGATGGGCACGCCGTCGAGGAGGACCTTGTTAGCGTCGGAGTTGCCGCCACGGATGAAGATGGACGTGACTCCGCCGCGCTGGCCGGTCTGGACGACATTGAGCCCGGCGACCTGGCGAAGGGTGTCAACCATGTCGGCACGGTTGGCGAAGTCGAGCGCAGGAATGGTGGTGACGGATGCGCTGACCTGGGCCTGTGGCGTGGGAGTTCCAGTAGCAGTGACTACGATGGACTGGCGGACCCATTCGGGTTCGAGGACGATATTTTGTTCAACGGAATCGAGCGCACCAGCGTAGAAGGGCTTGGTGCTCACCTGGCGAAAGCTTCGCCCGGCAGCGAGCACGTAGAACTGGCCGGACGCTCCGTTGCTGAACTGGTAGGTGCCGTCGTCGTGGGTGGCGGTGCTCAGGATGACCTTGCCGTTCTGAACAAGAGCGACATTGGCGTTGGCGACAGGACGGCCGACAGGGTCGGTGACGGTACCGTGAACCGTAGCGGCGTGCGATGCGGAAGTGAAAGCGAAAAGAAGAAGCGCAGCGCAGAGCAGGGCGCGGCGTTGGAGCCGGGAAATATGCGTCATGTATCCTCCGTTCCCCTCGGAACGCGGGCTATGGCAATTGGGACCGGTCTCCTGACTCGCGCTAAAGTCCGGATTCCCTTCCCGGAGGCGGGCTCCAGTGGGCGTTCAATCCGGGCTTGTTCGCTAAGCGCCTGAACACAGGACGCGGCGAAGTGCGCTTACAGTTGCGGGGCAGTGGCGGATTTACACCGCCTTCCCGAGCATCCCGTTGCATGATGGTGGAAGTTGCGCCACAAAGAAAGACTTTGCAGCAGGATCAAAAAGACAGCTTATCGCATTTTTGAGGATTAGGGGTGATGAAAAGCGCGGCAGGCGCTCAGGCGACGTTTTTCAGAGGCCGCACCTTCTTACGCCTCTTGTGCGAGGCCTGCGCGAAGTCAAATTGCCCCTGCATCTTGAACCAGAAGTCGGACGATGTGCCAAGGGCGTCAGAAAGGCGGAGAGACATCTCCGCCGAGATTCCCGCTTGCTCATTCATTACCCGAGACAGCGCCACACGGGAGACTCCCAAATGTCGGGCAACTTCCGTTACGGATCGGCCCTTAAGCCACTGCCGGAGAATGCGTCCAGGGTGAGGCGGATTATGCATGACGGTCATGGTTCTCTTCTTTCCTGTTGCGGTCACGATGCTGGGCGTCAGTGATAATCCTGATAGTCAAGCAATACAACATCGGTTCCCTCAAACGCGAAGGTCAATCGCCACATGCGATCGACCTGGATTGCCCAGTGATTCGCAAGGTCAGCTTTCAGCGGGTGAAGATTCCAGCCAGGCAGCGCTACGTCCTCAGGTCCCGCGGCATTGTCGAGAACCAGCAATCGGTCCCGCAATTTTTCAGCGTGTTCGGGCTGAATGCCTGCCTTACTCCCCGTTCTGTAGAACTTCTCCAGGCCCTTGTGCTGGAAGACCTTGATCACTGCCGTAGCGTATCGTGTAGCGTTACAGTCGTCAACCGGCCCATTGGCTAGTCTGGCTGGGATGGAGCGAGCAGGATTTGTGGTGACCCTGGCAAGATTCGAACTTGCGACCTGCGGTTTAGGAAACCGTCGCTCTATCCATCTGAGCTACAGGGCCACTTGTCAAATTGTTCGCGACGGTTTCAGGAAACCGCCGGCCTACTTCTATTTTTCCGCCCTTGCGGGTGATGGCCACCTGAGCTACAGGGCCACTTGTCAAATTGTTCGCGACGGTTTCAGGAAACCGCCGGCCTACTTCTATTTTCCCGCCCTTGCGGGCGATGGCCACCTGAGCTACAGGGCCACTGCTCATCATGATGATAACGCACCGAGTGCGATGCAGATGCCGCGCCCAGCATTGATAATGGTGGCGCTGAACAAACAACCTGTGAGCGATGTGTAAAGGAGATGGGCTTTGATGAAAATGTCGAGACGGGAGATGCTGGGGCGGTCGTCGCTGCTGGTGGGAGCGCTGGGGGTGGGGATTCCGGCGCCAGGAGCAGAGGCGCAGGATGACGGGCGCAAGCTGAAGGTGGTCGTGGCCGGTGCGCATCCGGATGATCCGGAGACGGGATGTGGCGGCACGATTGCGCGATACACGGGACTGGGGCACGAGGTAACGATCCTCTACCTGACGCGCGGCGAAGCGGGGATTCCGGGCAAGACACATGCCGAAGCGGCGCGGATTCGCACCGCCGAGGCTGAAAAGGCCTGCGCGATTCTCAAGGCGAAGCCGCTGTTTGCCGGGCAGATCGACGGCGACAGCTTCGTGAATAATGCACGGTATGCAGAGTTCCGCAAATTGCTGGACGCCGAGCAACCAGACATTGTATTCACACAATGGCCGGTCGACTCGCACCGCGACCACCGGGCCACTTCCCTGCTGACCTACGACGCGTGGCTCAACGGAGGCAAGCAGTTCGACCTTTACTACTACGAGGTGGACGCGGGCGAGCAGACGCAGAATTTTCACCCCACCAGCTACGTCGACATTGACGCGACGCTTGAGATCAAGCGTGACGCGTGCTTCGCGCATCAGAGCCAGCTTCCGGCAACGACGTTCTGGCCGCTGCACTCGAAGATGCAGGAGTTCCGCGGCATTGAGTGTGGCGTAAAGAACGCGGAGGCATTCATCGCGGAAGCGCAGAACCGCGAGTTGGGTGCGCCGGTGAAGGCGTGAGCGCTAGAATCCCGCCGGGCGCTCCGCAGCGACTCCCAAAGCCTGCTCCAGGGCAATGCCCGCTGTGCAGAGGCGGCCTTCTTCAAACGCAGGCGCCATAAGGGTCACTCCCTGAGGAACACGGTGCGGTGGATTGAATTTCGGCAGCGGGAACGCCGGGTTGGGCGCCCAGTCGCTGCGTGCCTCGGAGACTTCGACGAAGCCTGCGCGCAGGGTAAGCGACGGCTGCCCGGTGAAGTTGGTGATGGTCAGGGTTTCATCGCGCAGAGACGGAACGAGAAGCAGGTCAACCTGCGAGAAAATGCGCGCCATCTCGGCGGCAACCTTGCGGCGGAATCGGTCGCATTGCACATAGTCAACAGCGGAGAGGAAGCGCGACTGGCGGAAGGTATTGGGCCAGGCGTCGGGAGTCTGTATGCGCATGGTGTCGACCTGGTTGTCGAGGGTGATTTTCTCGAAGGCAGCGGCAGACTCGGCAAAGAGGATGACGTTGAGGTCGTCGTAGGGCCAGTCGGGCAGCGAAACCTCAACGGGCACCATGCCGAGCTTGCGCGCGGTTTCAAGCGCGGCGCGGTCGACGTCGGTCGCGGGCGGCTCATGCATCCACCTGGGGAAATAGCCGAGGCGAAGGCCGCGCACGGAGGCGGCTGCGTCAAAGTCGAGATGGCTGGGGACGCTTTCGAGGTCGCCGGGATCGGGGCCGGTGATGGCATGAAGGACGAGCATGGTGTCTTCGACTCTTCGGGCCATGGGGCCGAGCTTATCGAGCGACCAGCAGAGGGTCATGGCTCCGGTGCGCGGCACGCGGCCATAGGTGGGGCGCAGGCCGGTGATGCCGCAGCGCACGCTTGGACTGGTGATGCTTCCCTCAGTTTCGCTGCCGATGGCGAAGGCCACGAGGCCTGCACCAGTGGCGGCTCCGGGACCGGCGCTTGAGCCGGATGAGCCTTCCTCGAGCAGCCAGGGGTTCATGGTCTGGCCGTCGAACCAGATGTCGTTGAGTGCGAGCGCGCCCATGCTGAGCTTGGCGACGAGCACTGCCCCGGCGGCGTTGAGGCGGTCGACTACAACGGCATTTTTTGAGGGCACGCGATTGCGAAAAGGCTCGGCCCCGTACGTAGTGCGGATGCCCGCGGTGTCGAGCAGATCTTTGGCTCCCCAGGGAATGCCGTGCAGAGGGCCGCGATAGTGCCCGGCGGCGATTTCGGCGTCGGCGCGGCGGGCCTGCTCAAGGGCGTGGTCAGGCGTGAGGGTGATCACGCAGCGGAGTTTGGGGTCATAGCGGTGGAGACGTTCAAGGTAGATGTTGGTGAGGCGCTCAGAGGTGAGCTTGCGCTGCTCAATCCAGCGCGAGAGGTGCGAGACCGGCGCCCAAGCAATGTCTTCATCGCTCGCAGGCAGCGGGCCGGGGTCGGCGTGGCTGCGGATGAAGCGGTCGTGCGCAGGACCGGAGGGCATACCGGGTTGCACGGCACGAACCGTCGAATACGGAGCCAGATCGTCTTCGAGGGTAACCTTGCGCGGACCAGTGCGATGCTCATACAGCGGAGCCATTGCCTGACGCCAGCTCTCGGCAGCTTCTGCCAACTGGGGCGCGGTCAGCTCCACACGCACGAGCTTCTCAGCTTCCGCGAAGGTTGCGGCGGAGACCTCTGGGCCGACGGCGGGCGCGGTGGCAAACGCGGGCGGCTGGCCGGGAGGCGGCGCAGATGGCTTGGCCGGTGGCGACTGCTGGGCGTCCATTTTCGATGTGACGGAGGCCGCTACCAGACCGGAAGCGAGTCCGGCTGCGGATTGGGCCAGGAACTGCCTGCGCGACTTTTTCATTCCATGCCTCAGGGATTTGCGAAGGTGCGGGGGATCCAATGAGGACTATAGCATTGAGTGCCTGACGGAGTATGATGCGACGCATTCGATTGTTGCTGGCACAACGCGGACTCTGACTCGGAATGGAGGACCAGACATGCTGGAGGGAAATCGATTGATGGCTTTTGTGCCGGTGTCGAATGTGGACTCGGCGCGGCAGTTCTATCGCGACAAGGTGGGGCTGAAGCTGGTTTCTGAAGACGGCTTTGCGCTGGCCTTTGACGTGGAATGCGTAGTGCTGCGCGCGACACTGATTCCAAAGTTCACGCCGCAGCCGTTCACCGTGCTGGGTTGGCAGGTGCCGGATGCTCACGCGATGGCGAAACAGCTTGCGACGGGCGGTGTGGCGCTGGAGCGGTTTGGCGGAATGAATCAGGACGAGGACGGGCTGTGGCAGGCGCCAGGCGGCGCACTGGTGGGATGGTTCAAGGACCCGGACGGGAATATCCTCTCGATCACGCAACTGCCGTGAAGGCTACGTGGCACGGGACTGCTCTTCGGAATCGAGCCGGAAGCGGATGACCTTATGAGCAAGCAGCCAGTTGATGCCGTAGATGATGGGCAGCATAAGCCCGATCAAGGTTCCGATGCCGACGAGTTGGGCCAGCACCTGTCCTTTGGGGAGTTTGCTCAGGAAGCCAAGCGCAAAGAGTCCCCACAGGCCGGAGACGCCATGCACGGCAACGGCCCCGGAGGGATCGTCCAGATCGAAAAACACGCTGAGTAACCACTGAGCCAGCGGCACCAGCACCCCGGCAACTATACCCACAAAGAGCGCAGAGGAAGGCGTGACATAGGCGGCGACTGCGCTGCTCGCAACCAGCCCGGCAAGCCAGCCTTTGGCACAGAGCGCAATGTCCGGCTTCCCGAAGAATATTTGTGAGATGAACAATGTGACAAGCAGCGAGGCCGATGCGCAGAGCAGCGTGTCGATGGCCACCGGAACGAGTGAGACGCTGGTCAGGCTGGCGTTGAGAACCGCCCCGAGCGAGTTGAGCGCGAGCCAGCCGATAAAGGCAAGGATGCAGCCTGCGATCACAAAGATTTCCTGATGCGGGGAGATGAAATCGTTCGGTTCACCGGTGGAGGACTTACCGGCGCTTGATCCCAGAAGCCAGAGCACCGAGAGCGCGGAGAGTGCGCCGATGACCTGGATGGTCGCGGCGCCGCCGGGATCAACGAAGCCGCCGCCGAGATTGAACGCAACGCCGAGGTGCGCGAGCCAGCCGCCTCCCCATACCCAGTGCGCAAACAGCGGGTAAACGAAACCGGCGAGCACTGCGGTTGAGACGGCTGCAGCGCGAAGACGCCAGCGTCCGCCACTGGCTCCCCAAGGAATGAGCGCGGCAATGCCGACTGCGAAGATCTGGTATCCGGCAATAAATCCGTCCGCGGTGCCGTTAAAATCAAGTCCCCGCAGGAAGAACTTCTGCGCGCCGATCCAGTCCCAGCTTGTGGAGCCGAGCGGAAGCGTGTAAGACGGGCCGCCGGGATAGCACTGCCATGCGAATCCGAAGGCGTAGTAGAGAATGGCTGCGACAGCGGCGATGCAGAGCGAGCCGAGCAGCATCTGCGATGCGCTGCGCGAACTACTGAAGCCGGCATACGCCAGAGCAAGCCCGGCGAGAGCGAACGGCAGCGCAAAGATGAGCAGCACGCAAAGGACAGAGGCGGAATCGGAAAGAGGGATCAACTGCGCGCTCCTGTGGAACTGCCGCGATGGCGCACAAAGAAGACAAGGCCCACCATCTCAACCAGTAATCCGAGGATGACAAATACGGCGCGGCCGCCCTGCGAAGAAAAAATGACGATGGCCGCGATGAGAATGAGCCATCCTGCCAGCAGAAGACACGGGCCTGCGAATTTCCATGGGTCTACTTCCAGCTCTACCCGCATAGATTGATGATAGCCGAGACACAAGAAGCAGTTAAACAAGTTGTTCGGGATGAAGGGGCAGCCGCGAAGCTGTTGTGTGGCGTCTAAGGCAAAAGATCGAAGGCGAATCCATGCGAGCTGCTGTTCTGCATTCTTCCGCAATTAAAAAGGACTCTCCGCTGGCGCTTGAGGACTGTCCCGTACCGGAGCCGGGCGCGGGCGAAGCGCTGTTGCGTGTTGAAGCGTGCGGCGTGTGCCGCACTGACCTGCACATCACGATGGGCGAGCTGAAGCCGCTGCGCGAAAGCGTGGTTCCAGGGCACCAGATTGTGGGCCGCGTGGAGAAGGTCGGCGCGGGCATCTCCGCGGAGCTGACAGGAAAACGAATGGGCGTCTCGTGGCTGGGTGGGGTGGACGGAACCTGCCTGCTGTGCAAAAAGGGCATGGAGAACCTGTGCGACCATCCGGTGTTCACGGGCTACAGCGTTAACGGAGGATATGCGGAATATGCCGTGGCGAGGGCCGACTTCCTCATTCCGCTGCCGGAGGATGCAACGGCGGAAGAACTGGCCCCGCTGCTGTGCGCGGGGATTATCGGCTACCGCAGCCTGCGCGTAGCGGGTGTGCAGCGCGGCGACCGCGTAGGGCTGTTCGGGTTCGGCGCGTCGGCGCACCTGACGATTGAGGTGCTCAAGGCATGGAATTGCGAGGTGTTTGTGGCGACGCGGGGCGCGTCGCACCGCAGACTGGCGCAGGAGCTGGGCGCGGCATGGGTGGGCGATGCTCTGGACAAGCCTCCGGCTGCGCTGGACTGCGCAGTGACGTTTGCGCCGAGCGGCGATGTGGTGCTTGCGGCGCTGGCCTCACTGCGCAAGGGCGGCGTGGTGGCGATCAATGCGATCCATCTGGACCGCATGCCGGAGTTCGATTATGACTCGCTGCTGTGGGGCGAGCGACAGTTGCGCAGTGTGGCCAACATGACGCGCGAAGACGGACGCGAGTTCGTGGAGCTGGCGCGGGAGATCGGTATTAAGCCGAAGACGACGGTGTTCTCCCTGGCTGATGTGAATCGTGCGCTTGAGGGGTTGTATCGCGAGCAGTTTGATGGGGCAGCGGTGGTGGTTCCTTAGCTCAACACCAGCGCCAGCGTGAAGCCGTCATAGCCCTTGCTGCCGACGGTCTGGATGGTAGTTGCGCAGACGCGCGGCTGTTTGGAAAGAAGCTTATTGAGGCGGCGGACTCCCTGCACCATGGGGTCGCGGCTGGAGGCATTGGCAACGGCACCGTCGCGAATGACGTTATCGACAAGAATGAGAGAACCGGGGTGTGTAAGCCGCAGCGCCCACTGGAAGTAGCCGGCGTTGTTCTCCTTGTCGGCGTCGATGAAGACGAAGTCGAAGGGCGGAGGGTTCTCGGCTGCGATGCGCGGGAGCGAGTCGAGTGCGGGGCCCTGACGCAGCTGAACTTTGTCGGCGAATCCGGCGCGTGCGATGTTGGCGAGGGCAATCGTTGCGTGCTTCGGGCTGAATTCGAGCGTGATGATACGGCCGCCGGCAGGCAGCGCGCGGGCCATCCAGATGGTGCTATAGCCGCCGAGGGTGCCGATCTCAAGAATATTTCTTGCGCCGATGCTGCGGGCGAGCAGGTGCAGCAGCTTGCCCTGGCTGGGCGTGACGGCAATGGCCGGGAGTCCGGCAGCGGCGCTGGCTTCAATGGCGGCATCGAGAGCAGCGTCCGACGGGACGAGCATGCGGTTGATGTAGTCGTCGACGGTGGTCCAGGTCTGTTGCAGGTCGGTGGGTATCTTATCGGTGATCATCGGCGCCACACTTCCCTTCTGGTATCCGCTCCCATCATAGCGGCTGTCGCGCGACTGGAGCTTCCCTAGTAAACTGGTAATGAGGAAGTTATGCCGGAAATTCATCGCAGGAAGACCGTTACGGTCAAGGTTGGGAACGTCCACGTTGGTTCAGACGCACCCGTTGTTGTGCAGTCGATGACGAATACGGACACCGCCGATGTGGCGAGCACCATTGAGCAGGTTGCAGCGCTGGCCGCGGCAGGCTCAGAGATGGTGCGCGTAACGGTGAACAACGACGAGGCAGCGCAGGCTGTCCCGCACATTGTGGAAGGGCTGGCGAAGCGCGGCGTAAATGTGCCGATGATCGGCGACTTCCACTACAACGGGCACCTTCTGCTGAAGAAGTACCCGGAATGCGCGCGGGCGCTGGCAAAGTACCGCATCAATCCGGGCAATGTGTCCGTGGGCCGCAAGAATGACGATAACTTCCGCGCCATGATTGAAGTCGCAGTCGAGAACCAGAAGCCGGTGCGGATTGGCGTGAACTGGGGGTCACTGGATCAGGCGTTGCTGACGCGGCTGATGGACGAGAACTCCAAGCTGGCTGAGCCGCGCGACGCTCGCGACGTGATGATGGAGGCGATGTGCAGGTCGGCGCTCGATTCAGCGGCCGCAGCGGAGCGCTACGGGCTGCGGCACGACCAGATCATCATCAGCGGCAAGGTGAGCGGGGTGCGCGACCTGATTGATGTTTACGAGATGCTGGCGGCGCGGTGCGATTATCCGCTTCACCTGGGACTGACGGAAGCCGGAATGGGCATGAAGGGCATCGTGGCCTCGACGGCAGGGCTGTCTACGCTGTTGCTGAAAGGCATTGGCGACACGATTCGCGTGTCGTTGACGCCAAAGCCGGGCGGTGACCGCACAGAAGAGGTGCTGACCGGGCAGCAGATTCTGCAGTCGCTGAACATTCGAAGCTTTACGCCGCAGGTTACGGCGTGCCCCGGATGCGGACGCACAACGAGCACCTTCTTTCAGGAGCTGGCGCAGCAGATCCAGAACTATCTGCGCGACTCGATGCCGGCGTGGCGGGCGCAGTATCCGGGCGTGGAAGAGATGAAGCTGGCGGTGATGGGTTGCGTGGTGAACGGGCCCGGCGAGTCGAAGCACGCGAATATCGGGATTTCGTTGCCCGGCACGTTTGAGGAGCCCAAGGCTCCGGTCTACGTGGACGGGCGGCTGATGACCACGCTGCGCGGCGACACGATTGTTGCGGACTTCAAGAAGATTCTGGACGAGTATGTGAAGACACACTATGGCTCGACCGAGAAGGCAAAGGAGTTGGTAGGGGCATAGTGCTTGCGTCTCCAGTCAGGACCTGGGCCTTCCCGTAGTATGGGAAGGCCTTTTTCATGCAAGATGATCGTGCCCGATAGAGGCAGGCAACACTATGGCAAGCGGAAAGGACAGGCATGACGAAAGACCTTTGTGTAGGCGTGATTGGATTTGGGTTGGCCGGAAAGATCTTTCATTCGGCTGTGATTGCGGAAACGCCGGGACTGGAACTGGCCGCTATTGTGCAGCGGCAGGGAGACGATGCAGCCACGGCGTATCCGGGCGTGGAGGTCTGCCGCTCGATTGAGGACATGCTGCGGGACACATCGATCCGGCTGGTGGTGGTAGCAACGCCGAGCTACTCGCACTTTGACAATGCGCTCCAGTGCCTGCGGGCAGGGCGGAATGTGCTGATCGACAAGCCGTTTACGCTGACGTCCGACGAGGCGCGACAATTGATTGACGAGGCGCGCGAACGCGGCGTGCTGGTGACGGCGTACCAGAACCGGCGGTGGGACGGCGACTTTGTGACGCTGAAGCAGGTGCTGGCTTCGGGTGAGCTGGGACGCGTAGTGTCGTATGAATCGCACTTCGACCGTTTCCGCGAGGCCCCACGGCTGGATGTGTGGCGGGAGAGTGGAGTGCCCGGCGGTGGGATTCTGTTCGACCTGGGACCGCATCTGATCGACCAGGCGACGGCGCTGTTTGGGAATCCGGAGACGGTGTGGGCTGATGTGCGCATTGACCGCGAGAACGGCGCAACGGATGATGCGTTCGACATTATGCTCCGGTTCAGCGGCGTTACAGCGCTGCTGCGCTCCACGCTGACAGCCGCGGCCAGAGGGCCACGCTTTGTGGTGCACGGAACGAAGGGCAGCTTTGTGAAGTGGGGGCTCGATCCACAGGAGGACGCGCTGAGGGCGGGCGCGAAGTTCAGCGATCCCGGATTTGGCGAAGAGCCGGAGTCAGAGTGGGGAGAGCTGCATATTCCAGGCCAGCCGGTACGGAAGATCAAGACGGCGGCCGGGGACTATCGCGGGATCTACGCCAACGTGCGGGATGCGATTCTCGGGAAGGCACATCTGGAGGTGACTCCGGAGCAGGTATGGCGGACAACGCGGCTGATCGAGCTGGCGCGGAAGTCAGGCGCAGAAGGACGGCGGCAGGAATTTCAGAAGAACTGAGATCTCAAAGGGAAGCGCTACTTCCCGCGTTTCGCTTCCCCGCGTTTTACGTCCTTGATCCGGCGGATTTCCTCCATGCGCTGAGCAAGGAGTTTCTCGCGGCCTTCGGCGGTTGGGTGGTAGTAGCGGCGGTCTTTCAGGCTTTTGGGCAGGCACTCCATGTCGGCGACCCTTCCCTCTTCGTCGTGCGCGTACTGATAGCCCTTGCCATAGTCGAGGGCCTTCATCAATCCGGTCGGCGCGTTGCGCAGGTGCAGCGGGACCGGTTCGGCGCGCGTGTGCTCGATGTCAGCGAGGACTTCGTTATATCCGGTGTAGAGTGCGTTGGATTTTGGCGCCAGCGCTAGATAGGCCACGGCCTGCGCCAGCGCCAGGTCGCCCTCGGGCGAGCCGAGGAAATGAACTGCGTCGCGGGCGGAAAGCGTAAGGTTCAGCGCTTCAGGAGCGGCGAGGCCAATGTCCTCGACAGCCATGCGCACCACGCGGCGCGCGACGTACATGGGGTCTTCGCCCGCCTGCAGCATGCGCCCCAGCCAGTAGAGTGAAGCGTCAACGTCGGAATTGCGGACGGATTTATGCAGCGCCGAGATGAGATTGTAGTGCTCCTCGCCCTGTTTGTCGTAGAGCAGGGTGCGTTGCTGGAGGGCCTCGGTGGCGATCTCGGTCGTGATGTTTTTTGCAGCGTGTGCGTCGGCGAGTTTGGCTGAAATTTCGAGCGCGTTGAGTGCGTTGCGTGCGTCTCCGCTTGAGTAGGACGCAATGAGGCGCAGGGCTGCGTTTTCTGCGGCGATGCCCATGCTGCCGAGCCCGCGCTCCTTATCGTTCAAGGCACGGTCAAGCAGGGTGACGATTTCGTCTTCAGTGAGCGCACGCAGCGTATAGACGCGGCAACGGGAGAGCAGCGCGGAGATGATCTCAAAGGAGGGGTTCTCGGTCGTCGCTCCGATGAGGCGAATGGTGCCGTGCTCGACATAGGGCAGGAACGCATCCTGCTGGGCCTTGTTGAAGCGATGGATTTCATCGATGAAGAGGATGGTGCGCGAACCATACTGCGCGGCCTTCTCTGCCTCGGCCATGACCTGCTTGATCTCCTTGATGCCGGAGAGTACGGCGGAGAACTGGATAAAGGTCGCGCGGGTGGTTTCGGCAATGATTTTGGCAAGGGTTGTTTTGCCGACGCCGGGAGGGCCCCAGAAGATCATGGACGCGGCATTGTCGCGCTCGATCTGCACGCGCAGCGGTTTGCCGGGGCCGAGCAGATGCTGCTGGCCCACAAACTCGTCGAGGCTGCGAGGGCGCATGCGCTCGGCGAGCGGCGCGGAAAGCGATGCGGCAGAGGGTTCGGGGACTGGGTTGAAGAGACTCATGACGGTTGCCGCCGGCGGGCGGCTTCATACAGCAGGATACTTCCGGCGATGGCGGCGTTGAGAGATTCAACCTGACCGGACGTAGGGATGGTGACGCGAACATCAGCGCGGCTAAGGATGACTGGCGGGATTCCGCCACCTTCATTGCCCACAATGATCGCGCAAGGCGCGGCAAGATCGCACTGCGAGAGCGGCTGGCCCTGGGCGGCGACGCTTGCGAGGGTATGAATGCTGCGCGCGGCGAGCTCGTGGAAGAGATGGTCTTCGCAGGCGGTGACGCCGGGCAGGCGAAAGATGGAACCGGCGGATGCGCGAAGGGTCTTCTGATTGTCAGGGCTTACAGTGCCGGGCAGGATGACGTATCCGGTTGCGCCGAAGGCTTCGGCCGAGCGGATGAGCGTGCCGAGGTTGCCGGGGTCCTGAAGGCCGGCGGCAATAACGATGAGCGGACGCAGCCCGGCAAGTACCTGATCGAGAGTAAAAGCGGGCGGATGAACGAGTGCTGCGATTCCCTGCGGGGACTCTGTGTGGACAGCACTCGCGAAAACCTCTGGCGGCAGAACGAGAACGTCAGCGGCTTCCGGAATTTCAAGGCGCTGGAACACGGCCTCGTTGCCCTGCTGAATAAACACGGTGTGGAATCTGAGGCCGCTTGCGACGGCCTCCTGCAGCAGGTGTTCACCCTCTATGGCAAGCAAACCGCTCGCTGTTCTGGAGGCGCGCGCGAAGGCGCCGCGCAATTCCTTTACCCGCGCATTCTGCCGACTCTGTACAATGCGTATGTGGTGCGCGCGGTGGAGCGTGGTGGACATGGGTGCGATTCTATGTCATTTCCGCGGTCCCTGTTGTCACTGCTGATCGTCCCGCGAGCGGACCGTTGAAGGGAACGCGCGAGGACAATGACCGGGAAATCGAGTAAACGCGAGAGGGATTTGAGCGCCCAGCCCGGCCGACAGGACATGCACTGCGATTCTTTCCTCAGGTGGGGACGATTTGTCAGCTGAGATTCTGCGAATTCATCCGGATGAGCCAGAACAGGACCGAGTGCGGTATGTGGTGTCGTGCCTGAGAATTGGCAGGGTGGTGGGCATGCCCACGGACACGTTTTACGGCCTGGCCGTAGACCCGGTGAATCTGCGCGCGGTGGAGCGCATTTACGAAATCAAGAGCCGGCTGAAGCATAAGCCTTTGTCGCTACTGATCGCCAACGTGACACAGGCGTATGAGCTCTCGCGCGATCTGGGGACGAATCTTGATAAGCTGGCAGAGCGATTCTGGCCGGGGCCGCTGACGGTGATTGTAAAGGCCAGCTCGCGGCTGCCGCTGCGCAGCACCGCCAATACAGGTAACGTGGCGCTAAGGGTGCCGGATGCAGCAATTCCGCGGGCGGTGGTGGAGGCCTTTGGGCTACCCATCACGGCGACTTCAGCCAATCTGGCGGGCACGCCGGAGTGCACCAACGCGGCCTGTGTGCGCGACCAGATCGGAGACCGCATCCCACTGATTGTGGATGGAGGCCCGACCGGACGTTCTTTGCCGACGACGATTGTTGATCTTTCTGAGGGCGAAGGCGTATGGAGGGTGCTGCGTGAGGGAGCGATCCCCACGCACGAGATTGCTTTAGCATTGCAAAGCTGAACTTTTGCTTTAAATTCCGATGATTGTCCCCAGTTCCAACTTGCGTTCCTTACGGCACGCGCAGGATGCTACGCCGTTGCATAGCACGAAGCCGTCGCATAAAGCTGTGTGGATTATCACGGCGTCGCTGCTGCTGGCAGCCGTGTTGTGGGTGGTCTGGGTGGAGTCGCAGATCCAGTATTATGCGACGCACGACGAGGCGAGGCCCGCGGACGCGATTGCGGTGTTCGGCGCTGCAGAATATGACGGCAGACCGTCGCCAGTGCTGCGCGCCCGGCTGGACCACGGGCTGACGCTGTACCAGGAGAAACTGGCCCCGCTGATCATTACGCTGGGCGGAAGCGAGTCTACTGATGTGCACTCGGAAGGCGGAGTGGGACGCGACTACCTCCTGGCGCATGGCGTGCCCGACTCGGCAATTATTGCCGAGACAGAGAGCAGGGACACGGAGCAGAGCGCACGACGACTGGCGGCGATCGCGAGAGAGAACCATCTGAGCAGCATCGTGGTGGTCAGCGACGGGACACATCTCTTCCGTGTGCATGCGATGTGCGAGAGCATGGGACTGCATGTGTACACGTCGCCGCGACAGGAGCCGCGCCCACTTCCCTTCGCTATCCAGCTCCACCGCAACACACACGAGGTGCTGAGCTACAGCTACTGGCGGCTGACGAGGCTGCTGGGACTGGGCTGAGGCTTTGGTGAGCGTTGCTTTCTTAGCGCACCGCGAGGGCGAGTGCGAACAGTGCGGCCGAGAGCGTGGAGAGGAAATTCACGGCGTCGTTATTCAACCAGCCGCGGCGCTCCAGTACGGCCCCGAGCCAGCTATCAACAAACAAGCCGGCAACGGCAGCGGTCACGACCTGGATTACCTGCACGAATGAAAAACCGAACGCGAAGGATGCAACCGCGGCAACAATCAACGCCGCCGAGACGCCCGCGAAGGTTCCGGCGAAGCTGATAGCGCCATCGGTTCCGGCGGGTACGCGGCGAAGAGTGGTGAGCAGAAACGGCTCTCCACCAAGGACCTCGCCGAGTTCGGAGGAAAGTGTGTCCGCAGCGGCCTCAGCGAGCGCAGCTATGAGGGCCAGGCGCAGGGTCTGGCTGTTGAGGATTGCAGGCAAGGTGGGGATGAAGGTCAGGCTGGGGCGAATGGCGATGGCCGCGAGTGCGGCGACTCCCAGGTTTGCCGTAACCTGCGCAGCATTGCGGCCGAGGCGGGCTTCGGCGATGCCAAGCTGTTCCTTGCGGGCACGGCCAAAGCGGGTAGCGGCAAAAGTGAGTATAAGAAGCGCGACCAGAGGCCAGAGTGCGGTGCGCCAGCCCGGAGTGGCCAGATAAAGGGCCGCGGTAAAGAGGCCTCCGCTGAACGATGCCCCGAGAGTGGCGGCGCGGGACATCCTGACGAGCCAGGCAAGCAGCGTTCCGAAGGCCAGCGCTTGAAGCAGGATTGGACGCGCTGAGGCGAAGAAAACGTACTCGAAGGCAATTGCTATAGATACCGGCACAAGGGCCAGACCCAGCAGCAGGCGCGACTGCCAGCGGAGAACTGAGGTGCGGGATTGGCTTTCGTGGGTCATGTGCTGATTCAACCAGCGGGGCCGGGATACGAAGGCCGCGGGTGATTTACAATCATCTTTCTAACAGGATTCACAGCGGAGTGAGGTATTTGCGAGTGCAGAGCATGAAATGGCCGGCAGCCGTAGGGCTGCTGGTTCTGGGTGGTGTCGCTGGCTGCGGCAATCCGTATCGTCCCGTTATCAATCCCGTCACAAAAACCGGCCCTGCTTCCCAACCGCTGGCGTACGTTGCAGTTTTCTCGCAGCCGGACCTGATACAGACATCAGCGGCGGCAACCAGCCCACCCTGCCCGGCCTCTTCCGACGGCTACACCAGTCCGGGAGTGGTCACCGTTCTGGATGCTACGGGAGACAGTGTGTCGGCGCAAGCAACGCTGGGCTACGGGCCGCTGACCTTCGCGCTGGATCCGGGCGGAGCCAATGCTTATAGCGAGAACTGCGACGGAACCCTGAGTGGCCTGGAAATCAGCGGATCGCTGATGAGCAAGGATGTCGCCACCAGCACGCTGCTGCCCGGCGCCGCACCCATCAATGCGCTTGCAGTGACCGGCACGGAATACGTCGTGGAAGAGGGCCGGAACGCGATTGCGGCGATGACCGGCAGTCCGCCTGCACTGCAGGAGGAGATTACGGATGTTGCGCCGAGCGTGATTAACCTTACGGGCATACCGAAGGGGCAGCGGATTTATTCGATCAGCCAGGGTAATTCACTGAGCCCGGCTGGCGATATTCCATGGGGGAGTTGCGCGAACCCCTCATCGGTGACTGTTGATGGCGAAGCGGACGGCATCGAGACGGCATCGAACAGCATTTCGTCGCGGATTCCGTTGGGCGTGTGCCCGGTGTACGGCGTGACCTCGGCGGATGGCAACCGGACTTTCATTCTGAACCGGGGCAGCGGGACCATTACTGTGATCAACGACCAGTCGAACCAGCTGGACACGGTAAATGCTTCGCCGTACCTGAACGGAACGGGCACAATCAACCTGTGCAACGGCGCAACCCCGTGCAACGCCGGGCCAGTGTATGCAGATTTCTACACGCCGGGCAATTTGCTGGTGGTGGCGAACTACGACAACGACACGATCAGCGTGATCGACACCAGCCTGGATGTTTACGGAAACGACAGCGCGACGTTCGGCAAGGTGATTGCGACGATTCCGGTGGGGCATGAGCCCACCGCGTTGTCTGTGCTGCAGGACGGCAGCCGTGTTTACGTTGCGAATGAAGCCGATGGCACGGTAACGGTCGTGAGCCTGACCAGCTTCCAGCCGCTGAAGACGATCCAACTGGCTCAGGTGCCGGACCCGGCAGACCCCAGCACGATGGTCGCGCCGCTGGTGCGGTCGATTGCCTCAAACTACAACTACCCTGCGGGCAACGTTTTTGTGGGCGCACAGAACAGCCCGTATGTCACGGTAATCGAGACGGAAACAGATACCGTATCGGCACGCATTCTTGTTCAGGGCGACGTGGTGGACCTGCATACGACCAGCCAGTACGCGGGCCAGGGCGCTACGAACGGTCAGTATGACAGCAGGTCCGTAGGGTCTGGTGTTCCGTAAACCGGAATCAAGATTCAGAGCGAAGGGCATCCCGGAAGGGATGCCCTTTTCATTGTAATTGCGCTCCCTCTTACGGCTGGTTCCCGGTCTCGTAATTCAGCGTGGCACGCGAGAGCCGGTACTGATACCGTGCGTTGGTGTAGCCGATTTGCGCCTGGGTTTGCTGGAGCTGCGCCTGGCTCAACTCAACAATGGAGCTGAGGCCGAGCTTATAGCGGGTTTGCGCAAGAGTGAAGGCCAGATCGGCTTCCTGCACAAGCTGCTGCTCAACCGCTACACGCTGCCATGCCGTGGTGGAAGCAAGCCAGGCCGTGCGGACGTCGCGCACGATCTGGTCGCGCAAGGCACGAGCCTGCTCGGAATCAGCCTGAGCCCGCAGCGAGGCTTCTTTGGCCTGGGCGCTATAGAGGAACCCGTTGAAGATTGGAATGTTCATGTTCACGCCGACGGCTCCCCACCAGTTGCTGGTGTAGTACTGGTCGCTGCGAACAGGAACAGAGCCGACGGTGCCGAGCGCGCTGATGGTGGGAAGCATCTGCTCCCGCTTCGAGCGCGCCAGCTTAACGGCAGACTGCTGATGATAGGTGAGGGCCAGCAGGTCGGGCCGCTGCTTGAGCGCCATCTCGATGAGCGGCTGGGCCTGATCCGGCGGTGGCTGGACGGTGGCGTTCGTCTCTATCAAGTGGAACTGCACGTCGTGATCGAGGCCGAGAATATTATCGAGCGCGGCCATGGCGGAGTCTGCGTTGTTCTGGGCGTCGAGCTGAAGAAGCTTGCCGCGCGAAAGATCGACCTGCGCGAAGCTCAGGTCCAGGGTGGACTTGAGCTTATTGCGCGTCATTTCGCTGACCTGCGTTTCCGTGGTCTGCCGGGTGTTTACGGTTTGCTCTGCGACTCTGACGAGGGCCTGTGCTTCAAGCGCGTTGTAGAAGGCCTGGTCGGTCGCGAGAACGATGTCCTCGGTTGTGGCGAGAGCGTTGGAGTTCTGCGCCTTCTCCTCAAGCTTTTGCGAGAGGATGAGGTTGTGCGTGCGGCCGAAGTCGGTGATAAGCTGCGCAAGCGTTCCTCCCGCTCCCGCGTGCGGGAGTAAGTGCGCTGCGGAGAGGTATCCGGCGGAGAGGCGGCTGCCGTCCTCCGCGTCCACTGCGGAAATGTCTGCTGTGAACGTGGGAAGATCAGCCGAGCGGGCCTGGCGCACCACCTGATGCTGGGCGAGAGCAAGGAGCTTGCCCACTGTGATGTTGGGGTTTTGCCTGATGGCCATGGCCTCAGCCTGCTGCCGTGTGAGCGTGGGCAAGGTCCCGGGACCGGAGCTGGGTCCGGAGCCGACAGCGGACATTTGTGCGGTCTGCGCCAACACGCCGGGCGCAGGAGCGTCCGGCAGTTTGGCCAGAGTTTGTGCGCCCGCCGCGAGCGACAGCGTGATGGCTGCGAAAAGAATGCTGCCGTAGTAGAGCTTCATGCGGTTGCCTCCTGGTCGCCGGCCGTGTTTCTTCCTTCCTTATGCACGATGAGATAAACCGCAGGCACGAGGAAGATGGTGATGATGACGGATATGGTGAGCCCGCCGATCACGGCGCGGGCCAGCGGCGCGTACTGCTCGCTGCCTGCCTCAAGACCCAGGGCCATGGGGATCATGCCGAGGACGGTAGCGAGCGAGGTCATTAGGATGGGCCGCAGACGCACTTTGCAGGCCTCGACGCAAGCTTCGAGCAGCGGCAGACCCTCTTTGTGGAGCGTGCCGGTGAACTCAACAATGAGGATGCTGTTTGATACGACGATGCCGACCATCATGATGACGCCCATGAGCGACATGATGTTGAGCGTGCTGCCGGTGAAGTAAAGGATCATAGCCACGCCAACAACGCCTGGCGGCACAGCCATGAGGATGATGAACGGATCAACGAAGGAACGGAACTGGGCCATGAGGATGAGATAAACCAGCACGATGGAGATGATGATGCCGATGCTGAACCGTTTGAAGGACTGATTCATGCCATCGACCGCGCCCCGGATCTTGATGGTTATGTTGTGCGGGACCTTTGTACTAGCGACGACTTTTGCCACTTCCTTGCCGACCTTGCCGAGATCCTTTCCTCGTGGGCTGACATAAATATCGACGACCCGGCGGAGCTGGTAGTGGTCGACCTCAGTCGGCGTGTTGATGGGGTTGATATTTGCGACCGATTCCAACGGAGTATAGTTCGCGACTCCGGGTGCGTGCAGCGGAATCTCCCGGAAATCGCTCATAGTCATGTGCTCGATGTGATTGGTGTAGTACTGCACGGCCAGCATGTAGTTGTTGCCGGTCTTCGGATCGATCCAGTAACTGGGAGCGATCTGGCCGTCGGAGGTGAGAGCGGTGATGACGTTGTCTACAACCGCCTTTGGCGTAAGGCCGATGAGGCTTGCGCGCTCGCGGTCGATGTCCAGCATCAGTCCCGGATAACGCAGGTTCTGCGGGATGTAAACGTCAGAGATGTCGGACACCGTGCGGAGCCGGTTGGCCATATGCTGGGCAAGATCGAATGTCTGATTCAGATCATTGCCTACGACCTGAATATCGATTGGGGCGGGCAGGCCCTGATTGACAACGGAATTGACCAGGCCGCCGGTTTGGAAGAACGTGGTCAGCTCAGGCATCTGCGTCGCAACTGCGTGACGGACCCTGTCCATGTAGTAGAAGCTGCTCTTGGAGTGTTCGGGTTTGAGGCTGACCTGCACGAAGGCCGTGTCCATCGACGAGTTGCTGGAGTAGATGGTGGACGGTCCGTGCGTGATGCCGATGTTGGAAACAATCATGCCCAGATCGCGTTTCGGCACTTCTTTCCGGATGATGTCCTCAAGCTGGGCAATGTACTGATTGCTCACCTCAATGCGCGAACCATTGGGGCACTCAACGTTGATGACGAACTGCCCGGGGTCCGTACGTGGGAAGTATGACGTTCCTAGCAGTGGAAAGATCGCACCGAGAACCGCGAGCATACCAACGCTCATGACCACGGTGGAGAACACCGGACGCTGCAGAACGCGCTTTACATAAACCTCGTAGACGTTCAGCATGCGATGGAACCACTCGTTGAACGCGACTTCAAAGCGCTTGAACATGGAGGGCTTGCCGTCGTGGTGCCCCTCTGCCCCGTGCGGCGATTTGATGTACGCGGCGCAGTAGAGCGGGATGACTGTCATGGAAAAGGCGTATGAGGCGAAGATGCAGAAGGTCACTGCCAGAGCAAGATCTGTAAACAGATACTTGCTGACTCCATAGAAGAAGGTGACCGGGAAGAAGACGATGGACGTGGTAAAGGTCGCAGCCAGCACGGCCAGCCCGACCTCGTTGCCGCCGCGTTCGGCAGCGACCTCCGGCGCCTCGCCGGACTCGAGGTAGCGGAAGATGTTCTCGAGCACAATCACGCAGTTGTCAATGAGGCGCGAGAACACCAGCGCGATTCCACCAAGGAGCATGGTGTTGATGGAGCCGCCCATCAAGTGGACAAGGATCATGCACACCAGCACCGAGAGCGGAATGGCCAGCATGACGGCCAGCGTGGCGCGCGGGCTGCCCAGGAAGACCAGGATCATAATGCCGGTAAGCACGATGCCGATCGTTGCTTCTTTGATCAGGTTTTTGACCGCGACTTTGACAAAGACGGACTGGTCGAAGACGACAGCCGTCTTCAGTGTCGACGGAACATCGACCAGATGTTTTAGTACGTGGCGAATACCGTTGACGATGGTGATGGTATTGCTGTCACCGCCCTGCTTGAACACCGGAACATAGACAGAGCGCTGGCCGTCAATGCGAACGATGTTGGTTTGCAGCGCTCCGGAGTCCTTGGCCTGGCCTACGTCCGCCACCATAACTGAAGAATTGCCGACGGACTTCAGCGGTATCGCATTGATCTCCTGAAGCGGCGGCTGAGCGTTGGTGTAGATGTTGTAGTCCTTGGGACCGATCTGCACGTCGCCGGCAGGCACAATAAGGTTGGACTTGTTAATGGCGCGGACCACGTCCATGAGCGAGAGGTTGTGCGCCTCCAGCTTGAGCGGATCGACATAGACCATGATTTCGCGATAGCGTCCGCCATACGGATCGGGTACGGATGCCCCGGGTACGTTGGCAATCTGGTCGCGGACTGCAAACTGGCCGATGTCTTTCAGGTCAGTTTCATTCAGGCCTTTGCCCTTGAGCGTGACCAGACATACAGGCTGGCTGGACGCAGTCATACCGAGGACAACGGGAGGGAGCGTGCCGGGCGGTAATCGTCGCAGATCGGCCATGGCCAGGGTTGCGATGTTGCTCAGTGCGGCGTTGGGGTCGGTCCCGGGACGAAAATAAACCTTGATGAGGCTGACGCCGGTCATCGAGCGCGACTCTATGTGGTCGATATTGTCGCCGTAGGTGAAGAAGCGCTCGAAGGTGTCGGTGATGTCGGCTTCGATTTGCTTCGGCGGCATGCCGGCGTAGAAGGTGGCCACGACCACCACGGGCATGTCAATTTTGGGAAACAGGTCAACGGGCATTTGCGCGATGGTGGCAATGCCGACAACTCCCATCACCAGACAGAGCATGATGATGAAGTAGGGATATTTAATTGCAAACTTCGGCATTCGCTACTGGCCCTCCACTACACGCATCGCCTGGATGGGTCGTACCTTTTCTCCCACTTGATACTTGCTCAGGCCGCCCGTGATGACGCTGTCGCCGACATTCAGTCCGCTGAGTATCTCGACGCGCGTCGGATTCTGAATCCCCAGGGTGACGCCGCGTGATTCAACACGGTCCTGCCCATTGACGATGAGCACGCTGGCCTGATTTCCGTTCTGCATGACTGCCTGAATGGGAACAGTGAGCGTGTTTTCGTGGTGCTGAAGCTGCAACGTGGCGTTGGCGTACATGCCGGGCATGAGTGCGAGGTTGGGGTTGGGAACATCGATTTCGGTTTCCATGGTGCGCGTTTGTGTGCTCACATCGCGTGTGAAACGCACCACCTTGCCGCCGAAGGTGCGGTTCAGCGCGCCGACAGTCACCTGCACCGGCTCGCCTATATGGATGTACCGCACATCCTCTTCAGGGACGGGCAGGCGCAGACGAAGGAGGTCAGACTGCGAGAGCTTGACGATGGGCAGCGATTGAACATCGGAGGCGGTCCCGGCCTGGATGAGGGCGCCGGTATCGGCATAGCGCCAGATAATGACACCGTTTAATGGCGCGGTGACATTGGTGTACGCCTCAAGATCGTGCACGCGCTGGTTATCGGCTTTGGCGTATGCAGACTGATTTTCCGCTGCAGACAGAGCAGCCTTGGCGGCATCGACCTGTGCCGCAGAAGCGAGGTCCTTGGACTGCGCATCGTCCAGCTCTTGTTGCGCAATCAGGCCCGGTTGCGCAGCTGCGGCCCGCTTGAGGCGGATGTAGTCGGCATGCAGCGCCTGATATTGAGAGTCGGCACGCACGACGTTGTGTTCGGCGCGGGTGATTTCATCCTTGCTGCGCGCGTACTCGGCGGTTGTGCCCTGCAACTGCGCATCGAGCTCGGGAACCTCGAGCACGGCGAGGGTTTCGCCGGCATGGACCTTGTCCCCGATATCGACATAGATGTGACGAATATAGCCGGAGACCTTGGCGTGAACATCGACCACCTGATACGGCTGGAACTCTCCGGCAAGGGTGAGCGAGTGGGAAATTGTGCCACGCTGCACAGGAGCAACGCTGGCAGTGGGCATGGTCTGCGCGTCGACATCGGTCGGTTCAGGACGTTCGCGATGAGAGAGCCAGATTGCGATAAGAACGAGCGCCGCCGCTACAACGGCAGCAATGGTCAGGAAAGAGGACTTTCGCATACTCCGTATACACCTGTAAATGAAATGCAGCCACTCGGCTGGAAAAATTCCGCGCCGGCCTAGACCGGCCAGTTATTGCCTGAGTTGAGGTGCTATTTATTACTGAGTGATGGGAGGGGGGCGGCTGAACTGCCTGCGCATGGCCCGAGGATCGGGACCGCGCTGTGGGTCTTTTCTGCGCTGCAGCAGCCAGATGCACTGCTGACGAGGCTCAATTTGAAGGCCCGCAAAGAACGAAAAAAGGACACCAAGAAAGACGACTGTGGGTGTGGTGGCGCGCTCGGCCGTGATAATGATGTCTGCCGGACGCTCACGATTGGAAAGCAGCTTGGCAATGACCACGTGATGCACCGAGTGCGCGGGCGACCGGTACATCGAAAGCTTGTAGCGTAACCCCCATGCGAACACTGCGACAGCAAGCCCTACGGTCAGCAGGACAAGGATATTCCACCGGCGCGCACTGTTTGTAGTTACATGCATGTAAAAGGGTGATCAGCTGTACTGGCAGAGCTCTTCTTTCTATGATGCCACATTTACTTGGACGGAGTCGCAAGGAAAACGTTATTTGTTTGTTAAGACTGAGGTTACATGAGATTGACAGCGTCCACATCGACAATGAGATTGCGACGCGGAATACCCAATACTTCCGCGTGGGCGAGCGCGGCGCGCAGGGTGCGGGCGAGGGACTGCCGCTTCTCCGCTTTGAGAACAAAATGAAACCGATAGATGCGCTTGATCTTGGCCAGCGGAGCGGTGGCCGGGCCCAGGATGCGCACATCGTCATGCTGCGTGGATTGGAACCAGCGCCCCAGTACGGCGGCCCATCCGGCAGCTTCCTCAAGCCGTGGGCTTTGAATAAGAAAATTGGCCAACGCGGCGTAAGGCGGGTAGTGCATCCAGCGGCGGTACTTTAATTCCTTTTCAACGAAGGCGTGGAAGTCGTGCTTTGCCGCGAACTGGATCGCGTAATGGTCCTGATGGTAGGTCTGCACCAGAACCTTTCCGGGCAGCTCGCCGCGTCCGGCGCGTCCAGAAACCTGAGTGAGGAGCTGAAAAACGCGCTCGGCGGCGCGAAAGTCAGGCAGGCCGAGGGCAAAGTCGGCCCCGACGACTCCGACCAGAGTAACGCCGTGAATGTCGTGGCCCTTGGCAATCATCTGAGTACCGACAAGCAGGTTGATTTCGCCGGAATGCAGGCGCATGAGCAGGCGCTCCATATCATTGCGGCCGCGCACCGTGTCACGGTCCATGCGACCGATGCGCGCGTTGGGGAAAATCTCCTGAAGCCGTTCTTCTCCCTGCTGCGAACCGGCGCCGAGAAAGTAGAGGTGTTCGCTGTCACACTTGGGGCACCGCTGCGGCACAGTGCGCTTGAAGCCACAGTAGTGGCACTCCAGCCGCTGGCCGGCATGGGCGCGATCGTCGGAGCCGGGAACGGGCTTGTGATAGGTAAGCGCGATGGAGCAGTTCTCGCACTCCAGCTTTTCTCCGCAGGCGCGGCACATGACTACGAAGGAGTAGCCCCGGCGATTGAGCAGAATGATGGCCTGCTCACCGCGCGCGAGCGTGGCCTGGGTTTCTTCGATCAATGCGCGGGAAAATAGGTGCTCGGCTCCGGTTTCCTGGAACTCGCGGCGCATGTCGATAAGCTCGACCTCGGGCAGCGGCCGCTGATTCACGCGCTCGTGCATCTCAATGTGGGCGTACTTGCCCTGTTGCGCGTTATGCCATGTCTCGAGCGACGGTGTTGCAGAGCCGAGCACCACGGTTGCGTTGGCCAGCTTGGCGCGCATTACGGCGGTATCGCGTGCGTGGTAGCGCGGCGTGGACTCCTGTTTGTAACTGGAGTCGTGCTCCTCGTCAACGATGATGAGCCCGACGTTCTCGAGCGGCGCGAAGACGGCGGAGCGCGTGCCTACGACAACGCGGGCCTCTCCGCGGCGGATGCGGTGCCATTGCTCGCTGCGCTCCTCGGGCGTGAGCGCGGAGTGCAGCAGCGCGACCTCGCTCCCGAAGGTGTGGTGGAGCTGCGCGGCCATGGCCGGGGTAAGGCCGATCTCCGGGACAAGCAGAATGGCGGACTTGCCCTGCGCGAGCGCGTGCTGCATGGCAGCGAGGTAGACCGCAGTCTTGCCCGAGCCGGTGACACCGTGCAACAAGTGCGGACGGAATGCGGAGGATTCGACAGCAGCGGTGATCGTGCCGAGCGCGGCCTGCTGTGCAGCGTTGAGGGTATGAGTTTGCCGGTGCAGCGCGGCAAGGTGCGTCAGGTGGAAGTCGGCGGGACGTTCTTCGATGCGGACCAGTTCCCTTTTCACCAGCGTGGACAGCGTAGATTGCGGCACGGCCAGACGGCGCAGCTCGGCGACCGGCAACTCGTTTCCAGAACCGGCCAGCTCTGCGAGGATGGCCTGCTGATTTTCATTGAGCTTCGGCAGGCGTGTGCCTTCCACCAGCACGGCATAGCGCACGGTGCGGCGGGCATCGCGCGGCGCGGCGGCGGTCTCGCGTGCAACCCATTTCTTACGAAGCATGCCGGTGAGCAGATCGCGGGTGGCTCTTGTGGCCGAACGCAGCGTGGCGAGGCGGACGGCGTCTCCGCTCTCAAGGTAGTTGAGGACCTTGTACTCGGCGTCCTGCTCCTCGGGCGTGCGGCGGCTGCGCCGCGAGGAACCCTGCTGCGCGCCATCGAAGAGCGCCTGACGGCCCTGATCGGTGATGCGGAAGAGAACCTGCCGGCGCACTTCGCTCATCAGCGGCAGCATGGCGCGAAGGACTTCCCCAATGGGCGCGATATAGTAGAGCGCGATCCACTGCGCGAGCTCGAGCAACTGTGGCGAGAGGATGGATTCGTCGTCGAGGATGTTGAGAACGGGCTTTGTTTCAACAGGCGGCGGCTCGTCGTGAAGGCGAAGAACCACTCCGGCCAGCTTTTCATTGCGAAACGGAACCAGCACGCGCGCCCCAACGGCAGGAATGGCCGTACCGATCGCGTAGGTAAAGGCGCGATCGAGTGGCACGGGCAAGGCGACGTCGCAGTAGGCGGGCATTGCTTTCTTCACGAGGGTATCACCAGCAACTTTTGTTGATTTTTCGCCTGGCTGCATCCGATCTCTGGCTTATTCATCTTATGGATACGTGCGCACGAGAACGTGCATGTCTCGCAGGAGGAACTAAGGTGAGCTCAGAAAAGAAGGTTGCATTTATTACCGGCGGAAACCGCGGGCTGGGTCTGGAAACCGCGCGCCAACTGGCGCAGACAGGCGTAGAGGTTGTCATTGGATCGCGTGATGCCCAAAAAGGAGAGACTGTTGCGAAGAAACTGCAAGGCGAAGGGTTGAAGGTCGAATCGATTCCCTTCGACGTGACCAATCGAGCCGACTACAAGAGCGCTTTTGACTATTTTGACAAGAAGTACGGAAAGCTCGACATACTTATCAACAATGCCGGGATTGCGAAGGAGACGTTTGGCGGCGTGAATACCACCAGTACTATCAGTCCGGCAGATCTGCGCGAGACCTTCGACACGAATTTCTTCAGCCTTGTAGAGTTAACGCAGACCCTTCTACCACTTATCAAGAAAGCACCGGAAGGACGCATCGTGAATCTGTCGAGCATTCTTGGCTCGCTCACGTTGCATGCCACGCCGAGTTCGCCGATTTATGACTTCATGGCGCTGGCTTATGACTCATCGAAGGCTGCGCTGAACTCGTTTACCGTGCACCTTGCGCATGAGCTGAAGGATACGAAGATCAAGGTGAATTCTGCGCATCCGGGCTGGGTGAAGACAGAGATGGGCACAGATGCGGCTCCGATGGAGATTCCCGATGGCGCGAAGACCAGCGTGCAACTGGCAACACTCCCAGCAGACGGCCCTACCGGAGGCTACTTCCACATGGGCGAAAGCCTTCCTTGGTAATGCAAGAAAAGCCCCTTCGTTGTAACTTCTCGATGAAGGGGCATTCGTCTACTCCCCTGTAGAACGCTTTGGCGCCTTCAGGCCCAGTTCATTCATGGCAATCTGCAGGTCCTTCCAGGCTTCTGCCTTCTGGCGCGGATCGCGCAGCAGATAGGCAGGGTGATACGTGACGATAAGCCGGGATTCGCGCACCTGATGGATGCGTCCGCGCAGGCTGGCCAGCGAGGACTTGGCCCCGAGCAGGTAGGTTGCCGCCGTAGAACCGAGAGCAACGATCACCTGCGGGCTGACGACCTCAATTTGCCGCCAGAGAAACTGCATGCAGGTGTTCGCTTCCACCGGCTCTGGCGTGCGGTTTTGCGGCGGACGGCACTTCACGACGTTCGCAATGTAGACCTCGCTGCGCTGGAGGCCTATGGCGACGATCATATTGTTGAGCAATTGCCCGGCGCGTCCCACGAAGGGCAGTCCCTGTGCGTCCTCGTCAGCACCCGGGCCTTCGCCGACGAACATCAGGCGGGCGTTGGGGTCTCCGTCGGCAAATACGATATTGTGGCGTCCCTGGAAAGCGAGCGGGCAGCGGGTGCAGTCGCCAATGTCGGCTCGGATGGCCTCGAGCGCGGCGGGCCGATCCGCCGCGGGAAGAACAGCCGGAGCAGGCGTGGCAAACAGGGATTCCGGGGCAGATTTACGGGCAGTAATGGAGGGCTCCGATTCGTAATTTGAGTCAGTTACAGCACTTATTTCAAGCGGGGGATCAGGGTCGCAGCGGCGGTAAAGGTTATAAATTCCGAGGTCGCGGTAGTAGCGCAGGCGGGCCTGTAATGCCGATTCAAGATCGGGCGGCAGCGCGCTCATTCTTCGATCACCGAGTCCGTCTCAGCGACCACAAGCGACGGACGACGGAGGCCGAGGATCTCTTCCAGGATGCGATCGGCGAGGTCGCACTTAGACATCTCGGGCAGGTCGAGCGCGGTATGGCGAGTGAGGAAGGTGACGGCGTTGCGGTCTGAGTCAAAGCCGATGCCTTCGCGCGAGACGTCGTTCAGCACGATTGCGTCCGCGCCTTTGCGAAGCAATTTGTCGCGTCCGTGGGCGACGGCGTTCTCCGTCTCGGCAGCGAAGCCAATAATGAGCTGGCCCACGCGGCGGCGGGCAACAACTTCAGAAAGGATGTCTTCGGTCGGCTCAAGTTCAATGGTGCGCGGCCCGGTGCGCTTGAGCTTCTGGTCGGACAGCGTAACCGGCCGGTAGTCGGCGACGGCGGCGGCCTTGATGACGATAGTGGCCTGATCGATGCGGCTGAGAACCGCGTCGCGCATCTCCGCCGTAGTGGTTACCGGCACAAGCTCACAGTTGGCGGGCGCGCGCAGCGCCGTGGGCGCAGAAACAAGAATGACGCGTGCGCCGCGGCGCTCGGCGGCTTCGGCAAGGGCGTATCCCATTTTGCCGCTGGAGCGATTACCGAGAAAGCGCACAGGGTCGAGGGCCTCGCGTGTGCCTCCGGCGGTGATGAGCACGGTTTCTCCGCTCAGGTCGTTGCGGTGGTGCAGCACGGCAAGGACGGCCTCGACAATCGCGCCGGTATCGGCCAGGCGGCCCGCGCCCGTCATGCCGCAGGCGAGGTAGCCGGTGCCCGGTGGGACAATGCGCACGCTGCGGTTGGCCAGTACCTCAAGATTTGCCTGCGTAGCGGCGTGTTGCCACATATTCACGTTCATCGATGGGGCCACGATGACCGGAGCAGTAGTGGCCAGATAGAGCGTGGTGAGAAAGTCGTCCGCAATGCCGTGCGCGAACTTGGCGAGGACGCCGGCAGTGGCCGGTGCAACGACGAGGGCATCGGTGGTCTGCGCCTCCTTGATGTGCTCGATAGCAGAGGCGAGGTTGGCGTCAGAGTCCGCGGCTGGCGAGGCCCAGAGGCTGGAGATGACCTTATGTCCGGTGAGCGATGCGAAAGTGAGAGGCGTGATGAACTGCTTTGCCGCCTCGGTCATGACGACGTGCACGTCGAGCGCGTGCTGCTGCAGCGCACGCACCAGCTCAGCCGCTTTATACGCGGCGATTCCGCCGGAGACTCCGACCGTGACCTTCATTCCGAGACACCGCCTGCTGACTTCATACAACACTATTTTACGGTGTATGGCGCACACAGAGGCGCGCACGCGACGCGGCGCTGTGTGGAAGCGTGCAAAGCACGATCAGGAGATGGCGAATTTTGGAATTTCTGGTGCGCTGATCTCTGGCTTCAGCACGGGCGACTCGCCCTTGACGTAGCCGACTTTGCCTGCGGCGATCTCGTCCTGCGCGACCTTGCAGGCCTTGCCGGACTTTGAGTTGATCAGTGCTGGCGAGCCGCTCTGCAATTGACGCGCACGGCGCGCGGCAACCAATACATAGCGGAAATTGCTGTCGAACTCCTGCTCAATACTCATGGCTACTCCTAAAGATCCCCGTGCCCGGCGGGCTACCTTGCGGCGGCCTCAGGAACGGTTCCGTGGGTTACACCAAAAGCCTGAAGCACCGGTGCGATGCGTGCTCCAGAGTTTTGCTGGCGGCATTTCTCCGCCATTGCAAGCAGTTCCCTGTCCGCAGGAGCCGGTGTGCCCTTCGAGCGAAGAATTCGCTCTGAGGCCACAATCGCTGCCATTTCTTCCACTGCGCGGTCAAGGATATCGTTGACGAGAATATAGCCATAATCGCGGTAATTCTCAATCTCTAGTTTTGCCCTGGCCAGGCGCCGGTTGATAACTTCTTCCAGAACAGCACCTTCCGCACGGCTGCGATTGCGCAGACGGGTGGCCAGAATCTCCGGCGTCGGGGGCATAAGGAAAATGGTGACGGCATCGGGCACTTTCTCGCGTACCTGCGACGCACCCTGGACATCGATGTCAAGCAGGAGGTCCCTGCCCTGGCTGAAGGCGTCTGTGAGCGAGTTGCGCGCGGTCCCGTAGTAGTTGCCAAAGACGTCAGCGTATTCCAGAAACTCACCGCTGTCGATCATTCTCTGGAACTCCTCGCGGGAGATGAAGTGATACTCGCGCGCTTCCTGCTCAGAGCCGCGCGGCGGACGAGTGGTATAGGAAACAGAGAATTGAAGATTGAGAACCAGCGAGCGCAGCTGGTTCACAATGGTGGACTTGCCTGAACCGGATGGCGCCGAGATGAGAAAAAGAATGCCGGCCAAAGGGTGGTTTCTCTCCTTAAACATTAAAACCTTTTGCTTATTTTTCTTTATTCCAGATTCTGCACCTGTTCGCGTAGTTTTTCGACTTCGGACTTCATTCCGAGACCGAGTTCAGTGATGCGCGGGCCGTTGCCGGCGACTCCGCTGGTTTTTGAGAGCAGGGTATTGGCCTCGCGGTTCATCTCCTGCATCAGGAAATCGAGCTTCTTGCCGGTCTCGCCGCCGCCCTCAAGCATGGCGCGAAAGTGGTCGATGTGGGTGCGCAGCCGGGTGACCTCTTCATCGACGTCGCTGCGCTCGGCAATCAGCGCCGCCTCCTGCAGAATGCGCTCCCGGTCGAAGGAGCCACCATCGAGCATGGCGGCAATGCGCTGGCTGATGCGCTCGAAGTACCACTGCTGCACATCTTCGCGAAGGCCGGCCGCTTCGTCGACCATTGTGCGCAGGCGGTCGAGCCCGGCGAGCAATTCGCGGGCGAGTAACTGCCCTTCCTGCGTGCGCATGGCGTTGAGCGAGTCGACCAGCGGGCCGATCTCACGCAGGACGGCGGCCTCGATGGCCTGCGTTTCCTCTTCAGAGCCGCGCTCTGCCCCATTCGCTGCGCGGCCCTCCAGTCCGAAGACTCCGGGCAGGCGGAATATGGCGTTGAGGTCGGGTTCGCCATTGAGTTTGTGCTTTGCGGCGACCTCGCGGAAGGTCCGGATGTAGGCAGCGATGAGGTCTTCGTCGTAGGCGGTTTCGCCGCGCAGGGTCCGGTCAATGGCGAGTGTGATCTCAACGTGGCCGCGTACGAGCTGTTGCTTGAGCAGGCGGCGAAGCTGCATTTCGAGCGAATCCATGCCGGAGGGCAGGCGCAGATGCAGATCAAGAAAGCGGTGGTTCACGCTCTTGAGGCTGAGGGTAAAACCAAGATGGTCAGAAATGCGACCGGAGACGCGGGCGAAGCCGGTCATGGAGCGCACTGTCTGTGTAGCAGGGACGACTGGTTCTTGTACGGCGGCTGAGACGCTCATGCGTCCGCCTTTCCGGACAGGGCCGGCTCGCGTGGATCGAGCTCCGGCACGTCCATAAATTGCAGTTTGTAGAGTTTTTGATACGTGGGCGAAATGTGCAACAGCTCCTCGTGCGAACCAACGGCGGTGATGCGCCCATCTTCGAGTACGGCGATGCGCGTAGCGCGGCGCACAGTAGAGAGGCGATGCGCAATGACGATCACGGTGCGGCCCACCATAAGATTACCGAGCGCCGTCTGCACCAGAGCCTCACTTTCGGCGTCGAGCGCCGAAGTGGCTTCGTCGAGGATGAGCAGGGGCGCGTTCTTGAGGATGGCGCGGGCGATGGCCAGCCGCTGGCGCTCGCCTCCCGAAAGGCGGAAGCCTTTTTCGCCGATGGTGGTGTTGTAGCCATCCGCCATGCGCTGGATGAAGTCGTGCGCGAGCGCGCTCTTGGCTGCTTCGATGACGCGGGAAAGAGGCACGTCGGGCTGGCCGTAGGCGATGTTGTTTCGTACCGTGTCGTTGAACAGGATGGTCTCCTGCGTGACCTTGCCGATTTGTTCGCGCAGCGACTTAAGGCTGACGTCGCGCACGTCGTGGCCGTCGATGAGCACACGACCGGAGGTCACGTCAAAGAAACGCGGGATGAGATTCACGAGCGTGGACTTGCCTGCCCCGCTGGGGCCGACCAGAGCAATGACTTCGCCCTGATGAATTTCAAGGTTGATGCTGTGCAGGACTTCCTTCTCGCCCTCGCTGGTGCTGTAAGCGAAGCCCACATTTTCAAGCCGGACGCTGTTGCGGAATCCCTTGAGGTGATACGGGTGTTTTTTCTCGAGGATAGGATCCTGATCGTCCATGAAATCAAAGATGGCGGACGACGCTCCGACGGCCTGCTGGAAGCTGTTGTAGTAGGTGGCGAACTTGCGCACCGGATCGTACAGCTTGAAGAGCGCCACGATAAAGGTGAAGAACATGCCGGTGGTCATGGCATGGCTGCTGATGGCTCCGCGGCCCAGGAGCAGAAGGCCGGCAATGGCGATGGCTCCGATGAGATCCATCAGCGGCGAGCTGATGGCCTGCGCGCGCACGGTGTTCAGGTTGGCGTACAGCAGGCGGCGGGCAGCCTGGCGAAAGCGCCGCGCCTCCCAGAACTCCATGTTGAAGGCCTTGACGATGGGATTGCCGGTGATGGTTTCGTGCAGGATGTTTTGAATCTCGGCAAGCTTGTCCTGACCCTTGCGTGTGGTGCTTCGAACTCCGCGCCCGATGCGGCGCATGGAACTGATGACGACAGGAACAAAGATGAGCAGGACCCAGGCCAGGCGTCCGCCCAGCGAGATGACCACGATGGTCATGAAGACAAGGGTGAAGACCTGCTGCAGAAAATCAGAGAGCACGGAAGCCATGGCGTACTGCACACGCTCAATGTCGGTGATGAGCGCGGAGAGCAGGGTCCCCGTGGCGTGCTTCTGGAAGAAGGAAACCGAGCGGCGCAGAATGGCCTCGTAGAGGTCGTCGCGCAGGTCAGTAATCATTCCATAACCTGCGTAGTTGGCCAGATAGGTTCCGGTGTAGTCGCAGATACCTTTCAGCAGCGTCGACGTAACGAAGAGGAAGGCGACGATGGTCCAGTCGTTATGAAAGTGGGATGGGGCGAGGCGGTCAAGGTTGATGTTGAAGCGGCTGCCGAGCTTTGAAACGAGATCAAGTTGGCTGTGGTTCGCGCCCGGGTGCAGAACGTTGTCAAAGATGGGCGTGATGAGAAGGATGCGGAAGGCGTCGAAGAGACCGACTCCGGCGGCAAGGATAACCGCTGCGAGGGCCTGCCACCAGTAGCGCCAGGCATAGTGCAGCAAACGGCCGGCTCGCCTCATTCGCAATCCTGCTTTCGATGGCGGCGCAGAAACAAAGATGGCCGGGATTGCGGAATCATCCCGTTATTCTACAGCGGGACACACCTCTGCTGCCGTGCCCGGCCGGATCACTTTTCGAGCGATGCGGCAGACGGGGTTCAGGCGATGGCGCGGACTACGCCGCCGTCAACGCGGATGGCTGAGCCGGTGGTTGCGGATGCGGCCTCGCTGCATAGGTAGGTGACCATGGCGGCGACTTCGTCGATTGTTGCAAAGCGCTTGATCAGACTGCTGGGGCGGGCGTGCTCAAAGAATTCGCGTGACAGTTCTTCGGTCGTCTTGCCGTTCTGCGCCGCAAAGTTCTTGAGGAAGGTTTCGACGCCTTCGCTCTCCGTTGGGCCAGCAAGCACGGAGTTGACCGTGACGCCGCTGGCCGGGAAGGACTCGGCAATGCCGCGTGCGACGGCGAGCTGTGCAGTCTTGGTCATGCCGTAGTGGACCATTTCGGCTGGGATCTTGAGCGCGGATTCACTGGAGATGAAAATTACACGGCCCCACTTCTTTTCGAGCATGTGCGGCAGGTAATGGCGCGTCACGCGCACTCCGGAAAGCACGTTGGCCTCAAAGAAGCGGCGCCACTCGGCGTCGTCAATCTCAAGGAAAGGCTTGACCTCAAAGATGCCAAGGTTGTTCACCACAATGTCGAGGTCTTTGACGCGTGCGAAGAGCTTCTTTGCGCCCTCTTCCGTGGTCAGGTCGGCGGCAACGCCGTCCACTTTGCCTTCGATTTCGCCCACTGCCTTGTCCACGCGGGCTTCGGTGCGCCCGTTCACGTAGACGAACGCTCCTTCGCGAGCGAGGGCCTTGGCAATGGCGAATCCAATGCCTGCGGTTGAGCCGGTGACGAGTGCGCGTTTCCCTTTCAGACCTAAATCCATCTTCTTCTCCTTACCTACGGAGTAGATTCAGGCAGCGGGAGCGGAGATTCAGCGGCGCCAGAGCTAAACCAGAGTTACCGTGTCCTGGGTTTTGCTATAGTCAGCGCGGAATGTCGCGATGGGCTGACTTGGCCTGGTAGCCGTGCTCGGCAAGGCGGCGGCGTATCTCTTCGGCGATCATGACGGAGCGGTGCTGGCCTCCGGTGCAGCCGAAGGCGATGGTGAGGTAGCTCTTGCCTTCCCGAATGTAGTGCGGCAGCAGGAAGAGCAATAGATCAGTCACACGGTCAAGGAATTCGGCGGTCTGGGGAAAATGGTTGAGGTAGCTGATGACCTCTTTATCACGCCCGGTAAGGTGGCGGAACTCGGGCACAAAGTGAGGATTGGGAAGGAAGCGCACGTCGAAGACCAGATCGGCTTCCAGCGGGACGCCATGCCTGTATCCAAAGCTGATGGAGGAGATGAGCAGGCTCTTGCCCGTGGAGCCGCGGCGAAACTCATTCTGGATGTAAGCGCGCAGTTCGTGGACGTTGAAGTTGGTCGTGTCGATGACTACGTCAGCAGCCTTGCGCACGGGGGCAAAGAGCTTTTCCTCGGCGCGAATGGCCTGGCTGACCATGTCTCCATGGCCAAGCGGATGCGGTCGGCGCGTTTCTGAGAATCGGCGCAGCAGCGCAGGGTGGGAAGCCTCGAGGAAGATGACTTTGACAGCAAGCCTGCGGCGCAGGTCCTTGAGCATGGCGGGGAAGCGCTCCAGGCCTCGGCCTTCACGGGCATCGACGACGAGCGCAGCGCGGGTGATCTCCCTTGACTGCGTCACCAGCTCAGCAAAGCTGGGGAGCAGCTCCACCGGCAGGTTGTCGACAGAGTAATAGCCCATGTCCTCAAATGCCTTGAGAGCAGAGAGCTTGCCGGAGCCGGAGAGACCGGTGAGGATGACAAGCTCGCGCGCACCCTCAGGGTGGGACGGAGTCGTCGCCGGCTCTCGATGGGCTTTGGGCCGCAACTTCGCAGTGGGCGCTTTGCGTCGGTCTGTCTTTCTGGGCCGGGTCATGCGGTCTTAAGGCGCCTCAATCAACTCCATTTTGCCATCGCGGGTGCGATGCAGCACTTTGACGCTTCCCTCGTTATCGCGAAAGACGAAGACATCGCGGTCGCGAAATTCAGCCTCTTTGACGGCCTCCTCCAGCGTCATGGGGCGCAGGGCGACAGAATCAGTCGAGCGGGTTATATGCGGCTCATGCACCGGGCTGCTGGTGGGAAAGCTGTGCACCGTGACGGGGATAATTTGCCTGCCGCGGCCGTTCCCGTTGGATTTGGGCGCTGCATCAGCCGAACCAGCGGCGGCGGCCGCAGTGGACTTGGCGGGGCGCCGCGGACGCAGCAGTTGCGGCTCAGCGGTGATCTTTTCCTCTTTGGGCTGGCGCTTTTTGGCCTGGAGCTTCTTGCGGGCGCGAATGGCCTGAGTCTCGGCCTTCTCGAGCGCGTCACGCAACGAGGTTTCCATGTTGTTGCACTCGGCGATGCCGACAATCTTGGTGAGCCGGGTTTTAATGGTCACTTCGGCCGTCTGGCGGTACTTCGTGGCGCTCAGGATGACGTGCACGCTAGTGATTCGGCCCAGAATCTTTGCAATCCGCTCGACGCCGGTCTCCGCCAGCGTGCGTAGGTTGCGGGTGACGGTCACCTGTCTGCCGGTGTACTCGATCTGCATCGTAAAGACTCCTTTCGGGAGAGGAAGAAAATCCGCCGGGAATGGCGATTCTATACCGGGAATGGCGATTCTATACCGGGAATGGCTTTGGATTCCGGCTATTTTCGGATGCGGCGCTGGTGGGTGCTGGGGATGCGCAGGTCCTCGCGGTATTTGGCGACGGTACGGCGGGTGACCTCGATTCCCTGCCCTTGCAGAAGGGTCGCGATCTGATCGTCGGTTAACGGCTTGCTTGGGTCCTCCTCTTCGATCAGTTTTTTTACCTTGCGCTTGAGGAGCATGAGCGGCGTGGCCGACCCCTCCGGGCCGTTGACGCCCTCGGAGAAGAAGAAGCGCAGCTCATACACGCCCTGCGCGGTGTGTACATATTTATTGGAAACGGCGCGGCTCACAGTAGAGGGGTGCACGCCGATCTCCTCGGCGACCTCCTTGATCATCATGGGACGGAGCGCGTCGACCCCCTTCTCAAGAAACTCCTGCTGGCGGCGTACGATGGCCTCGCAGGTGCGGAGAATGGTGTTCTTGCGCTGCTCAATATTGCGCATGAGCTGGAGCGCGGAACGGTAGCGCTCCTTGACGTAGTCCTTGACCTCTTTCTCTGCGCCGGGCTGGGTGAGCATGCGGCGGTAGCCCTGGTTGAGACGGAGCGTGGGTAGATCGTCCTCGTTCATGACCACCACATATTCGTCGCCGCGCTTCACAAAAGCCACATCCGGTTCGATCAATCTGGCGTCGGAACGGTTGTATCGCTGGCCGGGGCGCGGGTCGAGAGTACGGATAAAGTCAATCGCGTGCTGCGCCTCTTCGACCGTCTTGCCGAGAATCTTCGCCAACTCGCGGGGGTCGCGCTTCTGGAGCAGCGACAGATGCTTATCGATGATACAGAAGGCTGTGTCGAAGACTTCCGTCTTCGCGGCTGCGGCTTCGTGGCCGTTCGCTGCGTTGTTGACCGTCTTGCCGGGGGCTGCGCCAGCATGCCCGTTCAGGTGTCCGTTGGTCTCGGCAGCGGCCGCCAGGTCGAGCTCGCCGTTCTCACCGTCTTCCGTACCGGAAGCGGCGTCGGCTGAAGGCTCCTGGTGCTCGTGAACCGTCTCGTGATACTGCCGGGCGAAGATGAGCTCAAACTCCTTCCGCTGCGCTTCCACCTGCACCAGCAGGCATTCGCGCAGGTCGCGCGTGGCTATACCAACCGGATCGAGATGACGGACGACGGACAGGGCCGCCTCCAGATGAACCCGGGCGCGCTGCAGCATGGCCGGAAAAACCCGCGAGAGCGCGGAGCGGCCGTTGCTGCCGGATACTCCCTCGTCCGGTTCAGGCTCAAGTTGCTCCACCAGATAGCCCTCAAGCAGCTCGTCATCACTGGCGTTCAGGTAGCCGTCTTCGTTCAAATTGCCGACGATGTACTCCGCGGCTTCGCGGATGGCGGGCGAGAGGTTCATGGAACCGAGCTGCCAGAACAAGTGATCGGTGAGGGTTCCGGGCTGGGAGAGAAAATTCTCAAGCGAGGGGGTTTCCGTCAACTCAAAATTGTTGGGCGAGCGGAAACCAGGATCAAGGTAGTCCTGGAAGTAGGAACCGAAGTCGATCTCATCGAAGGGGTCCTTCTTCTGCTCTTCAACCGGAGAGTCCCGCATCTCAACGGCGCGATCATGCTCGATCTCCTTGCCCGCCACCTCGTCCAGTAGAGGAACATTTTCCTCAACCTCTTCGAGCACCGGGTTCTCGGTGATCTCGGCGTTGATCATCTCCTTCAACTCAAGCTTATTGAGCGCCAGCACGCTGACCATTTGCATCAGGCCCGGCGTCAGAATCTGCCGTTGCGCGACCTTGAGACTCAATTTGGGTTGGAGAAGCGTCATTCCATCCTGCCGTCCTGCAATTGGGGTCGGATGAGGCCCGGCCCCGGAACCTTTCCCGGATCGTTACTGCCCAGTGTACATCCAGCGAGTCGAGGAGGGCTGTGTATTTAGCAATTATGTTGCCACACTACGGGAACTCCGGCCAGCCTTAAGATCCGGGATAGATCAGCTCAGGGAGAACCCTTCGCCTAAATAGAGCCGCCGCACCTCGGGATCTCCTGCCAGCCGCTCCGGGGTCCCGGCGGCAAAGATCCTGCCCTCGTTAATGATGTAGGCCCGGTCCGTGACCGAGAGTGTCTCGCGAACATTATGGTCCGTAATCAGAACGCCTATGCCGCTTTTTTTCAATCCGTAGATGATCTCCTGCAGATCCAGTACCGCAATGGGATCAATTCCCGAAAAGGGCTCGTCCAGAAGAATGAACGACGGCTGAATGGCCAGGCAGCGGGCAATTTCTACCCGGCGGCGTTCGCCTCCGGAAAGAGCGTAGCCTCGCGTGCGGCGGACGTGGCCAAGATTGAGCTGGGTGATGAGCTTTTCTGTCCGGGAGCGGCGCATCTCCTGCGTGACGTTCTGCACTTCAAGCACGGCGAGAATGTTTTCCTCGACGGTGAGCTTGCGGAAAACTGAGGGCTCCTGAGGCAGATAGCTGATGCCGTACTGGCGGGCGCGCAGGTACATGGGAACGCGCGTGATGTTCTGGCCGTCAGCGAGCACGTTGCCCGTTTCCGGCGCGATGAGGCCAACGATGATGTAAAAGCTGGTTGTCTTACCAGCGCCGTTGGGCCCGAGCAGCCCTACGACTTCGCCACGATTGACTTCGACGCTGACGCCGCGAACGACCTGGCGTCCCTTGTAAGACTTGCCGATTTCCTCGGTTGAAAGCTTCTGCATCTACTTCGGAGCGCGCGTCTCAGTAACTGCGCTCGACTTTCCTCCACTCACCACGACGCTATCATTCCGACTATTGAAAATCAATGTAGCTCCCGTGGTCGTACCCTTCGCCGCATCTTCAAGATAGGGCGGGCGCCCGGGCGAGCCGGTGAGCACATAGCGCCCGTCGTCCGCGGTATAGACCAGCCGCTCGCCTACGCCTTTGCGTCCCGGCTGGGTAATAACAACGTGCCCCGTGGCGACAATGCGCTGGAGCTGCGCCTGCTGATTTGTCTGCGGGGTTTTTGCGGATTTTGCAACCGGAGTGAGATAGACCTGCGCCTCGTCGGCATGGATGACTCCGTCCGGGTCCTGCGCGACTACATCATCACGGAAATCGCCGCGGCGGTCTGCATCCGAGTAGAAGAGCGTATGGCTGCGCACCTCGACGGTGCTCTGCTGGTGCTTTGCGCCGATGGCCGAGGTGAAGTTGGCCTGCACAACGGCCCCGCTGCTGCCCGGAGCGCCGTAGGCCTTGAGCGTCTGCGGGGAGCGCGTGAGCTCGATGACCGGAGCCATGATGGAATTGGCCCCCTGCCACATGCGCGCGTCGGTCGAGGGCTGCCCATAAAACGTGCCGGTATCGGTGGCGTGGCGCAGGAAGGCATGGTCCGCGGTGATGTGCACCGGGCCGCCGCCGCCCAGCGAAGGCATCGTTGAAGAGGGCGCGGGCTGCTTCGTCGAGCTTTGTTGAATCGAAGTTGCTTTTACACCGCCGCTCGCTGCCACGTCGCCCGAGTCGCGGTGGTAGTCGATGACTCCGGCTGAGATCTGCGTTGACTGGCCGTCGTCAAGCCGCGGATTGCCGGTGAGCTGCAGCACCTGGGTGGCCGCGTGATATTCGGCGTGCTGGGCCCACGCGGTCATGGTTGCCGGCGCTGGTTTGCCGGCCTTGGGCAGGGGCTTCTGCGTCAGAACGACGTGACCGTCCTGAATTGCGGTCTCAATCTGCGAGGCCGGCGCCGGACCGGAGGGATTTCTGCCGTGCTTCGCCTTGCCCTTCGACGGAGGCGGCACATTAAAGGTGACCTGAAGGGTATCGCCTGTGCTGGTGTTGGTGGCGCCGTCTTTCGCGACGTCGGTGATGCTTGTATGGCCGGTGCCGTCGAGTTGCCGGACGGCGCGCCCATCGGCAGTAAACGAAGCGAAGAGCCGGTCTCCGCGGATGGTGGTGGCCTGCGCCGTGCCTTTGGAAGGAATGGTGCGCAGGTTAACAACTGCGTTGCCGGTGGCGAGGGCCGTGTGCGCGATCGCGCTCCTGCCTTGCGGGCCGGGGACAAAATCAACATTCAGCGTTTGGGCCCGCATGGTGCGTGATGCCGTGCCGCTGGCGCCATTCGCAAGCTTGAAGACCTGATCGGCAAAGTTTACGCCGCCCCGGAATAGCGCATGCCGGAGCTCGGAGTTGGGGCCAAAGGTGAGCGTACCGGAATCAGCGGTACCGTTCATGCTCTCGGCGGAGGTCCTGGAAACATAGTTCACGCCGCCGGTGACATCAGTGGTTTTCAAATGGCTCGTTTCATCAAGCTGCGAAACAGAGTCAGCGGCGGTCAATACTGATCCGTTCACGGTGTTGACCACGCGCACATGGCCGATTGCATGGATGCTTTGTGCCGAGCCGTCAGGGCGGAACTCGACGATGGCGGAGTCGGACGAAGCCTTCTCCGACTTGTAGTCGGTCAGGGGAGCGAGCAGGAATGCCTGGCCGGAGCTGCGTTCGATCTGAGCGTGCGCGGCGTGGATGACGGCAGGGCTGCCATTGCTTGTAGTGGTGAGGGACACCTTGCTGTCGAGCACCAGCACGCCGGTCTTGCTGTTGTAGTGCGCGCCGGTAGAGCTTCCATAGGCCTGCGGAAAGGCGAATTCTGTGTGCTGGCTGGTGTCGGCCTGTCCCGTTTTCTGGTTGAAGACGAGGCCGCTGGTGGTGACATGGATCCGATTCCGCTGCGCGGCGCTGCCGGTGCCAAAGCCCTGCAGGTCGATGCTGACCTGGCCCTGCGCCTGAACGATCTGGTCTTTAGCGTCATAGTCGAAGTCGGAGCCTGAAATCTTGTCCACCCGGTCGGAGCCCGCCGGGCCGTAAAGCGTGATGGCGACATCGTGCAACGCGGCGTTGCCGCCGCTCTTGTACTGGATGAGCCGCGAGGCGTGGATGGTGAACAGGGTGTGGCCCCGGCTCGACTGCGAATAGGTGTAACCGTTGGCGGTTTGCTGAATGTTGATTCCCAGGCGCGCAGGCAGATCGCGCTCGATGCGATGGAGGCGGTAGCGCGCATAGGCGAAGAAGCCGATGAGGACTGCCACCAGCAGGCCAGCCAGAATAAGAATCGCCTGGCGCAGCCTTGCAACCGTTACGCGCATACTTTTATTTTCTCAGAACTTGCGAAGATCAGGGTCTGTCGGAACGATTCGGGAGAGCAGTCTTTAATTCACGCTTTGCAGACGCGCTATGAGCTTCTGCGCCAGGCTCTCGCCGGATTCGGACCAGAGCAGCCGCGATGAGATGCCCGCGTGCTGTTGGACGGCGTTGGTGAAGTCTACCAGCATCTGCACATTTTGCTTCACATGCTCGGCGGCGTCCTGGTCCAGGTTCACGTCCTCCTGCAGAAAGGGCGTGTCCGGCCCGAAGTCGATGCGGATATGGCCATTCTGCTCATAGGCGCCCTCGTCAAACTGCGGGCCGTAGCCGGTAATGCGGACGATGGACGGCTCTTTCTTCCATATCGCATCGAGTCCGGCGGCGCGCTCTGGCGCCCACAGCTCCCAGATCAATTCGAACTCATAGGCGAAGTCTTCGTGGAGCATCTCAGTGGCGGCGGAGACGGCCGGGCGCGGCTGTGCGGCCTCTATGTCCGGCTCGTGCTCCTCGTCGTAGACGCGATGGTAGGCTGGAGCCTCATTCCACGAAATGGGATAGGCTGCAGCGGCCCGTATGCGCGAAGAGCCGGCGACGGTACCGAAGAGATCCATGACCTTTTCCAGAGCGGCAGGCAGGGCGATGAGGCGAAAGTTGGGGTACCACAGACTGAGATAAAGTTGGTCGGACATCAAACTTGTTAGATGGCTTCGCCCGCGATTTGGAATCAGGAAGCTACCACAGACCGCGGCTTTCGGCTTTCCCCGATGATTGAGAGACGCACCCGAAGCCTCTGGAGTTGCCGGAAATCTGTGCGTGAACCTGTCCAGCGCTGAGTCACGATTCCCGGCTGAGGCTGTGTCCTACACTTCTGTAAAATGATAGGGATAGCATAACCCGGAGGGTTGGTCTTATGTCTAACCTAAAAGGTTCGTATTAATCCCCCGTTCAAAAGGATACCCTTGATGCGTAGTTTTTCTTTGCTGCCAGCGATCTTACTGGCAGCCGTTGTTTCGATCCCTGCCCTGGCCGCGGACAACACAAAGACTTCAGCAAAGCCTGAGCAGGCTGCCACCGAGGCAGCTCCGGGCGATTCAACCACCGAAGGCATGCTGAATGCCGGCGGCGAGCACATTGCTTATACCGCCGTGGCGGGAACCATCACCGTGGGCGCGACCGATGCAGAAGACGCGCAGCTGGGGCTGGACGGCAAACCGCTGCCTGGCACCCCGGCCGCGCTGGTAAAGAACCCAGCGGATGCACCACCAACAGCGAGCATGTTTTACGTGGCCTACTTCAAGAAAGGCGCGGATCCGGAGACCCGGCCGGTCACCTTTCTCTACAACGGCGGACCAGGATCAGCGACAGTCTGGCTGCACATGGGGTCGTTTGGACCCGTACGCGTGGAGACGCCCGGCGATCAGCATCTGGCAGCGGCGCCCTACAAGCTTGAGGAGAATCCCTACAGTCTGCTGGATGTGACCGATCTGGTGTTTATCGACGCGCCGGGGCTGGGCTTCGGACAATTCCACGGCAAAGATCCGGAGAAGGCCTTCTGGGGAGTCGATGAAGACGGCGAGGCCTTTGCGCGGTTTATCGCGCGATTTCTTGGCAAGTACGGGCGCTGGAACTCGCCGAAGTACCTCTTTGGCGAGAGCTACGGGACAACTCGCTCCGCGGTGCTGGCCGATATTCTGGAAAACGAGAAAAGCATTGACCTGAATGGCGTGATGCTGTTGTCACAGGATTTTGTCTTCTCCGCCGACATCGATTCGCCGCATGACAATCCCGGCATTGACCTGCCTTACGAGACGGCGCTGCCGACCTATGCCGCCACTGCGTGGTACCACCACAAAGTACCGAACCAACCGGCGGAGCTGCTGCCTTTCCTGAAAGAGGTCGAAACGTTCGCCATGGGCGATTATGCGCATGCGTTGCAGGAGGGCACCGACCTTTCGCAAACAGAGAAGCAGGCCATTGCCGAGAAGATACACAACTATACCGGGCTGCCTGTTGATTACCTGATGCGTGCCAACCTGCGCGTTTCAGGCTTGCAGTTCGCCAAACAGCTACTGCAGGGTCAGGATACGACCACGGGCCGTCTGGATACTCGCTACACCGGCCCGACGCTGGATTCGCAGAGCGAATACGCGCAGTACGACCCGCAGGCCTCGGCAATTGCCTCGGCATACCTCTCGCTTTTTAACAACTACGTTCGCAAGACCCTGAAGTACGGCATAGGCGAAACGTATGTACCGGACGCGGGCATTGGTGTGCCCAGCGCGAAATGGGACTGGAAGCATAACGGCGACCCGATCAACCTAAACGTATTGCCGGACTTGGCGGAGGCGATGAAGACCGACCCCAGGCTGAAGGTGATGGTGAACGGCGGCTACTACGATCTGGCCACGCCCTTCTATGCGGCATGGTACGACGACAAGCATCTGCCGATTCCCGCCAGCCTGGCGAAGAATATCCAGTATGACTGGTACAAGTCGGGCCACATGGTATATGTGAACGCCGATTCGCTGAAAGCCCTGCACGATAACGTGGAGGCATTCATCCGCAGCACAGACGCGGGAAATCTGTGACCTTGATTCCGCAGGCAGTCACTTCCCTGCTCGCGGAATCGTAAAGGGCCCAAAGGCAGCCACGCACTGGCGTGGCTGCCTTTGTTATTTTTGCGATGGATTTTGCGGATTCACCCATCCGCCCGGCGGCGTCACCGCAGGAGTCACATTGGGCGGACCCCATGTTCCCGGTTTGTAGGTCAGCGGGCTGGGTGGGTTCTTCAGCACGGGATCGAGGATGCGCCAGGACTCCTCAACATAATCCTCGCGGGCAAACCAGGTCTGGTAGCCGCGCATGGCGTCCTGCAAGAGCTCCTCGTAGGGCAGCAGGTTCTCGGTTCCGCAGTCGGAATCGACGCAAAGCTCGGTCATGCAGCCGAGCAGGCGGTCGCCGGCCTGCTTTACCGATGCGCCGACAGCGGTTTCCGGGACAGGACTGAGCCGGAAACGCACGTAGTTTTGCGGCGGCACCTGCTCGGAGAAGACCGGCGGCGTCTGGCAAAACTTGGCGACCACCTCGGTCGCGGTCACGGGCAAATTCTTGCCCGTACGGATGTAGAACGGAACATCGCGCCAGCGCCAGGAGTTAATGTGCAGACGCAGCATGGCGAAAGTCTCGACGTTGGAGCCGGGCTTCACCCCCGGTTCGTCATGATAGCCCTCGAACTGGCCCAGCAGGATGTCCTCGAGTTCGATGGACTGCGTGCTGCGCAGCACCTTGGCGCGCTCGTCGCGGATGGACTCGACATCGGGAAGTGGTGGCGGCTCCATGGCGATGTTGCTGACAAGCTGCATCAGGTGATTCTGGACCACGTCGCGCAGAGCGCCAACGCCGTCGTAAAAGGCCCCGCGTCCCTGGATGCCGAATTGTTCGGCCATGGTGATCTGCACGCTCTCGATGTACTGGCGGTTCCAGATGGGCTCAAGAAACATATTGGCAAAGCGGAAGAAGATGAGGTTCTGGACGGCGTTTTTGCCCAGGTAGTGATCGATACGGAAGACGTTCCGCTCATCGAAGACGCGATGGATGATCTGGTTCAGCTTGCGGGCCGACTCCATATCGTGCCCGAAGGGCTTCTCGACGACGATGCGCGCGCCTTCGGCGTTGCCGGAGCTTTTGAGCTGCTGAATGACTTCTCCGAACAGGCTGGGCGGAATGGCCAGATAATGCAGCGGGTGTTGGGCGTCGCCAAGCTGCTTGCGGACCTGCGCAAAGGTCGCAGCGTCGGCATAGTCGCCGTCAACATAGCGCAGGCGATCGAGCAGTTTGGGAAGCCCCTCAGGGTCCGCGCCGCCGTGCTTCTCCACGCTGTCTTTCGCGCGGGCCTTCAGTTGGTCGAGGTTCCAGCCGGCTTTGGCTACGCCAATGACCGGACCGTTGAGCTTGTCGCGCTTGGCTAAACGTTGCAATGAGGGGAAGATTTGTTTGTAGGCAAGGTCGCCGGTTGCGCCGAAGAAGACGAGAGCGTCGGACTGTGGCTGATCCATAGACATGATTTTACAGATGCATTATCGCCCCTATCGGTAACAGGGTTTTCCGGGCTGTCGCTTTCATGCGCGTTACAGGAACTTGAAAAACAGACCCTGAGATCCGGACCGCTCCTCTCCTGCGCAATAAGAGTGCCTAAAGATTCGCAACCACCTCTGTGCAGTCGAGGCATCTAGTAGACTCGATTCAGGATGATGCGGCGTTCCTTCTCTCTTCTGGCGGCCTGCCTGGCGATATTCTCCGGCGGTCTTGCATACTCACAGGGTACAAAGCTCTGGACTCAATCGAAGTTTGAAGAGCTCGAACAAGGCACGCCGAACGGAGTTGCCATTACCAGCGATGGCCAACTGATGGCCGGCCCTTCGAGCACTCTGCTGGCCAAGACTCCTTCGACCTACGTGTGGTCCATTGCAGCGGACAAGGCCGGCAACGCCTATGTAGGCACAGGCAGCCCGGCCACCGTGCTCCGGATCTCGCCCGACGGCAAGATGACGAAGATGTTTTCGTCGAAAGACCTGAGCGTGCAGGCAGTGCGCGTAGGGCCTGATGGAGACATCTACGCGGCTACTCTCCCCTCGGGCAAGGTGTACCGGCTTGAACCCGACGCGAAAGACCTGACTGAGGCTGATGCGAAGGTAGTGTTTGATCCGGCAACGACGGCGGAAAAGCCGAAGTATGTGTGGGACCTTGCGTTCGACGCCCAGGGGCGGCTGTACATTGCGACCGGCGGCCCGGCGGCCGTGTATCGCGTGGACACAACGTCGACTGGCGCAAAGCCGGAGCTGTTCTTCAAGAGCGACGAGCAACACATTCGCTGCCTGGCGTTTGATGCCCAGGGCAATCTGATTGCGGGATCGGACGGAACCGGGCTGGTCTACCGCATCGACAAAGCGGGCAAGGGGTATGTGATCTACGACTCGTCCAAGCAGGAGATCACCGCGGTGGCAGTGGGACCGAACGGCGTAATCTATGCTGCTGGAGTCGGCACAAAGGGCCGCCAGACATTACCTCCGCTTCCGATAACCGGCCACGCAACGGTGACCATCAGGATCGTGCAGCCGGGATCGGTAGGTGCGCTCAGCTCGAATACGGTGATTCCGGAAGGGTCGGAGATTGACGAGATTGCCCCCAACGGCGCTCCGCGCACGTTGTGGGTGGACCATGACGACATTGTGTACGCGCTGCGCTGGACTCCGAAGGGGCTGCTGGCTGCGACGGGCAATTGCGGGCGCGTCTATCGCATTCAGGAGGACGGCTCCTATGCCGACATCGCGCACCTTGAGGCGTCGCAGGCCACGGGGTTTGCGGATTCCTCCGCGGGACTGTTCATCAGCACGGCGAACACCGGCAAGGTGTACCGCATGAGCCACGCAGACGCGGCAGAGGGCACTTATCTGAGCAATGTGTTCGACGCCGGCGTGTTCTCGCAGTGGGGCCGCGCACAGGTTGAGACAGGACTGGGTTCGGGCAGCTTCGATCTGTATGCGCGCGTCGGGAACATTGACAATCCGGAACGGGCCTGGAGCGACTGGAAAAAAGTCCCACCCGACGCAGGTTCGCTCGGCGTGCAACCAGCACGCTTTGTCCAATGGAAGGCGGTGCTGCATCCGGGCGCGGACATTTCCTCGGTAGGCATCTATTACCTGCCGGTGAATGTGGCCCCGGTGGTGGATGAGGTTTTGGTCGAGCCGGGCGCGCGCGTGGTTCCCGGGCCTATGGCTCTCGAACAGGCGGAGCACGTGGCGATTAATTTTCCGGTGCGCACACCGCCGGGAGTCGTTTCGTTTTCACTTCCTGTGGGAAGCGAGCCGCTGGTCGGGCTCAAGGACAAATCGGCAGTAACAGTGCGCTGGCTGGCGCATGACGATAATGGCGACACGTTGGAGTACTCGGTCTACTATCGCGGCGCACATGAGCATAACTGGATGCTGCTGAAAGACCGCATCCGCCGGACCTTTCTGAGCTTTAACGCTGATCTGCTGCCGGACGGGCCGTACAGGATCAAGGTCGTGGCCAGCGATGCCCCGTCGCACAACCCCGGCCAGGCGCTCACCGGCTCCAGGGTAAGCGATCAGTTCCTGATTGATACCACTCCGCCGATGGTGAGCGGCATGACCGCGCAGTTGGTGGACGGCAAGATCCATGTGCAGTTGACGGCGACCGATGCAACTTCTCCGATTTCTCATGCGGAGTACTCGGTGGACGCTGGGCTGTGGCAGTACATCGCTCCGGTTGGAAATATAGCCGACTCGTTGACGGAACAGTTTGACTTCGATGCGCCGTTGCGAGCCAGGCCCGCCGGTTCTCCGCCGCCAGTTGACTCAGCAGAGCACGTGATCACAGTGCGCGTCTTCGACCGGGAAGAGAACGTTGTCACTGTGAAAGCGGTCGTGCACTAAGGCCTGATCGTTCGATCTTTTATGCGCTTTGAACTCTTTGTCGCCGCGCGGTATCTGCGGGCCAAGCGCCGCCAGGCAGTGGTGGGTGCAATCACCGCCATCTCCATTGCCGGAGTGACGGTGGGCGTTGCGTCGCTCATCATCGCGCTGGCCATCACCACCGGCATGCAGCGCGACCTGCAGAACCGCCTGCTCAGCTCCACCGCGCACGTCCAGCTCTTCCGCACCATGAACGACGGCATCAAGAACTGGCGTCCGCTTCTGGAAAGGCTGCGGCACCTTCCGCACGTTACGGCGGCCGCGCCGGGTCTGTATGAGCCGGTGCTGGTGGCGCGCGGCTCGCTCTCCGGCGGAGCGGAGCTGGACGGCATTATTCCGCGCGAAGAAAAAACGGTGAGTCATCTCTTCGACAACCTTACGGCGGGTTCGGCTGCGCCACTTTCTGAGCCAGAAAATACAAACGCCGCCAACGCCGCTGTGCCTCCCATTGTCATCGGCTATGACCTTGCCGATTCGCTCGACGCCAAGGTGGGGTCGACCGTCATGGTCATCAGTCCACAAGGCGAGCTCACGCCCTATGGGATCGTTCCTAAATATCAGCCCTTCCGCATCGTCGGTATCTTCCACTCCGGCTTCTATCAGTACGACTCGAGCTTCGGTTTCATCCGGCTGAAAGACGCGCAACAGCTCTTTGGCGAGCCGGACGTGATTTCCGTCATCTCATTCAAGGTGGACAATCTGAATGATGCCGCCCGCATCGGCAAGGAGATTGAGGCGGCCGCCGGACCGGGCTTCCAGACGACCAACTGGATGGAGCAGAATCGCGAGCTGTTCCACGCGCTGCGCCTGGAACAGGTGGTCACCTTTATCGTGATCGGGCTCATCGTGTGCGTGGCGGCGCTGAATATCCTGATCGCGCTCACCATGATGGTGATGGAGAAGACCAAGGACATCGCCGTGCTCATGTCACTGGGCGTGGAGCCGGGGCAGGTGCGCCGCATCTTCCTGATGCAAGGTTTTTTGATCAGCATAGTGGGCACCGCGCTCGGGCTGGTACTTGGCTACACAATCTCTATTCTGGGCGCGCACTACCACTTCCCTCTCTCGGCGGAGGTCTACTCGATTGATTATCTGCCGTTTGCGCCGCGCGCCATTGACGGCGTGATCGTGGCGGCGGTGTCCCTGGGAGTCTCGCTGCTGGCGACGCTGTATCCCTCAAGCTCAGCCGCACGCGTCCTGCCGGCAGAGGCTCTGCGCTATGAGTGACTACGGTATGAATAATGAATGAATTAATAGTGCGATCTCAGGCAGTACTAGGCCGTCACTCGTGACGCTGGAGTGACCTTTGGCGCCAATCAACGCTTCCCTTTGCCGCGCGAAGATGGTAGAGGTAGATATGGAGTCGCTTTTACCCGAATCCCACGCCTCGAATCCGCCCACCCTGACCGGCCTGCATCGTCCCGCGACTGCCGAACATCTAAATGAAACAAAGAGTACGCTTCCGGCCCTGATCCAGGTCAGGAATTTGCGCAAAGAGTACGCGACCGGACGCGGACGACTGGTGCTGTTCGACGGGTTGAGCTTTGATGTGGCCGAAGGCGAGATGCTGGCCATTGTCGGCGAGTCAGGTGCTGGAAAGAGCACACTTTTGCACATTCTGGGGGCTCTTGATAGCCCGTCCAGCGGTGACGTATACTGCGCCTCAATTCCTTTGAAAAATCTTTCAAGTAAAGAGGCCGCACGTTTTCGCAACCGCGAGGTTGGGTACGTCTGGCAGTTTCACTATTTGCTGCCGGAGTTTACAGCCGCCGAGAATGTGGCCATGCCGCTGCTGGCGCGGGGAGAGTCAAAGACCGCGGCTCTGCTGAAGGCCGCTGAATGGCTGGAAGAGGTGGAACTGGGCGACCGGGCCGAACACCGGGCCGGTGAGCTTTCCGGTGGCGAGCAACAGCGAGTGTCGCTGGCGCGCGCCCTTGTGACCGGGCCAAAAGTTCTTCTGGCAGACGAGCCTACGGGCGATCTTGACAGCAGAACTTCAGGGGTTGTTTTTGATTTGGTGGAACGATTGCACCAGATGCATCATTTGACATCGATCATCGTGACGCACAATATGTCGTTGGCTGAGCGATGCAGCAGGGTTTTGCGGCTGGAAAAAGGCCGCTTGCAGGATGTCTCTCCGCTGGCAAGCTAAGCGGAGAGCTGGCAGTAGGGCAATTGCGGGATTTGGATGCGGAAGAGCGCACCCAGCCCGAAGGCCGCTCCACCACTGGCCCAGGATTTAAGGCCGGGGCGGCGATTTGGACGAAGGCGCTGAGTATTTTCAGTACCTGCGGGGTTTAAGCCGGCAGGACCGGAACGATTCAGAGGCCTTTGAGGGGGAATATGTTCGAACGCTACACGGAAAAGGCACGGCGCGTTATCTTCTTCGCCCGGTATGAGGCCAGCCAGTTCGGCTCGCCTTACATCGAGACGGAACACCTGCTGCTTGGCCTCCTCCGCGAGGACAAGGCGCTGACCAACCGCTTTCTTCGCTCACACGCATCTGTTGAATCTATTCGTAAGCAGATTGAAGGACATACCACCATTCGCGAGAAAGTTTCGACTTCGGTCGACCTGCCGCTCTCGAATGAGTGCAAACGCGTTCTGGCCTATGCAGCTGAGGAAGCTGAGCGGCTGTCGCACAAGCACATCGGAACCGAGCACCTGCTGCTCGGCCTGCTGCGCGAGGAAAAGTGCTTCGCGGCGGAGATTTTGCAGGAGCGCGGGCTGAAACTGGCCGCGATCCGTGACGAGCTGGCGCGGACCACGCAGGAGAAAGCCCCGCAGCAACAGCGCAGCCGCGAGTCAAGCCTGCTGGCCGAGTTCTCGCGCGACCTGACCCAGGCGGCGCTCGACAACCAGCTTGATCCGCTGGTGGGTCGCGACGCCGAGCTGGAGCGCGTGGTGCAGATTCTGTGCCGCCGTACCAAGAACAATCCGGTGCTGATCGGCGAGCCGGGCGTTGGCAAAACAGCCATCGTCGAAGGACTCGCGCAGCGCATCGCAGACGGCGACGTTCCCAGCTTCCTTTCCGAGAAGAAGGTGCTGGCGCTCGATTTGTCTCTGATTGTGGCGGGCACCAAATACCGCGGGCAGTTTGAAGAACGCCTGAAGACCATCATGAAGGAGCTGATGGAGAACCAGAACTCCATCGTGTTCATCGACGAGCTGCATACGCTGGTGGGCGCGGGCTCGGCGGAGGGATCGCTCGACGCGGCCAACATCCTCAAACCGGCGCTCTCGCGCGGCGAGATCCAGTGCATCGGCGCAACCACGCCGGGCGAATATCGCAAGTCGATCGAGAAGGACCGTTCGCTCGAACGGCGCTTCCAGGCTGTGAAGGTGCCGCCGCCAAGCGAAGAGGACGCGGTGAAGATCATCATGGGCATCAAGGACCGCTATGAGAAGTTCCATGCGGTCAGCTATACGGATGATTCGATCAATTTTGCGGTGTCGCACTCGAACCGCTATATCCCCGACCGCTTCCTGCCGGACAAGGCCATCGACCTGATCGACGAGGCCGGCGCACGCGTGAAGCTGCGCCAGACCTCCCTGCCCGAAGAGATCACCGAGGTGCAGAAGCGGATCAAGTTCATTGTGCACCGCATGGAGAACGCCATTGCGAATCACGAGTTTGAAAAGGCGCGCTTCTACTCTGACGAAGAACGCAAGGAACGCGAGAACCTGCGCACCCTGCGTGATAAATATCACCTCGACGACTCGACGGCAGGCATCGTCGGCCGTGAGGACATTGAGGACGTGGTGAGCCGCTGGACCGGCGTGCCCGTCACTTCCATCAAGGAAGAAGAAACGCAAAAGCTGCTGCGCGTGGAGGAGGAGCTGCACAAGCGCGTCATTTCGCAGGACAAGGCGATCTCGGCGCTGGCGCGGGCCATTCGCCGATCGCGCGCGGGCCTCAAGTCTCCGCACCGCCCCATCGGATCGTTCCTGTTCCTCGGACCGACCGGCGTAGGCAAGACAGAGATGGCGCGCACGCTGGCGCAGTTCCTGTTCGGATCAGAAAAATCGCTGATCCGCTTTGATATGTCGGAGTTCATGGAGAAGCATTCCGTCTCCAAGCTCATCGGCTCGCCTCCGGGCTATGTGGGCTATGAGGAGGGCGGTCAGCTCACCGAGCGCGTCAAGCGATCGCCGTATTCGGTCGTTCTTCTGGATGAGATCGAGAAGGCGCACCCGGATGTCTTCAACATCCTGTTGCAGGTGTTTGAAGACGGTCAGTTAACGGACGGCCTCGGCAACACGGCCGACTTCAAGAACACCATCCTCATCATGACCTCGAACATCGGGGCGCGGCACCTGCAGCGCAAGCAGGGGTTGGGCTTCCAGAGCGACCGTGAAGACCTGGTGATGGACAAGATCGAAGACCTGGTGAAGGGCGAGGTCAAGCGCACCTTCAATCCTGAGTTCCTCAACCGTATCGACGAGATCATTCTGTTCCAGTCGCTCACGGATGCGGACCTCATCCAGATCGTCGAACTGCTGCTCTCGCAGTTGAACGCCAACCTTGTCTCGAAGGCGATCACGATTTCCGTCACGCACGACGCGAAGAAGTGGATCCTCGATAAGACCATGGTCGACCGCACGTATGGGGCGCGTCCGCTGCGCCGCGCACTGCAGAGGTACGTGGAAGATCCGCTGTCTGAGGCGCTGATTGCGGGCAACATTACTGAGCGTCCCGCGTTCCTCGAGGTCTATCTGGAGAACAATCAGCTCTACTACCGCCCGGTCGGGCAGGAAGGCGCTGAGAAGGTCGAAGGAGTGCTGCTCTACAGCTGACAGCAAAGCGAAGAAGCCCTGCCCGCACACGCGGACAGGGCTTTTCTTTTGGAGAAGAAAGCTGTTAGATAGGCACGACCTTGCGTGCCGCTGTGTACGCATTAGAAGCGGTATCGACAACGTTATCGGCAATGTCCTTGCCCCGCTTTACATATCGCTCGGCCTGTTCGCTGATAGTGTCCGCGGCTTCCTTCAAATAGTCGCTGGCATCTTCCAACCCGCGGCGAAGCTGACGGCGGGTCCTGACACCGGATTGCGGCGCATAAATCAGCGCAACGGCGGCTCCAGCAGCAAATCCTACAGTAAAAACAGCCCATAGCTTAAGGGCGTTCATCAGGTAACGATCGTTACTCATGGGTCGCACTCCTTTGTTGTTTGGTGGGATAGCAGTTGCGCAATTTTGGTTGCTGCCACCGGGCGCGCGCGAACCCACAGCATATGCGACCGCCGCGCAAAAATGATTGCATCAGGAACAGTGCAGAGCGTGTGAGCACTTGTCAATACTGAGGATCAGGGTTGCCTCGCCCAATAATACACAGGCTTTTTCACAAATCTGTTGAAAATAAGAGCGCAAAATCCTCTTGCAAGGGGCTCGGTTTTTATGAGAAGCTGCGCGTTTTGCGTAGTGATTGTCTGCTGCCCGGCGGCCGCCGCCGTTATGCAGCGTGTGGGGTACAATCGAAGCAATTGCACCCCTTGGGTTGCACCCCTGGATCGCGAAAAACACCACACACATGCCTGGAAATAAGATGCTGCACGCCGCCTCAGTCGCGGGCAAGAATGGGTTCTCTCTCATCAGCGATGAAAAGTTTCGCGAGTTGTATCTTGCGCTGCTGCAATGCAGCCTGCTTGACGAGCGGCTGCGCACACAGGCGTGCTATGAGCCGTGGACGGGACATCTGGCCGGCGCTGCCGGAGTGTCCGCCTGCCTGCGCGCGCACGACACAGTAGCACCGACGCCGCGAGGCGTAATCGCTCGGTATCTGCATCAGGGATTGTTTGACTTTGGCATGTGCAAATCCGCGCCGACATCCGCATCGCATCTGGCAATGGCCAAAGGCGAGGCCTTACGGCACAAGCTTGAGAAACTTGGCCATATCGTCGTGGTGTACGCCGCCACCGGCGAGCCGGACGCGATGCGCGCCGTCTTTCACGCAGCAGAGCGCCAGACCTTGCCAGTGCTGTATGTGCTTGAAAGCAGCACTGCGCTGGAGAAGATCTGCGGGAACGTTCCAGTGATCCGCGTGGATGCCACCGATACCGTGGCGGTGTACCGCGTGGCGCATGAATCCGTATCACGCGCACGCGATGGCGGCGGCCCAACGATCATTGAGTGTGTCATGTGGCCCGGCGAAGGCGGCGATGAGGACCCCTTGGTGAAACTTGAAAATTATCTCGCTGCGAAGAAGCTCTTCCGCCGCGACTGGAAGCAGCGCCTGGAAGAGAAATACAGCCGGGCGGTAACGGAAGCCGTCGGCACGATTCGCCCCGTCGTGATTTGAGAATGCCGCTGACTTTTTTTGCAAAAAACGCATCAGACAGACTCATATACACCTGCCTTGAAAATGCTGTAGCCTGAAGCGAGCAAGCTAGACAACGATCAGCCCCCGGCCATGACCGGTCCGGCATATCCCCATGATCACCTGAGGTGTAAGTGAGAACTGTCCCGTCGATTCTTTTGCTGGCTGTGCTGGGATCCGGTCTTTCTTCCGCTATCGCGCAATCCGGCATGACGGGCCGCCCCGAACAGATTGCATTTACGGGCGCGGCTCCAGCGCAACAGCAGCAGCAAGGTCTTCCTGCGAACTACCATCCGGCGTCCCCCATTATTTACACCAGTTCTCTCGGTTCGACCTATGTGCCCATGGACAGCTGGGTGTACCCGGCGCTGGACCGCCTGCACAGCATGGGATATCTGGACACGGCCTATATGGGCATACGTCCCTGGACGCGGCTGAGCATTGCGCATATGCTCCAGGCCACAGCCGACAAGATTGACGCCAACCCGAACGACGATGAGGCGCGCGAGATCTACCTGGCGCTCGAAGACGAGTTTTCTCCCGACCAGGAAGGCCCCAGCAGCCTGCGCACAGCCCAGGCAGACATCGACAGTGTGTACAGCATCTTCCGCGGCATTACCGACACGCCGCTGAACGACAGCTACCACCTCGGGCAAACCATCGTGAATGATTATGGACGCCCGTACCAGGCCGGCTTCAACGACTATTCGGGCTTCAGCGCGCGGGCTGACGCAGGGCGCTTCTCACTCTATTTCCGCGGCGAATATCAGCATGCGCCGAGCGCGACTGGTTATTCGCTGGCCCAGGCCACCTACCTCTCGCAAAGTGTTGACCTGATCAACTTCGCCGCAAACCCAGTACAGGCCACGATCCCTCTGGGCCCGATTGCAGCAGAAAATAATTTCCGAATCATTGAGGCCAGCATCTCTTACCATCTGCTTGGACATGAGATTTCATTCGGCAAAAACGACCAGTGGTTGAGCCCCGCTTACGGCGGCGCGATGTCATGGAGCACAAATGCAGAGGCACCATACACCTTTGAGATCAACCGCGTGGAGCCGCTGCGCATTCCCTTGCTCTCGCGCGTCACGGGGCCGTTCCGTTATGAGTTCTTTGTCGGCAGCCTGAAAGGCCATACCCATCCAAATTCGCCCTGGGTGCACACGGAGAAGATCAGCTTTAAGCCAACGCACGACCTGGAGTTCGGCTTTGAGCGCACTGTGATCTGGGGCGGACGCGGGCACGGCTGCTACAACCCCAGCACCGGCGAAATCGACCCTTGCAATGAGCCGATCACGCTGCACACCTTTTTGAAGAGCTTTTTCAGCATCCAAAACGTATCCTACGCCGAGAAGTTCTCGCGCGACGATCCGGGCGCGCGCTTTGGCAGCTTCGACTTTGACTACCGCCTTCCCTACCTGAGCCATTGGATCACGCTGTATGCGGATTCCGAGGCGCACGACGATGTGAACCCAATCAGTGCGCCGCGGCGCTCGGCTGTTCGCCCCGGCATCTACCTTTCGCGCTTCCCCGGTTTGCAACATCTTGACCTGCGGGTGGAAGGGGTATCGACCGATCCAGTCAGCGACGAGAATGCGAATGGTAACTTCCTCTTCTGGGAAACCGTCCAGAAACAGGGCACGACGAATAAGGGCTACCTGTTCAGCGACGCCATTGGGCGAGACGCCAAGGGTGGACAAGCGTGGCTCACCTGGCACCTCTCGCCAAAGGAGTTCGCGCAGTTCTCCTACCGCAATGTCAAGGCGGACCAGAAGTTCATTCCTTCCGGCACCACGCAGAACGATTACCAGTTCGCGGTGCAGAAGCGCTTCCTGAAGGACATCGAAGTGCGCGGCTGGGTGCAGGCCGAGCGCTGGGTCGCCCCGTTTTATCAGCCGGGCGTGCACCACGACACGACTGTGCAGGCGCAGATCATCTGGCATCTCGGACAGCATGCCTCTCTGTAACCATCGCCAAGCACAAAACGCCCCCATCGCACAATGAGGGCGTTTCGTTTTGGATGAAAGCTACTTCAACCGCACGCGCAGATCGCCGCCGGTCATCTCTTTCGGCTTTTCGAAATGCAGCATGTCGAGGATGGTTGGCGAAATGTCACGCAGCGAGCCGTCCGGTCTGAGCGCGTAGTCCTTCGCGTCCTCGCACACCAGGATGAACGGTACAGGGTTGGTGGTGTGCGCGGTGTGCGGGCTGCCGGTCACGGGGTCTACCATCAGCTCGGCGTTGCCGTGATCTGCGGTGATGAGCATGGAGCCGCCGTTCTGCCGGATAGCCTGATAGATGCGGCCCAGGCATGCGTCGACTGTCTCTACACCCTTGATGGTCGGTTCAAGCTTGCCGGAGTGGCCCACCATGTCCGCGTTGGCAAAGTTGACCACCAGCACGTCGAACGCTGTGTCCTCGACGGCCTTGACCACAGCATCGGCAATACCCGCGGCAGACATCTCCGGAGCAAGATCGTAAGTCGCCACTTTCTGCGAGGGCACAAGCAGGCGGTCCTCGCCGGGGAACGGCTTCTCGATGCCACCGTTGAAAAAGTAGGTAACGTGCGCGTACTTCTCTGTCTCCGCCACGCGCAAATTGCGAAGCTGCGCCTGCGCCATCATGTTCGCCAGCAGGTTCTCCATTGACTCCGGCAGGATGATCATGGGCAGCGTAAACAGCTTGTCGTATTGCGACATGCACAGATAGTGCAGGTCCTTCGGCACGGTATTGCGCGGGATGGTGCTGTCGAGGTCCTCCGCGCCCGGCAGGTCGCGGCCCTCCTGTTTGGTAAGGCCGCTGTTGCGGGCCAGCGCGCGCGTAATCTGGCGGGCGCGGTCGGCACGAAAGTTGAACATGATGCAGACATCGCCGCCGCGGATGACTCCGTTCGGATGGCCCTGCCCATCGGTGACGACAAACGGCACGATAAACTCGTCCGTCACGCCGTTGCTGTAGCACTCGCGCACGCGGGCGATGGGGTCGGCATAGGCTCCGCCTTCGGCGTTGCCCGTTACCATGGCGTCAAAGGCCAGCTTGATGCGCTCCCAGCGCCGGTCGCGGTCCATGGCATAGTAGCGGCCGGAGACCGAAGCGATCTTGCCGATGCTGTACTCGCGCATCTTCTGCTCCAGCGCGGCCAGATATTCCACGCCGGAGGTCGGCAGCGTGTCGCGACCGTCCATGAAGGCGTGGACAAACAGATGCTCCACCTGGTGTTGTTTCGCCGTCTTCAGTAGCGCGTAAAGATGGTTCTGGTGCGAATGCACACCGCCGTCTGAGAGTAGTCCGAACAGATGCACCTGGTGCCCGCCCTCAGCCGCATATTTCAGCGCGCGAGTAATCTCAGGGTGCGAGAAGAAATCCCCGTTCGCAATCAGCGCGTCGATGCGGGTAATGTCCATGCGGACAATACGGCCTGCTCCGATATTGAGGTGCCCCACTTCACTGTTGCCCATCTGTCCGTCGGGCAGGCCAACGTAGTGGTCGGAGGCGTGCAGCAAAGTATTTGGGTACTCGGCCAGCAGCTTGTCATACGTGGGCTTGCGTGCGAGCGCAATGGCATTGTTTTCAATTTGTGGGCGATAGCCCCATCCGTCGAGGATGGTGAGGACGATGGGTTTCATGCGAACTGACACGTGATCTCCGTTGGCCACGAAACTGCAACACAACGACCCGTTTGTGACTTGTTTGGTTCATGGGCCGTTGCGTCGCAAATGAAATTGATTTACTCGCCGAAGTTCACTGACTCAATGCCGAGGAACTCCGCAGCCTGGCCAAGCTCTTCTTCAATGCGCAGCAACTGGTTGTACTTGGCGATGCGGTCCGTGCGCGAGGCCGAACCGGTCTTGATTTGTCCGGCGTTGGTGGCCACGGCAAGATCGGCGATGAAGGTATCTTCCGTCTCGCCGCTGCGGTGCGAAATAATGGAGGTGTAGCCGAAGCGGCGCCCCAGCTCAATCGCCTCCAGCGTCTCGCTCACCGTGCCGATCTGGTTCACCTTGATCAGAATGGAGTTGGCGATGCCCTCATCAATGCCGCGTTGTAGCCGCTCGGTGTTGGTCACAAACAGGTCATCGCCCACCAGCTGCACGCGGTCGCCGATTAACTCCGTCAGGTACTTCCAACCCTGCCAGTCGTCCTCGGCCAAGCCGTCTTCAAGCGATACGATGGGGTACTGTCGTATCCACTCCTGCCAGTAGCGGGACATCTCCTCGCTCGTCTTCTCGCTCTTGTCGGACTTTTTGAAGACGTACTTGCCCTTTTCCTTGTCAAAGAACTCGCTGGCCGCCGGATCGAGCGCAATGGCAATGTCTTCGCCCGCCTTGTAGCCCGCAAGCTCAATGGATTCGAGAATCACCTCGATGGCCTCAACATTCGATTTAAGCGAAGGAGCAAACCCGCCTTCGTCGCCAACAGATGTGTTATAGCCGCGCTTCTTCAGCACGCCCTTCAGTGTGTGGAATACCTCCGCACCCCAGCGCAGCGCGTCAGAGAAGCGCTCGGCGCCGACCGGCATCACCATGAATTCCTGAAAGTCCACATTGTTGTCGGCATGCGCGCCCCCGTTCAGGATGTTCATCATCGGCGTGGGCAGGACGGAAGCATTCACGCCGCCCAGGTAGCGGTATAGCGGCAGACCCAGCGACTTGGCGGACGCGCGCGCAGCAGCCATGGATACAGCCAGGATCGCGTTTGCGCCCAGACGGCCCTTGTTCTCGGTACCGTCCAGCGCAACCATCGTTGCGTCCAGCAGGCGCTGATTGGAAGCGTCCATGCCGGTCAACTCGGGAGCGATCACGCTCTCTACATTTTCCACGGCGCGTAATACGCCCTTGCCCAAGTAGTGCGACTTGTCTCCGTCACGCAGCTCCACGGCCTCATGCTCGCCGGTGGAGGCGCCGCTGGGAACGGCAGCTCGGCCCGTAGCGCCGCCCTCAAGAACAACATCGGCTTCTACGGTCGGGTTTCCGCGCGAGTCGAGAATTTCCCGCGCACGAATGGCAACAATCTCCGTCATGTCACTCCTTGAAATCTGGTGTTGTAAGCGGTCTTTAAGTTTTGGGCGGCGGTCGACGAGGATGGGTTCACCGGCAATTCCGCTGATTGTGTCGATGAAACTCGCCATCTTTAGGGGTATTACACGCGCCTTTCATGGAATTTGCAGGGTTCAATGCTGATTTTAACAGCTTCCAGGTAACCGCATTTTCGGAACACCGCGCCTGGAGCCGCGGGTTCAAAGTCAACGCAACCAGCAGGGAGCGTTGACCTTGCACGATGCCAAAATGGCCGCATCCCTTCTGAAAATGCCGTAACCGCCGTGGTTCGCACCATAGGTGCATTCGCGTACGCAACGCGTCTAATGATTGCGGGTTTGCAATACGATAAAGACATATGCCCAGGCAGCGAACGTAGCAATCCCCCACCTGTGGCGAAGTTTTATGGAGCTGGTATGAAACTCAACGGCACACGATGGGCAGTTGCATGCCTCGGTCTTGCGGTGATCGCAGCGCCGGTTGCCTTTGCGCAACAGCAGCAGGACAACAACAGCCAGTATGAAGGCGTCTCGCATCCGCCGCCGGACAGCACGATCGTTATTACGCCCGAGCCGCAGTACACGCCCCCTCCTGCGGTGCAAACCAAACCCTCGCCCGAGGTTTCAGCTCCGCCACCGCCTGCGCGGACCTCTGCGCCCGCGTACTCAGCGCCCAGAGCCAGCTCGGCAACCGGTGATTCGCGCTACGACAACACAGACTACGGAATCGTAACTGTGCCGGTGACGCCGCAGCAGGCCGAGCAGGAGTATCCCGGAGAAACGCCCACGCTGCAGAAGCGTCCTGGCTACAACGCGAACAACGATATCGTCACCAGCGTTCCGGGCTCGGCCTATGCCCTGCCGGAAGGCACTGAGATTCGCGTACGCCTCGACAATGCGCTTTCCAGCAACTACACCACGGCTGAGACGCCCTTCCAGGGCCGGGTGATGGTGGATGTGCTGAACGGCGGCAGCGTCATCATCCCCGCTGGTTCTGTGCTGCGCGGTCGCGTCACTGAGGTTACGCAGGGTCACCACTTTGGCCCGGCGGCGACGCTGCGCCTTCGCCCGGAAACGGTGATCCTGCCCGACGGCACCGCGTATCATCTCTACGCTCAAGTCATCGACTCTGAAGCTCCGGGAACACAGACCGGGAACGAAGGAGGCATTCAACCCAACGGCCACGTTGTGAAGAAGTCGCTGGAGTACGGCGTGGGCGTAGGCACCGGAGCCATGGTCGGCGCGGAGTTGGCCGGCCCCGCAGGCGCGCTGGCTGGATCGCTGATCGGCGCAGGCCTGGTGACAACGCACCTGCTTACGCAGCATCCCACGGCAGCTTCGGTTCCCGCCGGGTCTGAGATTGTCTTCAGTCTGACAGAGCCGTTGGAGCTGACACCTACACAAAATTAACGTTCCCTCCCCCAGGGAAACCGATGGGAGCGTCTTCGGACGCTCCCATTTTTCCGCCTGCACAATCCATTGCCGCGCTGATTACAATAGCTGCGTGCGATGACCAACTGCCTTCACACACCGTCCGGGCCGCTGTCACGGTTCATCCAGTGTTTCTGGTACTGGGAAGGTGCGCCGACGGGCCACGCCAAAGAGCGGCTGATGCCGACGGGGGAAAGCAGTGTCATCTTCAACCTTCGCGATGACCCTATACGCATCTATGACTGGAAGAACCTGAACCGATACGAGACCTACGGTATCGCCGTGCTCGCCGGCGCCCGTTCAGAACCGTTCGTCATTGACACGCTCCAGCAGGAATGCGTCTTCGGAATCCAGTTCCGCGCCGGAGGCTCCTTTCCGTTCTTTCGCATGCCCGCGTCCGAAGTCGTGAACTGCGATGTTCCACTCGACGACCTGTGGCGAAATACAGCCGATACCATGCGGACACGGCTGCTTGAGGCCGGCAGTATTCCCGCCATGTTCGCCGTTGCCGAGGAGGAACTCACGCGGCACCTGGTCCGCCCGCTGGAGATGCATCCCGCTGTCGCCTTTGCCGCGCGGCGCTTTACCGCAAATCCACATAGAACGAGCGTGGCCTCCGTACTGAACGCGATTGGGCTTAGCCACCGCAGGTTTTCGCAGCTTTTCCAGGAGCAGACCGGGCTCGCTCCAAAGGCCTTCTGCCGCGTGCGCCGCTTCCAGCGCGTTCTCAGCAGCATTCATGCTTTGCGCGCATTTGAGTGGACAAGGATCGCGCTCGACTGCGGCTACTACGATCAGGCCCACTTCATCCACGACTTTGAAAGCTTCTCCGGCTTCACGCCCACTGGATACGCCGAAAGCGTGTTCGGAAGGCCGGACAAGAACCGGCACATGAACCACGTCCCGCTCAACTGAACGATGGTCAGATTTTTACAATCCACACAGCGCCCACAGAGTGAAACTGGACTCCAAGGAGCGACACCATGCCCAACAATTCAACGCCTCAAGTAAAACCTATTCCCGACGGATACCACTCCATACAGCCGTATCTCATCATCGACAACGCCGCCGCTGCGATTGACTTCTATAAGAAGGCATTCGGTGCGAAGGAGCGCCTGCGGATGGAGCGCGATGGACGCATCGGCCATGCAGAGATCGAAATCGGCGACTCCTGCGTGATGATGGCCGACGAGCACCCGGAGATCGGCGCATACAGCCCGAAGCACTACGGCGGATCGCCTGTCAGCCTGATGGTTTATGTGACCGATTGTGACGCCGTTTACAAGCAGGCCCTGGCAGCGGGAGCTACCAGCGACCGTGAGCCTGCGGACCAGTTCTACGGCGACCGTATGGCCGGCGTGGTCGACCCCTTCGGATTTAAATGGTATCTCGGCACGCACATCAAGGACGTGTCGGTCGAAGAGCTGCAACAGCACGCGTGAGCGAACTGCAAGCGGGCGCTGGCACAGCAATGCCATCCGGCAGATCGATTTGCTGCGTCCTAGTTCTTGATCGTCGCCAGAAGCCGCTTCCAGTTCCTCTGATTGCGGCGGAAGCTCTTCTTCAGATCTTCGAGGATGCGTTCGAAGTCGCCGTGACCGTGCACGCGGCTCCACGCCGGATTGATGGAGAACCACGGATAGTTCTCGTTGCCCAGATAAATGGCGCGGCGCAGCCAGTGCAGCGCCTCGCTCTCATCGCCGTCCACCGCAAAATAGGTCGCCAGCCGGTATGCCATTTCGCTGTCTGCCTCGGCCGCAGCCATCGAATCTTCGTCAATCAGCGACGCCGCGCGCTGGCGGTCTCCGATCTGCGAGTAGCACATGGCCAGCGTGGGATAGGCAATCTTCATGCTGGCGTCGTCGCGGATGACCTCCTCCAGCAGGCGAATCGCGTCATGCAGGTCTCCCTGACGCATGCGCTGGTACGCGACCGACGTGCGCAGCAGAGGGTGGCGCGGCTCCAGCGTAAGGCCCTTGGTCAGCTCGTCGTCTGCCAGTTCAAGCTGGTTCTGGTACTGGTACACGCGCGCGCGATGGTTGTAGATCATAGGCGCGTTGGACGGGTTGAGGCTGAGCGAGCGGTTGAACTGGTCGAGCGCCTCCTCGTACATGCCGTCCGCCCGCAGCGTGATGCCGGCCACCATGTGGACGTTCCAGTCATTCGACGCAGTACTGAGCAGGTTTTCAATGCCGTGCCGCGCGCTCTCCTTTTCGCCGCGAGAAAGCAGCATGTAGACGCGGTAGAGGTTCGCCTCCACCGAGCCGGGGTCAAGTTCCAGCGCGCGGTCGAAGGCACGCCGCGCCGTCATCACGTGCATGCGTCCGCCAAAGCCGTGCCGCACGTATTGCAGATGCGTAATTCCCAACCCGGTCCATGCCGGAGCGAATTCGCCCTCGCGCTCCACTACGTTTTCAAACAATTGCAGCGCGTGGTCCAGATCAATGCGGCTGCCGGTACGCTGCATAAAGGCCGTGAGCACCGCTCGCGCCTGCAAGTACTCCTCAGACAAGTCTTCCGCCAGCGGCTCGCTGCGTGCGCTGCCGCGGTCGTTCCGCGGATGCAACTGTCCCACGCCCTGCAGCGAAGCAAATACCTCGTTGCATATCTCGGTCTGCACCGCGATCAAATCGAAGGACGGCACGCTGATCGCCCCGCCAGCGCGCACGCTCTCGCCGGGTACGTTCAGCAATTGCCAGTTCAGGTCAAAGCCGGCATCGGAGCGCATAAAGCTGCCCGTGAGCACCCACTCCACCATCAACTTATGTCCGATGGCCAGCGGGTCCATTTGCGCGGTGGACATATTCATCAGCGCACTGGTGGGTCGCACCACCAACGAGGTCATGCGCGCTATGCGTGCGGCCAGGGCCTCGGCCAGCGCAAAGCCATAGAGCGGTGTCGTCTCCGATGCACCGAGGTTCTGGAAAGGCAGCACCAGCAGCGCGTTCTGCTTCTCTTTCGGTTCCGACTCACGAAATCGCTCGGCCAGCATGGAGAGCAGTCCGGCGTTGCGCTTTTCTGTCTCGGCGGTCGAAGGAGGCAGCTTCGCGCCGGCGTCGCCGGGCACAATACCCGTCTCGATATGCAGCGCCTTCATGATGGTTTTGAGCGCCTCGCGTACGTCCGCAGCGCTCGCGTAGCGCTCGGTAGGGATTTTATGCAGCAGGCGAAAAATCACCGAGTTCAGCTCGGGCGAAGTCTCCAGCGGCGCCGGATCGATGAACTGGATGGCGCGGATGCTCTGGAACTCTTCCGCATCAGGGCGCGCAAAGGGATGCCGCCCGCAGACCAGTTCATACAGAATGACTCCGAGCGCCCATAAATCACTCTGCACGCTACTCTGCCCGGTAACGAACTGCTCCGGGGCCATGTAGGCAATGGTACCGCCGCGCGCCGTGTACACGGCCGGCTTGGCGTCTGTTTTGCGTGGAGACGATTTGGCCGGGTCGAACTCGGCGTCCTCTGGATTCAGCCGCCGCGCCAAGCCGAAGTCGAGAATCTTAACCAAGCCACCGTCCGTCAGCATTACGTTTGCCGGCTTCAGGTCGCGGTGGAAGATGCCCAGTGAGTGCGCCGCGCTCAGACCATCCGCAATCTGAATGCCGACCGAAAGCACCAATTGCAGGCTTGATTGACCCCGGGCAATCAGCTTATCGAGCGACTGACCCGGCACATACTGCATTACGATATATGCCTCTTCGCCTTCTTCGCCAACCTCATAGATGGCGCAGACGTTGGGGTGCTCGATGGCCGACGCCATGCGCGCTTCGCGCAGCACGGTGCTCCGCATCTGCTCGGCCGAAAGGGTTCCGCGCCTGAGCACCTTGAGCACCACCGGGCGCATCAGCAGCGTGTCATTGGCGTAGTACACCACCCCGCTGCCGCCCGCTCCCAGCTTCCGGACCAGCTCGTAATGCTTGATTGTGCGATGCTTCATGCAGCCCTTAGTTTATCGTTTCCGCGTCTGGATTTTAATGAATTCACCCCGCACGCGGATGCGGCTGAACAAGCGCTATTATTCAAACCATCCCTCTGCCGATTCCTGAAACATTCAGCAGTTCGCCGCGATCACTTCCGCGGCAATGGAGGCTGCCCGCTCGCAGGCTGCGCGGTCCACGTCGTTGTGGGTCACAAAGCGAATCTCGTCCGTCGCCGCAGCGCCTGCAATTACGCCGCGCTCTTTCATCTTGATCAGCACCGGAGTCACATCCGCAATGCCGCGTAATTTGAAGATCACGATGTTCGTCTGCACTGTCGCCATGTCGATTTCCACTTGTTTTAGCTCCGCCATGCGCCCAGCCAGCAGCTTCGCATTGGCGTGGTCTTCGTGCAGACGCCTTGGCATCTCCTCCAGTGCAATCAGCCCGGCAGCAGCCAGTACGCCCGCCTGGCGCATGCCACCGCCGAGCATCTTGCGCACCGAGCGTGCCCGCTCAATCCACCTGCGGCTGCCCACCAGCATGGAGCCCACCGGCGCACACAGCCCCTTCGACAGGCAGAACATCACGCTGGTAAAGCCTGCCGTCAGCTCCGCCACCGGAACGCCCAGCACCACCGCTGCATTGAAGACACGCGCGCCGTCGAGATGCGTAGCCAGGCCCGCATCGCGCGCGCCGGACCATATCTCTTCATACACATCGAGCGGAGTCACCGTTCCGCCGGCCATGTTGTGCGAGTTCTCAAGCGCAATCAATCCAGTCTGCGCGCGGTAGTAGATCTTCGGCGCAATCGCCGCCTTAATGCGGTCCCAGGTCAATACGCCGCGCTCGCCCGCAACCGTGCGCGGCATGCAACCGGAGAAGGCCGCGACCATAGCCATCTCCCAATCCAGAATGTGCGCACGCGACTCGCAGATGACCTCCTGCCCGTGCTGCGTGTGCAGACGGATCGCGATCTGGTTGCCCATGGTTCCAGTCGGCACAAAGAGCGCCCCTTCGCGGCCAAAAATCTCCGCGGCGCGTGCTTCCAGCTTGTTCACGGTGGGGTCTTCGCCGTACACATCGTCGCCGACCTCGGCCTGGGCCATAGCGGCGCGCATTGCGGTGGTGGGTTTGGTTACGGTGTCACTGCGAAGATCAATCTTTGCGTTTGGATTCAGCTCTGCACTCAGGTCGGCAACCATGTTGCGATTGTAAGGGCTGTGCCGGAACTCCCGCCTCTATACGCTCACTGGCTCGGCAAGAAACCTCGTGAAGACCTCATTCGAGAGCAAGCGGCCTTGCAGCGTGAGCCGCACGCAGTCCTCGCTGCACACGATCAGACCGTCTAAGGCCAGCTCGGCGATCACCGGATCATAGCGGCGCAACGCCTCGCCTCCGAATTCGGCGCGCAGTGCTGCCAGGCTCACGCCACAATTCAACCGCAGTCCCAGGAACCACGCCTCCTCCAGCTCTTCCTCACGCGTCAACCTTTGCGGCTCATCCCATCCGGGCAATGCAAGAAATGGGTCAAGCCCGTCAGTCGTGGCACAGCGCAGTGCGTGGCCTTCAGCATCGCGTAACATCGAGTGCGCATCGAGGCCCAGCCCAAGATACGGCCTCCGCTGCCAGTACTTCAGGTTGTGCCGAGACTCCGAACCCGGCCGCGCGAAGTTGGAAATTTCATACTGCGGCAATCCCTTCGCATCCAAATACCCCACAGCATCCGCGTACATGTCGGCAATCACATCATCCGCCGGAACCTTCGGCGCGTAGTACTTCAGCCCGCCCGCGCCGATCTCGCGTCCTAGCCGGGAATCATCATCCACCTCCAGCATGTAGATGCTGGCGTGGTCCGGCGCCGCGTCACACAGCACTTCCAGCGACTCGCGCCAACTGGCCCGGGTCTGACCCGGCAGCCCGGCAATCAGGTCCAGATTCACCCGCGTGATCCCCGCCCGGCGCACCCGCTCCACATCGCGCAGCGCAATGGCCCTCGTATGCAGCCGCCCGGTGTGCTTTGCTTCCTCGTCGATAAACGACTGCACGCCAAAGCTCATGCGATTCACACCGCACTCGGCCATCGCGTCGAGCGTCGCCTCTTCCAGTTGCCCCGGCGCGCACTCGGCGGTGATCTCCGCGTCCGGATTGACAGAAAACTCATTCCGCAGAGCCACAAACAGTCTGCGCAGCAACTCCGCCGGAAGCAGCGACGGCGTTCCGCCCCCGAGATAGATCGAATCCAACCGCTCGGGCACAACCGCGCCCCACTGCCCCGCCTGTGCACGAATCCCGCGCAGATCGGCCTCCAGCCTCTCCACATATTGCTCAAAGTAGCTGACCGGAAACACCCCCGACGCAAAGTTGCAGTAGGTACACTTCGAGCGGCAGAACGGGATTGAGATGTATAAGCCTAACGCGTCCATTCAGCTCTGATTGTCCCATGGCAGACCATACGGCCCGCGCGTCAAAAATCCGGGGCCGACCAGAAGCCTTCCGGCCCTGACTTCATCTGTATGAAAAGCGGGATTTTCCCCGTGGCCTGCGGGCTGCGGCCAAAACGCCTTAGGGCCTGCTAACGCTATTAGGGTGGCAGCGAAAGGAGCGGATTTTTTCGAGTGCAAGAAGCGAGGAGCGACGAATACCGGGCGTATTTTAGCGACGAGGGACGAAGCAATCGGGAAAATCCGCCCTTTCCCTTCGGGTTGCGGCCAAAATCTGGCCATCCGTCGTTGTCGTTCTTGCCCATGGTCCCGCCATGCGCTGCGAACTCCGCCTCGTCTGGCCAGATTTTGGCCCACAACGCTGTTCGCCCTAATAGCGTTAACAGGCCCTAGAATAAGAGGAACCCATGGCCGATCAGGACAAGTCGAAACAGGCGCAAGAAGACGAGATTATCGGTAAAGCCTACGACGCGCGCCTGATGCGGCGGCTGCTGACGTATTTGGCGCCTTACCGGCTGGCAGTGGTTGTGTCTGTCGTCGCCATTCTGGTCAAGGCCGTCTGCGATGTCTCCGGGCCGTACCTGATCGCGGTCGCCATCGACCGTTATATGACCGGCCATCCCACCACAAAGTCAGCGTGGATGGTGCACTGGCTCAGCGCGAACCCCTGGACCGGCATTACGCAAATCGCAAGCATCTACATGGGGGCGCTGCTCATCTCCTACTTCTGCGAGTTTACGCAGACCTACCTGATGCAGTGGACCGGGCAGAAGATCATGTTCGATCTTCGCAGTCAGATCTTCAACCACCTGCAGCGCATGCACGTCGCCTTTTATGACCGCAACCCTGTGGGCCGTCTGGTTACGCGGCTCACAAGTGACGTGGACGCGCTGAATGAAATGTTCACCTCGGGTGTGGTCGCCATTTTTGAGGACGTATTTACACTGGCCTTCATTGTCGCTGTCATGCTGCGCATGAAGTGGTGGCTGGCGCTGCTCACCTTCGCGGTCCTGCCGCTGATCTTTCTGGCCACCTCGATCTTTCGCAAGTATGTGCGCGACTCCTACCGGCGTGTGCGCACCGCCCTTGCGCGCATCAACAGCTTTACCCAGGAACACATCTCAGGAATGAGCCTGGTACAGCTGTTCAACCGCCAGCGCCGCGCATTCAAGGACTTTGAGGACATCAACCGCACCTACCTGATCGCCTTCAAGGACTCGATCATGGCCTACGCGCTCTACTACCCTGCGGTGGAAATTCTCAGCTCTTCCGCCATCGCGCTGGTGCTGTGGGTTGGTGGACGCGGCGTGATGCGCAATGCGGTCACCATCGGCGTGCTCGTGGCGTTCATTCAGTACGCGCTGCGCTTCTTCCGTCCTATCCAGGACCTCAGCGAAAAGTACAACATTCTGCAGGCAGCCATGGCCGCAAGCGAGCGCGTCTTCAAGCTGCTGGACACCAAGCCCGAGATCGTTTCTCCCGCGCAGCCCAAAACCGGAGACGGCTCAGGCAGCATTGAATTCCGCAACGTCTGGTTCACCTATCAGCGGCTTGACGCAGAAACCGCCGCCCGCGTGGCGAGCAGCACTTCGGCCGAGCTTGAGGCCATGCACAACATTGAGTGGATCCTGCGCGGGGTCTCCTTCCGAATTGAGCCGAATCAGACGGCGGCCATCGTGGGCCATACGGGCGCGGGCAAAACCACCATTGTCAGCCTGATGATGCGCTTTTACGATGTGCAACACGGTCAGGTGCTCATTGACGGGTTGGACGTGCGCGAACATGACCTGCTGGCGCTGCGCCAGCACTTCGGCGTGGTGCTACAGGACCCGTTCCTGTTCAGCGGCACCATTGGAGACAACATCCGCCTGGGCACCGAAATCAGCGAAGAGAACATCCAGATGGCCGCCGAGCAGGTCAATGTGCACGACTTCATCAACTCCCTGCCCGGCGGATACAACGAAGAACTGCGCGAGCGCGGTAACTCGCTCTCTACCGGACAAAAGCAGCTCATCAACTTTGCCCGCGCGCTGGCGCACAATCCCCGCGTGCTCATCCTGGACGAAGCCACGTCCTCCGTCGATACCGATACTGAGATCCGCGTGCGTGCGGCGCTGGAGCGCATGATCATGGGCCGGACTTCGGTGGTCATTGCGCACCGGCTTTCCACCGTTCAACGGGCAGACACCATTCTTGTCATGCACAAGGGCCAGCTCCGCGAAATGGGGGACCACCAGCATTTGCTCGCCAACCGTGGAATCTACTGGAGGCTCTACCAGCTCCAGTACAAGGACCAGGAGACCGGCGAGCTTGGCGCTGGTTTTGCTCCGCCGCTTGCCGTGGGAAGCGACTAACGCGTCTTCGGAGTTGCCGTAAGGGAGTTGCTGTAAGCTGAAACCAAAATCCTATAGTCAGCGCGACGAAAAGTGAGCGGTGACCCAGCACGATGGAAAGAGGCCACATTAACTCCGAAAATGCCGTGATGTCCGCGTCTCGCATTTTCCTCTCTGCTGGAGAAGCCAGCGGCGAGCATTACGGCGCAGCCCTCATTCCGGCTATGCGTCGGCTTGTGCCCAATGCAGAATTCTTCGGCTTGGGCGGCCAGCGCATGGAAGCGCTCGGCTTTCGCCGCATTGTGCGCGCGGAAGATGTGGCCATCATGGGCATCACTGAGGTCATCCTTCACATGCCCCGCATTTATGGTGAATATCGCAGGCTCAGGGGCAGCATCCGGCAGGAACGCCCCGACCTCGCCATCCTCATCGACTTTCCTGACGTCAACCTGTCGCTCGCCCGGCATCTCAGGAACGCGGGAGTTCCGGTGCTCTACTTTGTCTCGCCGCAGCTCTGGGCCTGGAAGAAGTACCGCATCCGCGACGTGCAGCGTTATGTAGACCGCATGCTGGTCATCTTTCCCTTTGAGGAACCCTTCTACCGGAGCAACGGCGTCCAGGCTACCTTTGTCGGCCACCCGCTGGCCGATCTGCCGCTTCCCGCAATCAGCCGCGAGGACTTCGCTCGCGAAAACGGGCTCGACCCGTCCAAACAGTGGATTGGCCTTTTACCCGGAAGCCGCGCAAAAGAAATTCGTTTAAATCTGCCTGAAATGGTTAAAGCCGCTCAAGCTCTGCAGCAAAACGACCAGTACGAGTTCCTGCTGCCGCTGGCGCCGACACTTACCCATGCGCACCGGACGGAGATCAAGGCCATGCTCCCGGCGGGCCAGAAATTCACCCTTACCAGCGACGCCCGCGCGACCCTGCACCACGCACGCGCCAGCGTGGTGGCCAGTGGAACAGCCACAGTTGAAGCCGGGCTGATCGGCAATCCCTTCGTGGTGGTCTATCGCGTCTCGCCCCTCAGCTACGCCGTAGCCCGGCGAGTGGTCGATGTGCCCCATGTTGCTATGGTCAATTTAATCGCGAACAAACGCGTGGTCCCTGAGCTTATTCAGAGTGACTTTACCGCGGCAAACCTCGTCCTACACTTGCAGCCACTGCTGAACGACGAAGCGGCCCGTGCAGAGATGCAGGCCAATCTTCGCAGGATATCCGATATGCTCAAGGCCAGCGGCAGTATCGACGACCCATCCGGCCAAACGACCCCGGCTGAGACGGCCATTGGCCGTGCTGCCGCGGTCGCGGCCCGGATGCTGCACAAGCCCGCTCCGTTGCAGCACCAGATAGACCAGCACGAACCAGATAGACTGACATGACCAGAATCCGCTCCAATATCCGTCACCTTGTCCGCATCAGCTCCGTTTTTGTCGCTCTCATTGCCGCGGCCACCTTCGCCGCGCACGCGCAGGAGAAGCCGCCAATCAATGTCATGGGCTACAAGATCGACGCGATCATCAACCCCGCGGACCATACACTGACCGCGGTCACCAGCGTCACGTTTAAGGCGCTGGAACCGGCCCCCGTGGTGCAGTTCGGACTGCATGGCGCGCTCAAGGTCGATAAAGTCACGGACGAAAGCGGAAATGCACTGAACGGCCAGCGCGGGCCGAACGCGACCATTCTCGTCACTCCATCGGCCCCCCTCACCGTGGGCCAAAGCTATACCTGGACCTTTAATTACGAAGGCGACCTGGAAGGCGAAGGCGGTCCCGTACCCGGACTCAAACTGGCCTATGTCGGCGACCCGATCAGCTATCTGCTCTATGCCGGCGCATGGTTCCCCATGGTTGGCTATCAGACCGACCGCTTTACCGCAGACATTCATGTCCATGTTCCGGCTGGATACAAGGTCGTCGGCAGCGGCGAAGTTACGCCCTCAGCCGGTACGCCGCTGGGAGCCGCCACGCCTGCCGAGGCAAGAGCCGCCCGAGCGAAGAAAGCTTCCGAAGCCAGCTCGACCGCCCAGATGAGCGCGACCGCCGGAGACGTCGAGTACGACTTTAAATGGGACAAGCCCGGCTTCCCCGGAACCATTATTGCCGGCAAGTTCATGGAGACCTCGCCCGCGCCCAACATCCATCTGTTCACCACTGAGCAGTACAAGGCCAACGCCGAGGACTACGCCCAGTCCGCGCTGCGCATCTTTGCCTACTACACTTCAACCTTCGGCCTGCCGGAGTCTTACCACATTAACGTTGTGCAGTTGCCGGACGATACGGTGCCTGCCTATTGGGCGCCGGAGGTAGCCGCCGTAGCCGGAAATCGCATTCCGGGCAGCACCTCCTTCCGCCTGCTCTCAAACACCATCGCCCACCAGTGGTGGGGCAGCGAGATCAGCCCGGCCACGAACAACGACGCGTGGATCACCAACGGCATGTCCCGCTATGCCGAGCTGATGTACCTGCGGGACTCCGCGGGCGAAGGCGCAATGCAGGCCGCCCTGCTCGATGTCTCTGCCGGAGCGCTGGCCTATGACACGATTCCGCTCACCAGCGCCGGACGGCTGAATGTCTGGACGCCCGAGTTCCAGTCCATGACTCTGGAAAAGGGCGCGCTGGTCTTCCACATGCTGCTGTGGGAGGTAGGCCGGGACAGCTTCCTCAAGATCCTTCGCGCTGCGCTCTCGCAATACAGCGACAAACCCATTACTACGGCTGATTTTGAGAAGGTCGCCGAAGCACAGTCGCAGCAGGAGCTCACACCGTTCTTCTCGCAATGGCTCGACGGCACCGGCGCGCCCGATTTCCACGATAAGTGGGCCGTCTACCGACTCGGCAATAACAAGGGCTTCCGCACCATAGGCGAAATCCAGCAAAGCCTCGACCTGTTCAACATGCCGGTCCAGTTGCAGATTCAGACTGACGGCAAAACTGCGAACCGCCGCATCTCCGTTGTGGGCACCGACTCGCAATATGTGGTGGACACCTTTGGGCGCCCGCGCCGGATCATCATCGACCCCGACGATTGGATCCTGAAAAACTCGCCCGACATGCAGGTGCGCGTCGACATCCTCAAGGGCCAGCAACTGGTTGCGCAGGGAGACCTGCCCGGTGCGCTCGCCGAGTATCAGAAGGCGCTCCAAGTCAATCCCCAAAGCTCGCTCGCCAGCTACCGCATCGCTGAGGTCTTCTTTACACAGTGCAATATGCAGGCGGCTGTCGACGCCTACCGCGACTCCCTCAACGGCGATGACGACCCCAAATGGACCGAGGTATGGAGCTACATTCAGATCGGCAAAATCTTCGACATGACCGGACAGCGGCAACGTGCCGTCGAGCAGTACCGGCAGGCGATCCAGACGAATGACAATACGTCAGGCGCGCTGAATGCGGCCCGGCACTATATCCAGGTGCCCTACAAACAAGGGTGTTCGGAATAGGTTGGCGCTAGCTCGCTGCCCGGCGCGATGTCTGCACCAGCAGGTTCTTGACGGAATCAACCGCGAAGCCCAGTAGCAGAACAACGATGGCAGCCGGAACGAAGTTGAGCTTGTCGATCTGCTGCAGCGCGCCGGACAGCAATGCGGCCAGCGCCACGCCAAAGGCGATAAGGAAGCGCACCGCCTCGGCAAAGGCGCGCGTGTAGGTCGGCCGCTCCCGGCGCAACACTTCAATCGTTGCCGAGAGCGAGTTGCGCAACCCTCGCGCACCCTCTTTACCGTTGGCTTTGGCGGCGGATTCCGCGGCCTTGTGGCTCTCTAGACGCACAGAGACCGTAATGTCGCGCCCCTCGCCGCGCTGGAATTCATTGCCCTGGAAGAAATGGCATATCTTCCACTCCTGATCCAGCATTTCGTTTGGGAACTCCCATTTGCAGCTGAGCCGCCGCAGCGCAGCGGCGTCATTAAAGCGCGGGTCCTTGAAGCGAATCGAGAAAAGAATGGGCGCATAGGCCCGCACGCTTCGCGGATCGTATACGATCTTCGCCTGCCCCGCGGTGTCGATCTCTTCAAGCACGTCCTGCTCGTAGATGTTCTCGCGCATCTCCTGCACCAGCGCGCGCAGCTCATGCAGCGCCGGCCAGGACAGCGTCCCCAACAGCTCGATGAGATCCTTCTGCCGCGCCACCAGCCGCTCGCGTGCGCTCTTACCCTCACCCGTCTCGCCGTTACGCCCGGATGCCGTACCCGCGCGCAGAATCGCGTAATCAAATGCCATCTGGATGGCAGAGGTGCCAAAGTCGACGGCGAACATAATCTGCTTCGGGATGTTGCGGAAGTCGTCGAAGGGCTGGTTCAACAGCTCAAACAGGCCGGGCAGCGCCGCCTTCAGGTCGTTGTAATAGGAGTGGGGCAGAAATTTTTGACGCACCTTAAGATCACGGAAGTTGGTCGAGATCATCCGCGCCAGCGCGTCCGTGTCATCCAGCGTCAAGAAGGCCCTTTCCTCGCTGTCCAGAATTCTGCCGGCCGCAGTCACCTCTTCGTCCGTCAGGGTAAACGAACTGAGGTGTCCCGCTGCTGTCTGCAGCTTGGCGAAAATATCATCCGTAACCGAAGGCGGCGCGGTCGCCGATACATCATCCAGCTTGCGACGCATTTCGTCGAGCCGCTCCACAACCTTCAGCCGCCTGACCAGCCTGTCAATCGATGTCGACACCGATTCCAGCGTCTCCGTCGCCGAGGGTGCGAACGCCCAGCAGCGGGCGAGCAGCAGTGACGCCCTCTTGCGCTCCATCCACACCAGGGTCCGCAGATAAGCATCCACCCGGGGGCTCAGGTTGTGTATCCGCTCCCCAAGTTCGTTCAGCTCGCGGCGCAGATGCGTCTTCCGCAGGATGTTCGGCAGCACGGAATTTCCAATCAGGGAAATCAGTCCGCCCGCCAGCAGCATACATATCACAAACAAATGCGACCAGAAGCTGGTCCATCCGGCGTTCAGCCTTTGCATCAGCAGGCTTACCTGCAAAGTGCGCTGCGGCAGCACTTCGCGCGGGACCTCCGGCGGCCCGTGCAGTGCGAGCAAAAGCTGGCCGGTCTTGTCAGAAGGATGCACATAGTCGGTCCAGGAGTAGAGATCCGTCGTCGGCAGCAATTCGATACGTGCCGTTCCATACGGCGCCACCTGCACCTCGCCGCTCTGCAGCCCCCGGCCATCGATCTGGAAGCTCCAGTCCAGTGGATAGGCGATCGCATCATTGTTCTTCACGGTAATTTCTGCATTCGCGCCGTTCACCAGCGTCAGCCGGGCGCCAGGTCCGCCCGTTCCGCTCACTGAAAGATCCATCGGAGCGTCAGCTTCGACGGTCTGCAACTGGCCCAGTTGATTCGTTCCACTAAATACCGGAGCGCTGGCCATCGCTGCTCCGGTCAGATGGCTCACACTTGCCTCGAGCTCAACCTCAGCCCCCGGCGCAACAGATCCGGGCGCCGAACCGCCATTCGCGGAAGCAAAGGTGATCGTCGCGCCCGGCAGCGCTGCCTGCGAGGTATCGTCAACAAAATCTCCGGCACGCAGCGAGAGCGGCGCTGCGGCGGTCCCCAGGTTAAACACCCTCACGGCCACCGACCCCGAGCCGTTGTGCAGCACAACCGGATCGGGCGCCGACAACCTGAGCTGGGCAGCAGCCGTCATCGCCCCGAAGATCAGGGCGTACACCACTGCTTGAAGCGTCAACTTTCCCCGCAAGACTTCCCTCCTCGGAACTTCCGATGATTCTACTGAATTGACGCGCAGGGTACTGCAAACATACTTAGCACGTAACTCAAGCGAACGAAACCGCAAACCGCTCGGGACGCAAACTTTATAATCAGACCCATGCTCACGATCGTCGCCCTTGTCGAACTCGTGCTGTGCTGGATTGCCTGGTCGCTGTCATTTGCAGTCGTAGCCAAAAGGGCCAAAGGGCAAAAGAAAGTGGTCCGCGCAGTCTCGTCGCGGTGGGGCATTCTTCTGGTGATGCTGGGTTTCGCACTGACATTTTCCTACGTCCGACCTGCAGGCTTTCACAAGTCTCCTCTTTCGTTGGCGCTTTCAATGATTCTTGGCCCAGTCTCCGTCGCGCTTGCCTGGGCTGCCACTCGCCATCTCGGCAAACAATGGCGCTATGAGGCGGCATTGAGCGAGGACCACGAACTCATCCAGACAGGACCCTACGCCTGGCTCCGCCACCCAATCTACGCCTCGATGCTCGGCATGCTTCTGGCTACGGGGTTCTGTTGGACGTGGTGGCCGATGTTTCTGGCCGCGATCGTTGTTTTTATCGCCGGCACTGAGGTTCGCGTCCGCGCCGAAGATCGCTTGCTCAGTGAGCGTTTCGGCAGCCGGTTTGCCGATTACCGAGCCCGGGTCAAGGCCTATATCCCGCTGATCCGCTGACCATACCGGAACCCGGCTGCTAGTCTTTTCCCATGTCCCAGGTCATGTCCCGGTCGATGAAGGCACATCTGCTCCTGCTCGCAGTGGTTTTCGTCTGGGGCTCGACCTTCGTTCTTGTCAAGGATGCGCTGGCGGATATTTCCCCGTTGCTGTTCAATTTTCTGCGCATGGCGCTTGCGTCGCTGTGCCTGCTGCTGATCTATCGCCGCCACATCGGCCACATTGACAGGCGCGCAGTGCTGTATGGCGCAATCACAGGACTTGCGCTTACCACTGGTTATCAATTCCAGACCGTCGGACTGCGTCTTACCACCCCCTCAAAGTCGGCTTTCATTACCGGCATGAGTGTGATCTTTGTACCGCTTCTGGTCGCCGTTCCCCGGCTGCGCCCCGCCGGCACGCACGCCCCACGCTGGAACGCCTTTGTAGGCGCGCTGCTGGCCTTTGCCGGGATCATTTTCATTACCGCTACGCCTCACGGAGGCTACAACTTCCATTCCATCAACATGGGAGACGTCCTCACTCTGGTCTGCGCCATTGCCTTTGCGTTCCACGTGGTGGCGCTCGCGCATTTTTCTCCGCGCATGCGCTTCGAGCAGCTCGCGCTGCTGCAGGTGAGCTTTGCCGCTCTCTTCATGGCCATCAGCCTGCCTGTGTTTGAGCATCCCTACGTTCGCTGGGGCCCGCGCGTGCTGATTGCACTGGCCGTTGCGGCCGTATTGGCAACTGCTCTCGCATTCACTGTTCAAAGCTGGGCGCAGCAGATCATTCCCGCCACGCACACTGCAGTGCTGCTTACAATGGAGCCGGTCTTTGCCTGGATCACGTCCCTGCTCGTTCTCGGCCAGGGACTCGGCCTGAGGTCAGGCACCGGCGCGCTGCTGATCCTGGCCGGCATCGCATTGACTGAACTGGCGCCTTCGCGCATTCAACCTACCGCGCATGAGGGCGCCCGCATCTCCTGACCTGCGTTGAACCTGCACTAAACTGCAAGCATTGTGACAGATTCACGTCAGATTGCGTCTAAACCCCAAGAGGCATCACAGACTGTACATTTTGCGCTCGATCTACATCTATACTGGTAGGTGCAGGCCGCGCCGTAGACGGCCCATCGACCGTTGCCACTTGAAGACACGAGGTTAGACCAGAATGAAATCTTTCTTTAGACGGCTCCGTTACAACCGTCTCGCTTCTACTTTTACGATTCTCGCAACCCTTTCCGTAGGGATCCTCATCGGCTCGGTCGTCGCACACGGCGTGCACGGACAGGAAGCGAAGTCTACGTCGAAGATCGACACCTCTGATGCTGTTCCTCTTAAGATTCCTGCGCCCAAGGACCTCTCGACTGACTTTACCCGCATCGCCAAGGAAGTCGGCCCCGCGGTTGTCAACATCAGCACGGTCCAGCTGCCCAAAAACCCCACCCACAGTTTCAACTCCGGCCCCTTCGGCCAGCAGGGCCCCGACAACGGCGAGGACAACGGCCCGAACAATTTCCAGGACTTCTTCAGACATTTCTTCGGCACGCCCCAGTTCGGCGGGCAGGATGATACCAGCCAGGAGCGCGAGTCGCTCGGTTCCGGCTTTATCGTCGATCCTCGCGGCTATATTCTCACCAACTACCACGTGATCGAAAAGGCCGATAAGATCTGGGTCCGCCTCTCCACCGATCCCGATAACGGATTCATGCAGGGACGCCCCGCCACGGTGGTCGGCTACGACAAGGCGACCGACATCGCGGTATTGAAGATCAAGACCGACAAACCGCTCCCTACTGTGGAGATGGGCAACTCTGATGGCGCGCAGGTCGGTGACTGGGTCATCGCCATCGGCAGCCCCTACACGCTTTCACAGACAGTCACCGCCGGAATTATCTCAGCCAAGAATCGCACCAACCCGGGCATTGCCGGCCAGTACCAGCACTTCATCCAGACCGATGCTGCCATTAACCCCGGCAACTCAGGCGGCCCGCTGGTCAACATGGCCGGCCAGGTCATCGGCATGAATACAGCGATCTATACCGAGTCCGGAAGTTTTGCCGGCATCGGCTTCGCCATGCCGTCCAACACCATCGTTGATGTCTACAACGACCTTATCGGCCCCGAGCACAAGGTTGTGCGCGGCAGCATCGGCATCACCTTCCAGGAGAACCTGCCTTCAGCTGTGGCCCACGTCTATGGCTTCACCAACGGCGTGCTGGTCAGCAGCGTGCAGCCTGGCTTCGCTGCGGACAAGGCCGGCATTAAGGCTGGAGACATCATCGTCAGCGTTGACGGCAAGCCAATCAAGGACGGCAACGACCTCGTAAATAACATCTCCGCGCGCAAGCCGGGGTCAACCATTCAGCTCGGATACATACGCAATGGCCAGCATCAAACGGCGACCGTCACCATCGGTGACCGCTCGAAGATGCTGGAGGCCCTCAACAATGGCCAGGGCGGCGGCAATGGCCCCAGCGAAGGTGGCGGCACGGAGAATGCGCAGGCCAAGCTGGGCATCTCCGTCAGCGACCTGCCACAGGGCGCGCCCGCCGGAATGCACGGCGTCCTGATCCAGCACGTCAAGCCCGGGTCGTTCGCGGATGAGATCGGACTGTCGGAAGGATGGGTGATTGTCGCCATCAACCGACATATCGTGAATAATGTCAATGACTTCCGGGCCGTTGTGGCTGGCCTGAAGTCAGGCGATGACGTCGCCTTCCAGCTGGTCGATCCGCAGGATCCGACAGGGGGAAGCAGGTACGTCGGCGGAACGCTGCCTTAAAGCGGCACGGTAATCCAAACTGATACCGGCTCCCTCAAAAATGAGGGGAGCCGGTATTTTTTTGTTGCATGTTTCCCGTAATCCCTTTAGGCTCAATGCCATTATCGGTCAGGTATGATGAAGTAATAGATTAAGCCGATATCCCCCATTTGAGGTATTTTGCATGCTTTCTATTCGAGCTTGCCAATCTTTTCTGTTGATCGTCGCTCTCGCGACTTCTCCGGCGCTCGCCGTACGCTCCCATCGCGCCGCGACTTCCAGCCATCACCACCGATTTCTTCACCACCGCGCCCACCTGAGGCATGTCCGGCGCCACATTGTTCGCGGTCAGCGCGGCATTTCTTCTGATCGTGCCCGTGAGATTCAGGAAGCCCTCATCAAGCAGAATTATCTTACCGGCGCTCCCAGCGGAGAGTGGGACGCAGCCACGCAGGCAGCCATGCAGAAGTATCAGGCCGACCACGGCTGGCAGACCAAACTTACGCCTGACTCCCGCGCCCTCATCAGCCTGGGCCTCGGCCCGAACGTCAGTGCCGATGGAACACTGTTGAATGCCGAAACAGAAACGGCAATCACCCCCGCCAATACCACCCCTCCGGCAGACACTCTGGCTTCCACTCACATCATCCAGAACTGAACTGCAAGACTGCTCTCGCGATATTCGATAGACCAGAAGGCCGTGCTTTGCGCGCGGCCTTTCTGCTTTCGCAGCCGCGGCCAAACTCTGTCATTTCTCGTCTAATGAGTGCGCGCCGCGCGATTAAATTCTATGAAGACCTCTCGCCGTACCCTCCTACGATCGCCCTTCGCGCCCGGGTTTCTGGCCGCGCTTGCCCTGCTGCTTTCCTCGCCACTCTTTGCCCAGGCACAGACTCAGGGTAAGCCGCTGGCTCAAGCCTCCACGCAATCCGAGTCAGAGAAAGCACCAGCGCAGGTCCTTCTTGCCGTCACCGTCCGCGAAAAGAAACACGACGATCTCGTACCCAACCTTACGCAAAGCGACTTCACTCTCTCCGTCGACCAAAAGCCGCAGGCCATCCAGACCTTCGAGCCGGCCAGTAGCCTGCCGCTCACTTTCGGCCTGCTCGTTGACACGAGTTCCGGCCAGCGCGGCGCCCTCTCCGACGAGAGTGCGGCCAGCGGGCGGTTTTTCGACCAGATGCTGGGTGCTCCTCACCAGCGCGCATTTCTTATTCAGTTCGCGCATGAAGTTGACCTGCTCGCCGACGTCTCCCCGAACAAAGACGCCCTGCACTCGGCGCTCGGCCAACTGGGCCAGCAGCAATCTCAGGACACAACATCCGACCAGGCCGATTCCGGCGAGCGCCATCTAAACTCCGGCGGCGGAGATACGCTCTACGACGCCATCTACCTCGCGTCCGGCCAGGTGATGAAGCCTCTGCCCGACCGTAAAGTGCTCATCATTGTCACTGGCGGCATTGACAGCGGCAGCAAGGAGACGCTCTTCTCCTCCATTGAGGCTGCACAGCGGGCGAACACCACTGTCTACGCACTCTACGTCAAGGGCGAGGAGTCGCGCGGCAATAACAACAACGGCTACCCCGGCCGGCACCGTGGCGGCGTCGGTTTTCCCGGAGGCGGCTATCCAGGTGGTGGTTATCCCGGCGGTGGCGGAGGCGGATGGCCTGGGGGCGGCGGCAATCGCCAGCCCGCCGGACGCCCCACCGAAGGCTCGAAGACCGACGGCAGAAAGATACTCGAACAGATATGCAGCGAAACCGGCGGACGGATGTTCGAAATAAGTCACAAGATGTCCTTCGATCAGGGCTTCGCCGCGATTGCCTCTGAATTGCGATCGCAGTACATCATCGGCTTTACACCTCCAAAAAGTGACAGCTACTCCGGCTACCATCGCGTAGTCCTGACCGTTAACAAAAAAGACACCATCGTGCAGACGCGGCAGGGCTATTACTCTGGAGATGAATAGCGAAGGGATGCTTCCGTCATAGGCCGCGGTGACAGTCCTGCGGCAAAATGTCGCACTCACCGCCTGTAGCGGTCATCTTCTCATCTGGCATAATTGCTGCATGCGGCGCCTCCTGGCTATCACGTTGATATTTCTCTTCGTGGAGCCATTTGTCGTACCGCTTTTCGGTGAGAGGGCGGTAGAAGCCACTCTACCCGCCTGCTGCCGCAGAAACGGCAAGCACCACTGCATGATGTTCATGACCTGGTCACGCGAGCGGAAGGTCACAGCGGTCGGAGAAAAGTGCCCTTACGACGTCGCTCCCCCTGCGGTCATGGTTTTGCCGCACTTCACACCTTCCGTGCCCGCGTCCATCTTCGCAGGCATCCACCGTCATCCTTCCGTCGTAGCGCAGACTGAAGCCCAGTGGCGCATCTCCTTTGACCGCACCCGCCAGAAGCGCGGCCCTCCGGCACAAGTCGCGTAAAGAGAACCATGATTGAGCGCAACGAACCTGTGTCATTGAACGCGGGCGATGTGTTCTGTCTTCGTAGCTCCTTTTGATACGAATGCGCCGCGAGGAGGCCCTGCATTGAAATCAAGATTCACAGTCTTGCAATACGTGTTTTTTGCCGCTGTTTGCCTGTTATTTTCGCCGCTCGTTTACGCGACGATCTTCGGATCCGTTCGCGGCATCGTTCATGACCCTCAACACCGGCCTATCCAGGGTGCTCACATCACGCTCAAGGCTCAAAACTCGGCCTGGACTCAATCTCTGGAATCCAATGACAACGGAGAATTTGTATTCACTTCGGTACCCATCGGCAGTTACACGGTCACAGTAACGTCAAAGGGCTTTCAACAATTTCGTCAGGATGTAGTCGTCGAGTCTGACACCAGTCCTGTGCTTCATTTCCAATTGTCCATCGAAGGCGCGAGAGAAAACGTCGTCGTGCAGGAAATCGTAGGGGAGGCGACGACAGACAGTGTTACCCCAACGACCCTGGTGAGCCGCGCCGACATTCAGCATACGCCCGGGGCCGATCTCACCAACAGCCTGGCCATGATCACCGATTATGTCCCTGCGTCGTATGTAACGCACGACATGCTGCACATGATGGGAGGCCATCAGGTCAACTGGCTGATCGATGGCGTTCCTATTCCCAACACCAACATAGCCACCAATTTGGGCCCGCAGATTCTGCCGCGAGACATCGACTATCTCGAGGTGTACAGCGGCAGCTACGACGCCGATTATGGAGACCGTACCTACGGAGTCTTCAACGTAGTGCCGCGGAATGGGTTTGAGAGTGACCATGACTGTGATCTTGTTCTCACCGCGGGAAATTTTTACCAAACCGACGACCAAATTGGTTGCGGAGCGCACACAGAGCGCTTCGCCTACTATGCCAGCCTGAACGGGAACCGCAGCAATTACGGACTCCAGACCCCTGTTCCCCAGACAGTCAACGATGCGGTGAACGGCTTCGGCGGATTCGCCACGTTCATCTTCAATCCCGACCCCAAAAACCAATACCGCATGGTAACTTCGCTTCGTCGGGACTATTACCAGATCCCCATAGACCCCGACCCTAATTCACTTGGGAACCAGATATATCCATCGAGTGGCTTGCACGACGCCGAAAGTGAGCCCGATGGCTATGCCATTCTCTCGTGGGTGCACACGTTCAACCCCAATGCGCTTCTTACGGTTTCTCCGTTCTATCACTACAACGGGGCAGACTATAAGGGTGGCGCGAACGATTATCCTGTCATCTCAACGGTGAATCAGGACGCCAACTACGTGGGTATGCAGGCGGCGCTGAACTACATCTTCCGTAAGAACGATCTTCAAGCCGGCGTCTACGGGTTTTTTCAACACCAATACAACTACTTCGATAACTATTTCACCGACGGTACCCCAAACGTTCCCTCCTCCTCCGTAGGGGTAAATGGTGGAGTGGCCGCTGAATTTATCAACGACAAATTCAAGGTCACCCCATGGTTTACGTTGCTTACCGGACTTCGCCTCACACAGTTCAACGCAAGCATCTCGGAAAACGCAACCGATCCACGCCTTGGTGGCGCATTGAGGATTCCACGCCTGAACTGGGTTTTACAGGGCTTCTATGGATACTACTATCAGGCTCCCCCACTGGTTACTGCAACCGGGCCTCTGCTCGATCTCGCAAATGGCCAGAACTTTACCTTTGCTCCTCTCCATGGTGAGCGGGATATCCAATGGCAATATGGCCTCACAATTCCATACCGCAACTGGACCTTGTCCGCTTATAACTATGAAACCAGAGCGGAGAACTGGCTGGACCACAACAATATCGGCGAATCGAACATCTTCTGGCCGATCACCTGGTCTTCGGCGCTCATTCAGGGTTGGTCCCTCACCTTGCACTCTCCCGACGTCTTTCACCGCGGACAGTTTCACCTTGCCTATGCGAACCAGATCGCGCAGGCGACCTCGCCAATCACTGGAGGCTTGATCTGCCCACTCCCGATCACCTCGGCATGTCCTCTCGATATTCCGCCGGGTCTCTCGCCGGTGGACCACGACCAGAGAAACACTTTAAACCTGGGCTTCAACGGCAATCTGCCCTGGAAGGCCTATGCCTCCACCAATGTCTACTATGGCTCAGGCTTTACCAATGGTTTGTACGGAACGCCCCAGGCGCAATATCCTGGCCCATATCTTCCAAGCCATACCACGTTCGATTTATCCATCGGCAAGACCTTTGCCGAAAAATACACGATTTCCGCAACCTCAGTGAACGTGGCAAACCGCCGCGTGCAGCTGGATAACAGTTTGACGTTTGGTGGATTCCACTGGAACGATCCACGGCAGATTTACGGTGAAGTGCGCTACCACTTCCACTTCTGAGTGGTGCTTTGTGCGCCGCGTCTCACCGGCGCGGCGCAAACCCCAACGGCTCTCCGAGAAACAGATACGCCAGCATAATCCCGGAGAGCCCGATGCCCGTGTACACCGAGCCGATAAACAGCAGCCGCCGCATGGGGAGCGCGGCTCGGTGTTCCGCCACTTCCCCCACAAACGCGCAAATCCCTACCAGCACACCCAGCAGAACCGCACCAGCCCATCGCCGCCACAGATCCGCGTTCCGCAAACGCGTGGGCTGTTCCCCGTTTCGCGCTTTGCGCGATCCATCCGGCGCCAGCGCCAACAGGAACAGCCGCATGGAAGCAAAAAGAACTGCTGCTCCCAACATGATCGCAAAGAGATGCGCAGCCACGTCTCCGAGCATGCTTTTGGGAAACAACGCAAGCAGCAGCATGCCGCCCAGCGTTACCAGCCACGCCCGCAGCAGATTTCCGCGCCGCGTCTTCACTTCGGGCGGCATCGAGGTAAGCAGGGTCTGCAACACGGCCAGCGCCATGAGTGTCGTAAACGCCGCCAACGCAGCAAGCACATAGCCCCAGTAAGTAGGAAACCATCGCGGCGGATTTCGCGCCGTGGCTGTAGCATCCGCAGCAACCGTGATGAGCACCGCGAGCGCCACCGCGATCTGCGAACGGACCAGGTACAAATACTGTTGCTGGTCCGGGCCGCTCCGGTATGGATAAAACGCGCGCAGCAGTGAAACAAACGCCAGCAGCGCGCCTACCACACAGGCGAACGAGCCCACCGCATCGTAGGGGTCATCGGCAAATGGAATCATGTTGCGCAAATAGGAATTGTGCTTAACAAACATGTAAGCCCAGTAGAAGAACGCAGCAAGACAACCTACGATGACGGCGTTCCGCCTGGCGCTTCTCGGCATGATTTAAAGTACCACTCTGCTCTCATTTCGGTTTTTTTCGGCTTTCTCCGTTTTTTTTGGGCTTACGCTCAGTTTTCTCTTGACAAAAAAGACACCCCCGTTGCAACCTCACAAATAGCGGGAGACCAAAAGCATATGTGCTTATTGCCTCTCTTTCGCTGGAGGGCCCTGCTCTGGCACTCCGTAGTGAAAATATGGCAACTATCCTGGCAACCGTCGAGACACGTGAAGTCCTTCGGTGTGAGCATTGCAGCCTGGTGCAATTCCGCACATCGAACTCGCTCTGCCGTCGCTGTCACAAACCCTTGGAAATTGAAGAGCCCGAGCCGCTGCAGCCGCAGCTTGTTCCGGCAGCTCAGGAGACCGATGCCGATGGCATCGATGTCGCCCGCGCCGTCCGCGAGATTCGCGCCTCGCGCAACCTCAGCCAGCGCCAGCTTGCAGCCCGCATGAACGTTCCCCGCACCTATATCTCGAAGATTGAGAATGGCAAGGCGATGCCCACGCTCAGCTCGCTCGAACGGCTTGCCAACGCGCTCGAAGTCGACATCTGCATGCTTCTCCGCGATGCTAAAAGTCGCAGGCATGCTGAGGTCCACGCCATTATGGCTGATCCCTTCCTGGCCGAGATCGCCTCGCTGGTTTCCCGTCTTGACGGTTTTCAGCGCGCGATGTTCGTCAACCAGGTGCGGGAGATGGCGTCTGGCCGCATGAAGCGCACTGCGTAAATTTGACTCTCGCGGCCATCCTGTAAACTCAAACTAGCGGCTGGCTATAAAAACCGGACGCTGTTACAGGATGGTGCATGCTCCAATTTGGCCCCGACAGGGACTCTCCTGCCAATCTCTACAAGCTAATGATCGGCATGGTCGTCCCGCGACCTATTGCCTTCGTCTCCAGCCTTGACGCGCAGGGGGTCCGCAACCTGGCTCCGTTCAGCTATTTCATGGCTTGCTCGGCCGATCCGCCCGTGGTCTGCTTTGTTGCCTCGCATCGTTCTGGCCCGCGCCCGGCAAAGGACACGCTGACGAATATCCTCGCCACCAAAGAGTTTGTGGTGAACATCGTCTCAGATGAGTTTGCGGACAAAATGAACCTTACAGCGGCCGACGTGGCTCCGGAGGTCGACGAGTTCGAGCTGGCTGGGCTTACTCCGCTGACCAGTGAGCTGGTCAAACCGCCGCGTGTGGCCGAGAGCCACGCCCACATGGAATGCCGCCTGCGCCAGACGCTGCCCATCAGCAACGCGGCGGGTGCAACCAACACCATTATTTTTGGAGATGTCCTGCGCTTCCACGTAGATGACGCAATTGTGAACGACTACAAGATTGACCCTGCAAAACTGCGTGCCGTGGGACGCATGGGTGGACCCACTTATGTCCACACTCATGATTTGTTTGAGATGGCCCGCCCGAAGTAGCTCGCTTATTTATCCTTTCGATTCCATCATTGCGACTGCTTGACCTTACGTGCTAGGGTCAAAGATGAATCCAAGTCATGTCGTCTTCCATAAACCCTAGCCGCGTGCATGAACTCCCCTCAGAGGAGCTGGCGATTTACCGCCGCCTCGATCCTGCACGCCTTCCCAAGCATGTCGCTATTATTATGGATGGGAATGGGCGCTGGGCCGGCAAACGTAGCTTAAAGCGGTTCTTCGGCCACAAGCAGGGGGCTGAATCCGTCCAGTACGTTGTTGAGACCGCCTCGCGCATCGGTCTGCCCTGGCTTACCCTCTACGCCTTCTCCCTGGAGAACAACCTGAAGCGGCCGAAGTCCGAAGTCAGTTTTCTCATGGGCCTGCTGCGCACCTACCTCACCAACAACGTGCAGCGCATGAACGACAACAACGTTCGCATCCAGTACATTGGCCGCACTCATGAGCTCGAAGAAGACGTGCGCGAGCGCATGGACTGGGCCGCCAATGCCACACGGCATAACACCGGCACCGTCCTCACCCTCGCGCTCAATTACAGTGCGCGGTCGGAGCTGCTGGATGCCTTCAAGACCCTGCACACCGAGATTGAGCGCAAGGAGCTGCGCGCCGAGGACCTGACCGAACAGGACATTCAGCGTCATCTATACACCGCTCATATGCCCGACCCTGATCTGCTCATCCGTACTTCGGGCGAGATGCGCATCTCCAATTTTCTGCTCTGGCAGATTGCCTACTCCGAGATTTACGTCACGGACCGGCTTTGGCCTGATTTCCGCGGCATCCATATGTTGGAGGCCATCGAGGATTATCAAGGCCGCGAGCGTCGCTATGGCGGACTGAATGACGGGACGGAGTCCGACGACATCGCCTCGCTGCCCGCCAACGCCGCGTCCACACTGGTTCCCCGTTAAAACTCTTCCCAATCAGGTCTGCCTCAGGCCTATCATCGCTGGCAATAAATCCCCATTGGCATGGCTCAATGATTAGCTTCTATTGAATTTCCACTTTTGATGCTTTGTTTTAAAGGTGACGTTCGTTTTTAATAGACATGCCGGGAATGCATTGTTACCATAGTCACGATTCCCCCGAGTGCCCCCTCTCGCCCTGTTGCTGCTTTGTCTCTACATTTGATCTGCGTGAGTGCCGATAAGGCTGAAATGATTGATACAACTGGATTGCCGCCCAGTATCTCATCGGATGACAGAGATTTGTATTCGCCTGCGTGTCTGCTCCGGTTCCGCATTTTCAGCCAGATGTCTGTACAACTTCCCCACCGTTCGCGCTCATCACACCAAAGCCAACAAGCGGCCTGGTACGGGAGGCTCGCGTGAGACGTCAAAATCCGCCACAAGCATGCATCGAACGAGCTCGGGAAATTGAAAAGTATCTGAGTCCTACATCGATTGCAATGATTTATGGATCAATTGCAATCGGCTACGCTGTTCTGATCACTTTGATTTTCGGGCTCATGGTTCTCGCTGGAATTGTGACCGCCACAAAATTGACTGTCATGGTTTTCACACTCATCGGGTTGATTCCTGCTGTATTCCTCTTTTTGGCTGCGTTCCTGCATCCTCACGATCCGGTGTCAAGCTATATCAGGGGATTTGCCAATGCCTACCGCCGTCCGCTGCCCGTGACCCCTGATGACTGCACCTTTAAGGTACGCCTGGTGGATGGCGAGCTTATGTGCGTCAAAATAAGCTTTTTCTATCCAGCCAAAGACAGATCCAGCAGCCTGAAGGACCGGCTCTACACGGTCGTGCATGGCGCACTCACCAATGACTTCGCATCAAGGGAAGTCGCGCCGACTCAGAAGGAAATTGAGGCAACCCTCGATATGCCTCTTGCGGCATTGGCCGAAGAGCACGACATTCCGGTCTTTTATCCGGAGGTCCGGGAGGTATACTGCCAGCGCGATGATGCTCCGGCGCCAGTGACCTTTATCAACACAGGCACTTGGTCCTAAGTTTCCACACTGATTGTTCTTTTAAGTGTCACCTTACAAGCAGCCCCTTCAACATGGAGGGGGCTTTCGTCTCTGCCCTCATTTTGTAGGTAAAGGGCAGTTACTTCGCAGGGTGCGGCTTGACCCCCGACCATGTCCAACTACGAATCTTCCATCTGCCACGTTCGGCAACCAAGACGAATGTCATCTGTCCTTCCTCTGCAAAAGGATTGCCGTGCTCTTTATAAAGATAGACAGTCGGGACGATCACGTACGCCACGGAGCCTTCGATTTGTGTCCGCGTGGGTGTGCCGTACTTTACCAGTCCGTCCGTAACACCCGTGGCCTGCGCATGTTTGCCGTAAGCTGCAGCCCATGCCTGCGGTGCGTGAGGACCCGTCCAGAGATGTGGCGCGAACTCGTCCACGATCGTGACGTCCCCTGTTGCATACGCGGCGTATGCGGACTTTACATCGCCGGCATTGAACCCATCGATAAACTGATAGATTGGGGCAGTTACATCTGCTGGAGTGGCCGCCATGGTGACCGGCGGCAGTAAAGCACTTGCAAAAAGCGCGGGGATTAAGAGGATTGCCTTCTTCATGTTTATCTTCCCTCTCGCGAGACAGCGATATTCAGCAAAACCGCACCAACCATCGCATCCCCGACTTTGTCTGTCAATACAGATGATCCTCCCGGAGGCCCGCCAATGGCGACTCCCAAGTAGTCTGAAGGGTACAAAGCTGTTGCCCGGCACGAGTGATGCAGGGTCGTACCGTGTCGAATTTATACGCCGATATCTTGACAGTGTGACGGAACATTGACTGTGCAGTGACAGCCACCTCGGTGCCATCCGGGCTGCGTTGATTGAAATTCCTGCTTTTTTCTTGGTTTCCGTTGGGTTCACCTGCTCTTTATCGAGTGGAGTTACAATTGCGAGGGTTTTTGCGACGGTCTTTTGAAGGAGTTTGAAAGATATGGACGCGCAAACAATCACCTTGGCAGGCTCCAAATTTGCTCCGATCGCTGTCGGCTTCTTTGGCCTCGGCACCGGTTATTTCATCTGGGGCGGCCAAGCGCTGTTCGGCTTCCCCAAATCCAGCCCGGAAGTGAACAAGACCATGGGGATGTGGGGGTTCTGGATGCCGGGATTCATGCAGTTCATTACCGGCACCTATCTCCTGGTTGGACTCACCTGGTTCAACGTCTTCGGAAATGCGGCTCCTCTATATATGGCGGGGCTCGCCTTCACCGCATATGGCATCCATTGGTTTGCGATGGCCCATCGCCGCTACATTGACTCCAGCGCACAACCGGATGGCTGGATGGCAATCGCCTTCCTCTTTATCAGCATCCTCGGAGCGGGCGTTTTCGCGGGCGCTGGAGACATCCCGGTGATGATCATCTTTATCGGACTAACATTGATCTACGCCGCCGAAGTTCCCACGCGGTTGTTTTCCTGGGGTTCCGGCGCCCGCCTCGTGGGTTTCTTCCAGTTTGTCACCGGAATCTGGCTGATGTACTGCACGTATGCCATTACCGTGGACCTCGCACTCGGCGCAAAAGCATGGATATAAATCAAACCAGGCAGGTCTTGCATCTGATCGAGGTATGGACGTGGTCCGGTCAAAAGCGGATGATTCCTACGTGAGTGAAGCAAGCCGTGCAGTTGTCCATACTCCTGTCGACAAGCTGACCGCGCTCGACACGCAGTCCGCTAGAGAAGCCCTCGCAGTGGAGGAGCCGCTTGAAATACGGCTCCTGCATGGGCCTGCGAATGCCCGGGCAACAAAGTCTATCTCTGTCACCATGCGCACACCCGGGAACGATGATGAACTTGCCGCAGGCTTTCTGATGACAGAAGGCGTGATCCGCGACGCGACGGACATCGAGAGGATCGTCTATGCTCCGGAGGACTCTGCGCCGGTCCCAGCCGAAGAAGACCTCCAGAGCGATGAGTTCTATCAGCCGCGCAGAAATGTCGTGCTGGTAGAGCTGGCTCCCGACGTCGAGGTAAGTCTGGCAACACTGGAGCGGAACTTCTATACGACGTCGAGCTGTGGCATCTGCGGAAAGGCGTCGCTGCTGGCGCTGCGGACCGTCTGCCCCCCGCGCATCAAAAACCTCTTCTCGATCGACGCGAGCGTTCTCTACAGCCTCCCGGCGCGATTGCGGAAAGCGCAGAGTGTCTTCGACCGCACGGGCGGGCTTCATGGCGCGGGCCTGTTCGATGCGAGTGGAAAGCTGCTCGCGATGCGGGAAGACGTGGGCCGCCACAACGCAGTCGACAAGCTGATAGGCTCTGAATTTCTGGCCGACCACACTCCCCTTCGCAACTGTTTGCTTCTGTTGTCTGGTCGAGCCAGCTTTGAGTTGCTGCAAAAAGCCGTGATGGCGGGCATTTCCATGGTGGCCGCCATTGGAGCTCCTTCCAGCCTCGCCGTCAAGGTCGCGCAGGAGTTCGACGTTATCCTTGTAGGATTTCTGCGCGACGATCACATGAACATTTATCACGGAACCGATCACATAATGCGTGAACAACCGGCCAGTAAGGGAGAACGATGATGAAAATCCGGATGAAGGGAAACTCGTTGCGGCTGCGCGTCGGACGATCGGAGCTCGAGCGTTTTTTGAACGACGGCCGCATTGAGGAGACAACTCGATTTGCTGTCACTCCGGAAGCCCGCTTCACATACGCTCTTGAGGTGTCCGAACCGGGAAGCGCAGGGACAACGCTGCGCACTCTGCCATGCGGCGTTACAGTCGTCGTGACTCCCGAGCAGGTGCATCTCTGGAAAAGCGAAGATCAGGTTGGGATCTATGCAGACCTTGAGATCGGAACAGAGAAGAGACTGGAAATCATCGTTGAAAAGGATTTCGCCTGCCTGGACCGCAGCGATATCGACAATGCGGATACCTTTGCGAATCCCACCCTGACGACGAATTGCCAGGTTGGGTAGCCGTTGCCCTCAAAGTGCGACACATCGACAGCGGCTTGTTGTGGGGACTAACATGCTAATCATTTTCCCGGAGGTGGGACATGATCGAACTTATCGTTGACAACAAGTCTTGCAACGCGCAGGACAACGAGCTTCTGATTGACGTCATCGAGCGCGCCGGGAGCGAAGTTCCTCACCTCTGCTATCACGCTCAGCTTGGGCCCATCCAGACTTGCGACACCTGCATGGTGGAAGCGGGCGGCAAGCTGGTGCGCGCCTGCGCGACACGCGCGGCCGCGGGCATGCGGGTTTCCACCGACTCTACAAAGGCAAAGGCCGCTCAAGTCGAGGCCTTCGACCGGATTCTGAGCAATCACCTTCTCTACTGCACTGTTTGCGACAACAACAACGGCGACTGCGAAGTGCACAATACAACTAAAGCACTGGCGATCGAGCATCAGCGAATTCCATTCAAGCCAAAGCCGTACGAAGTCGATGAGACCAACCCGTTTTATCGCTACGACCCGAGCCAGTGCGTCCTGTGCGGACGCTGCGTAGAGGCGTGCCAAAACGTCGAGGTGAACGAGACGCTTTCGATCAACTGGGAGGACCCGAATCCCAGGGTGCTTTGGGATGGCGGATCCACGATCGGCGAATCCAGCTGCGTCTCCTGCGGCCACTGCGTCACGGTATGTCCGTGCAACGCGCTAATGGAAAAGACGATGCTCGGCCATACGGGATTCTTGACGAACCTGCGCAAATCCACGCTGGACGCAATGATCGACGTGGTCAAAGGAGTGGAGCCGGAGACCGGCTATGGGGGCATTCTTCAGGTCTCGGAGGTCGAGAGCGCGATGCGAACGCACCGCGTGCGCAAAACCAAGACCGTTTGTACGTATTGCGGAGTGGGATGCAGCTTCGACGTATGGACCAAAGACCGCCACATCCTGAAAATTGCGCCCGAAAAGGGCCCTGCGAACGGAATATCCACTTGTATCAAAGGAAAATTCAGCTGGGGTCACATCAACAGCCCCGACCGCTTGACGACACCGCTGATCCGCGAGAACGGCGAGTTCCGCAGCGCGACGTGGGAGGAAGCTCTGGCGCTGATCGCCCGCCGCTTCTCAGAAATCAAAGCCAGCACAGGGCCGGATTCCCTTGCTTTCATCTCGTCGTCCAAATGCACGAACGAAGAGAGCTTCCTGATGCAGAAGCTGGCACGGGCCGTGATCGGCACCAACAATGTCGACAACTGCTCGCGCTACTGCCAGGCTCCGGCCACCACGGGCCTCTTCCGCACGGTGGGCTACGGAGGCGATTCCGGATCGATCTCAGACATCGCGCAGGCCGATCTTGTGATCATCATCGGCAGCAACACCGCGGAAAGCCACCCGGTCATTGCCACGCGCGTGAAGAGCTCACACAAACTGAGAGGGGCGAAGCTCATCGTCTCGGATATCCGCGGGCACGAAATGGCCCGCCGTGCAGATGTTCTCCTGCACCCCAAACCGGGCTCGGATCTGTTCTGGCTGAACGCGGTGAGCCGCTATCTACTCGACAACGGCCTTGCAAATCGGGAATTCATTGACAAGTGGGTGAATGGGCTGGATGAATTCCGCAAGAGCCTGGAGCCTTTCACAATGGAGGCGGCCGCAAAGGTCACCGGGCTTTCCGTTGAGATGCTTACGAACGTTGCCAAAATGATCGCATCGGCAAAGAGGGTATGCGTTCTGTGGGCGATGGGCATCACGCAGCATGTGGACGGATCGGACGGTTCAACAGCCATATCCAACCTCCTGCTGATCACCGGCAACTATATGCGGCCCGGGACCGGCGCGTATCCTCTGCGTGGGCACAACAATGTGCAGGGCGCGAGCGATCACGGCTCCATGCCGGACTCCTATGCCGGATATCAGTCAGTTGCAGACCCGGAGATTCGCGCCCGGCACGAGGCCGCATGGAAGGTAAAGCTCCCGCCAAAACGCGGCTTCGATAACCATCAGATGGTCGATGCCATTTACGAGGGCAAGCTCAAGTCCATGTACTTAATCGGCGAGGAGATGAGTATTGTCGACTCAAACGCCAATTACGTCGATGACGCTTTTTCGAAGCTCGACTTTTTCGTTGTTCAGGACATCTTCTTCAGCAATACATGCCGCTTTGCGGACGTGGTTTTGCCCGGCGCACCCAGCCTGGAGAAAGATGGGACCTTCACCAATACAGAGCGGCGCATTCAGCGGCTCTATAAGGTCCTCGAGCCGCTCGACGGCTGCCGGCCCGACTGGATGATCATTCAGGACGTCGCGAATGCGCTGGGCGCAGACTGGAAATACGAACACCCGTCCGACGTTATGGATGAGATCGCCTCTCTGGCTCCGCTGTTTGCCGGGGTGAGTTATAAGCGGTTGGAAGGGTACAACTCTCTGCAATGGCCGGTAGCGGCAGACGGAACAAGCCAGCCACTGCTGTATACACAGAAGTTCTCTTTCCCCGACGGAAAAGCAAGACTGTACCCCGTTGCCTGGAGCGAGCCTACCGACCAGCCGGATACCCAGTACGACTTGCATTTGAACAACGGCCGGCTGCTGGAGCATTTCCACGAGGGCAACCTCACCTACCGGACGGAAGGGATCCGGCAAAAGACACCTGACGTATTTGTGGAAGTGTCGCCCGAACTCGCCGAGTTGCGCGGTATACAGAGCGGATCGTGGGTGCAGCTCATCTCGCGGTACGGCCAGGTGCGCGTGCGGGCGCTGGTCACCGATCGTGTGAGCGGAAACGAGCTGTACATGCCCATGAACTCAGTGGAGAGCCCGGTGAACCGCCTCACCAGCAGCCACACCGATACGGTCACGCACACGCCCGCTTACAAGGAATCGAGCGTTCGCCTCAAAGTGCTCGGCGAGCGTGGCGAGAGCCCGCTGCCGCGAATCAATTTTCGATTCGGCCACCCCACGCCGCAACAGGGCGTGGAAGTGGAACGCAAATGGAAGCGAAGCGATTACCAGGTGCCCGGCAACGGATTGGTTCAGATACATCAGACCGCGGAAAAGAGATAGGGGGCAGTCATGGCGCAAGCAATACCTTTGAAAGTCGCCCCTCGCGATGTGCGAGAGGAGTTGCACAAGCGGCTGGAGCGCGCTCCGGACGATCACGCCGAAGCCATTCTGTCGGCCTTCGAGCTTCTACAGGAGATGCATAATCAGGGCGTGCTCGACATTGCACGCGGAGTGCTGAGTACTCGGGATGAGATCCTGGGCACGCTGGCCAGGGATGCGAGCACGCCGGAGGGGCTTCGTGCGATAAGGAACCTGCTATATTTGTGGCGCATTGTCGGCAGCATTGAACCGGAGCGCTTTCAGTCAATTCTTGAGGCCATCCCGGAAGGAATTGCACAGGCAAGCTCGAAGCCGGAGAAGCCCGTGACGTTGTTCGGCCTGTGGCGGCGGCTCACGGACCAGGACAGCCTGCGCGCTTTGTCTGCGGCGGTCGATTTCCTGCACAACCTGGGACATCATCTGCTCGCCGTTGAGAACAAAGCATCGCGCGGCAGCGTGTCATCCTGAGCGCGTGACGCAAAGAGGTTATCCGCAAAGCGCCTGGTGCTCGTGCTAGCTGGGCGCTGGAATCACTGTGGGGTTCGCTAAGGCCCTTTCAGACGACGTCAGCTTGTAGCAGAAGGTGCGCAGCCAGAGCACCCCTTCGTGAATCAAACATATATAGGTTGTTGGCGAGCGTACCCTCTGCAAACCTTGAGCGAGGGTAGTCGCTCTGAAATGGAGTATCGATGAGTCAATCATCTGTATCACTGAGTAAAGAGTCTGCCCGGATAGGATTTATTGGCCTTGGACTAATGGGCAGCCGCCTCACCCGGCGCCTTCATGAATCAAGATGGAATGTACAGGCCTGGAACCGCAGCCCCGGACCCGCACAGGAGATCAGACGGACTGGTGTTCCAATTGCCGCTTCTCTCTCCGCGCTCGTGTCGACATCCGATGTGGTCATCTCCTGCCTGGCCAACGACGCGGCCGTTCGCTCGGTATATCTCGATAAAGGTGGCGTACTGTCGACCGCAAAGCCGGGAACCATCGTGGTTGAAATGAGCACGATCTCGGCCGAGTTATCTCAGGAGATCCATCGCGCGGCCGAACAGCGCGGCGTTCGCACGCTTGACTTGGCAATCTCCGGATCTACGCCTGCGGTAGAGGCCGGGACCATCACCCTTTTCGCCGGCGGCGACCGCGATACCTTTGAGCAGTGCATCCCCCTCTATGAATCCATCGCCAAACAATGGTTCCTTATTGGTCCCGGGTCCTCAGGCATCAGGATGAAGCTGGTTGTAAACCTGCTTCTGGGGGTCGGCATGCAGGCGATCGCGGAGGCTGTCTCTCTCGGTCTGCATCTTCAGATCGATGACGGTGTCTTGCTCGACGTGCTTTCCAAAACCGCCGTCGTTCCGCCCGCGTTTCTGGGAAAATTCAGGAAGATCAAGGCTGATGATTACAGCCCGGAATTCCCTCTCCGGCTTATGAGCAAGGACCTCAACCTGGTTGTGGAAGCCGCGGCTTTGCAAGGAGCAAACCTGCCGGCAGCAGAGGCAGCGCAGCAGTCATTTGCCGTAGCTGTGCCTTCCGACGGAGATCTGGATGTTTCAGCCATCGTGCCGTTGGTTGGCGGTCACCTGGTCAAGTCATGACGTGGATCCGATGAGGATCTGAAAATCCTTTGAAAGTGCTAGGTGAGGTAATGGCTTCAAACGGTTGGAATACAGCCGGATGCTGCGAAGAAGCTCGACAGATCGCTGGCCAGGCGTTCGGGCTGGTTCAACGGAATAAAGTGTCCGCAATCGAGCGTAACCACGCTGGCGTTTGGCATCAGTCTTCCCGCCCGCGCCGCAAAGGAAGCTGGAACAACCACGTCGTTGGCACCATGAAAGATACGCGTGGGCATGGAGAGCTGCGGCAGTAATTCCGGTACATCAGCCAGCAACACAGAAGGCTTGCCCCAGCGCACGATGCGCATAAAGGCCAGCGCTCCTGCACACCCGGTAAAGGGCTCGTAAAAGTCACGCACCAACCGGTCGCCGTTTTCCATATCTTTCAGTGCGCGGTTCATCACGATTTTCCAGAAGAGCTGGCAGATCAATGGCGCAATAAACTCTCCGATTACCGGTTTGCGCAATGGCTCAATCAGGAAATACGGCTTCAGTTCCGGAAAGAGTGCCGGTGCCAGCAGTGCCATGGAGCCTACATGTTCGGGGAAATATCGTGCATAGTGGACCGCGACCACTGAGCCCGCATCATGCCCCACCACATGCCAGCGTTCAATCCCGTGCTCCCGGCGAATCCGGTCAAGATAGTGCGCGATGGTCTCAAGATCGCTGATGGTATGCAGCGCGCGCGGCGATTTGCCGAATCCGGGAAGGTCCACGGCAATGCAGCGGAAATCATCGCACAGTTGCTCAATCACGCCGTCCCAGAGCCGCCCGCTGGTAGGCATGCCATGGATAAAGAGCACCGGGGGCCCACTGCCGCAGGCCGCCACGTGCATGGGGGCGCCGAGAGAATGGGGTCTTATATCGTGCATATCGTTTCAGGCGAGGCCGTTTCCCGGCAGTAGAGAGAAAGAAGGTTGAATGCTGCGCGCAGGGCAAGCAGCGCAGACGCGTACAGCGCTGTCTTGAGCAGACCTTTGGGTCGCAGGCGCGCATAAACAAGGTTCATAAGCCATGCGGGAATAGTATAGAGGTCGCCGGCGCGCACAACTCCGAGGCGCGTGCGGACCGGCCAATCATAAATCACCCTTTCAATACCGCAGTTGAAGAAGCACGCCACCGACGCCGCGCGCCAGGCATAAATGCGCGCTGCCAGCGCAGGAATTTGCGTACGACTGCGGTAGCGGGCGATGAGCCCTGCGGCCTCACTGGCCTGGCGCAGGGCCGCAGTCACACCGTTCGAGGTCATGGGATCAACCATGGCTGCCGCTTCCCCAATAACAATCCAGTTGGGGCCCGCAACTTTACTGCACACGCGGCAGCGGAATGAGGTAGTGCGCAGAGCCTCCGCCGGTTGCTCTTCAGCCAGCCGCCTCAGGTCTGAGAAGCCCTCGAGCTGGCGCGCAAAAATCTCCTCAACGGATTCACCTTTGCGCCGTTGCTCGGCGACCGACTCACCGGGCGCGATATACCCAACGCTCACAACGTCCGCACGAATGGGAATCTTCCATATCCATTCCATGTAACGGCCGGGCGCGCTAAAGGCGTGCAACGTTGTACCTTGAACCATGGACGTTGTCGTGAAATAGTCCCACATGGCCACCTTGTGCGGCCCGTATTCGACGAACTGCAACTGAAAAAGCCGTGGCAGCAGACAGGATTTTGAGCCTGAGGCATCGATGTACCAGCGGGCCTCGATGAGTCCTTCCTCAGCAGTGCGCAGCGACTTGACGCGGCGGCCTTCAGTTTCGATGGCGATGATCCTGGCTCTGATGATCTGTACGCCGGACTCGATCATGATGGATCGGATGACGCTGTCCAGGCGAACGCGGTCCACATGGAGCGTGTCGAGCTGTACATTGTAGGGCGGCCTGCCCAGCCATTCCCCCGGAACATATTCGTGTTCGGTTCCATCCAATAGCTTGAGAACGATGTGCCGTTTGCAGGTTGCGATTCCCTCATTGAGCAACTGCTGCATGGGCAAGCCGAGCCCGGTGAGCAAATCAGGCGCGGACCAGTCGAGCGATTCGCCCACAGGGTCGCCGCTTGCCAGGCCCGCGTCGATGCAGACAACCTGCATCCCGGCGCGAGCCAGATGGATTGAGGCGGACATGCCGGCTATGCCGCCCCCGATAACGGCAACATCTATCTTGTCCCGGATCTTGTCCTGGGTGTTGCTCGTATCGTTCGACAAACAGTCCTGATCTCCGCGGGATATCCTAGCCGGGCAGGTAGGCTTTCAGCTTCGCCCAAAAGGTTGACTTGGAGCCCCACCTTTTGGACTGGCTGGCCTACACTCGCAAAACTTGCCCGAGCGCATAGGCATGCCTAGGCAACCTCAGTATTCCGATAAGGCTTTCTGCATGCCATCAAGCCTGTGCTTCGGCTCATAACCACTGTGCGCAAGGCGCTTGCCGTGCGAGCGGTGCGCTTCCTCGGATACAGGATGCACGCCTGAACTGGTGACCCAGCGATTGTAGAAATTGAAGAGCGAGACCACGAGGATCGTGAAGTAGATGGCTTCATCGGTCCAGCCCTGGGAATGAAGATCGCCCACGTCCTTCTGGCCCATTTCCGGTAATTGTTTTGTGATTTTCGCGGCAAAGCGCAGGAGTGCCTTTTCGTTCTCCGGCAGTGGAGACGATTCAAGATCATGAAGAACGCTATGAACTAACTCTTCGCTGCCCAGCAATTCAGCGGCTACCGCCGCATGGGATCGCCAGCAAAACCGGCACTCGTTCATCCACGATGTGTAGGCCGCAATCAGTTCGCGCAGGCCCAGGCTGATGGATGAAGGGGCGCGCATGACTCCTTCGGTAAAGCTTGCGAGGTGCGAGGTGACTTCAGGGCGAAAGGCAAACAGATGCCATATCTGCCAGTACTCGCGGCCGGCAAGTTTCGTTGCATGGATTAGATCTGCATAAGGGCTCGGTTGCGGGTTTGCCTCTACTTCGGGCAGGTACATGGGTTCCTGTTCAATTGCTTTCAATGGCGGCCTCCGTTTCTACGGGAAGAGATTCAGAAGTGTTTGCGCGAGGAGAGGCATAGTGATAGGCAGGAAGCGTCAGCATCGCAAAAGCCACGCATGCGGTGACAACAGAAAACACGGAAAGAATGTGCGTATATGATCCAGTCACGTCGTAGACGTATCCGAGCAGCAATGGAGCGGTGCCGCCAGCCACGGCATACACACTGTAAGTAAGGCCGTACATGGTCGCGAACGACCGCATGCCAAAGTAGCGCTTGAGCATGTATGGGATCAGGTCGAACTCGCAGCCCATTCCCAGCCCAGCAATCAAGGCAGCCAGAGCGGCTGCATGAAACGATCGCGCATGGCCGAGAAAGAAAATGCCGCTGCCCGCAAGCAGCAGAGCACCCATGGCGATGCCCGCGCCTTCGAAATAGTCCAGTATCCAGCCGAGCAGCAAGCGTCCCGCCACGCTTGAGCCGCCGAGGATGGAGACGATGAACGCGGCGTCTTCCACCTTCAGGCCGCGGTCGCTCAACATCGGCGCCAGGTGCACGAGCACTCCGTTTTCGGCAAGCGACATGCAGCCTACTCCCAGAGCGATCAGCCAGAAGCTGCGGGTTGCGAGCGCCTGCTTCCAGGGTATTCCGATAGCCGCGCCGGATTGCTTGCCGGAAGAAGATGGATGCGTCAAATGAGTCCGCGGTGAAGGAGCGAAGAAATACGTAAGTGGCGCTCCAAGCAGCAGCGGCAGCGCCGAGAGGATCAGGATAGTGGATCGCCATCCATAGACCGTGATGGAGTGCTGAACCAGAGGTGGAATGAACAGCGAGCCTAAGCCCGATCCGGCAACCACAACCGACAATGCCGCTCCCAGACGGCGCTCGAACCAGCTGGCTACGATACGGGCATAGCCCAACTGATAGGTTCCGGTGCCCGCGACACCGATAAATACCGCGGTGACTTCAAGACGGCCAAGATGCGGCGTCAGCCAGGCCAGTGAAGCGAATCCCAGCCCGAAGGCCACCATCATCCAGGCAATGAGCTTTCGCGGCTCAACGCGATCTAAAATCCTACCCATGATCGGCGAACAGACTGCGACGGACATAGCCGCCAGGGTGAATGCCTGCGAAATCTGTTCTCTGTTCCACCCAAAGTCATGCTGCCAGGGCTTGATAAAGAGAGTGAAAATAGTGAAGAAAATGGTGGCTATACCCGACAAGACACCGATCTGGCAGATAAAAACAACCCGCCATCCCGGATAACGCAGGTTCTCTTCCGCATACATCCCCATACCATCTGAACGGTGCACGATGAGCCTCCCGGCAGATCACCCGCTTTAACGCGACAGCTTCATATAGCCGTGCTCGGCCAGATGCCGGCCCATCTCGGCATACATGGATTCATCGCGCGGCTGCCAGGTGTCCAGGCCGTCGACGTAACGGTTGTACATGCAGAAAGCGGCCGCGATGAGCACCGTGTCGTGGATTTCAAAATCGGTTGCGCCGTGTTTGCGGGCCTCCGCAATGTCAGCTGAAGTCACATCTTTGCCTCCGCGCTGGACCTTCCCGGCGATGGCAAGCAGCGCTTTCAGCTTCGAAGAAATCGGCGCACTCTGGAAGTCGGTCTTTACCCGCTTCACCGTCTCCTGATTGTCCAGATGACATGCGGCGGCAGCGCCGTGACTGGTTTGGCAGAAGTAGCAGTCATTCTGCGACGAAACATACGTAGCAATTAATTCCCGTTCACCGGGTGTAAGGCTGTTGGGTTCGTGCAGCAGGACATGAGCGAGCTCACGCATGGGCTTGGCCGTCTCTGGACGGAAGGCGAAGCCGGCGCTGATGCCGGGCAGATCATCACGAAGTGATATATGGGGCATGCATTCTCCTTAGCGGGATACGGGTTCGGCGGGTAGATACGTCTTGCTGATGGCGATGTATCCTTCGCGCGCGACCACTTTGCCGCGCTCGCGATACATAATCTCGTCGCGTGGCTGAATGGTGCCGAGCCCATCAACGTATCGGTTGTACATGCAGAAGGCAGCGGCGATGAGCACCGTGTCGTGGATTTCAAAATCGGTTGCTCCGAACCTGCGTGCGTGGGCAACATCCTCTGCAGTTACGTTCTTGCCGCCCTTTTGAACCTTTGCAGCGATGATCAGAAGCGCTTTCAGCTTTTCGGAAACTTCCGCGTGCTGGAAGTCGGCTTTTACGCGCTTCACCAGTTCCTCATCGCCATTCAAATGCGCTGCTGCAATTGCTCCGTGGATCGACTGGCAATAGTGGCAATCATTGAGATAAGAAACATAGGTGGCAATCAGCTCACGTTCGCCGGGTGAAAGCGTGTTCGGCCCGCGCAGTAATACTTCAACCAGTTCGTTTAATGGTTTGGCTGTCTCGGGGCGGAAAGCCATCGCGCCGCGAATTCCGGGCAGTCCTTCTGGCAATGGAATATGGGGCATGGAGACTCCTTTCAGGGTAAAGATGATTCGGTAACAGGATCTGCTTGCGAGGCTCTCCCTGTGCTGAAGCGGCGCTGAAACAATCCGCCCGCAAGCACAACACAGACTCCGATGAGAGCAGGAACCGGGCTGTGCATCAGTATCAGGAACGCAATTATTGCAGCGCAGAGCAGAAAGACAATAGGCGCGACGGGGTACCACCATCGCCTGACGGGTGTTTTCAAACGGAACAGCGTTGATACGGACAGAGCGAGAAAGCACACTGCAGAAAAGATGATGTATGCCAGGATGCGATCAAACGCGCCGAAGAGAAGAATCAGGAGCGCCATGCAGGTTTGCAGCAGAATGGAATTCGCCGGTGTTCCGAAACGCGGATGCATGCGCCCGAAGACGGAGAAGAAGGCTCCGTCCTTTGCCATTGCATAGTAGACGCGCGGTGCGGCCATGGTGAGAGCCAGCAATCCGCCGATCACTGAGAGCAAAACACACACCGACAAGACCTTCCCTCCTGCCGCTCCGAAGAGCGCCTCTCCAAACTGTGCGACAAACGCGGTATTGGAGGCGATGTGTTGCAGCGGAACAACGGAAAGGAAGGCTGCGCTGACGAGCAGGTAGACAATCGTGACCAGCAGAACTCCGCAGGTAAATGCGAGAGGCAAATTGCGCTGAGGATTGCGTATTTCGCCCGCGAGCTTTCCAGCCTCCCACCAGCCGCCAAAGCTGAAAAATGCGTTGATCGTAGATCCGGCGACAGCCGCAAACAAAGCGTCCGAACCGGGACGCCGTACTGTGAGCGGCAAGAGGTTCGCCGAGGACGCGTGGCCCGAAAGCCATGCCCACGCGACGAGAGCAACCAGCACAGCAATCTTGAGCAAGTTCGCCGTTGCCATGACCCCACTGCTCAGCCGGGTCCCTGCATAGTTAATTCCGCAAAGAACGAGAAGAATTATCGCGGGAAGGAGGGTCGAGATCAGAGGTGGAAGGTTAACCAGAGTTTCAACATAAGGGGTCGCACCCACAGCGAGCGCTGCAGCAATTCCGGGATCGACCACAGCTGCTGACATCCAGCCGTACAGAAACGCAACCCGGCTGCCGTAACCTTCGCGCAGATAGATATATTCTCCACCGGCCTGCGGATAACGAATCGCCAACTCTGCATAGCAGAGCGCGCCGCTGAATGCCATGACCGCCATCCCGCACCACACCGCCGCCAGCAGCGCGGGCGAGCCGAGGGATTTCGCCATGGCTGCCGGGGTAAGAAAAATCCCGAGTGCAATCGATTCACCGGTCACGACGGCAATCGCCGCAGCCAATCCAATCTGTCTGCGTTGTTCCATTCAGAAACGCATCTTACGCGAGGCGCGAGCGCATAAGCATCCATCTTTCGGTTGAGGCCCCATTCGTTCTCTGGTTCCAAGACACGGGACATTCCAATCGCGTAACGTGGCGCAAAAGTTCAGCCGTCACAAAAGCTGAACATCCAGATCACACGTAGTTCTGATTTCGAGGCCAGCACGACGGAGGAAGTCTTGCACACTTTTATTTCCCGCAGAGCTGTTTTTACAGCTCTATGCACGCTTGTCGTTTTCTTCCCCATTGCACTCAGCGCACAACAACTCGGAACCGCCAGCATCAGCGGCACGGTTACTGATCCTTCCGGAAGCGCAGTACCCGGGGCTGTTGTAACGCTAATAAATATCGCGCAAGGAACCACTCGAACCTTTACGACCCAGCACGACGGAGTCTTCTCGTTCAGTACTCTTGCAGCGGCGCACTACCGTTTGTCTGTCGCGCAGATCGCGGGGTTTGCCGCATTTGAACAGACGGTCACTCTCTATGTCGGGCAAAACCAGAGTGTTCCCGTCCACCTCCAGGTTGCGGGCAAGCAGACACACGTTCTGGTCAGAGGAGATACGGAAGAAGGCGTAAACACGACTACCTCCGTCGTCGGAGGCGTGATCAATGCGCGCCAAATCGATACTCTGCCCCTGAACGGACGGAACTATCTTGAGTTGGCCCTGCTGGTTCCAGGGAACGCACCCGCACCTAATTTCGATCCGACCAAGGAAAATACATTTCTGGTTTCCTCTGCCGGGCAGGTCGGCCGCGGCGGCAACGTCACCATTGATGGCGCGGACAACAACGATGATGTTGTCGGCGGTTCGCTTGTCAACATTCCCGAAGATGCGGTGCAGGAATTTCAGATCGCGACCAATCGCTTTTCTGCTGAGTCAGGCCGTTCCGGCTCATCTGTAATCAACGTTGTGACGAAACAAGGAACCAATACTTTGCATGGTGGAGTCTCAATGTACGAGCGGGACAGGGTGCTGCAGGCGCTGCCCGCAACTTATGACCCGAGCGTTGGGGCCACACCGCCGTTTCATCGTCAGCAATATGCCGGAGATATTGGCGGACCTTTGCGCCGCGACAAGGCCTGGTGGTTCGTGGCCATGGAAGACCGCCAGCAGCTCGGTGCGGATCTCGTTGGCGTTCGCGATACTACGAACAAGACCATCAATGAGACCTTCGCCTCTGCGCCGCTTCATGACTTTCTGACAACAGAACGGCTCGACTGGCAGGTTAGGCAGAATGACCGTATTGACTTTCGCGAATCGCTGGAGCTGGAAGATGACCTGAGCCAGAGCGAGCTGGATCGTGCTCTCGGTACGGCCGCATATCGGCAAATATCCAATAACCATCTGCAGGGGCTGGTCGCCGATTGGGTTCACATCTTCACACCTTCGCTCATCAACCACGCCAGTTTTGCAGACAACAACTTTGCCAACGCTATCTTTCCTACTTCGACCGCGCCGCAAATCACGTATCCCGATCTCGACGACGGCGCGACCTATCGCGTTCCACAGGAAACGCAGCAGTTTCGCCTGCAGGGCGACGACACCGTGACCTGGGTGCATGGTAATCACACGCTGAGCTTCGGTGGAGAGTTGCAATGGGTCGACGCCTACTTCTACCTCGGTGTCTTTCAGCAAGGAAACATCCAGGCTGTTGAGGATTTCCCCGACTTTGACCGCAACGGCGATGGCAAGGTTAACGACAACGATCTGCTCTTCGCCGTGGCCTTGCGCAGCTCCACGCCCGACCGGCCGCTCGTGCTGCCTGAAAATGGCAACTACCACCTGGCGGGGTTCGCGCAGGATGACTGGAAGGCCTTGCCCAACCTGACACTCAATCTCGGCCTGCGCTGGGAGATGGACACCAATGCCAATAACCTCAGCTGGTATCCCGACCGCAACCCCATCGTTGACTCGTTCTATCAGGGAACGCGGCACCGGGATTATGACAACTGGGGGCCGCGCGTCGGCTGGAATTATGCGTTCAACCCACATCTCAGCGTTCATGGCGGGTACGGTATCTATTACGACCGCATCGTGCTGGAGGTCATGTCGCTGGAGAAGGGTCTTGATGGCCACGCTCTTGCACTCAACGTAACTGCGGGCAACGCCGTAACCGACCAGAATGGCAACCCTATCTACCTAAACCCGAATGGGACCTTCAAGCCAGGCGCTCCTGAACTCCTGTCCAGTCCGTTCAGCGGATTCCCTTTTACAGGCGCTGGTGCCACCGGCATCGACATCATCAATAACCGCCTGCGGAACCCGATGGTGCAGCAGTTTGACCTGGGAGTAGAAAAACAGATCGGCCAGGGTCTGCTCATTAAGGTAGACGGTATACACAATCTCGGAACGCGTTTCATCATTGGCCGGCCGGTCGGCTCGGTCTACAACCCTTTGACACAGGGGCCGGATGAGGTGACTGATCTCGAATCCGCGGTCAATACAAAATATGACGCGCTGTGGGTGACGGTACGCGACCGTATTTCGCATTACGGCGAATTTGACGCCGCATACACGCTCGCCAAGGCCTTCAACTACGCGAATGACGATCAGATTCCGTTCGAATATTCTCCAATTGACCCGAACAACCTGCAGCTCGAATATGGCCCTCCGCCCAACGATCAGCGTCACCGCCTGGTCATGTCGGGAGTCGCTTATCTGCCCCTGAAGTTTCGATTCGCGCCCATCTGGACTATTGCGTCCGGGGTCCCAATGGACATTCTGCTACCCGACGGCAGCGAGCGTGTTCCAACCATCCAGCGCAACGCAGGTGGACGCGAATTTCACAATGCCCAGGAGCTGAACGCATTCATCGCCCGTACTGACGCAGCCGGAGGCGTGTATGAAGCAAGCACCAGCAGCTATGTGATGCTGCCGCAGGTCAGCGACCATGCTCACTTCGATGACAGCTTCAACTCGCTCGACTTCCGTCTCGACCGCACCTTCTCGTTCGAAGACCGCTACAGTGTAGATCTCATCGGAGAAGCCTTCAACATTTTCAACGTGACCAATATTCTGGGTGTTAGCAACCTGAACTATTCCGGATTCGCAAACACGCTTACGCCCGACGCGAACAACCCTGACTATTCTTCCAGCTTCGGCAGACCCGTCTCAACCGCAGGCGGGGTGTTCGGATCAGGAGGACCGCGGGCATTTCAGGTAGCGATGAAGCTCAGCTTTTGAACAGATAGGCAAATCGAATGAGCCGTCCCGAATACGAACTGCTTTCACGGCTGAGGACTGAAAAACCAGCCAAGGCAGCAACAAAGATCCGCTTGATCGAGGAGGGTGAAGCGGCGGGTGAAACCGCCGCTGCCTATCAGTACTTCCGCGATCAAACAGGACGGCAGGATGTCCCGGGCATTCTGAAGTGCTTTGGCACGAATCCGGCATTCGCCCGTCAGATGGTGGACATTTCTTCATCGCTGCTCTTCTGCGATGGCGCTCTTTCCAGGAAGCAGAAGGAGTTGATTGCGACCTATATTTCGCAGCTCAATTCCTGCCCATACTGTTTTGACAGCCACGGCTTTTTTCTCGTGGTTCACGGCGCATCGCGACAGGCTGTCGATGATCTCGCCACAGGCAATCTTGCGCAACTTTCTGAGGCTGACCGTGAGCTGCTTCTGTATCTTGGCAAAGTTGAGCGCGAATCCTTCAAGACCACGCCGGAAGATGTGCAGCGACTACGGGATATGGGTTGGCGCGAAGAACAAATTGCGGAAGCCGTGCATGTAGCTGCCATGATGGGCTTTTGCAATCGAGTCGCGAACGCATTCGGCCTGCCTCCTCAGAACCTCCTGTCTCTGTGATTCACCTAATCACACGACTGATCTGCCCATAGGGTGTACATTTCGATAGAAAAGTTATTCTCACTCTGCATCGAAAGCTGTACGATGCGTCCAGCAGGTGGAGTGTTTTCAATAACGGAGAGAGCGGTGGCATTCGCCCATCGGTGGTCGCGTATCTGTCTGGCAAGCCTCTTCTTGCTAGCCTGCATTGGCACGGCCATGGCCCAGCAGTATCAGCTCAGAAATTGGACCGTCGAAAACGGCCTTCCTCAAAACGTAATCCGCGGCATCGCCCAGACACCGGACGGCTATCTTTGGATCGCAACGCTCAATGGCGTGGCTCGTTTCGACGGTGTGCGCTTTGTCCTGTTCAACAGGAGCAATACGCCCGGGATCGACTCCAACCGCTTCAGTTCGATGGTCAAGGGGCAGAATGGCGACCTCTGGCTGGGCAGCGAAGACGGCGCTCTTACCCGCTATCATGACGGCACATTCCGCACCTACGGACCAGAGGACGGCATACCCGCTGGCAGCATTCGCGGAACGACAACAGACGCTGCCGGAGATATATGGATATTGTCGGAAACCTCGATTTTGAAATGGAACAGCAAAACCGAAGAGTTCCTTGACGTCACACCCGGCGAGGTCAAGCTGAATTATCAGCCGCTTCGATGGCAGGAAGCTGGCTTCTGGGGATGCGACAACTCTACCTTGTATATCTTCGCCCAGGGGCGTCTCCTTAACTACTCTCTGCCCAAATGGCTTCCACAGAACTCAATCTGGGATGTAGGCCTCGACGGCGCGGGCGATATCTGGATTGAAGACCTTGATGGCAAACAAGGAATAATCCCCGCAAATAAAAAGGACGTCCAGCATGTCGACCCTAAGCACCCTGTCCGCATTACTTATCGTGACGCTCACGGGCGTGTCTGGACAGCGCACGTCGGCACACGTCTGACGCTGCTTCTGGATTTCGTCTCCTCGGGCCGGCCCGTCACCATCGCTTACACGCGCTTCATGGAAGATCGGGAAGGAAATATTTGGATCGGTACAGAAGGCAACGGGCTTTATCAGCTTCAGGAGCAGATCATCAACGTCTACAGCAAGGCGCAGGGCATGATCGACCAGAACATCTATCCGATCTATCAGGACCGGTCGGGGGCCATCTGGCTGGGAGCCTGGTCAACTGGCCTCAGTTGCTTCCGCGACGGGCATTTCACGAATTACACCAACGCTGATGGTCTGCCCGGCCGCCTGGTCAGCGCGCTTGGCGGTGATCGTGAAGGGAATCTATGGGTCGGCACGCACGGTGGTCTCGTCATTTTTCAAAACGGCAGGTTCCACAAGACAGACGTGCAGCTTCCCGACGGCGCAGTTGTGGACGTAATCCTGCAGGACCGTGGCGGCACCATGTGGTTCGGGACGACGGATGGCCTGGTGGCATACCGGAATGGCCCCAGCAGAACGCTTACCCAGCAGGACGGCTTGGCGTCCAACGACGTCAGGGTCATCATTCAAAGTGCGCCCGGGGATCTTTGGGTTGGAAGCTACGGTGGGCTCACCCGGATTCATGGCGGTCAGTTTACGCACTGGACTGAGCAGGATGGGCTCCCCAGCAACAGCATTCGCGCGCTTTACGAAGATCGCGACGGCGTGCTCTGGATCGGAACCTATGATGGCGGACTGGCCCGTCTCAAGAACGGAAAATTCACGCGCTACACGCAACAGGACGGCCTCTTCGATGACGGCGTATTCCAGATCCTCGAAGACGGAAGAGGAAATCTGTGGATGAGCAGTAATCGGGGCATCTATCGCGTGAGCAAACTGGAGCTGAACGAATTCGCGGAAGGAAAGATCGCAACCATTACTTCCGTTGCCTACGGAAAAGCAGATGGCATGTTGAACGTCGAGTGCAATGGCGGAATGTGGCCAGCCGGAATCAAAGCGCAGGATGGCAAGCTGTGGTTTCCGACGCAGGATGGAGCTGCCGTCATCGATCCCAGCTTAGTCCGTGTGAACCCTCAGCCTCCTCCGGTTGTGATTGAAGCCGCGTATCTTGATCATGTTCGCGCCCCCATTCACGGCTCGCTGCGAATACCGCCAAATAAAGAGAATCTGGAAATTGAATACACTGCGCTCAGCTTTATCCACTCTGATCAGATTCGCTTCCGTTATCAATTGCAGGGCCTCGATTCGCACTGGGTCGACGCTGGTTCCCGGCGCACCGCCTACTACTCCCACTTGCCTCCCGGCACGTATACGTTTCATGTGATCGCGGACAACAGCGACGGCGTCTGGAATAACGTCGGGCAAAGCCTGACGGTTATTGCTCTCGCGCCCTTCTACCGCACCTGGTGGTTCTTCGCCCTTGAAGTGCTGGTGGCGGCCGCACTCATCACTCTGGCTGTGTACTATCGCATCTCGCAGCTCCAGAAGGAACAGGCGGCGCAAAGGGCCTTCTCTCGGCAGTTGATCGCTTCGCAGGAAAGTGAGCGTCAGCGCATCGCCTCGGAACTCCACGACAGCCTGGGGCAGCGATTGATCATAATCAACAATCTGGCCCAGCTTCTAACGCGCTCTCAGAGCAAGGGTATGCCTCCCGGCGAGGAAACCATGCAGGAAATAAGCTCGGAGGCTGCGCTCGCTATTCAGGAGACGCGCGAAATTTCTTATAACCTCCGGCCATTCCAACTGGATCGGCTCGGTCTCACCAAAGCGGTTGAAATTATTGTGCGTACAGTTTCCACCGCCTCGGGAATCCGAATCGGTTCAGAAATAGAGAACATCGACGATGCGCTTCCAAACGACCTTCGTATCCATTTCTATAGGATTGTTCAGGAATCACTGAATAACCTCATGAAGCACTCTCAGGCAACCGAGGCCGAGGTCCGCGTCGCCCGCGATAATCAGCATCTGATTCTGTCGATACGCGATAATGGAATCGGCTTCAACCCGGCAAACCGCCCCTCGAAAGGAGCAAAAAGCGGGTTTGGGCTCACCGGCATGGAGGAACGCGCCCGCACGCTGGGTGGTAACTTCCGCGTTCGGTCGGCACCCGGTCAAGGCACGGTCATGACAGTGGAAATCCCGCTCAACGGCAAGGAGAAGGGCTGAGGTTGCAACTGCATTGCGCATATCCTGATGAGAACCTCCATGCACAATATCGCTGCTGCGCTTAGATCAAAACCTGCGCCCGTGCTGCTGCTTGCGATTGCCGGTTTGTTGATTGCGGGTTGCCGCTCTGGGATGGGAACCGGTAGACCCACGATCGAAATTACTCAGGTCCCGGACGCAGCCACCGGCGGTCCTGCACAGATGGAACCGATCGCCGGGCAGGTGCATGATGCAAAGCCCGGCGAGCAGATTGTTTTGTATGCGCACAGCGGCGTGTGGTGGCTTCAGCCGCTCACCAACGAGCCATATACAAAGATTCAACCGGATTCGACATGGCGAAATGTTACCCATCTGGGCACCGACTATGCCGCGCTCCTTGTCGAACCCAGTTACCTGCCGGCGCCCAAGCTAAGCACCCTTCCAGCAGAGGGGAACGGAGTGTTGGCCATCATAGCCGTTAAAGGAAATGCGGTACTCGCTCCGGCTGCACCCACGCTTCGCTTCAGCGGGTATACCTGGACAGTCCAGACGGGAATCAGCGATCACGGCGGCCAGCCTTACGCATACGACCCAGCCAATGCATGGACTGACCAGAAGGGATATCTTCACCTCCGCATGGATTATCGCAACGGGCGCTGGTCCTGCGCAGAGGTCAGCCTCAGACAGAGCTTGGGATACGGCACCTACAGGTTTCTCGTTGAAGACAGCGCGCACCTGAGACCATCTGCCGTGATGGGCATGTTCACCTGGGATGACGCGCGATCGACCAACTTTCGCAACGAACTTGATATTGAACTCAGCCGTTGGGGCGACCCGAGCAAAGCGAACGCACAGTACGTTGTCCAGCCTTTCTACGCCCCGGAAAACCTTGTCCGCTTTAATGTGCCTGCGGGACCTATGACGCAAATGTTCCGGTGGAACTCCGGAAAAGTCCTTTTTACAACGATCGGTGGTTCACCCACTGGCCCGGGAAAGGTCATCGAGCAGCACGCCTTCACGTCGGACGTTCCCGTTGCCGCCAACGAGAAAGTACATATCGATCTTTACGATTTTCATCATTCCGACAGCTCGTCCAATCAGCCTCAGGAAGTCGTGATCGAGAAATTTGAATTTGCTCCTGCGCCAAAACCCGGCACCGCAAAAGCGAGTCCTCCAGGCAAGCTCCGGAAACAGTAATCAACAGCATTCTTTGTAGGCCTGAACCAACAGGTTGATGCCCCTGTGTGGAACCACACAGACGTTTGTGTAGTGCCCTCTATATCTATCCTGCGGCAGGCCTTCTACTCTTGATTTAACAGAGCATTTCTCCGGATGTGCTTGCGATTTCCGGCTGAATTTCTCGGTTGTGTGCTGGTTGATGTTCTGTGCGCAAGAGCGCGGTCGCAGACGAAAATCCATAGGAAGGAAACAAAATCGATGAAGTTCAATACAGACGCCGTAATCCGGCACGGGCTGCTTGTACTGGCCATATTGCTGGTGGTCGAAATGATCGGGGCTGCAGGCTGGCTGGACCGATCGGCTTCCGCTTCCCCGATCAAGCAACTGCCCGCCCAGTCCCAGACACAGCTGTCAGCGTCGCGCCGCTAAGCCCGACCGCGCGATTGCCCGCCTCGACGTGCTGATCGACGTAGTGAACAGCTCGTCACCTGCAATAGGCCGTGCTCTACCAACCCAATCTGGACCAACCTCAATGGCTTGAAGATACGGCGATATCGAAACGCTGAGCTTCCAGGTTTTCAGCCGGAAAAGCTGCTCGCCAGGTCCCCCATCATATTGATAAGGGCGCTGTCCATTTCGTCGTGTGGTTCCGTACGTGTATTGCAGAGTGCGGCCCAGCAGGCGCCGTCCGGTGTGCGAACCATAAGTGAAGTGGAGCCGGGCAGGCTTCCGTTATGCCACCAGCTCCCGTCTTCGGCAATCATCCAGCCACGCGCATAGAGCGGGCTTCCGGCAGGAATAACAGAAACAGGAGTGGTCATCATACGCACCGTTTCCGGCTTCAGAATGGCGGGAATGCCGGGCGCCCCGGCAACGTGGTTCAGAAACTGTACGAGTTGCGTAGCGGAGGCGATCCATCCCTGGGTCGAATCCATGCGAAGCACGTTGATCTTGTATGGATCCTCCGAATACTGCCCGATATAGACGACTTCGGTGGCCGCGCGGTCCCGCTCGTGGTTGGCCCCGATCTGCATGGTGGTAATACCGCACGGAGCAAGAATATTGGCCTCCACCCAGGAGGCATACGGCTGACCGGTAATCTGCTCGATAACGCGGCCCAGGATGCAGTATCCGAAATTGGAATAGATAAACTGCGCGCCCGGTACGCTGGTGAGCGGCACATTCGCGATCGTATGCGAAATGAGTTTTCCCTGGTCCCATCCGTTATTGTGGAGCATCGGGTCGCTGGCGTCCGCAGGCCATCCCCCCGACGTGTGGCAAAGCAAGTGGTCTACGGTAATATCCGCAACGTACTGCATGAAAGGCGGCTTGCCGTATTGCAAGCCAAGCACACCGGATGGGCCGAAGACCTTGTCTGTGAGGCGGAGCTTGCCCTGCTCAATGAGAGAAAAGATGGCGACCGCTGTGATCGGCTTGGATAGGCTGGCAATGCGGAAGAGGCTATCCAGCTGTGCCTGCATCATATGCTGATGATCTGCCATGCCACCGGCACGGTCGTAGACAAACCGTCCGTTCTTCGAGACGGCCATGGACATGGCCGGCACGCGAAACTGCCGCTGAAAGCCACCGGTAAGCTGACCTCTTCCACGGGGCTGCTGGGGACCGCCGTATTGAGTCTGTGCCAACGCATCAAGAGCGGGCAGCCCTATGACCGCAGAGGCGGCCACGCAGAATGTATTCGTAATGAAGCTGCGGCGAGAGAGTCTATGCGTGGACATGCAGGAGGTTCCTTTTTAGGCAGATAAGTTCGCGAGCGGGTGCCCGGTGATTTTCATTGGCTTTTACTGTGTGTGCGTGCCCTGGAAGGTTCCGCGGCCGGCTCGAGTGTGAAAAGTCCCGGTAAAGGTTGCGCCCTGTACCACGCCATCCACAACTGGGCCATCAATGCGTCCACGAAACACCAGCGGATGGCGCGTGTTCGTCCTGACCACAAGATGCCGCATGTTGATCGTGCCCGTGACACTCCCCGACTGATAGGTACCCTTGAAGTGGCCCTTGATGATGTTGCCGTTCTGTTTCAGGTCAAGGTATTTGGCCGAGGTTGCTCCGTTGGGATCGTTGCAGTAGAGGATCCACTTACCCGTAACGTTCGCCGGAGCCGGCTGTTCGGGCGCCTGCTGGGACCATGCCGAACTGCATGCTGTGAAGACAAGCGCAAAACAGAGGAGACCAAAGATACGATTTTTCATCACAGATTTCCTTTCATCGAAAAGTTAGCAAAATGCCTGCCGCGAACCTATAGAGGCTGCTACACAGCAGCCCGTGTGGTTCCACACACGCAACGGTGCCGTCTTTTTGTGCCATGAACGGAAATGTATGTCAATTCGGCAAGGGACGCTGCCCGATCCAGAGTTGAGCTGAGGCAGTTGTGATTAATTTCTAGCAGCAAATGCCGTGTTATGAGAATTGAGACTCTCGATAACACGGCATTCGCTGGTGGAAATGAAGGCCATCGTTCGCAAATCGCTCCGGATGGGTTGTGGCAGAAAGATCACGCGGGTTCTAGCGCCTTTGATTGGCGACGTCAGCCGCAAGGCGGAGTTCCGCATCGGCCTCTGTGAGGAGCTCCTTTGCTCTTGCCGCATGTCCTCCCAGCTGGCCATGATTGTCCGCCTGCGCCTGATCGATCCGTTGGTAGGCTGCGGTGATATATTCCTGCGCAGCCTGCAAATTGCCATGTCTCCGCCCGATATCAACTACGGGTCCCTGCGCAAACGTCAGCAAGGCCGTTGTCAGTACCACAAAGAGTGCGACACCTTTCAGTAGGTTCTTCATGTTGTTTCTCCTTTTCTTATTCGTTAATGGTCTAAAGTTTCGGCCTAACGCCTGCGTCCGCCGCCGCCATTTTCGCGATGCGGGTGTGGCTGTCTCGGTGAGCGCCGCTGACCTCCTCGCCCGCGATTCCTTGCGCCGGCGTTCCGGTTTTCTTCGCCGCGCTCGTTTGGCCGCTGGGTGCTGCCAAGACCGCCTGCATGCTCACCGTTGTTGTTTGCCATCAGCCGCTGGTTGCCGTTTTCCGCAGCCCCGTGCTGAACGCCGCCGTTGCCGCCGATCAATCCGTGGTTGCCGTTATCACCGCCGTTGGGCTGCCGGTTCGGATTCGTGCCGGGAGCATCGGGATGATAGCCTCCACCCGGGCCGTAGTAGCCGTTGGGGTGATAGCCGCCATTCGGGCCATAGTGCGTATCAGTCCCCGGATGATAACCAGGGTCCGGATGATAGGTCCCGTTGGCGCCATAGTATCCGCGATTTTCCGATCCCGTCGCACCTCCCGCATGGTTTACAGGACCGGTTCGGTGCCATCCACCATTCGGGCCGTAATAACCGTTCGGATGGTAGGCGCCATTGGGACCATAGTGCGTGTCTACACCCGGGCGATAACCGGGACGGTTGATAACGGTGCGATTGATTACAGTCCGGTTGATCACGGTTCGGCTGTTGTAGACAACGGCTCCGCCGCCTCCACCAACCCAGTTCACATTCCAGGCATGCCAGCCCCATCCAAAACCGCCGCCGCCCCATACACCGCCAAACGCAGCGCCGATCGCAATTCCGGATCCGAAATAGACTCCCGTGACCGCAACAGGCATCGGCGGAGGCACGTACAACGGCACGAGTACAGGCGCCCCATAGACAATGGCTGGGTTGTATTGAGGTACGTAAACGACCTGCGGGTTCGCAGGTTGAATCACAATCGTGGAAGGGCTCTGCTGCACAACTGTGATTTGCGAGGAAGACTGGAGCGTCCCTGCGGCCTGGGCTCTAGCGCGCATGGTTTGCACCGCAGCCATCACATCTGCCTGCTGATTCGTGAAGGCCTGCCCCAGGCTGCTGGTCCAGGACAGATTCTTCGCCAGGTTGTGCAGAACTGACGGGAACTGCGTCAGCGCCTTTACGCTTGGATCCCATGACTGCTGGTCGACAGCCTGAGTGAGCGCATCTCCCGTGAGGTTCTGGTTCTGCGTTAGCCAATCGTCAGCAAATGCAACCTGCTCCGGATAAACAGCGGCGGCAAGTACCTGTGCTACCAGTGCGTCCGGATACAGCGCGATCGGCGCTACCAATGACTGCAGCTGCTCCGGTGTCTGCTCGACAACTGGCGGAGGGGCTGGTGCGGCCACATTCTGGTTCGCTGTGGCGGGTTGTGAATAGTTCTGCTGCGGCGGAGTCTGATTCTGGGTGGGATTCAGGGTCTGCGCCGAGACACCGGTCGCCAGTAAGGTCGAACTTACCAGCGCTGAAAGAAACAGCTTCCATGATTTCTCAGTCATCTCTATGCTCCAAATAAGCCTTGAATTTTGCCGTCATATACGGCTGTTGTCATCAAGACCCTGTCCGAGCAAAGGATGAACGAAACGATGATCGCGTCGTGGACCACGGCTGGATGACCCGGCTACCGCATCAGGACGGAAACTCTTGCAATAGCCAGGTTGAGAGTACGAAACCTGAGCAGAGAAACAAATAGAGGACGCTACACAAAGGCCTGTGTGGTACTACATAGGCTTGCCCGTTGGGATGGGCGGCCTTAAAGAAGGTTCTTATTCTGCAGAGCAAACCGCAAAAGTGCGTTGGCTCCCTCGCCCTCAAGCGCGAGTTTGCGGCAGATATTTGTGCGATGGTTCTCCACCGTTCGGTAGTGGATGGACAGCTCGGCGCCGATCTCCTTGCTCGTCTTGCCATTGGCAATCAGCTGCAGAATTCGCCGTTCGGTGGGAGTCAGATTGGCCGTCAGCGTCTGCGCCGGCTTCGTTTCGGAACCCGGTTTCCGCTGCAGAAGATCAGCCGTGATTGCAGAGCTGAGATACGGCCGTCCCGCGGCTACTGCACGAATGCCGGCGACAACTTCCTGCACCGCGCTGTCCTTCAGAATGTACCCCTTGCATCCAAGCTCCATCGCTCGGCGAAAGAGGTCTTCGCTCGAATGAAGGGTAAGGAAAATAATGCCTGTCTTCAGGTTCCGCTTCACAATTTCCTGAGCCACTCGCAAGCCGTCCAGCTTCGGCATTTCAATATCGAGCAATGCCACGTCGGGATGCAGCTTTTCCACCATTGCTAATGCCATCTCGCCGTCAGACGCTTCACCGACCACCTTCAGATGCTGGTCTTCTTCAATGCTGAGCCGCAGCCCCTTGCGCATCAGAGGATGATCATCTGCGATCAGAACATGCACGTCTTGATTCATATTCGTGTCCATTTCGACGAGCCCCATAATCGAGCCAAAACGATGGCTATCAGCAGGTTCCGCACTTAGAAGAGCCGGCTTGCAAAGCAGCATACACGCGCCGCTGGTCCGGAACAACAGCCCCGGCAGAACCCTCTCAGAATGACCGTGTGGTACCACACATCCGTTTGTGTAGAGCCCTCTATTTTGTTTATCTAAAGGCTCTCGTATGCTCGTACTTGTTCGGGCCGGGTACGGACTTTTTTACCCAGGAAGCACAATGACAGTCTTGATCGTGGAAGATAATGACGGAATTCGCCGCTTGCTGCGACGCGCCCTTCTTGAGCTTGCAAGCAACGTGCTTGAATGCAGGGACGGAGCCGATGCACTTGACGCTTACGCCCGTCATAGGCCTGATGTAGTGCTGATGGATGTTCGCATGCCGCGCATGGATGGGTTGAAGGCAACGCGACAGATACGACAGTTCGATCCTTCCGCCAAAATTGTGATCGTCACCGACTACGACGATGAAGATCTTCGCGCCGCGGCCGTCGAAGCCGGAGCCTGCGACTATGCGCTTAAGCAAAATCTGGCAGTCCTGCCCGGACTCGTTCGCTCTGTCGCGGATGCGAATAAAGCTTAGGCCCATCACCCCGACCGGCGTTCTCGAGAGGGCCCGCCGTGAATTCGAGGTCATTGAATCCTTTTTCTGCTAATCGTGGTTACTGCCTCGTCCAACTTGTGAGCAAGAGTTACCACCAGGCTCTATCCGTCGGATTCATCCTCGGACTCCGCATTCTCCATTTCTGCTTCCTGCGTTTCCTCCCGGTTCGCCGGATTTTTTCGTAGGAAATCTTTTGCCCATCCTCTCCAACTCTCGGATAAGTGAGGAACCACCAACAGGCGCTCAACTTCATTGCGATCGCGAGTGTAAATGCGGGACACATCCCGCACAGTAAGGCCGTGATCGGGTTTCTCGATGATCCGGATTTCGTCTCCTGCGCCCAAACTTCCCTCGACGACGATGCGCAGATATGCGCCAGGCCGCATCGCCTCTGCGAAGCGGCGCGGAAACAGCGGGTCATTCATCCGAACTCCAAGCCGCCAGCAAGGAATTCGCGGCTCGGAAACTTCAAAAACTGCCGTTCCGATCTCCCAGCGCTCCCCGACCAGCGCATCGTTCGCCTCAATTCCCTCGATGGTCAGGTTTTCGCCGAACTCCCCGAAGACAAATCGGCGTCCGATTTCCTGCTCCCACCACAGGGCATCTTCGACTGCATACGCATAGACCGCTTTGTCAGGTCCGCCGTGCGCTCTTCGATCAGCCTGCTCGTCTCCATCAAGATTCACCCCTCTCGCAACGATCCGGCCCGAAACGGGCGATTTCCAGATTGCGCTCCTGGCGGGATGACCGTTGTACTCGAATTCCCGGGGATGACCGACGTTAACAGAGAGAACCTTCGCCGTACGAGCCGCCAATGGTGTTCTCCTTCCCGGGTGCGTCTAAGACGCGTACTCGTTCATCATAATTTCTCTATGACAATTCATGCCGACCTGTACGGGTCTTAGTGGAATTCCTCGTATGCCTATATCCGAAAGAATCTACTTCTTGTATCCGGGCGCTCACCTTCCGCAGGGACTATTTATGAGTTGGACAGTTGCCCTCTGCCTGACGGCGATATTATCGACGCCCTAATCGAACTGGGTCTTGTACACCAGTCCGACGGCTTCCCAGTCGAGTTCTTGATCTCGCTCGGTAATTCTCAGTACTCCGCGATACGGTGCTTCACGGGCTTCCAATGGTGGGAGACGCGTACCTGAGAAAATCCAGATCCATGGTGCACAAACTGCAGTTCTGCGTATCAAGCGCGATCGAGGACAGGATGGTCGCGCTTTCCAACGTCACCATAACGTTTTGAAGCGGGGCCTATTCCTCTTGTGCCTCGTAGCACTTGCGCCCCGGCACGCAGCGGGCAAGATGCACGTAATTTTCATCCGGGCCCGCTGGTCCCATAGTGCGCAGACACCAGTAGCTCGATGCCACTGCGATTCCAGGAAGCCACGATTCCACATCTTGTGGCGTGGTGCCATACGGGTTCTTCGTTCGCAGGCATTGGCAGGGCTGTAGTTTTGTTTGAGATGCGCTCATAGTTACCTCCTAGCCTGCTGCGCTCGGGTCACGACTCGCTTGTCCAGCAGCCAACAGAATGGTGCGATAGATTGCGACCGGGAAAAGGTCGACTTTGTAGGCATTCATCGAGAGCGGCTGCACGTTCGTCATGGCGGCTTTGCCTGCGGCGCGCGCTGTTTCCTCGGTGATCCTCTTGCCGGCAAGCAGCGCTTCCGCCTCCTGCGAGCGGCGCACCACCGGAGACGCGGCACCCATGGTAATCACCGCTCTGCGGCAAGTGTTGCCGTCCATTTCGAGTACGACTCCTGCATCAGCAATTGCCCAATCGAAGCTCTCTTTCTCCCCATATTTCTGGTAAGCGGATCGCGTGCCGGGCGCGGGCTTTGGGATCATTACCGCGGTGAGCAGTTCGTCGGGCTCGATGACCGTGAACTTCGTTGGGTTCGCATCGGGCTCGACGTAGAAATCCTTGATCGAGACCATCCGCTTGCCTCGCTTTGCGGAACTCAGCTCGATGCGTGCGTCCAGCCCCAGTAGGGCCACGGCAGACGAGGACGGAGCGACAGCAGGGCAGGTGCCGTAATCCATGATGGCGTGGTACTGGTTAAGTCCGCCAAAGGCAAAGCAGAAGTTCTTTCCTTTCCGAATGCATTCAAATTCAGCCGACCGGTAATACCAGCACTGTACCGGTTGCAGCAGATTGCCGCCCAGCGTTGCCACATTGCGAAGATGGGGCGTGGCGGCGTGTCCGCAGGCGTCAGAAAGAATCTGGTACTGTGTCTGGATCTCGTGGTGCTCACTTATCTCCGACAGCGTCGTGAGTGCGCCGATGGTGAGACCGTCCTGCGTCTTCTGAATCCCGCGTAATGCCGAAATATTGCGGATATTAACCAGCTTCGATGGTTGATAAGTACCGTTCTTCATCCGCTCAAGAAGGTCGATGCCACCGGCTTTAACCGCCGCGCCATCTTTCAACTGCGACAGTGCTCCTTCTACGGTTGTGCATTCTGCGAGTACGAAACTGTTCATATAAGATCCCCTCCCTGCGCAGGCCGATTCAGCGCTGCTAGAACGACGGCTGGCGTCATCGGCGTCTGGCGAATCCGGACGCCGAGGGCGTTGTAAACAGCGTTGCCGATTGCAGCCCCGATGGAAACGATGCCCGCCGCCTCGCCGATTCCGGATGCATCGGTGGAGCTTTGCCCGATATATGCCTCTACGAGCTGCACCTGAATATCCGGTGTTTCGCGCGAGCCGGTGATCTTGTACTGTTCGAGGTTTGGGTTCACCATCAGGCCGTAGTTGGGATCGAGCAGACGGTTTTCGAACAGGGTGTAAGAGATTCCCTGGATGATGCCGCCATTGATCTGGCTGATCACTTGCGACGGGTTCATCGGTCGCCCGCAATCATGTACTGAGAGCACGCGCGTGACATGGACGCGCCCCAATTCAGTGTCCACTTTAACCTCAGCAACATCAACCCCGCCGTAGGTCAGATACTTGCTTCGGTCGTAGTCCGGAATCCGTTTGGACTGCACCGCGATCTGTTCCGTCTTCATCTTGGCGGCTGCGCGTTTGAAGCTGACGGGCTGCATCTTCCCCGATTTGCTGCGAACTTGACCGTCGACCAGCTCGAGGTCGGCAGCCTCGGCGCCGAACGCGGGACCGATCTCAGCCAGAAATTTCTGCGAAGCCTGCCAGGCCGCGTCGCGGACGGCCGGCGTGAGGGAAAGGGTTGTCACACTCCCGCCGGAGTCTGGGCCAACCGGATAATTGGTGTCGCCAATTCGAACGGCGATCTGTTCTGGTGGCACGCCAAACTGCTCCGCCAGAATTTGCGCCACCACAGTCCTGATGCCGGAACCGATGTCCTGCACGGCGGAGAGAACTTCGAGCGACCCATCTTTGTGAATACGAACTTCAGCTGATGAGTCCATACTCACAAAGCGATACCAGACCGATTGTGCCAGGCCCACACCTCGTTTGACTGGACCACGGTCTGCACCCGCCATTGGATTGCGCGATTTCCAGAGATCGCTTTCGCGCACTATCTGGCGCTCAACCTTGCGAACCGGGTGCTCGTCGATTACGTCGCGGAAGGCGATGGGATCTTGGTTGAGCTTGACCGCAAGTTCGTCGATCGTCTGTTCCAGTGCGAAGTCCCCCGGTGGATGTCCAGGTGCCCGCATCGCCGAGCCGGGGCCGGCGTTGGTAAACACGTCGTTATCCTCGGTGCGGATAGCGGCGTATTTATAAAGATTCGTCGCCGGGCCGGAACACCCCGCCCCGGTGCCGCAACCTGCGGTTCCGTAGCTCACCAGGTGAATAGCGGAGATAGTTCCGTCATTGTTTGCGCCTATGCGCAGCATCTGGTCAGAACTGGGACGGTTGCCGACAGAGAGATGCTCTTCTTTACGATCCAGCATCAGCCGGACCGGTGCTCCCGTCTTTTTGGACAGGGCCGCTGCTACGACGCCGGCGTTCCCTGCTCCAAACTTGGCGCCGAAACCGCCGCCCATGAATTCAGTGATGACTCGCACCTGCGACATTGGGATGTTGAAAAAGCCTGCCAGCTCTTCGCGCACACTGGCGGTGCCCTGGGTGGAAGCCCACACCGTGAGCATATCTGGCTTCCAATCGGCAACCACTCCATGTGTCTCCAGGGCAGAGTGTGTCTGCACCTGCGTGGTGTAGTGTCCTTCGACAACTATTTCAGCACCCCGAAAGCCCTGTTCGACATCTCCAATTTTCCTGATCGAAGGCCCGTGAACATTTCCGGTTTGCGGCACATTGTGCGGACCGCCTCCGCCTCCCGCCGTTCCCGCCTGATCGGCAGGACCGGGGAAAACAAGCGGCGCATTCGCTGCACGCGCCTTGTCCAGATCCACAACGAACTCCATGGGCTGATATCGCACCTTCACCAGCGCAGCCGCGTCTTCCGCCGCATAAGGGGTCGTGGCGGCGACGGCAGCGATGGGCTGCCCTGCGTAACGCACCACCGGATAGTTCGCCTGTTCGAGTGACGGATCGCGGAGAACGGCGCCGCCCAGCATATGCTGGATGACGTGAACTCCTTTAACCCCCGGATGACGCTCTGCCGCTGATGTATCAACAGAAACGACCTTCGCGTGGGGCAGAGTAGCGTTCACGAACGCCGCGTACAGCATGCCGGGTAACTGTACATCAGCCGTGTAACGGGCGCGGCCGGTAACTTTGGCGTGGCCGTCCAGGCGCTCGTAAGGCTTTCCAACATACTTCAAATCTTTGTTGATCGGCCACACAGGGGGTTCCGTGATCGGGACCTCGCGCTGTTCGTCACGCAACGTATAGCCCGGCACCCCAATTGGCATGGAAACAGTCTTCTCATCGGTATTTTCTGCCCTTGTCGGCGGCGCGTCCTGGAGCAGCGAATTCTTATTCGTGTGAGTCACCACAATGCCTCCATCATGCTCTGCGCATGTTGCCCGCAGCCTCTAAGGTCGCGGAAAAGACTCTTGGATAGGTTCCACAGCGGCACAGATTGCCAGCAATCGCGTGGCGCACATCGTGCTCCGATGGATGAGGATTCTTTTCCAGCAGAGCCGCGCAGCTCATTACCATCCCGGGCGTACAGAAGCCGCATTGCATTGCGTCGTGTTTCACGAATGCAGCCTGAAGAGGATGTGGTTCACTCTCTGTAGAGAGTCCTTCGATCGTGGTCACCTCGTGGCCAATGGCATCCATCGCGAGCATCATGCAGCTGTTCACCGGGACTTTGTCGAGCGAGACTGTGCAACCTGAGCAGGCACCGCGGTCGCAGATAATTTTGGTTCCGGTCATTCCTAGATGGATTCGCAGGGCCTCTGCCAGCGTAGTGCGCGGCTCAATGCTTACAGCGTGCTCTTTGCCATTGACGTGAAGTCGGACCGGAACCGGGCCGGGACCAAGCTCCGTCACCTCCGAATTGGTCGAGGTAGCTGCCTCGCTGTTGAAGGCCTGGACCCCTTCGAGCAGCGCAGTCCCGGCGGCCGTCAGTCCAGCGCCCTTCAGGAAGCCTCTGCGGGTTATTCCCTTCCTGCCGTGTTCGCGCAATAAAGGATCATTTGGTTTTGTAGGATCGGACATTGTCTCCTCCTGAATAATTTTCGGAAGTGCTCTAGCGCCAGGCGTGCGAATGGCGGTGTCGGTGAGTTTGGAAGTCTTTCAGGCGGAACAACAGTGACGTCAAGAACTATAGCTCTGGACAAATTCGGCCGACAAGTGGGGATCAAACTGATCTTGATTGAGCTTTAGCATCCGCACGGACGTAGCATCAGCATTTTGACGGATCCCCTTCGGAACGCGGGCAAGCGGCTGCCGTACATTTTGGAGATAACTACGGTGCTAAATAATGAAATGTCAGCTTGAAAGTCTTCGTGCAAAGGAAGAGTCATGCTTTTTCCTGGCATGGGTTCTTCAGGATAGACTTTCAAAATAGCCACCTAATTGATAATGAAAGCTTTAAAGATGGTAATGCTCTTTGCTTATTCTGCGTATTTCGCCTGTAAGCTATTGAAAACAACAACTTATCGGTGGAGGCATCGGGAGTCGCACTCGTACTGAGCATTGAAAACATGCAACTTACTCATCCTGGAAATACCCGAAACTCACAGATTTCCATGAGTACCAGTTGTGTACAAACATTTCCCAGAATTCCCCAACCTCCAACAACTGCAGCTTCAAAATCCGTTCAGCGGATATCTGAAGAGTTCTTCACCGTTCATACACCAAACCGGCCGCGACTGAGGTCAGCTTCCGAAGTGAAAGCTGGCTAGATCGCGAGGGAATGAAGCGACGTGGTGCTCGATTGCTTCTGCGGCTCGGACTCGACGTGTGCGGCTGCCTTGTTAACGGATCGCAAGTATATCCGCATCGAACTCGACGCTGAGTATTTCAACCAGGCATCAGCACCGTTAGCTTGCGTAAAGGAGAGAGTCGCAGCCAAGCGGCTCTCTCCCTTCATTCCCACGTTCGTGGATGATGCGTACGTGCCGCCGCTTTCCCTAGCTTCGACTCTCAATGTCTATCGAGTTGAATAAGCGACTCGGCGACTGTGCACTTACCGAGATCCGCCGAGTCAGATGGCCGAAAGGCCGCCGTCGACAGATAACTCCACCCCATTCACGAAGCTCGAATCGTCAGAAGCAAGAAACAGCGCGACTGTTGCGATTTCTTCAGGTTGACCCATCTTTCCTCGCGGGATCAGGGATTCGAACATCTCCTTCGCCTCCTCGGTAAGAACTTCTTCCTGCATCGGTGTGGCGATCGGCCCGGGGCCCAGCACGTTCACCCGGATATTCCTGCCCTTCAGTTCGTTGAGCCACGTGCGTGCGAAAGAGCGCAATGCTGCCTTGCTCGCCGCATACACGCCGAAACCAGGAAAACCCTTCACCGAAGCGACTGATCCGGTCATGATGATCGATCCGCCATCGTTGAACAGCGGCAGTGCCTTCTGAACTGTAAACAATGTGCCCCGGGTATTCAGGCCGAAGACCGCATCGAAGTGCTGCTCGGTAATCTCGCCCAATGGAACGGCTTCGCCCCAGCCTGCGCTCGCGTACAGAATGTCGATCTTGCCCTTTTCACGCTTGACTATTTTGAACAGGCGGTCGAGGTCGTCGAGATTGGCTGCGTCGCCGCGTACGCCGGTCACATTTCGGCCAATCAGCTTGACGGCTTCGTCGAGTGTCTCCTGCCTCCGGCCCGTGATGAAAACATAGGCTCCTTCTTCAACGAACCGCTTGGCGCTCGCCAGCGCCAAGCCGCTCGATCCACCTGTGATGACTGCAACCTTACCCTCAAGCTTTCCCATAATTACTCCCTTCGTGTTCAACAAGAACTTCCATTTCCACCCTTCGCGGCACCTTGCCGCTCCTGAATTTGGTACGAATTAATGTTGCGATTGCACGCCCGTTGATGAACAACAGGCGACTTCCCACCGTTCCCCGGACCCCCACTTGAGCATCGGGCCTCAAACCTGGCCGACGCCACCGTCTGCCATCAGATCCGCGCCCGTCACATATGAACTCTGCTCGGAACCGAGAAAGACAGCCGCATTGGCGATTTCCACGGCCTCCGCCAAGCGGCCGATTGGAATCATGTTCAGGTACATCCTCACCACTTCGTCGCGTCTGTGCTCTTCCGACTGAGAATCTAGGATGGGGGTATCGGTCACGCCTGGACTGAGAGTATTGACACGGATGCCGCGGCCCTTGAACTCGGCAGCCCATGTGCGGGCGTAGGAACGTAATGCTGCTTTGGCTGCAGCGTAGGCCGTATGGTTCGGAATTCCCATGACATGCATTGCGGAGCTGACCAGGATGATCGATCCACCGCGGCTTATCAAAGGCAGAAGCTTCTGTACCAGGAAGACCGGAGCGCGCGCCATGAGATTGAATGTTTTATCGAAGTGCTCAGGTGTGAGAGTGTCGAGCGGAGCCTGCTCGGTGAAGCCCGCATTGGACACGATGATGTCGACCACGCCTTTTGTGGTCGTCACCGCCGCAGCGATGCCGTCTATATCTTGGAGCTTTGAAAGATCTCCTGGAACGGCAGTGACGTTCTTGCCAATGTACTCAACAGCCTTGTCCAGCTCTGGCTTCCGCCGTCCCGTGATGAAGACATATGCACCCTCTTCGACAAACCGCTTGGCCGTAGCAAGACCGATTCCGCTATTGCCACCTGTGATTACCGCAACTTTTCCTTCAAGCGTCCCCATCGCCTCTCCTTTGACTACCTGTCATTCACTGAATTCTGGAGTGTTTATTACGTAACATTCATTACAGATGTGTGGAGTTCTGCATCGGATTCACGATTTTGGGCTCTAATATCAAGAGTGCGAGCAAAGTTATGAAAACCGGAAACGGAAAGATGGGACGACCGATCAGCTTCGATAAAGACGCAGCGCTTGAGGCAGCGATGCTACTCTTTTGGGAACGGGGCTTTGAAGGCACTTCTATGGCCGATCTTACCCACGCGATGGGCCTCAGCCCCTCAAGCATCTATGCGGCCTTCGGTGACAAGCACGCCTTGTTTCAGCTCGCAGCAAAGCGCTATATGGAAATTCGAGCGCAATATGCAGTTACGGCCCTGGAGGAACCAACTCTCGAAAGGTTCCTTCGTGCGCTCTTCGACAACACGGTTGCGTTCCTCGGTTCGAAGGGGCATCCTTCGAGCTGCTTCACACTGACTGGCGCCATCTCCTGTGGTGTAGATGTAGAACCTGCAAAGGTCCTCATGAAAGAGATGCGACTGCAAAATGAGGCCGCGATAAAAGCTCGCCTCCTCAAGGCCCGAAGGGCTGGAGAGTTTCCTAAGGAAGAGAATGTCGATGACTATACGAGGTATCTCTCTTCGCTCCTCAGCGGTCTCGCCATTCAGGCCGCAAACGGATCGACGAGAGCCGAACTTAAGCGTACGGCAGAGGTCGCTCTCAGACACCTGGGCATCGAGAGGTGAGCAATGGGAGTTGCGTGGCGATTTGAGAACGCGGACTGTTGCAAGAAAAGTCTGTGCTCGTGAGGATCTTCTGGTCCTGTGATCCTTGCGCGGTTTCGATAAGCGCATTATCGGCAAGTCAATCACAGATGCAGCGTCGTACGTGGTGGTCAGTTAGGATCGATGTGCGAATGCGGCAGTTGGACCCGTTGTATCAGCCTCATCCCCGAGGTCCATGGCTGCGATAAGGCCGTTGTTCAAGGTGAATAAGTGGAGAACTTCGCTGTCCGAAAGAACATCGCCTTGGAGGTTCCTGACAACTTGGTGCACTCTGACGCGGACCTTGCCTCCGTCTTCCTCGGCAATTGCCAGTGGTTCGACATGGCCATCGAACTCACCCCATTGTCGAGTCCAATAGGCACGGATCTCTTCCCTTCCGACAACCCTGCCGCCCTCCGAAGCTTTGGGCCAGCTCACATCTTCCGTCATCAGTGCTAATACACCGTCGATGTCCCGCTTGTTGAATGCGGAGTACGCCAGCTCAATAATTGCCTTAACGTTTGCCATTCATCCTCCTGTCACGCGTGCGCTATCGATACTGCCTAGAGACTTGCGTTTGTCGCGCCGGTCCGAACCCGAACATCGATGTTGCCGACACAAGGACTGCGTTCAAGCGGGCGCTCCATTCAAACTGAGAACATAGGGCAGCATCACAGTTTTGGAGTCTGTTGCAAGAATCCTCCCCACCAGCATTCCTTCGCGCGGAATCAGTTTGAGACGTAGCGTCTTAGCTCCAGTGCGCCTTGCATCCGGGGATTCGATCACACCTGTAGACGCTCCTGTAAACCCTACCCCTTCTAAGTGCATCTCGGTGATCTTCTCCGCAGGTTTGTCGTCGAGTTGCAGCAAGGCAGAGTCGGAGGATTCAATCTTCAGTCGTACCCGCATCTTCGCACCGTCGTTTGTGAGTCTTCCCCGCCAATGGCCGCCTAATCCGGGTGTGATGACGAATGGCGACGGCGAGGGTCCACTGTTGTCTTCCAGCTGACGCCATTCCGGTAAGTACCTGGAGAGTATTTCGGCGCATACGCTTTGACATAGTTCATCCCCGTCTGATCGGTTGGTCAAGACCATGCATGCAAGATTCTCCGACGGGACCATACGGAGAGCAGTCGCAACACCTGGCTGGCCACCGTCTTTGAAGATAACTTCCTTGCCGGGCTTCAGATGTCCGATAAACCAGCCGAATGTGGTTGCTATGCCCGATGGGCCAACGAAAACAGGCTTGTGAAGTTCTTCAATCCAGCGGTCGTCCAGAATCCGCGCTCGATCACCATTGTTCATGTTAAACATTGCGAACCGCGCGAGGTCGTGAGCGCTGGCATACAGCTCTCCGGATGCGGGCGTCGCTGTTGTGTAGTACGGGATCGGGTTTCCCGAGGAATCGTATCGCACCGCACCCGTTGAAAGCCGCGCAACATTGGTGTCGAAGAAGCTGTCGTCGAGGCCAAGTGGTCTCAGGACCCTCTGCGTCATTAGAGTTCCGAACTCCACTCCCGTCAGGTTTGACGCGATGGCACTCAGCGCAGCAAAACCAATGTTGCTGTATTCAAAAGTAGACCCGGGCGGGTAAGCGAGACTTCCATATTCGGTGAGGAGCTCCTCGGCACTGGGAGCGAGATGGGCTTCGTTGCGATCATACATTGCGAACATTGTTGGCAGTCCGCTCACGTGCGCTCCGAGGAGCCGCACTGTTGCGGCATCCGCATTTCCGTTCGTGCCAGCGATCTTGCCTTTCGCAAGGTAGTTATTTGCGGGGTCGTCCAAAGAGAGTTTGCCCTCTGCAACCAGGGTCATGAGCGTCGTAGTCGTAAAGGGTTTAGTGATGGATGCCAGGTTGAACGGCGTACGGGCGGTCGCCTTTATGGCTGCCTCGCGATTTGCCCATCCAAAGCCCTCTTCCCAGACGATCTGTCCCCGGTGCGCAACAGCGACAGCTACACCGGTGGCTCTTCCATCCGCAATCTCCTTAAGGATCCTGCCCCGCACAGGCTCGAAGTCGTGTTTGTCGAGTCGCGCAGCGGAAAAGTTCACGCCACTCGTGCCCTGCGTCGAAGCGGGCAGGACGCCTTCGATCGATGCAAATAACAACGCAGATAGGAACTCCCGTCGAGTTATATCTGTCATTCACGCACTCCAGAAAGCTTGAAAATCGTGACTCGTATCACTGATGAACATCAGCCTCAGCGACACAGGATTTGGCCAGTCCTCAGCGATCCGCACCTACGTCAACTTCTTTGATTCAGACGAGCGCAAACCTAGTGGCATCGTCCTGAGTGGAAAGAAGAGCAGAGCACAGCGGGCAGGCTGCCGTGCACGAAACCGAACACTACGTAGCCCTGCAGGGCTGCGTAGCCCAGGCGCAACGCCGCAATCCAGCTTCTTGGCTTGAATGAATCCATGCCAGCGGAAAGTCGCGCAACACAATTTCGTCGCGCTGTGCGAAATGCTTGCCTTCAAGAGTTGTGGACATTGGATTACTCCTCTGCGCAGTAACTGTGAAGCGGCTCTCACCGGAGCCGGCGGATAAAGTGGAACTCAATGCCGGATAGTGGGCCGCCGACATCGTGCATAACATCCCCTGTTGCAAGGGGTCCAAGGTCGATGGCGACTAATCCGGTGCTATTGATCAACTCGATGACCAACTGCTTTGCTTCGGTGTCGTCACTCGACGCGAAGATGACAGTGCGAGGTTTGTTAGGCGAGAAATCCTGTATCCATGCCATGGGCATGTTGCTTATCGATTTGACGATCCGTGCGCCAACAGCCATCTCAGCGACCAGTTCGCTCGACGCGCGCCCTTTCGACTTCAACGCCGCACGCGATCGAGTGACTCCCTCAAGACTGATGTCGGGTTTAGGATCCATATGCGCGTTGGTTGCATCGATCAGAATCCGGCCACGCCAGTCGATACCTTTCAGCGCTTCAGGTACCTTTACCCAATTGGTGGCGAGAATCACGATGTCGCATTCGGCCGCCTGCAGCTTTGTCCCTGCGGTGGCGCCTGGGCCGAGGTCGGCGACAAAATCAGCAAGTGTCTCCGGACCTCTGGAATTGGACACAACGATGGTGTGGCCAGCGTTTATTAAGTGATGACCGAACGTACGCGTAACATTTCCCGCACCGATAAACCCTATTTTCATGACCAATCTCCTATTTCGGTTGGACTCGCGCTAAAGCATGCCCTCGAAGCGACTGCTGTGATCAGATGTACTGAGAGTTGTTGGTGGGTGACAACTCGAGTTGCCGGTCACGACCGCAGCACGGCTGGGTCAGACGAATAGCACATCGCGGCAATCTGCCAGCCATCGGCTGTTTTCACCAGTTGCCAGGTCTCGCTGCCGCGGTTTCCGGCTTTCCCGTCGATGTTGAAGACATAATTAAAAAAGACAGCCGCTATGGTGCCGTCCGTAAGGATGACGACGTTGCTGTGTTCCGGGTCGAGAGCTTTGGGCGTCGACGAGACAAATTTCACAAAATCACGATAGCTGCCGACGCGAATCTTCGGAGCCTTCATCCCCTTCGCCTGCGCCCGGTCGTATGCAGCCTCCGTCAGCACGTTCAGCCAGATATTGGCGTCGGGCAGGAACAGGCCGGAGAGTGCCACTCCATTGTGGGTAACAACCGCTTCATGGTACTGCTTCATCATTTGCTCGATCGCAGCCACTTGTGCGTTGTGCTCGTTAGCTGTCTCGGATTGGGACATGGAAGGAGCCGACGTCTGGGCGATAGCCGCCATCGGCAGCAAGATAAGAGCGCAGAGAGCAAGATTATTCAGTTTCAGCATGATTTGTCCTCGGTTTGGAACGGTGACCACCTGTAGAGTGGGCTGGAATCGATGTGAAGCAACGACGGCATGGGCCAAATACCTTCTATGCGACATTTGACACATAATCACCATATGGTGATTCAAAAATAGTCAAATGTCGCATTAGCGTCGATTGCTGCAAGACGGTATCCTTAAAACTGGAATGGTCGAGTCTGTCCAATACGGCAGCGAGATTAAGGATCGCCGTGTTTTGCGCACCCGGAAGACGCTCGTGGATTCTCTGACCACTTTGCTGAAAAAGAAGAGCTTCGATGACATCTCGGTTCAGGAGATCGCCGACGAGGCGAACGTGAACCGAAACACCTTTTACCTTCATTACCTTGACAAGAGTGCGCTTCTGCAAGCCATGACAGAATCCCGCTTTCGGGACCTGATCGAGCGTCGTGGCATTTGTTTGGTCGACTGCCGTGGAGCGCTGCGCGCTATTGCACTCGGCGTCTGCGACTATCTGGCCGAGATCGGAAACTGTCCGGGTCAGCTGGCTCGACTGCCGCTCGAAAGCGCCATCATTTCGGTCGTTGAAGGCATGTTCAGGGAGGGTCTTGGCCGTCATGAGATAGCGTCCGGCACCGATCCGGCGTTACAGTCGACCACAGCCGCCTGGGCCGTCTTCTGAGCCGCGCGCCTCTGGTTACAGACCGGCTGTCGCATCCCCGCCGAGGAGATGGCTGCCAAGATTGAAGACTTGGTAAAGCCGGTGCTTCTGAAAGGTTATTGACGCTAAACCGTGGCAAGTTGAACGGAAAGACCTTGAACTTTGCTTAATTCCCTTATCACATGTTGAACGCCCCCTGGCGCCACTCATAGCGAAATGCTACGCTGTTTCGTTTGCCCAAAACGAATTGCCTCGGTCTCCCTTGCAGTTCCGATCGGCTCGTATTTTTTCTGAAAGCTCTCAAGCACTTCAGCCGGTGCACTCTCTGGAGTACCGCTGTCAAAGATGGGGTTCGGCGCATATTCAATGGCCAGCTGAATCTCCTGCGCAGCTGCATCTCCGCGCAGAAGTGATACCAGCACAAGAGCCGCATCCAGACCTGCCGTGACTCCAGCGGCGCTAATAATGTTGCCGTCTACTGCTACCCTTGCATCCGCCAGAACTGCGCCGTAATGCGGCATCAAATGCCGGGCACTCCAATGAGTCGTTACATGTCTTCCCATGAGAACACCGGCTGCGCCACACAGCAGGGCTCCGGTGCAGACCGAAAATACGAGCCTTTTGCTCTCGACATGCTTGCGGATGAGCCCGAGCACTTCCTCGTCATGCATCAGTGCCTGCTGCCCATAACCGCCGGGCACGAGCAGGACATCAAATAGTCCTGCTTCCGCAATGCTCGTATCCGACGAAAGTCGAAGCCCTTGAACGTCGCGAACAGGCTGAAGTTCTTTCCCGATGACCTGGACTGTGGTGTCCGGCATGCGTGAAAGAACTTCAAACGGCCCCGTGAAGTCAATCTGATCCATCTGCTCAAAGATGAGGCAGCCCACAGACAGCGGTCGCACAGTCAGCTCTGGCTTGGATGTCTTACTTATAAATAAAGGACTACTCATCGTGACTTATCTCGTCAGACTTAGTCGGAAAGATGCACTCTCCACGCTATTCCTGCGCGGTGACGCCGGTGTTCTTACGCGACCTCGGCCGTCAGGCTATTTTGGGCGGTACGAATTGGCGCTGCAGGTACAACAACCTCGACAAGTCCGGTCGCGACGTCATAAACGAGGCCTGAGATGAGCCACTCGTCCGGCAATGCCGGAATCGCCCTGAGTGCAGCAACATCGACAGCCACCGACTTGCGCGGGTCGCGGACTGACTTCGTCTCAACTTCTCTTTCCGGTATCTGAAAGTAGTGCGCCAGCATGGCAGGATCTCCCACGAGACGCGTACTGCCGCAATCCGTATGATGAAGCACGATTAGGTGAAACTCCCCGCCTCCGCCCGGAATCGTTCCGGCAACCTCCCCGATTCGTCCCAGAAGACCGAACTCCTCCAGCAGTCCCGGCGTGACTCGACCGCCGATGTTTCTCATTACGACGGCCTCACCGGGCTTGATTCCAAGCACTTGAGCAGGATCAACGCGCATATCGGCGCAACCAATGATTACTGCCTTCAAAGTTTGCAAAGATTGTGGAAGAGATGGCATAGGGGTGGCGGACTCTTTGTTGCGTTTCAACATGAGGTCGAGGTTATTCATGAGGATTCTCCTGAAGAAATGATCTTGGCGGCCACGCAAGCATAGTCACGTACCGGTTTTTGATGCAGGCGCCTCTTCAATAGAACCCAGCGATTACGGACAAAGAAACAACCATTCCTGCCAATCAGAGGCGAAACGATTACCGCACGCGAGCACGCCCAAAAGAGGCCCTGTATTGGCGAGGCGAAACGCCCAGGCGGCGCTCGAACGCGCGGCGAAGTATCTCAGCGGAAGTAAAACCACAGGAAACCGCTACTTCCTCAAAACTCATCGCTGCCGATTCAATCTGATGGCGCGCAGCTTCAAGGCGGAGGTCCTCTATGTACCTTGCCGGTGTCCTGCCCACTTCCTGTTGAAACAGGCGAGCAAAGTTCCGGGGACTCATGGCTGCACGTTGGGCGAGACTCTTGACGGAGAGATCGCGCCGGATGTTGTCAGGAAGCCACGCGAGCAAATCGTTGAGAGGCGATTTCGCAGAAATCTGGGCCATGAGAGTGGCACTGAACTGCGATTGGCCGCCCGGCCGCCGCAGAAACACCACCATCATTTGGGCAGCCTTAAGGGCAACTGACCTGCCCAGATCCTCTTCCACTAAGGCGAGTGCGAGATCGATTCCGGCCGTCACGCCTGCTGACGTATAGCAGTTCCCATCTCGAACATAGATGGGGGTAGGGTCCACGGTCACGCGCGGGTAGTCGCGCGCAAGCTCTTCGCACCAGTTCCAGTGCGTCGTCGCGCGACGCCCATCGAGCAGACCAGCCTCCGCCAGAACGAGTGCGCCGGTGCAGACCGAGCCAAAGCGCCGGCTGCTGCCGCATCGATCTTTCAGCCAACTGAGAAACTTCGATTCGTATCGAACCTTTGAAACGCCATCAAACCCGGCAACAAGAAGTGTATCGACCGGGCCACGATATTCGCGAAAGGTTCGATCTGTTCGCAGCGTTGTACCGAGATGAGTCAGAACATCTCGGTCCATTCCGCCCGAAATGATATTGATTTCGTAAATCGGCCCGTCACTCCGGGAACGATTGGCATCCCCGAACACCTCTAGCGGGCCGAACACGTCCAGCGTCCTCACCGGGGGCACAGCGACAATCAGGACGCGCCGTGTGCTTCGCACTGGCGAGCGGTCGCGTTCATCGCTGTGTTTCGTAAAAAGACTGGCGTGCTTTGATTTCTTCATGGTCTGCCTGCCTCGTCCGCCGTCCCCATAAGCGAAATATAAATGGAGCGGCAGACGTTTGGCGTAAACGCTATAGTGTTCGCGTGAGGTTGCTGCATACCCCTCGCCGCTGATGCGGAACAACCCACGCCCATACCAGTTTTCCCGGCAGCGTTAGTGGGAATGCTTCGGGAAAACTACATCGCTTCCCGAGGAAGAATCAGAAGTGGTAGCCAGGTTTAAGCTCGCATTGATACATTGTTGCGCTATTGGGACCGCTTTCCGAGGTGCATGTAGCCCAGTCCATATATAAGCCAGTGCCAAGTGGAAACACGATCGGCGTGCCGTTAATATTTGCGTCTATACTCGGCCCCTCTGCGGTGGGTGGGAGGGTAAAGTGAAGATCGCTACCATAGATAACGGGATAGGACTCGCGCACGCCAGAGGCGATCATCTTCTGAAAGACTTCGGCCTCAACCAGAAACGTAGCGGTATCAGACCAGTCGATGGCTGAGACGACAGCGGTTTGGCCAACATGGTTCATGCCCTTGGACTCGATCCGTGTAAACGGGCAGGGTCCGGCGATGCACGAGACACGCACGTTGTGGAGGAGATTGCCGGCTCCGGCATCGAGCGTTATCGATCCGCGCGAAGCACGCCAGTTCCCATCCGGAGAGCAGAGAGACTGACCTTTACATGGCACATTGCCTTGATTGTCCACCTGAAAGGTCTTGGTTACTGCGCCGACATTTGTCTCTGTCGCGTAGTTGACGGTATAGCGAATTAGAACATTCGAGACCAATATGGGTGGACGATGTGCAACAGTAGCCACCGGAGCAGTCACAGGCTTCATCTCAGCAATGAAGAGCTGTTTGAGGTGAGCGCGCAAACCTAATTTCAATTCCATGTCGAGAGGATGGTAGCCCGGTGCGCTGAAAGCCAGGTGCAGCGTTTCCCTCGGCCAGACTTGCTTGTGGACGGTCACTCTGAAGTATCCTGAGGCAGTGGAGGTTGTGGTGGCGCTGCTGGCGCGGTCTGACAAGGTGACTGTGGCGCCGGGAATGGGAACTTCCTTGCGGGCGTCGGCATCGCGCTGGATAACAGCGCCCTCAATCGTGATGGATCGGGGCCGCAAGTGCCGGGCGCGGACCACGAGCACAATCGTGGCGGCCGTGCCCAGTATGCCTATCGCTACCAAAATGAAGGTTTTGTTCGGTTTCATTGATGACAAGCACGTCTGTAGATGATTTTGACGCTTTTGCCGCGCGGTTTGCCGTCTGGGGTTCGCGATTTCTGATGTTGACCGAACGCATTCATGAAAAATCGGGGATGGTATAGTTCCTAGTCAATTATCGGACAAGGCGGCCGGAATGGGCATAGAGAATTCGACCAACAAACAATTCGGGAAGCGAGGCATTGGGAGCGGAGGGCATATTTCGCGCCGCACGATGCTACGCCAAATGGCCTGGACATCGCTGGTTTCCTTGGCACCATCAAAGGCATTCTCGCTGGCTGATACCGTGGCGCAGCTGGATCCGGAGTCGAGTCAGGCGCGCCCCGCAGTCCTGCCGCAGCTGACCACCCTCACGAAGCAGGACGACGCTTTTTTAAACGACCTGGAACATGCGAACTTTCTCTTCTTCTGGGAGCAGTCGAATCCCACCACCGGACTCATTAAGGACCGCTGCAATGTGCGCGCCAAGGATAACAGCACTGTGGCCAGCATCGCCTCGCTCGGCTTTGGACTGACCGCCATCTGCATTGCGCATAAGCGCGGCTTCATTTCTTACGAGCAGGCGCGCCTGCGCGTTGTGCGGTCACTCAGCTTCCTGTGGCACAAGGCGCCCACGCATCGTGGCTTCTTCTTTCACTTCGCCGACATGAACACCGGCGAAAGAGTGTGGGAATCGGAAGCCTCTTCAGTGGATACAGCGATACTCTTGTGCGGCGCGCTGACCTGCCGACAGTATTTTCACGATCGTGACATCGACGAACTGGCGTACGCTATCTTCGATCGTGTGGACTGGACGTGGATCGCGGAGGGCACTGACCTTGTTTCCATGGGCTGGACTCCGGAGCTCGGATTTATCCCAAGTCGGTGGAGCAATTACAGCGAGTTGATGATGATATACCTGCTGGGGATGGGATCGAATTCGCATCCCTTGAAGAGCGCCACATGGGATGCATGGAAGCGGACCATCTTCGAGTACGACGGACTGCGCTATGTTGGCTCATTCGCGCCCCTATTTGTCAACCAGTACTCGCAGGCATGGTTTGACTTCAGGCACAAGCGCGATCACTATGCGGACTACTTTGAGAACTCCATAGTCGCCACCGATGCCCACCGCATCTTCTGCATGGAATTGCATCCTGAATTCTCCGACTACACCGACTCGCTCTGGGGTATCACGGCATCGGACTCGGAAAAAGGATATGTGGTGTGGGGCGGACCACCGGCTGTCGGCCCTATCGACGGCACCGTCGTTCCGTGCGCCGCGGGTGGCTCCATTCCATTTCTTCCAGCCGACACAATGCGCGTTCTGCACACGATTCATGATCGCTATCCGAAGGCCTGGTGCCGTTACGGGTTCGTCGACGCCTTCAATCCACTTACTGGCTGGTACGACACTGACGTGATCGGCATCGACACAGGTATCACCATGCTGATGGCGGAAAACGCGCGGACCGGGTTCGTATGGGAGACGTTCATGAAAAACCCCGAGGCGAGGCGCGGGATGGAACGGGCCGGCTTCGAGCCTTTTAAGCGTCCGGGAGAGCAGGTCTGAAAGTCACAAAGGCCACGGTAACGCCTGGCGAAAATCCGATTCTTTGGTGCAACGACTCAATGATGGGCAAGGCCACTTACAAGAAACCGCCATACGGCGTAGCTTCAGCCACATCGGATACTAATTTTGACTAGGAAAAGCACCTTCGGAGTCAGGATGAGATCTAACCTGCTGTTCTCGAGATGGAGTATGTATCGGTCTGACCGGACGCCGATTCTCGGTTCAGCCGGTCTAGTTTCCTCCGCCAGGAATGACTTTCAGCAGAACCAACGCATCGGGACTTAGAACTAATTTCAACTGGTCATTCACGAGGTCCATACGCTTCGGAGGGGCTAATGCCGTTTCCTCGTTCAGCTCATTCACTTGAGCCGGCGTTGGATCGAGCGGTTTGCCCATCGCAGCATAGTCGTTTAGTACATTGCTGTGATCGCTATCCACACGCTGCACTGTAACTTCATCCTTTGGGGAAATACCATGAAAATCCAACTCCATCGTTTGCGTTGCTCCGTGCTGGCCCGGGTCGACAAGGTTCCATGCAGCAATTACCAGCCCGCCTTTTGATGTCCTGGTGACGATCACATTTTTTGACGAATTCGGCAATCGGGTAGAGCCTAGCTGATGTAGCAAGGCAAAGGCATAATAACTTGGCTTATTGATGCCACCCTTTGCACGGAGACCGAAATTCCCTTCAAAGGGCTTTGCGATGGGGCCACCCTCTTCAAACACGTCAGAAAAGGTCCAAAAGGACATCATGTTTACAAGGCCATCGCACTGCCGCACTGTGTTCGCCAGCGCAGGCCCGACAAAGATCGTGTCGCGGGACTGGTCCATCCCCTGAACATTCCATTCCGTCCAGAATAGGGGCAAGTTGGGCGTGGCGGAAGTCTTGATCTGATTGCGGACCTTAGCAATAGCGCGGCAGACACGCTGATCCATGGGGAGATCGGCGGGAACGCCAGAATTATCCCCGAAGAGGTTGTGAACTGTGTCGTCTGCGTAACCGTGCGAAGAAACGAAGTCTACGGGGACGTGGTTGTCGGCGGTGAATTTGAGAAATGCGGGAACCCAGGAGGCGGCGGCGGTGGCGGGTCCGCCCACACGAAGGCGCGGACTGACGCGCTTGAGATCGCGCGCGGTGTGCGCGTAGAGATCGAAGTAGGACTGCTGGCGAGGAATGCCTCCCCAGAAGTCGATGTTAGGCTCATTCCAGACCTCGAAGTACCACTGTGAGACCTCGTTGATGCCGTAGCGGTCTACAAGGTGCTGCGCGAAGGCTGTGATCAGGTCGTCCCACTTCTCCCAGCTCTTGGGAGGTGAGACGTTCGGTTTGTACCAGAAGACATGGAGGTCGTCGGGGTTGAAGGCGAGCTTTTTCGGCATGAAGCTGATTTCGACGAATGGGCGGACTCCGAGTTTGAGCAGATCATCATAGATCTGATCGACATAGGCCCAGTTAAATACGGGATGGCCGCAATCGTCTTCGTTGTAGACGCCGTTTTCATCATCGAGGATTCCGTGGAAGCGGACGTAGTCGAAGTCGGTGACCTGCTTAACGGCCCGCATGTCGTCACGGTAGCTCTGGCGCATGGCGAGGTTGGCATGGCCGGAGCCAAACATTTGCTCCCAGAAGTGCGGAAACGGAGTTCCGGGGGCATGCGCGTCGACGGTTATGCGCTCGACGGAGGACTGCGCGAGGAGTGGCTGCGAGGCGAGCGCAGTGAGACATGCAGTGGCGACAACATGGACCAGGACAGAACGAATTCGTGACATTACTCCTCCCGGAAAAAGCTTAAAGACATGCAATGAGCATGAACAATCCGCATTTGCCGTCTGCGCGCGGAGCATGCGGAGCCAATTCACGGATAGTCATACGGCATCCTTGTGCTATCTCAAGTGAAAAAGGAGGGTGTACCGTGAGGAACACCCTTCAAGGAGGCATTAACCCAAGTGTTTAAAAGCTGAACCGTGCCTGGAAAGTGATAATTCTCGACCCAAGGGCGCTCGACGCCTGTCCGAGGTTGGAGCTGGCAATATTGGTCGACAGACTGCTGGGATTGATATTCAGTGCGTTAAATATGTTGAGGAAGTTGGCCTTGATTTCGAGCTGGGCGTCTTCGCCGAGCACAGGCATTTTGGGCAAGCCGAAAGCCTTGGCCAGATTCATGTCGAGGTCACGATAGTTGGGGCCAGGAAATGAGTTGCGGCCGATCCCCGGCGGCGGGATAAAGGCGGTTGCTACCTGTCCGGGATTGTCCGCAATGGCATTCGCATAGTTCGGAACCGTGAAGTAGTTGTTCATGAACTGATCGTTATTTGTGCCGGTATTCGCGGTGCCCGGGTCTGGAAAGTTGCTTCCGGTCTCAAAGGCTTTGTTGCTGGTATTGCTGAGAGCTCTGCCATTGTAGTACGGCCGGAGGTTCTGATATCCGTAGTTGCACAGATTGCAGTAAATCTGGTGCGGCGCCGTATAAACCGGAGTCCATCCATAACCGGAGTGGAGGGTCAGGATCCCACTGATCGTCCATCCGCCGATGACTTTTCCCCTCCAGTCATGCTCGCCGCGGAAGATAGTCGGCTGCCAGATGCCGAAGAGCTTGAAGTAATTTCTGACATCGAAATCCGACTGCCCATACGAGTACTGGGTGTTGTACAGATAGGGAGAGCGGAAATACGGACCCGAGTTTGTATCGAAGCTATGTGCCCAGGTGTATTGCGCGTCCAGTGAAAAGTCATGTGAGAACTGGTGCTTGAGAATGGCAAGCATCATGTTGTTGTTCGACTTCCCCTGGTTGCCGAAGGTGTTAACGCTGTTTACCAGAGGGTTCAACGGATATCCGAGAATAGTTCCATAGCCGTTCGCGTCGTAGTTGTACAGGAGATGGTGAGCGGAACTGCCAAGGTACTCCAGATTCGCTACCCATGCAGGCCCTAGCTCGATATCTGTCTCGAGCGAATAGTGCTCAACATACGCTGTGGGCAGATTCACGGTCAGGGCGCTCAGGTTTGCGCCGCCCGCCGTGGGCAGGCCTGCAGAATTAAATGTGGTAATCACGCTGGGATTCGGCGGATACCCATTAATGTTGGTCGGACTGCTCGAAACCGCATAGAGGATATTTGGATTGATATTCGTCGGACTCGTGCTGGATCCCGGGACAGAACTGGTTCCCGGCGGGTTGCCGTCGTTGGCGTTCGCGTTTGCAATCTGTTCCTCGTTATAGTTCAGGCCATAACCACCGCGCCAAACCACTCTCCCGTTGAAATGAGACGGGCTCCAGTTGAATCCGACCTCTGGTCCAAAGTTAAGGTTCTGCGGATTCCAGGCGTCGATTCCAGTGCGGATTGTGATGCCGGTCAGGAGACTGTTGCCGTTGCCGAAGGTGAGAACACCCATGTGATTGTCTTTATCGGTCACTGCCCCGAAATAGGAGTAGCGAAGTCCGGCGGTCAAGGTCAGGTTCGAACGGGCCTTCCAATCGTCCTGAAAGAAAACTGCCCAGATGTTCTCACGGTTGTCGTTGCGATAGCCGCCGGGGACACCAGTGGTGGCCTGAAATGGGCCACCTTCGGCCTCAGGAGCGTCATTCAGAAAATCCCAGATGTTGTAGAACGTATAGTTCGGCGCACCGATCGGATCATTCAGATAATAAAGTCTCGTAAAGTCAAAACCGAACTTCATCGTCTGCGGTCCCCAAATCTTGGTAGCAACATCCCGATAGCCGTATGTCCATTGGTCAAGATGAGAGGGTGCTGCCGCACCGAGGTAACCAAGAGTGATGGCTCCGGTCTGCGAGATGAAGTCCTGAGGAAGGCCGAATGGAGCCTGAGGATTGCTGTCAAGCTCATTCCAGCGCCAGCCAGCCGCGTTGGCGCGAGCTTCATTCAGGAAGGTCGGCGAAAAAGTGTGGTTCCAAATGCCCGAAAATGCATCGTTGACCTGGCTATGATGAAAGAGCTGATAACCTATGCCGCCGTTCAAAAAGGTCAGGCTGGAAGGCACCCAATAGATCGCAAAAGCAGCATGATCATTTTGGGTTATTTGTGCGTCGAGACGTCCGTTGTACTGCTTGAAGTCGCTGGATGTAGGGTTGCTTATTGTGTACTGCGTGATGTCGGGAACGGTCGACAGTCCGCTGCCCACGCCCGGGCTGCTGGCGCTTACATAGGTGAGGTCCTGTTTGCCCAGGCCGGTGGTAAGCGGCGAACCGATATTCAAGCCCTTTCCCGGAATCGTAACGCAGTCTACGCCTTCTGTAAGTCCAGCATCTGGGCAAGTGACCGAGCCGATAACGGTTCCTGAAACGGTTGAACCTGGGAAGGACAGGTACTTGGATGAGATGCTGTTCGAGGGGGCCAACGACGAAAACGCAGAGGTTGGATACCACTGTGTGCTGGTCGCGGGGATTGTCTGGCTTTGCCCCTCATAAGCGAAAAAGGCAAAGACTCTGTTCTTCCAGATGGGACCGCCAATGCTGCCGCCTAGCTGGTTATAACGGTCCTCATCGCGGAGCAGGCCGCGCTGCGCAGGAGTAAGCTTAGCTCCGGTTGTGGGGTCGAATGCCACCACCGATTGAGGACCATTCCAACTCTGATACGCATCCAGCCCGGGACGGACCACCTGAATAAAAAAGCTGCCGTGGAGATGATTGGTTCCGCTCTTCGAAGTAATATCGGTAATCGCACCCGTGAATCGACCATATTCAGCATCGTAGTCGTTCGTGAGCACCTGGATATTAGCGATCGAGTCTTCGCTCGGAGTAATAACCGTCGCACCACCCCAGACAGCGCTCTCGGTGCTGATGCCGTCGACGTTATATGAGTTGGTTTCAAACTGGCCGCCATTGGTGTTCGCCGAGGCGCCGTTCTCCGTAGCAAAAATGCTGCTGGAATGCCCAAGGTTGCCGCCCCCACCCGATGAGGCCCCGGTCTGGGTGCCGGGAGCCTGGAATCCACCACCGCCACCTTGCTGCGCCCCGTCTGCCAGGGCGCCGGGCACCAGCCGAAGGAGGCTGGTTGGATCACGCTCATAGACCGGGAAATGTTCGATTTGGTTGCTGGAGATCGTTTGGGATGTGTTGGCGGTCTCAGTATCGAGGGCCGGCACCGTGGAGCCGTTGACGGTAACCGTTATTGCTGCCGCGCCTGGCTGCAACGTGATATTGACCCCATTGGTCTGTTCGGGAATCAACTGGAGCTGGCTAAGAACCTTTTTCTGGAAACCTGCCTTCACCACAGTCAATTCAAAATGGTCGGCTGGAAGCGCATTGAAGTTGTACACGCCATCAGCACTGCTGGTTCGCGTGAGGGTTTCGTTCGTGGCAAGATCCTTGAGAGTGAGAGTTGCGCCAGGAATGACTGCTCCCGTCGGGTCACTTACAACACCTTGAATCGATGTGCGAAACTGCGCGTAGGACGCGGCTGGGATAATCCACAGCGCAGCTATCGTTAACAGACAGATGCGAACGAGTAACTTAGGCTTGTTCCTGCGGGGTTTTGATGGAGGTAAAAGGGGCGTATGTGAGGAGGCATGGATTCTGCGTAATGTCGGGGAATACATCTCGGCTCTCCTTCAAAGGTGGGATCCTCCGGAACCAAGAATGCACATCGCTCCGTAAGGTCCAAATATGTCTACTGAATCCTTCGGCCGTTCTATTTTCTCTTTCAAGCACACTGATCTGAGCTTCTTTGCGCAGAGCGTTGCGCTGCGAATTGAATTTTCTACCAGGTTGAGGATGACGATAAGGCAACCTATGGTTGTTTGTGGACGGAGTAATACTATTCTTATCTCTCACATATACCGGACATATATCTGAGTGTTCTATACCTCCTGTTCGGCAACTGAGCGGCGAAGAGGGCGAAGAATGATAAAGATACGAAACGCATTGTCCTCAATGCATTGGCCATGCGCTTGCTGCTGTTTTTCACCGCATGAACATAATTATGGTAGTCCGCAGGCAGAGATGTTGCTGGTTTCGCCTTTACGGAGAGGAAAGAGCCCCGTACAAGGCGAGGTGCAGCTCAACTCCAAGAGATCAATCTTCTTTCCACCACAATTGGAGTGCGCCATTCGGGCTGAACGAGAACTTGTGCTGCTCAAAGCCAAGGCCAAAGAGCGCCAGGTTCTGGTCGTAGTACATCGGTGGGGTTCCGATCAATCCGGTCTGCGAGTTGTATCCGGACTGCACGCGCGACGCTTGTTGATTTTGGAGCTGATCGTCGTGAAGATCTGACAGGTAGGGTAGCAATGCGGCGGAGAATCCAGATGGACCTTACGGATCTTCGATGCTTCCATCTGGACGTACCTTTTGCGGGGGGAACGGAATTGGTGCGCAGGTAGGTCGCCATCCCTGAAATGGACTTCAACAATTCATCGCGATGATGGGTCGCCTTGTCCAGCATGCCGGCCCAGAGATACACGCGAATTGCGTCATAGCTCCCAATGGCAGATGATACCTGGACTCTTTCGCCCGCTTTTAGATTGACCCAGTCAGACACAAATCCGTGTGCTGCCGAATCTTTTATGAGCGCCGGAATATTCGCCGCCACCGTTCTCCATGGGCCATTTGGCATGAACCGGCCGAGTCCCAGGATTACTTGCAGCGGCACATAGCTTGGGTTCAACCGGTAGGTGCTGCCGTGCTGAAAGCCTTTCGGGCCAGGCATGACCATAGTGCCGAACACTGGAATTTGAACGACCTCGTCCGCTGCAATTTGACGTGCCATCGCCCGGCCAGCAGAGGTTCCTGACTTGCGTATTGGCGATGATGCACCTGTCGAGATTGGACGCTCAGCGGGATCCTGCCCCGGATGAGGTGCACCCGATAGGCGGTCCACCCCTGACATGTAAATTTATGCAAGTAAGGCACTAAAATTGGTGGAGGCGGCGGGAGTTGAACGATTTTTCCACAGTTTAGATTCAATAACTTATCTATTTTCAAGTGCTTACAAAACTGCCGAAAGGCCTAAAATGCCGTTTTCTTGGTACAGTTTTGGTACAGTTTTTGACTGAAAAAATCCGGCGGAATGCCCGCCGCCTCCAGCAATCGCTAAATCTTCCGGATTCAGTTGAGAATTCTGCCAATGCTGGCCTATGGCAGAACACCCGCCGCCTCCACAGCCCTGTTTTCAATAGGATAGCTGCCGTTTAGGGCGACTATGTACCAGGATTGTACCAGCCGGGTTGTGTAAGAAATTTGCCACACTTTTCTTACTGACTAAATGGCTAATTTGTAAGAACTTTGCTACAATTTTCTTACGGGGAATGAGCCAATGCCGACTTCCGCGCCAAGTATCCAGTCCGCCATCCTGAGCCGCATTCGCGCTCCGAAGAAGCCGCGCGTCTGGACGGCGGACGACTTTGCCGACCTTGGCTCCCGTAGTGCCGTCGATCTTGCCCTTCACCGCCTAGTCTCTACCAGCGATGTGCGCCGGATTGCCAGGGGACTCTATGACGTTCCTAGCATGAACAGCCTCACCGGAAAGCCAACCTCCTCCGATCCGCACGATGTGATCGACGCGCTGACCCGGAAGGGCAAAGTACGCATCCTCGTTGACGGCATCACCGCCGCCAACGACTTGGGACTGACCGATGCAGTTCCCGCCCGCATCGAGGTCCTCACCGACGGGCGGCTGCGGCCCATCAAGCTCGGCAATATGACCCTCGACTTTCATTACGCCGCACCCAGCCGTCTCTACTGGGCAGGCCGCCCTGCCATGCGCTTCGTTCAGGCGCTCCATTGGCTGCGCGACATGCTTCCCTCTGACGACGGTGGATTGCGACGACGCCTTATATCGATTCTTCGCGACCCAGATCACGGCTTGGCGATCCGTGACGACCTGCGCGCGGGCTTTTCCGCTCTCCCAGAGTGGATGCGCGCCATCGTGCGCGATCTGCTCCGAGACGCCGAGGACACAAAACCGCCCGTGAAAGAGACACCCGCGCCACCGGTCCGGCGCGCGCCGGCAACGGTCCCAGTCAGCACACCTATGATGAAAAAGAAGAGGCAGGCGGCTGAGCAATGATCGAGGGATTCCAAACCGTATTGGCGGCAAGCGAACGCGAACGCCGCGATCTATTTCTCGCCACTGCCAACCGGCTCGGCACCGCCGAACAGAATGTCGAGAAAGATTTCTGGGTATGCTGGACCCTCGATGCGCTTTTCAATGATCTCGCAGCGGGCGGTCCGCGACTGCTCTTCAAAGGCGGCACATCGCTTTCCAAGGGCTACGGCCTGATCGAGCGATTCTCGGAAGACATCGACATCACCGTTTTTCGCGACGACATCGGACAGCCCGCAACGGTAGAGGAATTGGAGGAGCTGAGCGGCAAGAAACGCAATGCACGGCTCGACGCCATCCGGGGCGCTTGTCAGGAGTACATTCGCGGCCCTCTGCAACAGCAGATGGATACACTATTGCGACGGGCACTCGACGCGGCGAGACTGCCCGCCGACCGTGGGCGAGTGGAACTCGACGCGGACGACGCCGACGGCCAGAGTCTGTTGCTCTGGTATCCCACCGTCGCCGCCGCAGGAAACGACTATATCCGAAGGGCGATCAAGATTGAATCGGGCGCAAAATCTGCGCTCGATCCTCATGCTCCGGTGACCGTCCGGCCTTTAGTCGCCGACGATCTCGCTGGCCGCGATCTCAGCGTGCACAACGTGACCACAGTCGATCCCAGCCGCACCTTTTGGGATAAGGTCGTGATCCTCCATGGCCTGCGGAGATGGTTTGAGCGGCGAGGCGAACTCAGAGGCGGCGGCCAGCGGGTCTCCCGACACTACTACGACGTATCCCGCCTACTGACATCGGAAGCAGGCCGCAACGCCGCGAATAATCTTGAGATGGCTCAGGATTGCGTACGCCACGCGAAGATGTTCTTCAACAGACCAGATTTTGATTTGGCCTCTGCGGTCCCCGGCAGTTTCGCGCTGACTCCACATGACGAAATGATGGCGACTCTCGACAAGGACTACGAAGCCATGTCGGGCATGATCTTCGGAGCGATCCCACCGATCAATGAAATCCTGACCACAATTTCGGAACTGGAAGAGCAGCTCAATCGAGCGTCATGAGTTTGTCTACAAGGCGAAGTCGCAGGGATAAGGAAAATTCACGTCTGGGGTTCTGATTAGGCGATGAAAGACGCACCCCAAATCGGATCAATTGTCACCGTCAAAGAACTTAGTAATGAGAAGTTTGTCATTGGGAAGATTCTCCGAGGCGGCATGGGTGAGGTATACCAACTGATTCCTGTGAGGCCAATCGGGCCAGTTCTTGCCCTGAAGACATACCAGCCTACCGCCACCCGAGAGCAGTTCATCCGTGAGGCTGATCTTTGGATTTCCTTGGGGAATCACGCGCATATCGCGCGTGCCATGCTGTACCTTGAATGGAAATCACGACCTGCCATCGTCGGAGAATGGTACAAGCAAACGATGGACAGTCGCACCGCTGAGAACTGGCCCACAGCTAAACTCGTCAACTTCGCTGCAGGATTGCTCGATGGTTTGGAATACGCGCACAGAGTTGGTGGGATAATCCATCAAGATGTAAAACCTGCAAACATCCTTTTGGACCGAGATGATGAACCACGCCTCACGGACTTTGGGATCGCACGGTTTGCGGATCGCACGCTCGCGATCGGCAATCTTGAAGACATAGACTCGTCAATGGTGCACTCCATGACATTGGGTCCGATCGGGGGCACACCGATGTACATGGCGCCAGAACTGTTTGCGGGCCTGCCTCCCTCAGTCCAAACTGACATATTTTCTCTCGGCGTCACACTCTATGAGGTAGCTACCGGAGAGCACCCCTATTGCGGTCCGGAGACCAATCATCGTTTACATCCGATCTTAAGAACAAAGCCACTGGACCAATTCCTCAAGAAACGAGGGAACGATGCGTCCCAGCTTGTCTCTTTAATCAAAGCAGCAGTGCAGCTTGATCTCCGCAAGCGACCGAGTTCTTACGGTGTGCTGTATCAGCTAATCGGCCCAAAAAGCGCACCAGTGCGAAATAGCTATAGCGATAGCATTCGAGATGTGATTGTCAGGGCAGGTTTTCTTAGAGAGACTGGACGTACCCAAGAGGCTATAGAGCTTCTAGAGACGGCAATCGCTGAACGGCCAGCGAATCCCGAGCTGCTGAATTCGTTTGCCGTTCTACTTCTCAAGCTAGGCGAAAAGGAGCGCGCCTATGCTATCTGGGATTCCGCCGTTGACTGCCTCAAGGTCACTAACGGCAGGCATAACCATTCTCTCTATCTTGACCCGCTGGCAAACCTGGCATGGAGATTGGTTCCTGAAGGGCAATTCGCAAAAGCCGATGATCTTTTCACGCAAATGGCAGAGTGGTGCGAGGGTTCGCCATTGGCCTCTTATGACTATATGGAATTTGGATGGTGGCACCTCTATCACGGGAGGTTCGAGGAGGCGTGGCAACACATCGTAGCTTGCGGCAAATCGAAGACGCCGGACGAGCGGTCTCTTTGGTGCCTCACGCTCGCCGCCTGGCTGTCAGGGAATTTTTCCGAACGAGCTGAAACACTCGCCCAAACCTATTTGAACCCGCGTGTTCATATTGGGTTCGTTACAGCACTTCTCGCTTGTATGCTCGCGCCGTTTGTTCCATCGGCTCGGCAAAGAGAAGTTCGCGCGCTATGCTTTCCGCGTTTTGAGAACGAACTAGCTGAAGCGTCGCAACAGATGGGGTTAGAGCGCCCCGACTTACTGCTTTCATTGCCCATAGGGGAAATCCGGAAGATCATTCAGTCTTTTGATGAGTTGGTGACTGGGGGTAGGCACCGTGAGCGTATTTGATCGCTTTACAAATCCAGTATGGCACGCCATTTCGCGGCTTGATGACAGGCGGCAGCGGATTGCCGCATTCTTGATTACCGGATATGGATCGTGTCGATACAACGTCAATGAATATCTCGTAGCCCCTCTTAATCAGAAAGGTATGCTTCAGCTTCCGATCGCTATGTCGCCACAGACTAGAGAAAGATTGATCGATGAGGCTCTCGTTGGACTACTCAAGTCTTGCAAGGTTCCGCAGAGCGATCCGAGCGGAAGAATTCCCGGTCAAGTAGTCCAGAATGTAGCAGAAGTGTGGGGATTGTTTGCGCTTGCCGACTCTAATCATCGGCTAAATCGGGCGAAGCCCGACACGTTGAAGGACTCTTTGTATTCATCAGATCCAGATGAAGCGCGTACACAGGTTCTGGTCAAATGGGCCGAGATCTTGGGGCTCAACCAATCTGACTTTGTAATGGATGCGAACAGACATAGGTTTCTCGAACAATGGAGCAGTATGACTGCCGCAATGATCGCCGGCTTTCTGACGGGATTTGCCAGAACGCCAGATGAAATAGTGCTAAAGAAGGCTCGACGCGAAGCGGCGAGTATCCCTGAGCATCGGCTTGCCAAGGCTCGCTATATGGTCGAAAGGCTCGCAACTGCGCCTCTCTCGCCGCATCAGGGAGTGAATCCGCAAAGCCACGCCGCATCGACTGAACCGCAACGGGTCCCGGATTTCTCTGATCGGACCAGCAATGTTATCCCTGCACAGAGAAGATACAAAGTCGAGGAGCGGCCCGATGGGAAAGCAACGATCAATCTGGCTCCGGATGCTAAACCGCTCGATTTCATTAGGGCGATGGTGGTGATGATGCAGCCTCGGTTGGTTGCCAAGGACGCAGAGGTGTGTACACGCTGGGTGTCAATTGTTACCGGCACCGCCGCCGCAGGGAGCCAATGGAAGCCCGCTCACGTTGATGCCTTGGTGAACGGATTCGAGAGGTTTTATTGGGACGGAGAAGGAAATAACGCGTGGCTCACTGAATTAATCCGAAAAGAGTACCCCGAGGTAAAAGGAAGTCCGATTGACGTGAAGCTCACTGATGACATCAGAACAATATTTCGCAGGTGGACAGCGAAGGGCTGAATTGACTGCACACCGATGGTCTCACCGATTAAATGGTTCATCAAATCTGCCCCGATGACAAGTATGAAATTTGATCGTGAAGGGTTGACCATTTGTTGGCAAATGCTCGTCTTGCAGCCGCAATCATGTAAAAAGCAAAACCGAGAAGCCAAGCAGTGGCAGGCAGCAAACACCACCACTGCCGGGCTAGTGGCACTACGAACGCGCTTGCCAATACGTATAAAGCTGCGGCGAGGAAATTGTAAGTAAAACCGTCGCGAATAAAAATGGTGATTTCATCACGGCTCGCATGCTCATGAAGCTGTGTCACCTGAAAATGATAGTGACTGTAAAGATTGAACCACTCCATATCATTTAAGGCGGAAGAGGTTCTCTCCTGCATTATTCGACTCAATTCCGATGCCTGCTGATCGGGGGGCAAGGAAGTAGCAAACGAACTAGCCTTCCTCATCATCTCCAATGTCATGAGCTTCAAATCTTGTGGAGCTGAAGGCCCCAGACGCTCTTTGACGGCAGTTCGCCATTCCGTACTGCGCCATGGAGCTGCCTCATGTTCAAATGATGCTTTGGTCGGCCATGGGATTCGCGCTACCCATTCGGCGAGAATCGGCGCTAGATCGTCAATCACAGCTCGCACCAAATTGGTCATCGTATGGCCAATTACGAAAGCGGCGAAGATTAGCAGGCCGAGCTTCGTTCTGTATCCCCAGAATCCTATGTTGAACAGCCATTGGATCGTCGTCTTATTGACGCTTTGATAAATCAAAATTGCAACTGCCCCCGGTATCACAGATGCAATGAAATAGACTATTCTCTCAAGCGGAATCTTGAAGTTCCCGGAAATGTCCATTGGCTTGCCACCCCTTACGCTCGACGACTACCAATCGCCTAGATTGCTTGAAACATCGCGTCGAGAACACCTGCAGAGCTTCTGTTGCCTTCCCAATAAGGTTCCTTTAGAGCGAGTCCACGTCATTCCACGCATCCAGATTGCGCACCCAGGCTACAGGTACGGATTTCGTGCGCCAACCTCTTGCAAGAGTGAATCGTACTCGTCCGCAATCGCTCTTTTCACATCTGCGGCGGTGAATTCCAGCGGGTCATCTGCCGTTCCTGCAATTTGAGCATCAAAGAACTCGTCCCGACGCTTCTTGATGATCGCAATGATCAGTTGTGCGTCCATGGTGTAACCTCCGGCAAGTGTCCTATTCATGTTCGACTTTGCCGCTGATTGCGGCCAGTTTAACATTGCGTGACCCCACTTCTCTAAAGGAGATCCTGCGCACAAGAATCGAAATCGAGCGTCTTCGTACAGTCGTCTGCTCTCTTATTCAACAATGCCTGCCCTTTCACGGGTAGAGCTGTACCTCGTCCAGCGACACCCGCAATAACCCCTCCCTCTTTTAAGATGGTGAGGTCATGTTGTTGACCATCACGAACACACATTCACCCGCCACGGACCTAGGCTACCTGCTGCACAAGAACCCTGATCGAGTGCAGTCGTTCGAGCTGTCGTTCGGGAAAGCGCACGTTTTTTACCCGGAAGCGACGGCGGCGCGTTGCACGGCAGCTCTGCTGCTGGACATCGATCCTGTTGCGCTCGTTCGCACGCGGCGGGGACCGAGTGGCGACGGCGGGGCTCTGGACCAATATGTGAACGACCGGCCTTTTGTGGCGTCGTCATTTCTCAGTGTCGCTATCGCCCGCGTGCTCGGAAGTGCGCTTGCAGGAACCAGTAAAGGACGGCCGGAGATGGTGAACCAGCCGTTGCCGCTGGTTGCCCGGATCACTGCGCTGCCCTGCCGTGGGGGATCGGACATCCTGAAGCGTTTGTTCGAGCCTCTTGGCTACGCCGTGCGCGCGGAACATCACCCGCTCGACGAGGCGTTTCCGGAATGGGGTGAGAGCAATTACTACACCGTAGAGCTGGCGCAGGAAATCACTCTTCAGACCCTGCTTACGCACCTGTACGTCCTGATACCGGTGCTCGACGCGGAAAAGCATTATTGGGTCGGGCAGGATGAGGTCGAAAAATTGCTCCGACATGGCGAAGGATGGTTGCAATCTCATCCCGAACGGGAATTGATCGTCAAAAGATACCTGCGCTACCAACGGTGCCTATCCGATGAGGCACTAGCCCGGCTAATCGGCGACGAGGAGCCCGATCCGGACGCCGAGCAGGAGAAGAGAACGGGGGAAGAAGAGGCCATTGAAAAGCCGATTGCGCTGAATCAACTCCGGCTCGAAACCGTCATGCAGGCTGTCACAGAATCCGGGGCCACACGCGTTATTGATCTCGGCTGCGGTGAGGGCAAGCTGTTAAAGGAATTGCTCAAGCAAAAGGAAATCCAGGAAATCGCCGGCATGGACGTATCCCATCGCAGCCTCGAAATTGCCAGCGAGCGGATGCATTTCGACACGATGCCGCCGAAACAGAAGGAGCGGATTCGCCTCTTTCAAGGCTCGCTTATGTACAAGGATGTGCGCATCGCCGGGTTTGAAACAGCGACGGCCATTGAGGTCATCGAGCACCTTGACCCGCCGCGACTGGCGGCGTTTGAACGGGTCGTGTTCGAGCACGCAAAGCCGAACACCGTGATCATTACCACGCCCAACTCGGAATACAACGTACGCTTTGAGACGCTACCTGCGGGCCAATTCCGGCACAAGGATCACCGTTTCGAGTGGACGCGAGAGCAGTTCCAATCCTGGGCTGAAGAAGTTGCACAACGCTTCGGTTACGCTGTGACGTTCCGGCCAGTGGGCAACGTTGATGCAGAAGTCGGGTCGCCGACACAGATGGGAGTGTTCGCACGGTGAGGATCACAATTCCTGAGCTCTCTCTCGTTCTGCTCATCGGCCCCTCCGGTTCCGGCAAGTCAACGTTCGCGCGCGCGCATTTCAAACCGACTGAGGTCCTCTCGTCCGACTTCTGCCGGGGGCTCGTTGCCGATAACGAGAATGACCAGACAGTGACGGGTGAAGCGTTCGAGATTCTGCATTTCATAGCTCGGAAGCGGCTTGCTCTGGGCCGGTTGACGGTGATCGATGCGACAAACGTGCAGCCGGAGTCGCGCAAGTCGCTGGTTGAGCTTGCGCGCGAGTTCCATGTCTTGCCTGTGGCGTTGGTTTTCAATTTCTCTGAAAAGATATGCCAGGAGCGGAATCGCAATCGGCCTGATCGGGACTTCGGGCCGCATGTGATTCGGAATCAGGCGCAGCAACTGCGGCGTTCATTGCGCGGATTGGAACGCGAAGGGTTTCGACATGTCCACGTGTTCGGCGACCCGGCTGACTTGGAAGGGCTCGAAATCGAGCGTCAGCCTCTGTGGAACAACATGCGCCGCGAGCACGGGCCGTTCGACATCATAGGCGACGTGCATGGTTGTTTTGATGAGATGAACAGCCTGCTCCAGCAGTTGGGATATGCGATTGAGCCAGAGGGAACCGAGTATCGGGTCACTCCACCCGATGGCCGCAGGGCGGTTTTCATCGGGGATCTCGTGGACCGCGGACCTAAAATTCCGGAGGTTTTGCGCTTGGTGATCGGCATGGTCAAGGCCGGAACAGCGTTTTGTGTGCCGGGGAATCACGACGTAAAACTGATGCGGAAACTGCGCGGGAAGGACGTGAAAATCACCCACGGGCTGGCCGATTCGCTCGCCCAACTAGAGCCCGAACCACCCGAATTCAAGCGCCAGGTTGCCGATTTTATCGACGATCTGGTGAGCCATTATGTGTTCGATGATGGCCGCCTAGTGGTGGCCCACGCGGGCATGAAAGAGGAGATGCACGGTCGCGGTTCGGGGGCGGTTCGCTCATTTGCACTGTTCGGCGAGACGACCGGCGAGACCGACGATTACGGCTTACCGGTCCGGTACAACTGGGCTGCCGAGTACCGGGGAAAGGCGATGGTGGTCTACGGTCACACGCCCGTCCGAGAACCGGAATGGCTCAACCGGACCATTGATATTGATACGGGGTGCGTCTTTGGTGGCAAGCTCACGGCGCTTCGCTACCCCGAAAAGGAACTGATCTCGGTCCCGGCTCAGCGAGAGTACTACGCGCCGTCAAAGCCGTTCCTGGCGGCGCCAGCCAGCTCGTCTGCGATTCCATTAACCCAGCAGCAAGAACTGGACGATTTGCTCGACATTAGCGACGTGATCGGCAAGAGAATTGTCGAGACCCGCCTGCACGGCAACGTGACCGTGCGAGAGGAAAATGCCATCGCCGCGCTCGAAGTGATGAGCCGTTTTGCGGTCAATCCGAAGTGGCTGATCTATCTTCCGCCGACTATGTCGCCGTGTGAAACGAGTGCCGAGCCGGGCCTGCTTGAACACCCTGCCGAGGCTTTCGACTACTACAGGAAGGCTGGGGTGGAGCAGGTCATTTGCGAACAGAAACACATGGGCTCCCGTGCGGTTGTGATCGTGTGCCGGGACCGGGATGCCGCCCGCAAGCGTTTCGGTGTGGCCGAGGAAGAAACGGGAATGTGCTACAC